>Ga0126304_10001922_pt1 | contig 10052 bp, 7 predicted proteins | sample Plot25_FD_92538 | JGI IMG/M metagenome (GOLD analysis project Ga0126304, IMG submission 92538) | Serpentine soil microbial communities from UC McLaughlin Reserve, CA, USA - Plot25 | ecosystem: Environmental > Terrestrial > Soil > Grasslands | place: USA: UC McLaughlin Reserve, Lake County...
TGCTCGAGCTCGGGCCCTTGCTCACGGCACTGGTGTTGACTGGCCGCGTCGGCGCACGCATGACCGCGGAGATCGGCACTATGCGGGTGACCGAGCAGATCGATGCGCTCGAGACGCTCGCCTACGACCCGATCGCGTTTCTCGTCGTGCCGCGGCTTCTGGCAGCGCTGCTCATGCTGCCGATCCTGACGATCATCGCGAACGCCACCGCGATCGTGAGCGCGTGGCTCACGCTCATCACCGCGACGACGGCTACGACGAACGACTATGTCACGGGCCTGCGCCTCAGCTTCGCCTCGTTCCAGGTGATCTACAGCATCATCAAGGCCGTGTGCTTCGGCGGAGCGATCGCCGTGGTCTGCTCGTATGAGGGGTACGTAACCGGAGCGGGCGCCGAGGGCGTCGGACGGTCGACGGCGAAGGCGGTGGTGATTGCCTCGACGTCGATCCTCGTGCTCGACGCCATTGTTGCGGCGGTCTTCGCGCAGTTCATCGCAGCCTAACGTGCGCACGATCGTGCTGAACCCAACCCGCAGTTAGGCAGTGCGTCTGTCCCAGACCAGTTCCCTATGAAACGACGTGACGAAGTCCTCGTTGGCGTTCTCCTGACCGTCGGTGTCGTCATCGCGGTGCTCGGCACCATCTGGCTCGTGCGCGGCGGCTTCTCGTCAGGCTACCCGCTCTATGCGCGCTTCAAGTGGGGCGCGGGCGTGAAGCAGGGACAGCCCGTTCGCCTCGCGGGCGTCCAGATCGGCGTCGTTTCGGACGTCGAGCTCGACCCGACAGGCACGATCCTCGTGAAGATGACGATCGAGGATGATTACCACGTGCCGCAAAACTCCACGGCAGCCGTACAACCGGTCGGGATCTTCGGCGATCAGGAGATCGCGCTGATCCCGAAGGAGCCGAGCCCGATTTTCTTCGCGGAGGGCGACAGCGTACCGCCGGCGGTTCCGAAGCCGGGGCTGCCGGAGCTCACAGCCCGTGCCGACACGATCTCGCAGCGCTTGGACGACGTCGCCAAGGCGGTGCAGATCGAGCTCGTGCAGGGTGGCGGTGTCGCGGACCTGCGCAAAACGCTGGGCGCGACCCACGACCTCGCCCGCCAGCTCGGCACGATCGCCGCCGAGCAGTCGCGTCAGCTGACGCTGACGCTCGGCCAGTTCCGAAAGACGACGTCCGCGATCGACTCCGTGCAGCTCGACTCGACGCTGCGCAATCTGCAGCAGACGACGCGGAACCTGGCCGCGTTCACGGACTCGCTGCGGGGAACGGCGCAGCAGCTCAACGCGGTGCTCGCCAAGGCCGACCACGGCGACGGTACGTTAGGCAGATTGCTGAACGACCCCGGTCTCTATCTCGACCTCCGCCGCCTGACGAGCCGTCTCGACTCGCTGACGCTGGACTTCAAGCAGAGGCCGAGGAAGTACATCAATCTCGAGATTTTCTAACGGAACTGCAGCAAGAACGCTGGTTACTGTTAGCTGGTGTCCGTCCTGAAACTCGCGAAGAGTGAGTTTGGAGGGGAGAAGCAAGTGACGCATCCGGGGATGGTGTTCTCGCAGCCGTGATGTACGTTGGTGTTGTCGAGACAGCCAACCGTCATCACGCGGAGGCACCGCCGGATGCGTCACCTAACGCCGCAGCTGCCACTCACCGCCCCATGGGTTGCTCATCCGCACGCCACGGAGCTGGCAGCGATGAGCGCGCTGCTCGATGAGCAACCTGCGCTGGCCGCGCTCGTTCAGCAAGACCTCGAGGCGGCGTGCCCCAAGAATCCGCGCACGGGCCGGGCCGGGCTGACCGGCGAGCAGACGCTGCGCGTACTCGTCGTGCGGCAACTCACGGGCTGGACCTATCCGGAACTCGCCTTCCACCTCCTCGATTCCGCGACGTATCGGGCGTTCTGTCGCGTCGGCGCGCTGGACGCGGCGCCGTCGAAGTCGGCGCTCGCCGCGACGCTGCGCCGCGTCACCCCGCGCACACTGGCTCAGCTGAATGCCGCCGTGGTGACGAGTCCCGCCGCCCGGGCCCTCGAGCCCGCGCGGACCGTGCGCATGGATGCCACCGTGGTCCCCGTGGCGATCCATCACCCCACCGATTCGAGCCTCTTGTGGGACGCGGTGCGGGTGCTCGATCGCCTCGTGCGGCGAGTGGAAACCCACGCCGGGTTCACGGCCTATCACCGCCACGTGCGCCGCGCGAAGCGGCGGGCGCTGGAGATCGACCACCTCGCGCCCCAAGCCGTTCGGCGGCGCACGGCGTGCTATCGGGAGCTCGTCCAGCTCACCACGGCGACGGCCACCTACGCGACCTGCGCCCTCGCGCAGCTCGAGGGTCTCCCCGCGACGCCGCCGCGGACCCGCCTGCGGCGCGAACTCACCGCCGTCCTACCGCGTGTCGCCCAAGTGCTCGAGCAGACCACGCGGCGCGTGGTGGGCGGGGAGATCGTGCCCGCCGACGAGAAGCTCGTGTCGCTGTTCGAGGCCCATGCCGATGTGCTGGTGAAGGAGCGGCGCGAGACGTACTACGGCCACAAGATCTATCTCACCACCGGGCGCTCTGGGCTCATCCTCGACTGTGCGATCCCGAAAGGGAATCCGGGCGATGTCACTTGGACCGTGGCCCTCGTGCGCCGGCAGCAGCGGCTGATGGGCCGGGCGCCGACACAGGCGGCCTTCGACGGCGCCTTCGCGTCGCGGGAGAATCTCGCCGCGCTCAAAGCGCTGGGCGTCGCGGATGTCTGTTTCGCGAAGAAACGCGGGATGGCAGTCGCTGACATGGTGCGCAGCGAGTGGGTTTACACCAAGCTGCGCCGCTTCCGCGCCGGGATCGAGAGCGGGATCTCGCTCTTGAAACGGGTCTTCGGCCTGGCGCGCTGCGTGTGGAAAGGCGCGGCGGGGTTTCACGCCTATGTCCGGACGGCGGTGCTGGCGGCCAACCTGCTGCTCCTCGCCCGACACCGGACCGCCTAACGATTCGCCCGCGGGGCCCCGGCGCGCGTCCCGAGAGGTCGCGCGCCTCTTGTCATGGTCATGATCGTCGTCATCCACCTCTGCGGCGCGCCGACCGCACGGACTCGCTCGCCCCCACCCACGCGCCTGCCCCTTCCCCCTCCCCGTGACCCGCCGAGGGCTATACATCACCGCAATCTTGCCGTTTCGGGACGGACACTAGCTAGAACTCGATCTGCGTCCCCAGCTCCACGACGCGATTGGGCGGGATCCCGAAGAATTCCGTCGCCCCGCGCGCGTTCTGCGACATGAGCACGAACAGCTTCTTCCGCCAACGCGCCATCGTCCCGATCTCGGCGTCCTTCGACCTCCGCGGCAGCGTCGGAAGAAGTCGCTCACGTCCCAGGTAGTACGAGATGTCGGTCTTCTTGGCGTTGATGCCGTGCTTGCCGCAGAACTGCAGCACTGCCGGGACGTTCGGCGTCTCCATGAAGCCGTAAGACGCCTGCACCCGGAAGAACCCTTGTCCGAGCGGCTCCATCTCGATCCGCTCGTGCGCGGGAACCTCGGGGACCTCCGCCGTGACGACCGACAGGAGAACCACCTGCTCGTGCAGCACCTTGTTGTGCTTCAGGTGATGCAGCAGCACGACCGGCGCCCCTTCCGGGTCCGACGTCATGAACACGGCCGTGCCTTTCACGCGCACCGGTTTCCGGCGCTCGACGTCCGCAAGGAACATGTCGATCGGAACCGTGCCGCGCTGCAGGATCGCCCGCAGGATCGCGCGGCCGCGCTTCCACGTCGTCATCAGGGTGAACACGGCGCCCGCGACGGCAAGCGGGACCCATCCGCCGGTCGGGACCTTCACGAGGTTCGCGAGAAAGAACGCCAGGTCGATGGAGAGGAAGAACGCCAGGAAGGCGCCGGCCTTCAGTCCCGACCACCCCCACATGTGGCGCGCGACGATGTAGAAGAGGATGGATGTGATCGCCATCGTGCCGGTGACCGCCACCCCGTACGCCTGACCTAACGCGGTCGAGGATCCGAACGTCAGCACGAGCAGCAGCGTCCCCGCCGCGAGTCCCTTGTTGACCTCCGGAATGTAGATCTGTCCCGCTTCGTGGATCGACGTATGGATGATGCGCATCCGCGGGCTGTAGCCGAGCTGGATCGCCTGCTGCGTGAGCGAGAACGCGCCAGAGATGAGGGCCTGCGAGGCGACGCACGCCGCCGCCGTCGCGATGACGAGCAGGGGATACACGAACCAGGTCGGCGCCAGCAGATAGAACGGATTCGAGACGGCGCTCGGCGTACGCAGCAGGAGCGCGCCCTGGCCGAAATAGTTGAGCAGCAGTGAGGGCAGAACGAACCAGTACCAGACGAGACGGATCGGCTTGGGGCCGAAATGACCCATGTCCGCGTAGAGGGCCTCGCCGCCCGTAACGACCAGAACGACCGCGCCGAGCGAGATGAACGACGTCAGCGGGTGCGCGACGAAGAACTGCACGGCGTGCCACGGGTTTGCCGCCGTGAGGATGTTAGGGTGGGAGATGATCCCCCGCAGGCCGAGCGCGGCGATGCTCACGAACCAGGCGAGCATGATCCAGCCGAACAGCCCGCCGACGCGCGCCGTTCCGTGACTCTGGAACGCGAAGAGGAGCGCGATGATGATGAACGCGATGGGAATCACGAAGTGGGTCAGCGCCGGCGATGCCACCTCGAGTCCCTCCACGGCCCCGAGCACCGAGATCGCCGGCGTGATCATCCCGTCGCCGTACAGGAACGCCCCGCCGAAGAGGCCGAGCATGATGAGCACCGTTCGACGACGCGCTTCACCCTGGCGATGCTGCCGCTGGAGAATGAGCGCGAGCAGCGCGAGCACCCCGCCTTCGCCGCGGTTATCGGCGCGAAGAATGAACGCGACGTACTTCACGCTGACGATCAGCACGAGCACCCAGAGAATCAACGACAGGAGCCCGTAGACGTTGCCGACGTTCGGTGTGAGACCGTACGCCGGCTTGAACGCTTCCTTGATGGAATAGAGAGGGCTCGTGCCGATGTCGCCGTACACGACGCCGAGCGCCGTGAGGGAGAGAACGACGAGCCGTTTGCCGTGCGGGTCGGCCTCGGCGTGGTGCCGATGCGGGGGCTCTTCGCCCTCGCGGCCTGCGGTCGAGCCTTGACGGTCGCCCGCGGGGAGCGGGGCCGGATTGGCGGTCATACAGTGAGCACGGGACTCGCCCGAGTGGAAACGGGCATCGGCAGCGTCGTCCTCTAACACCACCGCAACGCAAAACGGGTCGCGGAAGACCGCGACCCGATGGAAATGTAGCTGTTACGGAGACGCCGTAAAGCGACGCCGGCGGTCGGTCAGGGTGACTTCGGCTGACCCGGGGCCCCGGCGGTTCGAACGATCTCGTCGATCTCGCGGGCCGCGCGGTCGAGCGCCTCCTTGATCTTCGCGATGGCTTCCTTGTCCCGGAAGATCCTGGGGGCGCCGCGGTACGTGGCGCGCCCGACGTCCTTGAACGCCCGGTTCACTTCCATCATGGCGTCGCTCAGGAAGGCGGAGCCGAGCTCGCCGATGCGGTCGAAGATGTCATCGACGGCCGACCGGTTCTGCGCCAGGTACGCTCGGCCCTCGTCGGTGATGAAGTAGGTCTTCTTCCCGCCTTCCTCGACCGTTACGCGGGCGTATCCGAGGTCTTCGAGGAGCGTGAGGGTGGGGTAGACGGTGCCGGCGCTGGGCGAGTACATGCCACCGAAACGGTCCTCGAGGGCCCTGATGATCTCGTAGCCATGGCGGGGCTTCTCATCGAGGAGCTGGAGGATGACGTACTTGAGGTCGCCCTGCCCGAACATCCGACCACCGCGGAATGGCGCGCCGCGTCCCCGACGTCCGCCGCCGAACCAGCCCATGAAATCGGGGTCGAAGCTCCAACTTCCGCCCTTGCCTGAGCCGGGGGTGCAGCCGATCCAGATGCCTTGGTTCCACATATCGATCTCCGGTAACGATATATCGGAAGATATATCTTTTGCGGCGATATATCGCAAGGCCCGCATCGTTCCAGGGGATCATCAATTGGTGCGTCGTTCGCTGAGCGTGCGCGCGCCCCGGGTGCGAGCCAGCGCGCACGAGCGTGCCGGCCCTTGCTGCGAGCTGCTGACGGGCTGCCCGAGACGCGCGGCCGCCGGGCGGTCGACATCGGCGTGGCGGGAGGAGGGGCGTCGGGACGCAGGCGGCGTGAGCGCGTAGCCCCGAGACGACGGGGACTACCGTCCCGTGCTACGCGCTCGGTGCCCGTCGGCTCGCGGCGTGTAAGCGCGGAAGCCGCCGAAGTCTCGACGCCCCGACGACCAGACACAGTAGCCGACTGCACGTGCACCACAGGGTCGTTAGGCACCCAGCGACGAGCATAAGGCCGCGCTCGGCAGAAAGCCGACTCAGCAGCGGCCTAACGGGCACAGCGCTTGCCCTCCTGAGCGGCCTCGTCGTGAGTGCGGCGAGTGAACGTTGCAATTCATCGCTCCACGTATCAGAGGGAGGCAGCACATGTCCGACGATCTCCGCTCGAAAGGTGTACAGAACCAGGTCACTGGTTCCGCTAAGGAAGCCGAGGGCAAGATCCGTGATGCGGCCGCCGACATCACCGGCGACGACAGCGAGAACCTGAAGGCCAAGGCGAAGACGGCCGAGGGCAAGATCCAGAAGAACGTTGGGAAAGCGCAGCAGGACGCCGACGATTCAGTCTAGAAGCCAGGGAGAAGGGAAGCGGGAGACGGAGACGAAGAACCCTCGGGATGCCAGTTCGTAACTGAGCAGCGTCCCGAGGGTTCGTCCTCTTCTCCCGCTTCCCGTCTCCCGCTTCCCGCTACTCGTATCGCAGCGCCTGAATCGGATCCAGCATCGCCGCGCGGCGGGCAGGCCAGACGCCGAACACCACGCCGACGGCTGCCGAGAACAGGAACGCCATGACCACGGCGGACGACGAGATCTGCGTGTTCCACGCGAAGCTGCGGCTCAGCATGTACGCCGTCCCGGATCCGAGGAGGATCCCGACGATGCCGCCGAGGATGCAGAGCACGATCGCCTCGATCAGGAACTGCGAGAGGATGTTGGTGCGGGTCGCGCCTAACGCCTTCCGCACTCCGATCTCTCGCGTCCGCTCGGTGACGGACACGAGCATGATGTTCATGATGCCGATGCCGCCGACCACGAGGCTCACCGTCGCGATCCCCGCCAGCAGCAGGCCGAACACCGCCGTCGTCTCGCCCAGCGTGTTCAGAAAGTCCGACTGATTCCGGATGTTGAAGTCGTCCTCGCGGCCGGGACGCAGGCGATGCTCACGCCGAAGGACCTTCTGGATCTCCGCCATGGCGAGCGGAATGTCGTCCTCGCTGCTCGCGAGTACGTTGATCGAGCGAAGTCGGTCCGTGCCCATCGCGCGGAAGCGCGCGGTGTTGATGGGGATCAGCACCTGCTCATCCGGGTTGCCGAACCCGCCGCCCTGACCCTTGCTCTTGAGGACACCGATCACGTCGAACTGAATGCCGCGAATGCGGACCTGCTCGCCGACGAGCGCGATGGGGTTGTCGAACCCGAGCAGCTGCGCGACGGCCGGACCGACGACCGCAACCCGTGCCCGCGACGCGTCGTGTCCGGCCGTGAACATCTTGCCGGCCTCGAGCTCGTACTTCCGCACCTCGAGATAGTTCGCGGTCGTCCCGACGATCGAGGTGTTCGCGTTCCGGTTGTTGTACTGGATCTGCAGTTGACGCTGCATCTCGGGCTGCACGGCGAGGATGTGCTCCGCGTGGTCCTCGATGGCCTTCGCGTCATCCATCGTCATCTTCTGCTGGTCACCGCTTCGGATGCCGCCCATGCCGAACGCCTGCCCCGGCATGATCGTGAGCAGCGTCGTCCCCAGGGCGGAGATGCGGTCCTTGACGGCCTTCTGCGCTCCGTTGCCGAGCGCGATCATCGCGATCACGGCCGCCACGCCGATCACGATGCCGAGCATCGTGAGCAGCGAGCGGAGCTTGTTCGCCCGGAGAGCGCCGAGCGCAACGCTGATGATTTCGCCGATGAGCATCTGCGGTCTCGTTAGGGGCGCGCCTGTCCGCCAGCCGCGCCGCCGCGGTTCGCGCCGCCGCCAGCACCGCCGCCGCCCGGTCCGCCGGCACCCGGGCGATTCGGCGTCATGCCCGGGAGCCCACCCATGTTGCGCATCCGGTTGTTCTGCTCCTCACGGCGTGCCTGCATGGCTGCGGCCGCGAGCAGCGCAACCTGCTCGCCTTCCTTGAGACCGCTCACGACTTCGGTGTAGTCGAAGTTGCCGACGCCCAGGCGAACGACGCGCGGGACGTACGTGCCATTCTCGGCGACGAACACGAGGCTCGGGCGCGCGCGGCGCGCGGTGAACTCCCCGGCCTGCACCGGTGTGGAGACACCACTACTGCGCTCCGGCACGAATCCCCGATCGTTCTGCGTGCCCGGCGTGCCGCCGCGCTGTGCCCGTCCCGCCGTCTCACGACCACCGCGTTGCGTGGAATCGCCGGCACCCGCGCGCTGACGCTCACGCATGCGGCACGCGCCGGCGATGCGCGCGTCCACACCCGCCGCCTCGTAGATCTTCTGCGATTCGACGCGCATCTGCTGGAAGTCGAGCTCTCCGCTCTGCACACGCGTGCGCAGCGCGGCGAGCTTCTGCTCCGTGTCGGGGTGCTTCGCGAACGCGGCCTTTACGGCGTCGCAATCCTTGTCGGTGACGTCAGGCATCTGACCGCGCTGACGGCCTCCGGGCTGCTGGCCGCCCTGATCGTTGCTGGCGAGCATCACCTCGCCGCGCGAGACGTTAGGCGCACCAGCGCCGGTCGGGGCGACAGGTGCGGCCGCGCCCGAGGGGCCGTTGCCGCCGCCATTGCCGTTCGCGCCGGGGCGACCGCCCATCCCACCACCCATCGACGCCATCTGCGCGCGGATCTGAGCCTGCACGGAGTCCGGGTTCAGGCCCAGCGCCGTGGCGGCCGTGGCCGCCTCCCGCACGCCGCGGATCGCGTCGTTAGGCACCGCCAGCACGTCGTCGCGCCGGTCGATCAGGATCGACACCTCGCCGTTCATGCCCGGCTTGAGCAGTCCCTCGAGATTCGAGATCGTGATGAGCACCGGAAACATTGTCACGCTCTGCTGCACGACCGCCTGCGGTTCGATCTTCTCGACCGACCCCCGGAACGGGCGATCGGGATACGCATCGACCGTCACCGTCGCGCCGAGGCCCGGCTGAATGGTGCCGATGTCGGCTTCGGTCACGAGCGCGCGAACGCGCACCTTGTTGAGGTCCGCCATCTTGATCAACGTCGTGCCGCCGCCGAGTGAGCTCGTGCCCGATGTGATCACCTGGCCGAGCGAGACCGTCTTCTCGATCACGGTGCCGTTGATCGGCGCGCGAACCGTTGCATCCTCGAGCCGCTGCTGCGCGAGGTCCAGATTCGTCTTGGCGCGTACCAACTGCGCCTTGGCGTTCGCGTAATCGAGCGCGGCGGTCTCGTGCTCCTGGGCCGTGATGATGCGTGCCTCGAACAGGTCGTCCGACCGCTTCTTCTGCGACTCCGACACCTGCAGCTTCGCCTCGGCGGCCTGCACGTCGGCAAGGGACTGGTCGAACTGGTTCTTCACGTCACGCGTGTCGAGCTGGACGATCAGATCGCCGGGCTTGACGAGCGAGCCCGTCTCCACCGGCATCTGCGTGATCTGCCCCGAGGCCTTCGACTTGACTTCGACGACATTGATCGGCTCGACGGCGCCTGTGGCCGATGCATCGACCACGATGTCGCGCCGCTCGATGGCCGCAGTAGGAATCGGGACGCCCGACGCCTTCTTGCTGGTGCAGGCGACGATCGTCACGGCGCCAGCCGCGAGGCCGATCAGGATGGGTTGCGTGAAGCGTTTCAACGGAGTGAGCCTCGGGGGAGGTCGATGGTTCTCAGGGTGAAGTCACGAGCGAGCGGGCGCAGGAGCGCTCGCTCACATGTCCTTGCCGGTCAGCGTTTCGATCTGCGCCTTCGCCACGCGCGCATCGAAGCGCGCCTGGATCAACA
>Ga0126304_10001923_pt1 | contig 10051 bp, 8 predicted proteins | sample Plot25_FD_92538 | JGI IMG/M metagenome (GOLD analysis project Ga0126304, IMG submission 92538) | Serpentine soil microbial communities from UC McLaughlin Reserve, CA, USA - Plot25 | ecosystem: Environmental > Terrestrial > Soil > Grasslands | place: USA: UC McLaughlin Reserve, Lake County...
CACGCTGGCGCGGGCCGGAACGCCGCCGAGGAAACCGAGCTCGTATGCGCCGAGCCGGATCGCCGCCCGAACCGGCGCATCCATGGCACCAACGGGCCGGCCGCCCAGCCGCTCGATCGCGTGGTCGAGTGTGCGCACCATCTGGATCGCGCCGTACGCGATCCGCTGCGCGAAGGCTCTGTCGCGCGCGTCGAGATCCTTCGCCTCCGACGCGAAGGCGCGATCGGCGTAGGCGTCCTCCTCGAAGACGCGCATGAGGGCCTTGTGGGCGACCCGCCGGGCCGGGCTAGCGGAGGCCACGCTCGAACTCGTCCAGCGTCATGCGCCGGCCGCCCTCCGGCTGCACCTCGAGGATCTCGAGCCGGTCGTCGTCGAGCCGCGAGCGCCAGACGATCACCGGGCGGCCATGCAGCTCTCCGCGCGCGCCAATGTGCGGCGAGAGCGCCCGGATCCGGTCGTGCAGCTCTTCCGGCGGCCGGGACCAGTCGAGCAGGCGGTCCTCCGGTCCGATCTTCTGGGCGTACGTGACCTCCCCGTCCTGCGGACGGAACTCGGCTGCCTGCGCCTCCTCGAGGAGATCTGGCGCGAAGTCTGCGGACCGGCCGTACACGGCGCCAGCGTCATCGTCGGGCTCGATCCGAAATGAGGCCACTGCCCCGATCGGGCCCGCGTCCAGCTCTTCGACGAGCCGGATGATGCTGACCCCCGTCTCCCGGTCCCCGGCCATGATCGCGCGCTCCACCGGTGCGGCCCCCCGCCAGCGCGGCAGGAGCGATGGATGGACGTTCAGCCATTCCGCCTGCTGGAGCAGCTCGGTGGGGATAAGCGCTCCGTAGTCGACGAGGACCACCAGCTCGACTCCAATGTCGAGCCCGGCCGGCCGCTCCGGCTGCCGGACGGGAATCTCCAGCCGCCGCGCCATCTCCTTGGCCGGCGGCGGTGACGGCTTCCGCCCGCGGCCCTTTGGACGGTCGGGCCGGGTCAGGACGTACTCGAGCTCCCGCCGGGCCGCGAGCTCTGCGAGAACGTCGGCGCCGAACTTCCCGGTCGCCGCGACGGCGAGGCGCACTACGGGCTCAGGACGGCCTTCGGCCGCAGGACCGCGAGCGCCGCCTTCCGCGCCTCCTCCGTCGTCCGATCGAGGATGAGGACGCCGTCGAGGTGGTCGATCTCGTGTTGGACGACCCGGGCCGGATGGTCGCTGAGCTCGAAGCTCAGCTCGCCGCCGTCGAGATCGAGCCCCTCGAGCTTGACCGAGACCGGCCGTTCGACAGGCATCTGCACACCGACGAGCGACAGGCAGCCCTCGTCGTCGACCACGACCTCGTCGGAGCTCTCGGCCAGCACAGGATTCACGACCGTAACCGGGTCGGACTCGGCATCGGCCTGAAAGACGAAAACGCGCCGGATGACGCCGACCTGGGTCGCCGCGAGCCCGACGCCGTTCGCGTCGCGCATCAGCTGGGTCATCCGCTCGGCGAGACGACGCAGGTCGCCGTCGAAATCCTCCACCTCCCGCGCCCGCATTCGTAGGACGGGGTCGGGGTACTGGCGGATCTGGCCGAGCGCGATCCGCCGGCGGGCCTCCGCCTCGGGATCGAGCTCGTCGGTCTTGATCTGGCCCGCTTCTTCCAAAGCGGGCTTATGTAATCAGAGGGCCTGGGGGTCGACGTCGACCGTCGCGCGCACCCCGGCGCGGCTCATCGCGGGCGCGGCCGCAGCGAGCAGCTGCGCCGCCCGCGAGGCGACCGGCCGCACGCGGTCGGTCTTCACGAGGAGCTGCGCGCGATGCCGGCCGCGGAGTCGCAGCAGCGGCGCGGGACCGAGGACGTCGGCGCCGTCGAGGCCGACGCCGATCTCGCCGAGGAGCTGCATCGCGTCACCGGCCTCGCCGTCCGCCACGACCCGGACGAGGTGGCGGAAGGGCGGATAGCCGAGCTCCCGCCGGCGCTCCAGCTCCTCGGCCAGGAATCGCGTGACGTCGTGCCGCGCCGCGTTCACGATCGGCCGTGAATCGGGCTGGAACGTCTGGACGATCACGCGACCCGGCGCATCCCGGCCGCTCCGGCCGGCCAGCTGGGTGACGAGCTGGAAGGTTCGCTCCTCGGCCCGGAAGTCGGGCATCCCCAAACCGGTGTCGGCGTCAACGACGGCTGCAAGTGAGACCCCGGCGAAGTGGTGTCCCTTCGCGACCATCTGGGTGCCGACGAGCACCGCTCGGTCCGTCTCGGCGAAACGCCGCAGCGCTGCCGTCAGCTCCGCCGGGCGGCGAACGGCATCGGCGTCGAGCCGGATCCGCTCGAGGCCGGGCACCTTCTCCGCGAGCTCCTGCTCGAGCCGCTGGGTTCCGGCCCCGATCCGCGCGAGCTCCGGCGAGCCGCACTCGGGACAAGCGTCGCCCATCGCCTCGACGAGGGAGCAGTGGTGGCAGTGGAGCCGCCCGTCGGCGTGGAGGACGAGCGCGACGTCACAGTTGGGGCAGCGGCGGGTCAGCCCGCAGGTGCGGCAGTGGACGGCCGGAGCGACGCCGCGGCGGTTGAGGAGCAGGATCGCCTTCCCTCCGTTCTGCTCAAGGGCGCCGAGCTCCGCGAGGAGCGGTGCCGAGAGCGGATAGCCGGCCTCCCGGCGCAGGTCGACGACACGGACCGGCGGCAACGGACCTGCGAGCCGGCCTCCGAGCTCCAGCCGCTCCAGCCGTTCCCAGCTCTCCGGCCGCGGCGTCGCGGTGCCGAAGATCGCGACGGCAGCTTCGAGGGCCGCCCGCTTCGCGGCGACGGTGCGTGCGTCGTAGCGCGGGTCGGCCTCCTGCTTGTACGAGGGGTCGTGCTCTTCGTCCACACAGATCACGCCGAGTGGCGCGACGGGCGCGAAGACGGCCGAGCGGGCGCCCACCACGATCGGCGCCGCCCCGCTCGCGATCCGCACGCGCTCGTCCCGCCGCTCCGCCTCCGTCAGCGACGAGTGGAGGACGGCGACGCGGTCGCCGAAACGCGCGCGCAGACGGCCGACGGTCTGTGGCGCGAGCGCGATCTCCGGCACGAGCACGATCGCGCCCTTTCCCCGCTCCAGTGCCGCGGCGCAGGCCTGGAGGTAGACCTCGGTCTTGCCGCTGCCGGTCGCTCCGTGGAGGAGGACGTTCCCGCCGTCCCCATCCAGTGCCTCGACGATGCGCGCCAAGGCTCCTGCCTGGCTCTCGCTCAACTGTGCGGGCTCGGCCTCGCCGCCGAGTGAGTCCCGTTCTGCGGGCTGCGGCCGCTCACCTCGTGCCCTCCGCTTGGGCGGCGCCACCAGCTCGAGCGCCCGCGCCGGGGTCGAGCCGTAGTAGTCGGCGAGCCACAGAGCGAGGTCGACGAGCGGCTCGGGCAGCTCGTCGACCACATCTCCGACCGGAGCCGCCTTCACGCCCTCTGGCGGGCTCTCCTCCAGGCCGACGACCACGCCGCGCCGCTCGGCCCCGCCAAAGCGAACCGTGACCACCGCGCCCTTTCCGACCTCGGGCGGAACCTCGTAGGTAAACGGCCTCGCCACCGCCCGCGACGAGACGAGCGGGTAGACGGAGGCGTAGGGCACCGGCTGACCGTAGCCTCAGAGCAGGTCGGCGGCCTCGTTGTAAGGTTTACCTGCCAATGGGAGAGAACCGCCCTGACCAATCCTTGTAAGGTGACCCTTACTATCCGAGTAAGCCAACCCTACAAGGAGACCACATGAGGAAGACGTTCCTGCTCCTGATCGTCCTGCTGGGCCTCGTCGGCCTCATGGCGACGGCCTGCGGCTCAGACGACGATTCGTCGCCGGCCGCCGCCACGGCGACCGACGAAGGCGAAGAGGAAGGCAAGATCACGGCCGAGGAGGCTGCGGCGGAGATCGACGAGATCAAGCGCATGCTGGACGAGGGCCTCGCCCAGTACCAGGACGGCGACCAGGAAGCAGCCGCCACCACGGTTGGAGACGCCTACCTCGAGCACTTCGAGAAGGTCGAGCACCCACTCGAGGAGCAGGACCACGAGCTCATGGAGGATCTCGAGCACCGGATCAGCACCGAGATCCGGGACGAGATGAAGGAGGGCGCATCGGCCGACGAGGTCGCTGCGCTGGTCGAGGAGACGAAGGCCGACCTCGACACGGCCAAGGCGAAGCTCCAGGAGGCCCAGTAGGCGTGAGGTTCCTCCTGCTGTTGGCCGTTGCGGCCGCCGCGCTCCTGGCGCCGGCGGCCGCGCGCGCCGACAACGCGCAGTTCGCGGAAGCGCGCGCGCAGGTCGAAACGGCGCGGCAGCTGACGCAGGAGGCGTACGACGCAGCGAAGGCCGGGGATCGCGAGCGGGGCTACCAGCTCGCGCGCACCGCCTATCTCGACCACTTCGAGCACGCGGAGGTGCCGCTCCGCCTGCGAGATCCGAACCTCGTGCTCGACGTCGAGTTCGCCTTCGCCGAGTTCCGGAACGGCATCCGCGACGGAGAGCCGGTCGGCGAGCTCCGGGAGACAAAGGGCGAGATCCTTGCCGGCCTCCGCGACACCGATCGCACGCTGGCCGACAAGGGGATCGCGGCGCCGCTGCTCGCGTTCCTCTTCTCGTTCGGGATCCTCTTCCGCGAAGGGCTGGAAGCCGTCCTCGTGATCGCGATCCTGCTCGGCTCGCTGGCCTCCGGCCGCGCCACGGGGTACCGCCGCCCGCTCGGGCTCGGCATCCTCGCCGCCATCGGAGCCACCGTGCTGGTGTGGCTCCTCACCACGCTCGTCCTCGACCTCGCCCCGGTCCAGCGTGAGCTGCTCGAAGGGGTGACCGCCCTGCTCGCGGTCGTCGTCCTTTTTCTCGTCTCGTTCTGGCTCGTGTCCCAGCTCGAGCAGAAACGCCGCCTGGAGTTCATGCGGGCGCGCGTGGCTTCGGCGATCGCCGCCGGGAGCACCCTGGCCTTCGCCGGTCTCGGCTTCACCGCCGTGTTCCGGGAGGGCTTCGAGACCGTGCTCTTCTACCAGGCACTCGCCATCTTCGCGGAGGGGCTCGAGCTATGGGTCGTGCTGGGCGCGGTGACGGCGGCGGTCGCGCTCGGCCTGGCCGCGTACGCCGTGATCGGCCTCGGCAAGAAGCTCCCGTTCAAGCAGCTGCTCTTCGCGGGCGCGACCACGCTCCTGCTGCTCTCGGTTGCGTTCGCGGGGAACGCAGTGCGCTCGCTCCAGGAGGCCGGTTGGGTCCCGGTCACGCCAATCGAAGGCGAGTGGGCCCGGCTGCAGGTCTTTCTCGCCGAGCTCACAGGCATCCACCCGACGCGGGAGGGGATCCTCGTCCAGGTCGCGCTGCTCAGCGTCTACGCCGCCGGCGCCGGGTACCTCTTCGGCTGGAAGCGGTTGGGTCGCCAGCGGCCGGAGGCGGCACAAGCATGAGCAGGCTTCGCGTCGGAATCGATGTCGGCGGGACGTTCACGAAGGCCGTTGCGGTGTGCCCGTCGACGCGCAACCTGCGGGCTCACGCTTCGGTTCCCACGACCCACGCGCACGACCACGGCGTCGCGCAGGGTGTCGCCGACGCGCTGCGCGCGCTGCTGACGCGCGTCGACGGAGACTCGATCGAGCTGGTCGCGTTCTCGACCACGCAGGCGATGAACGCGCTCCTGGAGGGCGACGTAGGCCGAGTCGGCGTGGTCGGCCTCGGTGAGGAGCCGAATCTGCGGCCGGCCCGCAAGCGCACCCGGGTCGGGGCGATCGGTCTCGCGCCGGACCGGAAGCTCGAGACATCGCACACCTTCCTCGATGCGACAGGGGGCGTCGACGGTGACACGCTCGATCACGCGCTCCTCGCGTTCGCGCGCGAGGGGTGCCTTGCCGTCGCAGTCAGCGCCGCCTTCGCCGTCGACGATCCGGATAGCGAGCAATTCGTCTCGGAGCGGGCGGCCGCTCACGGCCTCCCGGCCTGCGCAGGCCACGAGCTGTCGGGCGCGTACGGGCTCGAGACGCGGACGATCAGCGCTGCGATCAACGCGAGCATCCTGCCCGTCGTCGAGCGGACGACGACGCTCGTCGCATCCGCGCTCGCCGAGGCGGGGCTCGACGCGCCACTCCTCGTGCTCCGCGGGGACGGCGGGGCGATGAGCGTCGACGAGTTTCGCCGTCGTCCGTCGTTCACGATCGGCTCGGGCCCTGCAGCCGGTGTCTCCGCGGCCCTGCATCAGCTCGAGATCAGGGACGGGATCGTCGTGGAATGCGGCGGTACGAGCTCGAACGTCTCGGTGATCAAGAACGGCCGGCCGTTGCTCCGGACGCTTCGGGTGATGGGCCGTCCGACCTGCGTCCGCTCGATCGACAGCTGGGTCGTCGGCGCTGCCGGGGGGAGCATGGCCCGGGTGGGCCGCCGTCGGCTCGAGGACGTCGGCCCGCGGAGCGCCCACCTCGCGGAGCTCCCTTACGCGTGCTTCGCGACGCCCGAGGAGCTGGCGGATGCTCGATTGGAGCTCCGCGCGCCGCGGGCCGGCGATCCCGCCGATTACACGGTGATCTGCGCGGCGGGCGGCGACTTCGCGCTCACCGCGACGTGCGCAGCGAATGCGCTCGGCCTGGCGGACGATGGGTATGCGGCCGGCAGCCCTGAAGCAGCTCGACTCGCGTTCGCGCCGCTGGCCGAGCGACTGCGGACGACCGTCGACGAAGCGGCGACGCGCGTGCTCGACGGCGCGGCCCGACGGATCGCCGACGCCGCGGCCGAGGCGGCGAAAAAGCACGCGCTGCGCGACGACGTGCCGCTGGTTGCGCTAGGCGGCTCCGGCGACGTGCTGGTCACACGGGTCGCAGAGCTGCTCGGCAGGCCGGTGGTACGAACGGAGCATCCCGAGGTGTTGTCGTCGATCGGCGCCGCTCTCTCGCTCGTGCGGGTCGAGCTCGATCGCAATGGCGTCTCGGCGCTGGACGTTCCCGCGCTCGCGATAGAGGCCGAGGCAGCGTGCATCGCAGCCGGCGCCGCTCCGGCATCGATCACGGTGGAGACGGCCTACGACGAGGCGGATCGGATCCTGCGCGCGGTTGCGACCGGCGCCGCGGCGCTGGAGGCCGGCGCCGTCGGGGCAGAGCCGGCCGACGATCGACGCCGGCTCGAAGCCGCGGCCGACGCGCTCGAGCTCGCGCCCGCCGACCTGACGCTGCTGGCCTCGAGCGACTTCTACCGCGTCTTCTCCGAGAACGGCTCCGGCCGGGTCGCCGTTGTGGACGCGCGCGCCGCCATCCCGATCGCCGCGGACGCCCGCTGCGTCTTTGCCGGCGAGGGAACGGAGTTCCTCGACCGGCTGCGTATCGAGCTCCGCGAGCACACACGCGAGCTCGGCGTCGCGACGATGCTCCCGCGGGTCGTGCTCGTCTCCGGGTCGCGCATCCTCGACCTCTCCGACGCCCGCCGGCCCGAGGACGTGCTGACGGCGGCGGAGCGCGCACTGGACGCCCCGGGCACAGCCGTCGCCGTCCTGGCGCGCTGATGTCGCTCTACCGGCAGGCAGGCCGCCGGAGCGGGTGGCTCGCGGCCGCTGTCGTCGTCGCGCTCTTGGTTGGTTTCGGGATCGGCTTTGCCGTCGCCCGGGCGACGGCCGAGGAGCCGACGGTCGAGGAGGCCGTCGCGCGCGTGCAGGAGGAAGCGGGCGCGACCGCGGATGCGCTGGAGCTCGTCGCGATCCACTACGAGACGACGGAGGCCGCCGCGGGTCAGCAGCTTCAGCGCGCGGAGGAGTCTTTCGACGAGGTGCGGCCCGAGCTCCAGCTGCTCTCGCCCGAGGAAACCGCCGACGCCGGCCGGGCGATCGAGAGGCTGGCGACGCTGGTCGACCGGAGCGCGTCGGCCGAGCAAGTCGAGCGTGCGGCCGAGGAGGCGCGCGCAGCCGTCCGGCGGGCAGCCGGGCTGCGATAGCCTCGTGGGGATGGCGCACGCCGGTCATTCGGTCGACGAGTACCTCGAGACGATCTACTTCCTCGCGTTTCCGATCGGCGAGTACAAGCCGCTCACCGGAGGGACCTCCCCCACGCTCGCCTCACGCGTCGCGGAGATGCTCGGCGTCTCGCGCGCGTCGGCCGGCGAGATGCTGAAGCGAATGGAGAGCGAGGGGCTGATCAGCCGCGGCGAGAACAAGGAGGCCGTCCTGACGAAGACGGGGCGCGCCCGGGCCGAGAAGGTCGTCCGCAAGCACCGGCTGATCGAGCGGCTGCTCACGGACTTCATGGACTACACGCCCGCGGAGGCGCATGTCCATGCGGACGAGATCGGCGAGTCGTTCTCCGATGACATGGTCGAGCGCATGGCGCGGAAGCTGGGGAATCCCGATCGCTGCCCGCACGGCTGGCCGGTCGACCCGGCGTTCGAGCAGGCCGAGAACGACGAGCTCAAGGCTCTGGCGGAGCTGGACGAGGGGCAGGCCGCGACCATCGTCCGGCTCGCGGAGCACGACGGCGATCTCCTCCACTGGTTCTACGACCAGGGCTTCGAGCCGGGCCGCGAGCTGCGGCTGACCGCCGCTGATCCCGCCGCCGGCAGCTTCCGCGTGCAGCTGAATGGCCGCGAGGAGACCGTCGCGGAGAAGGCGGCCGCGGGGCTCTTCGTCAGGCCTTCGTAGCGGCCAAGAGCCGCGCGAGCGCGGCGGCGTCGAGCTCGCCGCGGTTCTTGGCGAGGGCGATGAGAGCAGCCTGCTTCGTCATGGGCCTCAACGTTCGCAGGCGAGCGTGACGTTCCTGCTCGGCGTGAGGGACTGTCCCTCGGCCATGGCCCGCAGGGCCGTGGCCTTCGCGCCGAGGGTGTGACGTTTTCGCGGCGCGCGCAGCGCGCCGCGCAGCTGTCGGTCATGCTCGGCGGGCGGCGTGCCGACGGAGGCTGTCCCGAAGGGACGACCCAATCGGTCGGGCACGCCTGCGCCGATTCCGCTAGACGGTCGCCTTCTCGCCGATGCCTGCGGCTGCCTTCAGCTCGGCGGCCTTGTCCGTCCGCTCCCACGTGAAGTCGTGGTCGTCGCGGCCGAAGTGACCATATGCCGCCGTCTTGGCGTAGATCGGCCGACCGAGCTCGAGGTCGCGGATGATCGCGCCGGGCCGCAGGTCGAAGTGCTCGCCGACGAGCTCCTCGATGCGCGCGACGGGGATCTTCTCGGAGTCGAACGTCCTGACGGAGACCGAGACGGGATGCGCGACGCCGATCGCGTAGGCGACGTTGACCTCGCAGCGGTCGGCGAGCTCTGCCGCGACGATGTTCTTCGCGACGTACCGGGCCGCGTAGGCCGCCGAGCGGTCAACCTTGGTCGGATCCTTGCCCGAGAAGGCGCCGCCGCCGTGCCGCGCCGCCCCGCCGTACGTGTCGACGATGATCTTGCGTCCCGTCAGCCCTGTATCGCCCATCGGCCCGCCAAGCACGAACTTGCCGGTCGGATTCACGTAGACGAAGTCGCGGTCGTCGTAGAGGCGGCGCTCGTCGTAGAGACGCGGGTCGAGGATCGGATGGAGGACGTGTTCGATGACGTCCTCCTTGATCGTGGCCGGGTCGACGTTGTCGGCGTGCTGTGTGGAGACCAGCAGCCGCACGATCTCAACCGGCTTCTGGCGCCCGTGCTCGTCCACCTCGTACCGGACGGTCACCTGCGCCTTGCCGTCCGGCCGCAGGTACTTCAGCTGCTCGGACTTGCGGACGCCGGCCAGCCGACGCGCGATCTTGTGGGCGAGCATGATCGGTAGCGGCATCAGCTCCTGCGTCTCGTTGGACGCGTAGCCGAACATCATCCCCTGGTCGCCGGCGCCGATCTGGTCGATCGGGTCGTCGCCGCCCGGGTCGTGCTGCACCTCGTACGACTGGTCGACGCCGAGCGCAATGTCGGGCGACTGCTCGTCGATCGCGACGACGACGCCGCAGGTGGTCGCGTCGAACCCCCACTCCGAGTGCGAGTAGCCGATCTCGGAGATCCTGGCGCGGACGAGCGCGGGGATATCGACGTAGGTCTCCGTCGAGATCTCCCCCGCCACGACGACGAGACCGGTCGTGATCAGCGTCTCGCACGCGACTCGCCCGCTCGGGTCGTCCTTCAGCACCGCGTCCAGCACGGA
>Ga0126304_10001924_pt1 | contig 10051 bp, 13 predicted proteins | sample Plot25_FD_92538 | JGI IMG/M metagenome (GOLD analysis project Ga0126304, IMG submission 92538) | Serpentine soil microbial communities from UC McLaughlin Reserve, CA, USA - Plot25 | ecosystem: Environmental > Terrestrial > Soil > Grasslands | place: USA: UC McLaughlin Reserve, Lake County...
CAGACTGGGGTAACAACCGTATACAAAAGTTTGACAGCAATGGAAACTTCCTAGCAAAGTGGGGAGAACTAGGTAGCGGAGATGGACAATTTATCAGGCCTTCTGGTCTAGAAGTAGACGGCTCTGGAAATGTTTTTGTCGTCGATGAAGGTAACAACCGTATACAAAAGTTTGACAGCAATGGTAATTTTATAACTAGATGGGGAAATCCAGGTTCTGGGGATGGACAGTTTGAGGAGCCAACAGGTATTGCACTTGACTCTTCAGGAAATGTATATGTGGCTGACCGTGGAAACAGCCGAGTACAGGTATTTGCTCCCTCATAAATTTTTAAAATGATTTGGTCTATCATTATAAGACGTACGTAGTTAGAAGCCTTAGTTAGTCAAACACATTTCATATTACATCGCATCAAGGGAGTTATTATTATAGTGATATAATGATTAAGGCCAGTGATTATTATCAAGGGCTACTTGGTAGTTTATCAGGGATAAATGATTGTGTTGTGTCTCTAAGGATCTATTCTCATCTCATAATCTCTTCATTTAGTTGAGTCTCCTGCAGTTTCTATCTCATAAGTTCTGTTGTTGTTTTGTTGTTTGCAATCCAAATCTATTTAAATTACCATATTTTACAGAACACATTTGAATAGGATAACTACGCTGTCAATATCACTGTCCTTGTTGATTATATCCACTATGGCAGTTTTACCTCATTTTGTCACAGATTTGTTAGCACAAACTCCTAAGCTGAGTGTTAGCGGACAGGTTACGCTGCCTTTGAACGCAGCTGATTCGATTTATAGCGCTAATACAACCAAATTCTTAGGTTCAAAAAATATATCATTAACCCCATATCGAATTATAGAGGTACATTACTCTGACCAAGGATTCCTAAGAGGTGTAGGAAATGTTACTAACAATCAGACTTACATAGGTACTTACTTATCTGATGAATTAAGGCAGAGTACAGGTAATGGGATAATTGAGACTCCAGATGGACAAAGTATTGATTGGATATATTCTGCTATAGGAAGACCGGTTGATGATCGTTGGGTTTTCCATGGAATAATATTATTCAATAATACGCAAAGCAAATCATTGTCTTTACTAAATAATAGCATCGGTTTGGTCAAGGCCACTGTTGGCAACGAGCCAGATTACATCTGGCTTCTGAAATAGGAGAAATTCAGAGCAACTGAGAACAGAATTTAATTTTAAATTGTAAGGATTTTTCCGAATATTTTTCTCATCAGCGCATAAAATGATAACGGTTAATATTGCTCACTGTATAATACGCTTAAAGAATACTAAAGATTTCTGAGACAATTTACCATACCTCATTTCTGCTGTTACAAAATAGAAGCAGTAGGTTTTCAACGTCCCAGTTTGATGTGCTTAAACATAGTCAGATTCTAGCCGGAATAACCATTTATAGAACATCACAGATATTAGCGCATGTTAAACAAAACTTCTGTATTTATGATGCTGCTAATAGTAACAGCATCATTAGTTGGAATCAGTACTATGTATCAACCGACAAGTGTGACAACGCAATCACAACAAAGAAGTAGTTTTATGATAGGTAAAGTAACACATACTATAGTCTACGCATCTTCTGATGGCAAGGCCTGTCTTGCAAATGCACAGATTTCTCCTAGATTATACCACCCTAACTACCCCCTAGGACTTAAGCCCGGTAACAATATCATGTTATTAACTTCGGATGAAAGTATTTGTGATTCACTTAGTCAGGTATCTATAGCCCAGCAAGAAGTTCAATTCCGCGTTGCACTTGCTCCTCTCACTTTAAAGGCCATACCTCCCACTCTACGGGAAGATTTCCCGTCAAGCCAAAGCCTATACAGAGTAATTCAGATAAGTACGGGGCCTGGACGGTGACAATAGCCAGGATGTTAATCTATTGTATGTTTGTGACATAAAAGGCCTAGTTTGGAATTTGAATAAGGTTAAATGAAAATATAACCGATACCTGATTTAAGAAGACATGATCTATTTTTCCATCTTTTTGGTACAGTTGGATAGTTTAGCCATGACTACTTAACTAACCTGGTCTTATTTTCTAAAGCAATCATTGCTCTGGCACAACTAAGGCATACGCCTCTAACCTTCCCAATCTTGGTTATCTCACCAGTCTTTTCATCCCTTTCAATGACTTGCCTTTTGAATAGCACCGCCTGCTGCAAAATTATTATCAGGGTCTACTAAAATGAAATCATCTAGACAGTATGCACAAGGATATGAAAGGTAACAACAGATAGAAGGATCAGGATACTCGTCTTTTCCGCCTCCTAACAACCGGAAAATGTAGTAATAGAGGAATCAATGAAAGATCCATTGAGACTCGACATACTCGATCTTTTGGTATATTTTTGTCTCCTTAGAGACTTATGATATACTTCTATCCTCTATTACTACATCAAGTATGTGTGGTCAGAGAATATAATTATTTGTAGAAATACCATGATCAATATTTTGACTTAGTAAGAAAATTGAGAAGATTTATTTAATTGCCATTATATAACTTTTATCATGAAACAGTTAGATATTATAGTTCCACATGAGAGGCTCTCTGATGTAAACCAAATTCTTTACAATCACAAGGTGGGTGGAATGTTGTATTATGATATAAAAGGGAGAGGGCGTGCAGAACGACCAGGCAGGGTAGAAAGACTGAGCACAGAGGCTGGCGGGTATTCCACAGGAAAAAGATATGTTCCGGAGTTTGGAACTAGGACAAAAGTCGAAGTGCTTGTGTCAGATTCGACCTACAAGCCATTAATTGAGGAGATCATAAAAACTGTGAGCACGGGTTCTGCTGCTGATGGTAAAATTTTCGTCAAAGATATTTCCGAAGCATATGACATAGGAACAAAGCAAAGTGGAGACCCTGCACTTTAGGGAATAGAGTTGGATCTAAGGCTCCTGCGGCCTATATATTCACGCTTAAGGAATATAAATGGAGATGAAGAAGATGAACAAGGTGGAGGAGAAGAACCTGCAGAATAAGATTCGATCCTTATAATCCTCCGACATCAATTTTCCTTGTGGCTATCAATTCAATTCAGATAAATTCAGAGAATTTCTTCATGCAAAGATAGCCAAAAGAAAAAAGCAAATTCATCGGGAACATAGCGCAAGATTCTCAAATAGTTTACATATTTGCACTTAGTGCAATCTTTTACCCTTGATAACTTAAATAGTTTCGATTGTAAAATATAGCATGGCTATCAAACAAAAAAAACTAAATAAACAAAAAGTCACCGGCAAAGTGTCACCTTTAGAAAATTCTCCTCCGTGTTGCGTGCCTGGCTGTTGTGATAATTCTGGTGGCAAGTAGTGACAGATTATGAAACTATCCCTTGGTAAACTAAGGAAACAACATGAGCTTACTAATGATAAATCAGTTCTGTTTGTCTGTGTGGAAAATGCAGGAAGAAGTCAGATGGCTGAGGGTTTCTTTCGAAGATATGCTCCAAGAGGATATCTAACACTAAGTGCTGGAACAAAACCGTCAGGACATGTTAATCCTCTTGCTATAAAGGAATGAAAGAAGTTGGAATAGACATAAGCAACCAAAAATCAAAGGATATTACAGAAGATATGATGAGAAATTCTGCAAAAATAGTCAATATGGGTTGTATGGATAATTCATTCTGCCCTACATTATTCATTCCTAATGTAATAGACTGGGGAATAGAAGACCCTAAGGGAAAACCAATAGAAAAAGTAAGGAAGATAAGAGATGATATTGACAGAAAAGTGAGGCTACTCGCAACAGAACTTGCAAAGGATAGTATACAGGCTAACCTCTAACCAAAGAAAATTCGTTGCAGAAATTATTGGCACATTTATCGTAGTCGTTCTGGCTACTGGTTCAGTTGTAATAGATGCGAAGACCAATGGGATTTTAGGTATTCCGTTTATTGCATTTGCTCCATTTGTTGGAGTAGCAATAGGAGTTTATCTTTTTGGCAAAATTTCTATGGCTCATTTCAATCCTGCAGTTACAGTTGGCTTTCTAATTACTAAACATATTACAAGAATCCAATTACTATACTACTTAATTGCAGAGATAATTGGTGCTTTACTTGCAAGCCTATTTGTAAAATATGCAATAGGAACTGAAGCATTCTTAGGTGCTAACTCTCCAAATTATTCATTTCCCTTACCTCTCATATTTGGTATTGAGATACTTGCATCAGGGCTATTGATGGCAGTAATTCTTTTAGTTGTATATACTAAGGGTATGAAGGGTTTCAGTGGAATTTTAATAGGAGGAATAGTTGGTCTCGATATATTCTTTTTAGCATTCATATCCGGTGCTTCTATGAATCCAGCCCGTTCCCTAGCACCTGCAGTATTGTCTGGTGTAATGACAAATTTATGGCTGTATTGGACTGCCACTTTTATTGGAACGTCAACTGTTGCTTTACTCTTGAGAAAAAAGTTTATTCATCAAATAAATAAGGAATAGATAGACCTAATCATGAAATGCAACTACAGATAGATTGCTTAGAATGGGTTCTTGAAAAGATTCAAGTGACGATATATAGTAGTAATCAAATAGAAAGTACCACTTTTTGAACCGATCTACGAGGAATACTTAATGCTTCTATAGTTGGATAACCTATACGAAAGGTGAACAATGCCTGCCAGTTTGGGTTTGCAATGAGTTCCCTTAATGCGCTTCCAAATGTTTGTTCTATTCCTAAACTTACTTCTCTGTCAGCACGCTCAGTCACCTGATTCATTGGCTGCATTGCAAGTCCATTCGACGTAGCCCACAATTGCATTCTCTGGTAAAACATTCCGCCCTCTAATCTTTGAATATTGTCAAATACATCCTGTACTGCAATAATCCCAAAGGCAGCGGCTGTCGCCACATAGGTGTCTTTGGCTAGCTGTAATTGGGAGCTACCGTATTCTTCCTTAGATATCGGTGGCAGCAGTTTCGCTAAAAAGCCAAGATACCATGACGAACCTGATGCATCAACAGAAAGTCCATCCCTATTGGTCTGGATGTCTTGCCACAAATGAACAACAAGAAAAGGTTTGGTATTAAGAAATTATCCTTTGTCTAAATGAGCTCTTAACATCCATGCCATTTTCTCATGCTTTTCCATTAGTCCAATCAAGAAGTCGTTTGTACCCATATCGTGATATTCATCTTCACACCTGTCTGCATCCTTACGTAGCGTTCTAATTACTTGTTCATGGTTTGCTAAGAGATTTGAAATCATTGTAATATCATTAGGGTATTCTCCAGGTGATTCTTTTAACTTACCATGTTCTAAATACTCAGAATATGTACCCAACGATTTCCCATTTAGATTACGAATTCTTTCTGCTACCTCGTCTATAATTTCATCAAGTGCCTCATATTGTCCTCTAAAAAATGCATGTCTTTCGCTAAAATCAGGTCCAATAACATTCCAATGATAATTTTTAGTCTTGATGTAAAGGATATTTTCATCACACAGTATGCGGTTGAGAATTTCTATGACGCCGTATCGAGCCTGTTTTGAAAGCTCTATATTTATATCAGCCCTACTTTCTCTTATAAGCTGACTTGTTTTCTCCATTTTTATCAAAATTAAGTGTGTGTAACATCGCATAAAAAGGTAGTCGAAATCCTAATCTGAAAATAATATATCACACTATTGTACTAGTCATGAATTCCGAATTTCTATATAATAGCTTAATAATATGGTTTAGATATATTGTTTAACCAACTATCTCTTTCTTTTCCCTTTTTCTTGGCTTCTTCTTCTATTGGCTCAATCATCTCCTCCGCGGAGCTCACCTTCATCAGACCATTAGCACCTCCTTGTTTCATGTCTACAACGTGCATTATGATTAACTCTTTAGCTCTCTCTACCTCTGCAAGGTGTATTCCATAATTTGCTGCTTTCATCGATAGTGGTGTTCTATCCACAGGGACAAGTATTCTTTCGATAGTTGGAATAGTGATGTCTGCAGCCTCTTCTCCTTTCATTTGCTGTTCACTTGGCACTGGGGTCCATTTAAGGAGATCGTCACTTTATTAGAAAAGTCAAAAAAAGTTGAAAGGTAGACAATAACGATGGGAACTACTCCGACCATTTCTTCTTAGTTGTTCTGACCTTTTCCTTGTACATTCTCCCACAGCATAGTACAACTATCTTATATCTTACTTTGCAAGTTTAGTATCAAATATGTTGGAAGCTGGAGGAAGTATCAATAAAAACATTGACAGCTCTAAAAAGTTGTCATCACACGAACAGCCTGCTGAGGAGTCTCTGGGCGACTTAGAGTCAGTAGCCTATTTTAATGGTGCGATGCCAACCGGAGTAACTGTGTCACATCAGGGACGTATCTTTGTTAACTTTCCAAAGTGGGGTGATGATGTCTTATTCACAGTTGCCGAAATACGTGATGGCAATACAATGGCCTTTCCCAATGAGGCAATTAATAAGACTGACTCAGACAATCCAGCTTCTGCACTGGTTTCGGTACAATCGGTCGTTGTCGATCCGTCTGACCGACTATGGATTCTTGATACGGGCAGCCTTCTGTTCCAACCAACCAAATATGGCGGACCAAAGCTGGTCTGCGTTAACTTGTCAACAAACGAGGTCATCAAAAAAATTCTCTTTCCACAAGATGTTGCTTTGCCTACTACTTATCTCAACGATGTCCGGTTTGATCTACGACAAGGAACAGAGGGCATGGCATTTATCACTGATTCAGCACAAAAAGGACCTAACGGGATCATAGTAGTGGACTTAGCCTCAGGCGAAAGCTGGCGCAAACTTCATGATCACGCATCAACTAAGTCGGAGGAGTTACAAACTTTCCTACCACTTGTAGAAGGACGACCCTTTCTAGAGAGACAGCCAGACGGATCCGTAAAGCAGGGTGCCAGTATGGGCTCGGATGGTATTGCAATAAGCTCAGATGGAACACGTCTTTATTACTGTCCACTAGGAAGTCGTAAGCTCTTCAGTGTGAGTACAGATGCTCTCGCAGACAATTCGGTGAGCGATCAAGAGGTTGCCGGCACTGTTGTAGATGAAGGAGATAGAGGTGGGGCTTCAGACGGTCTTGAATCAGATGCGGCCGGATACATTTACTCCACCAATTATGAACACAATGCAATACTCCGTCGACGCACTGGCGGGCAGTGGGAAACTGTGGTACACGATCCTCGCCTCCTGTGGCCTGATACTCTCTCGTTAGCAACTGATGGTTATCTGTATGTTACTGCTAACCAGCTACACCGTCAAGCGCGCTTTCATAACGGACAGGATTTGCGCAGAAAGCCGTATACCCTTTTTCGCATCCACATTGATGCTAATCCTGTCTTGTTGAGGTAAATCGTCTGATTATTGTTTCCTGATCTTCATACAGCGGCGACGATAAGAGAAGTGATAACGGCAACAAAAGTGTCGAAAGAGGACGGTATCTTTTGCGGCAACTGACAGATAGAGCCTATCAAGTAGGAGCCACTAAGGAAAGAAGCAAGTCTGAATTATTGTGACTTATCATAACTCTGGTATCTAGTAAGCTTAGGAATTAGCCAGATCTTATACCTCTTCTTCACCCTGATCAACCGTAAGGACATACAGCACTCAATCCGTCAGTATCCAAGAACTTAACTTTTGATGCTTCTCCATTGTTTACTGTCATTATTGCAAGTACGTCACACGTTGATTTATCTGATCCAAATATTGTTATAATAACTTTGGATAAGTCTCATACCTTTCTGATGTACTTTTCAATTGTTATACTATACTACTGTCATTGCTTGTGATATTTTGAGTACTTCATAAAGCTCGCATGAGTTTTCAAGTATGCTGTACACTGTAGATTACGTAAACCTTACCTGGAACTCTCTGCTCAGCCGAGACAAACTTCAAGTAGTGTCTCTCGGTAACACCTTTGAACAGCGCCTTTCCGCCGCCTAAGAGAATCGGATTAATCATGAGCCGAATCTCATCAACCAATCCGAGATCAATCATGCTCGAAACGAGCTTCGATGACTCGTGAATTTTTCCATACAACCTTTAGCGGTTTGCGCGAGACGACTATATGGGGTGTTTGGGAAGCCCATTTAGCATATTCGACTTCCTTAGCCGTCGGCAGTTTGCCGCTAAAAGGCAGTTGCCTCTTGGGGTCGAGGGCTGCTGTCCAATACTCTTCGTAGCCGGGATACATGACACTCCCCAGAACACAGGTATCAACCTGATCGAGGAAACCGTATTCATCCTCCCAGGTGTCCACCCAGTCCAGCTTTCCGTCGCGGTCTTCGATGTACCCGTCCACAGAAATCTGCATGGCTGAAATAATTCTTCTCATGGATCATTCCTTTCCTTTTCAAATGTCCCTTTCTATACAAGAACAAATACAACAACTTCATAAACAAGAACAAGATCGATTATTTTATAGGAAAAATGTATGAAGGTAAAAATATGAAGGCAGTTCGTGTTCACAAATACGGCGGTGGACCTAAGGATCTAGTATATGAAGAAGACGTAATGCAACCACCACATCCTAAAGAAGGAGAAGTTTTAGTTAAAGTTTATGCTACAGGAGTTACACTAAATGAGATAGTGTGGATCTGGGAACACCCTGGTATTTCTCTTCCTCTGATTCTAGGTCATGAATTCTCAGGTCTTGTCGAAGAGGTTGGTCCCAAAGTAACCGATCAAAGGAAAGGTGATGCTGTATATGGACTAACCGATCCTTTGTCAGTCACACGTAATGGTGCTGAAGCAGAATATGTTATTGCAATGGAATCAGAGATCGCATCCAAGCCACAATCTATTGATCATGAATACGCCGCGGGCGTTCCAATGGCTGGGCTTACAGCTTGGCAAGCACTATTTGATCATGAGCATTTATCATCAAAGGATACAATACTCATTCACGGAGCAGCCGGCGGTGTGGGTAGCTTCGCAGTACAACTTGCTCGATGGAGTGGTGCACATGTCATTGGAACGGCTTCTGCGTACGATTCCAGTTTTTTAGAGGATTTAGGAGTCCACGACGTAATTGACTACAAGAAAACAAGATTTGAAGATAGGGTTCATGATGTAGATGTCATATTTGATACAGTGGGTGGAAAGACTCTTGAAAGATCTTGGAGGATTCTTAGAAGTGGAGGCAGGCTCGTATCTGTGGCAAGTCAAGGAATTTCCACAAGTTATGATAAACGACAGGAATACCTCAAAGAAAAGGGAGATTCATTTGGCGTTAATGCCACGTGGTTTATAGTACATTCTAGCAGAGAACAACTTATCCGGATCGGAGAGCTGATTGATTCTGGCCAATTAAGACCTGTTGTTGATACAATACTTTCACTTTCTGAAGCAAGTAAAGCCTATGAAGGTGCAAAAGATATTCATAAACATGGCAAAATAGTTCTCCGTGTAAGAACTGAGTTAGAATAAAATCAATAGGGTCACATGTCTAACTAAAAAAACACTTAACTTGGCCTTTGATTTTTCTATGGTACGCGCTCGTAGAGAATTGACAATATCAGATTAGTTTCCTTATACCCAATACTTGCCAGTTAATATAGGGGAATTGTAGGAAGGTTTTCGATACATTAACTGACCTGCGTACCAATTACCGCAAGATATTAAACGAACTGCTGACCTCCATTACCTATAGATGTCAAATCCCACAGAACCCACTACTATCGTTTTGTCATATACCGATTTATTATCATAGTAAGTATTGTTATTATTTTGATTATAACTGAGTATAATATTGGGTTTCCGTTTATCTGAGGCTGGCTTGTTATCAGTAACCATAATGGAATTTTTGGTGGAGAGTCTAAATAAGCATATCTAGCAGTAGATATTATAGTGATATAGTAGGCCCAAACCTTGTGATATATTCCTTTTACTTTTCACCATATGAGTAAGGTGTTGTTATTTCTTTCGTTTCTTTATTGTACGTTGTTTTCCTACTGCTTTTTCAAAAGGTTTGAGTCTATTTTCCAGCTTGTCAATTCTATGATCTAGATCTAGAATAGTCTTTGA
>Ga0126304_10001925_pt1 | contig 10051 bp, 10 predicted proteins | sample Plot25_FD_92538 | JGI IMG/M metagenome (GOLD analysis project Ga0126304, IMG submission 92538) | Serpentine soil microbial communities from UC McLaughlin Reserve, CA, USA - Plot25 | ecosystem: Environmental > Terrestrial > Soil > Grasslands | place: USA: UC McLaughlin Reserve, Lake County...
ATGGAGACGGCACTCAGGCTCCCGGTGGCTACTGGTGGTGCGCTTATGGCCGACGCCCACGTGGGCTATGGGTTGCCCATCGGCGGCGTGCTCGCCGTGCGGGAGGCGGTGATCCCCTGGGCAGTGGGGCTGGACATCGCCTGCAGGCTCCGTCTGAGTGTCTTCGAGCTTTCCTCGCACGTTCTCGGCCAGAAGAAGAACGAGCTGAAGCGTGCCATCGACGAGGAGACGTTCTTCGGTGCCGGCGTGCGCCACGACGGCCGCTCCTCGCACGAGGTCCTCGATGACCCCGCGTGGGGCGCTACCCGCTTCCTCAGGGGGCTAAAGGATACGGCGCGTGTGCAGCTTGGGACCTCGGGGAGCGGCAACCACTTCGTCGAGTTCGGAGCCTTCACCGTACCCGAGGATCTGGACGCAGAGAAGGCGCGGCTGCTCGCGCCACTGGAGGCAGGTCGCTCCTACCTGGCTCTCCTCTCCCACTCGGGGAGCCGGGGCGTTGGCAACAAGATCGCTACCAGGTACTCCAAGATGGCTGAGGAGCTCCGTTCTGGCCTCGAAGGTAAGGCGAAGAAGTTGGCGTGGCTCGAGCTCTCCTCAGAGGAGGGGCAGGAATACTGGCTCTCGATGCGCCTGGCCGGCCGGTTCGCCGCGGCGAACCACGCGGTCATCCACGAGCGCATCGCCGGCAGGATCGGGGCTGAAGCCGCGTTCGTAACCGAGCACCACCACAACTTCGCCTTCACCGAACAGTGGCGCGGGGAGGAGATGATCGTGCACCGCAAGGGTGCCACCCCGGCCGGTTCGGGCGAGCTTGGGATCGTCCCCGGTACGATGGCCGATACTGGCTATCTCACTGTGGGACTCGGCGTCGAGGACTCGGTGAACAGCGCCTCCCACGGGGCCGGGCGGCGCATGAGCCGGACGCGGGCGTTCAAGGAGCTCGACCGTACCGCCTGGCGGGAGGATCTCCAGAAGAAGGGGATCACTCTGCTCGGGGGCGCTCTCGACGAGGCTCCCGCCGCCTACAAGGACGTGAGCAGAGTAATGGCCGCCCAGGCCGACCTGGTAGAAGCCATCGGGGAGTTCTCGCCCAGGATCGTACGCATGGACGCCGGCTCGAAGAAGCGCCGACGCTAAGCGGGTTGAGGAAGGGTCGTTGACCCTTCCTCAACCCGCGCATTTCAGCATTTCAGCACGCTCAGCCCGTTGGGCTTCGCTTGTCAGCATGTCAGCAAGTAGGTGCCGGCGAGGTTATCGGCCACGATCCGACTCCGGGGGAAACGATGCGCAGCTTTGTCTACTGCAGTGCAAAACGGACATCTGGGGTCAGAACAGAGTCTAGCGGAGGCCGCGACGCTTGTTATCGTACTTGCCTAATCCTGACCCGGCGCCGGTATGATTTCCGTTATTCGTGTTCGAGTATTCGCCGTAGTGGTTGCCGTTGTTGCCAGAGGGGACGGCTGATGCCGAACCGGCCGCGGCCGCCGTCGCACCGAACATCATCGCTAACGCCAGTAAGACTGCTAGTCTCCTCTTCAACGATTCACTCCTTCATTTCAGTACCTTCGATTTGAGAAGATAGCAAGCTCGAGCGTTCTGTGCATCCCCCAAATGGGCTAGTTCCTCTGCGAGCCGGACTAGTACGAAGGGTGTTTCAGGCGATCCGTCGGACAAGGACTTGCGCAAAGGTTGCTTTCCATCCTCTGTTGTAACATGTTGGACGGGATGATGAGGAGCGACGGAAGTGTCCGTCCGTAGGGATGGCTGGCGATGAGGAGGTGTCGTGTCGGCGGAGGAAAATATGGCTCTGGTGCGGCGCTTCTTCGAGGCGCAGGGCGAAGGGGATCTGGATACATTGGATGAGATCCTGGCTGTCGACTTCGTCGACCGCAGCCTGCTTCCCAGCGAGGACCCGGACCGCGAAGGCTACAAGAGGTCAGTGGCCGAGGATCATGGGGCTTTCTCCGAGCTACGTTACATCGTCGAAGATCAGGTGGCGACAGACGACAAAGTGGTAAGCCGCCTCACCATAAGGCGCATCCACGACCGCGGGGAATTCGTGGGTATAGCGCCGACCGGTGAGGAGTACGAAGCTACTGGGATCGTCATCCATCGGATAGCGGGGGGCAGGATCGTCGAGGAGTGGAGCGAGGGGAGCGGGATCCTGGGGTTGACCCAACAGCGCCTGGAGCAAGAGATAAGCGAGCGCGAGCAGGTCGAGCGAGAGCTGCTGGTGGCGCGCCGCATCCAGCAAGCCTCGCTTCCGAAAGAGATACCCGCCCTCGAGGGTTGGGAGATAGCGCCTCACTACCAGCCCGCACGCGAGGTCGGCGGCGACTTCTACGACTTCTTCGAGCTGGAGAACGGCCACTTAGGCCTCGTGGTGGGGGATGCTACCGGCAAGGGCATGCCGGCAGCCCTGGTTATGGCCACGACCTGCGGCATGTTGCGTGCCGTCGCCCAGTCTTCAAATTCGCCTGGCGAGGTACTGGGGCGGGTCAACGAGGCGCTCAGTGCCCGCATCCCACCCAACATGTTCGTAACCTGCTTCTACGCGCTCCTGGATCCCAAGTCAGGACGCCTCAGTTATGCCAACGCGGGACACGACCTGCCCTACTTGCGGCGCGGCGACGACGCGGAGCAGCTAGCGGCGAGGGGAATGCCCCTTGGACTGATGTCTGGTGTGGACTATGAGGAGGGCCACGCCTTCCTGCGCGAAGGGGACGGCATCCTGTTCTACAGCGACGGACTGGTGGAGGCCCATAACCAGCACCGCGAGATGTTCGGCTCCCCGAGGCTCCGGCGGCTCATCATGGAACACGATGAAGAGAGGGCGTTGAGTGAGGTCCTCCTCGAGGAGCTCTACACGTTCACCGGGGAAGGTTGGGAGCAGGAGGATGACATCACCTTGCTAACGCTCAGATCCTCGGCCGCACGACTCGACGAGTTAGAAGATGGGTGGAGGTTGGATCTCGACCCTGGCGGATAGTACGGAAGAGAGCCTGGTGCGAAGTTCCTGGTAGGCGGCGGCTAGCGAGGCATCGTGAGCAGATTATTGCTGGACACTGTGGCAAAGCACAAGGGCGGAGAGGCCGTCGGCATCTACTCTGTCTGCTCGGCGCATCCGCTGGTCGTCGAGGCTTCGGTTCAGCAGGCGCTCGACGACGACGGCTACCTCCTGGTGGAGGCTACGTCGAATCAGGTGGATCAGTTCGGTGGCTACACCGGTATGAAACCCCAGGATTTTCGGAGGCTTGTGCTTGACCTGGCGCGACGGCATGGACTGGCCGAGGATCGCATCGTCCTGGGTGGCGACCACCTCGGTCCCAACCGCTGGCAGGATCGTCCGGCCGAGGAAGCGATGGCCCACGCGGGCGATCTTATTGCCTCCTACGTCGCTGCCGGGTTCACCAAGATTCATCTCGACTGCAGCATGGCCTGCGCTGACGACGAAGAACCACTAAACGACGAGGTGGTTGCCTGGCGGGCTGCGACGCTCGCCAGCAGAGCCGAGGACGAAACGTCCGCCGACGACCTCGTCTACGTTGTGGGGACAGAGGTACCCGTGCCGGGTGGAGCCCACGAGGCCCTGGAAATGGTTACTCCGACCTCTGCTGATGCGGCCCGCGCGACTCTGGCCTCCCACGAGGAAGCTTTTCGTACTGGGGGTATGGAAGGGGCGTGGGATCGGGTAATAGCCCTGGTCGTGCAGCCCGGCGTGGAGTTCGACCTGGAGCGGGTGATCGACTACGAGAGTTCCGCGACCGAAGAGCTTCGAAGGGTACTCGACGATCGCGATCTGCTGGTCTTCGAAGCCCACTCTACGGACTACCAGTGGCGGGCCAACCTCAGGAAGCTTGTCGAGGATCACTGGGCCGTGCTCAAGGTGGGTCCCGCGCTAACCTTCGCGATGCGGGAAGCCCTGTTCGCGCTCGCCGCGATAGAGGAGGAGCTGGTGCAGGAAGGAGAGCGCTCGGGGCTGCTGTCCGTGATCGAGCACCGCATGCAGGAGGAGCCAGGGTACTGGGAGGGATATTATCCGGGGGGGCCGGCAGCCAGGCGTCTGCTCCGCAGGTACAGCTACAGCGACAGGATTCGCTACTACTGGTCGTATCCCGACGTCGATGACGCAAGGGAGCGCCTGTTCTCCAACCTTGCTGCCCGCAGGATACCGGAGACCCTACTGAGCCAGTATCTGCCGCGCCAATACGAACGGGTGCGGCACAGTGTGCTGGACAGCGGTCCGGAAGCTCTTGTCTTCGACCGCATTCAGGACACACTCGAGGACTACGCCGTCGCTTGCAGACCGGACTGGGAGGGAACCAAGAGGAGATGACGATGTATCTAGGCGTCGACGGTGGAGGCACGAAGACCGCCTTTTGCCTCCTTCATGAAGACGGGCACATCGCCGCGCAGGCACTGGCCCCATCCTGCCACTACTTTAAGGAAGGCATTGGGTTGGTGAGCCGGGTGTTGCGGGAGGGGGTCGACGAAGTGTGCAAAGAGGCTTCGGCCACGCCAGCGGAGATTCGCTACGCGTTCTTCGGCCTGCCGACCTACGGTGAGGTCAGCGGCGACGTGTCCACCCTTGATGCCATTCCGGAAGAAGTCCTCGGACACGGCCGGTATGCCTGCGACAACGACACGGTGTGCGGGTGGGCCGGTTCGCTGGGCGGTGTAGACGGCATAAACGTCGTAAGCGGGACCGGGTCCATAACCTATGGAGAACGGGAAGGAAGCGGCGTCAGGGTCGGGGGGTGGGGTGACCTATTCGGCGACGAGGGTTCTGCGTACTGGATCTCCATCAGGGCGCTAAACGCCTTCACCCGGATGGGCGACGGCCGCTTGCCAGTGGGACCACTCCACGAAGCCCTGCGAAATCACCTCGAGTTGGAGGCGGACCTGGATCTCGTCGACGTCGTTCTCAACCGTTGGCAGGGAAGTCGGAGCGAGATAGCGGCGCTTAGCCGGGTAGTCGCCAGGGCGGCGGAGAGTGGGGACGAACGCGCGGCGCAGATCCTCTCAGAGGCGGCAGACGAACTCGCAGAACTCGTGGACACCACCAGACGACTGCTGGTTTTCGGACCGGATGAGATGATTCCAGTGTCCTACTCCGGTGGTGTCTTCAATATACGCTCCGTAGTCGAAGGCTTCCAAGCGGCCCTGGAGGGTCTTCACGACAGGTACGAATTGCGTGAGCCTTTGTATTCACCCGTTGTCGGGGCGGCGATCTACGCCGCCAAGCTGGCCGGCGACCCACTGGACGCCGAGACACTCGGCCGACTGGAAACGACGCAGCAAGGGTCAGGCATCTAACAGCCGTCAGCTTTCAGCTACTTGTTTTTGACTGCGCTTAGCGCCTGCGGACGAACAAGGCTATGGCCGTCCCGTTTATGAGCAGCGCCAGCATGATCAGCCCAGCAAGCGGCAGACCGCCGGTGTCCGGCAGGATCTTGTCATCGGGGATCGTCCCGTCTATGACGTCATCACCGGCCGAGGTGGTGCTGCCCGCAGTGGCCGCGGTAGTAGTGCCCGCAGTAGTAGTGGCTGCAGTGGTCGTGCCGGCAGTGGTGGTGGCCGCGGTGGTTGCCCCCGTAGTACTCGAAGCTGACGTGGTTGCACCTGAGGTGGTGCCTGAAGTGCCATCACCATCCAGCTTCGTGAGGCACACCAGCACCTGATCCTGGCTGACATCACCGATCTGCTGGGCTATCTGGGCTGAGGCTTCAGCGAGTTGCTCCTCGCTAACGTCGAATTCACCCGAGCTTATCCTGTCCAGGAGATCCTCAGTGGCCGTGGCTTCATCCACACCCTCATCATCTTCGTTGTTCAGGAACTGGTTTATGAAGATGGCCTGAATCTGGCTGCAGTCGGCAGCCACGATGTTCGTGCCCGTAGTGGTGACTGTGGTGGTGCCCGTCGTTGTACCAGCGGTCGTACCCGTTGTCGTCCCCGTCGTAGTAGTCGTACCTGTTGTGGTCGTCCCCGTTGTTGTGGTGGTCGTCGTCGTGCCACCGCTGACATCTACACAGAGGCGCACACTCTGGAGTTCCTCCCCAGGGAGGGACCCGGCCTCGGCGAAGGTGATGGTACCCTGGTCATCATCGACTTCGTACTGAATGGTCGAATCGGTGCCCCTGAACACGATGGTGTCGATCGGGTACGCTGGGTTGGTTACGAACGAGATGCCAGAAGTTGTGGTGAGATAGGTGAGCAATACCTGCTGGCCATTCACTGTGAGGGGCTCCTCATTCACGCCTACTGTGATAGGCAAGTTTATGGCCGCATCGTTGGGAGGACTCTGGAGTATCTCCACCGTACCCGCGGGACATTCGTCAGGATCCTGAATGGGGTCCTGCTGGGCGTTGGCGGTGGAGGCAAACATCATTAGTGGCAGCAAGGTCGCCACCGTAACTACCATCGAGAAGCGTTTCACAGTTCCCCCTCCCACAGAGAACGGGACGATCAGTCCCACCACCTTATCCGACAATATCAAGTATGAACGTTTACAAGAGCCCGCGCAACCTAAGAAGTACCAAATCCCACAAGACTGGATCAAGAGCGGTTGGACGCTGCATTGTGACGAGGGAGGTCCTACCCGCCCACCAGGAGCGCGGATTAGTCAGAGTAGACGGTGAAGACCAACCGGATCGCCGGCCCCCCAGCGGCATGGTCCATGAAGAGCGTAGCGGCGCCGAGTCGAACGGCCGTTACCCTCGACGCTCCTCCATGTACGGCACCATCGCCTCGACGTGCTGCGCCGCCAGTAATACCCGCTGCGCCCACGCGCGAGGGTCGCCGTCACGGGCATCTTCGAGATTAGAGGCGTAGTCGACGTTGGTGCGGTAGGTCATGCCCTCTGCCTCCGTGTACCCGACCGAGAGCCCTTGGGCCTTGCACAGGAGTGGCCAGGCTACGTCGTTGCCGATGGTGTCGACGGTGGAGCCCTCGACGACCGCCTGTGCGGCCAGACGCGAGAACGACCGCGCCGCCATCATCACGTCCCAGGAGCGTCCTGTCGTCAACCGGAATATGTGATTGACCATCGCCTCCGTCGAGGCCAGGCGTTCGGGAAGCGCGGCAAGGGACTTCGGGCCGCGCCCGATCACCGCGCAGTCATACTCAGCGGTCGCTTCGAGAATGCGGTCGAGCTCTGAAGGGTTGTTCTCGATCCAGCGGAGCAGATGATCGAAATCCATGTAGACGATGCGAGGGATGTTCGAATGCGCCAGTGCCATGCGCAACGCCTCTCGACGGTGTCGTCCGATCTGATCTATGTCCGGCTCAGCGGTAGAGAGGAAAATCCTAGCCTCTTGCAGCAATGAAAGGATTCCAGGATAGGTTGCTGTGGTCGCCAAAACGGCCACGACTTCGAAGCGGCCTAGGACGCTAGGGAGGAACTCCAAGTTCTTCGAGGCCAATACACCTTCCGGATCTCCGAGGGTCGTTGCAAGCGCCCGGTCAGTCACAGTACACCCGTTGGCTCGTCGATCACCCTGTCTGCCCGATCAAAGCCGGCCGCAATAGACGGGGCCCTGATACCGCATGTGCACACCGTAAGACATCCTTCACTTGCCGACAAGCACGGGAAAAAGTGGTCGCTACTGCTAGGCAAAGGGCTGACGGATGACTGTCTTGAGCCTCTCTGGTTTCGTGCGCCTGAGGTCGCTCAGGTAGATCTCGTGGTGCTTGCCTCTCAGCTCTCCACCACGCTCCTCGATGCGGCGGTGGATCCTTTCTATAGCCGGTCCCTCTTCTGAGAATGGGCCCCAGTGCATTATCTGCGCCGCTAGCCCCTCCCGGAAACCTTCGAAGCGCATTCTCGGGATGGCGGGGAGGACCTTCTTCTTTTCGACTTCGCTCTTCGAAGGGGCGATTAGCTCCTGGGGCACGTACTCCTCGGGTTGCATGATCATCATTATCCACTTCCAGGCATCCTTGTCCTCGACGCTGAAGTTACTCATGTCGTCGGTCCACCACAGACCCTCGAGGGGCATCACCGCATAGTCGACGCTCCCTTCCGACTTCTTGATCTTGAACTTGATCGCATAGGAAACGGCATACAGTGCCTCGATAGCGTCAGCATAATCCCGTGAGGTGTTGGGGTCCCCTTCTCCGTCGATCATCAGGTAGTTCATGCGTGGAACATCCACCACCGAGACTTTCCTGGTAGACGGGTCGTACAGGTGCTTGAGCTCCTTCTTGAGATCGACTTTCGTCACCACCAGCCCCCATCGTCCTCGGATACTTCTACTCACTTCGTGCCGAATATCCCGACCTTCAAGTGAGTCCACCGACTTTCACTCTTCGTGCATTTCTTTTTGCACGATCCAGCGCCTGTTCACCGCATCCGACCCCAGACCGTACTTGCATTGCACCGATTCTATCTGATAAGTCTTGTACGGAAGGTATTGGCATGCGGTAACCTGCTCTAGGAAGGGAGAGATCCAGATGATGGACCAGGAGAGAAGAGAGAAGGAACTCCAGGAGATCTTCGAGAAGATTCAGCACTCCTACAGAAGCCTGGTGGACAATGCCTTTACGCTGCAGGAGCAGACCCTCGAACTCGCCCTGAGGATATTCGAGAGCTCAGCACAAGAGAAGTCCCCTCACATCCGTGGTGACCTCGAGGAGTTGGCTGATCGATCCAGGAGTCAGCGGGAGGAACTCGAGAAGCTGCTTCGCACGACGAGCGAAGCCTACACCAAAGTGCTCGAGGCTCCCTCCGACGAGCACCACATGGCCCAAGAGGCCAAGGCAGATCTCGAGGACGCAAGTCCCTCCTAGGGTTTTCGAAACCTCGTCAGCTATCCCAAGCTCCTTGGCCACCTTTCGGACCTAGAGAACCTTACGGCCTAGCGGGGCTCCTATTTATCCTAAAATTGTAGAGAGTCCATCCCTCTGCGATTCGCTTTGGTGGTGAAAATCACGCGTCCTTCGATTACAAACTTTAATATCAGGCAATCGGGTTGCGCAAAGGAAGGCTCATTATGGCCAGGCTGATCTACTCTGCGATCTCCTCTCTCGACGGCTACGTAGCGGATGAGGACGGCAATTTCGACTGGGCCGCCCCGGACGAGGAGGTGCATGCCTTCATCAACGACCTGGATCGGCCGCTCGGCACCTACCTCTACGGGCGCAGGATGTACGAGACGATGGGCGGCTGGGAGACCGACCCCACCCTCGCGGAGCAATCGCCCCAGATGGAGGACTTCGCCCGGATCTGGCAGGCCGCCGACAAGATCGTGTATTCCAGGACGCTCGAGGCGGCATCTACCGCCAGGACAAGGATCGAACGCGACTTCGACCCCGAAGCGGTACGACGGATGAAGACCGAGGCGGAGCGAGACCTCATCGTTGGCGGACCCGAACTCGCCGCACAGGCGTTCGGGGCCGGGCTTGTCGACGAGTGTCACCTGTTCGTCGCACCGATCGTGGTCGGAGGCGGCAAGCGGTCCCTACCCGACAACGTTCGCCTGAAGCTCGACCTTCTGGACGAACGGCGTTTCTCCAGCGGCATGGTGTACCTCTACTACCGCACCAGTATGACGCGATGAGGCGCCTCAATAACGTAGGGAGGAGACGCCTCTGCGCCAACGACTCCGAGGTCACCTCCCTTGATGCGCGCCCGGCAGGATTCGAATCCGCGACCGGCGGACTAGAAGTGCCAACCGTTGCATTCTAGTACGTACTAATGCGACAGCCAATTTGGCTGTTTTGCAGGGTTTTTCTGGTTTTTATGTCGAGGATTTGTCCGCTGCGTAGCGGCTTGTACCGGCCCAGTTGCAGAACGGTCGCTGTTCTCACTCGGCTTTGAGAGCACTTTCCGGCATACTATCTCAGTCGGTTAGTCGAAGGTGACAAGTTTGGCGGGGACGAGCTCTAGTTGCACCTCAGAGGGATCGATGCCTCGATCCTCGAGCTCAGTCCGCATCCGGTCTGTCTTGGGTAACGGAGGCGGCCCTTCCATGTGGACGAGAACCACGCCGCCTCGGGTGGTGACGTTGCCCGTGCTCCATCCGACCGCGTCGCCAAACTCGCGTGCTGCAGC
>Ga0126304_10001927_pt1 | contig 10048 bp, 4 predicted proteins | sample Plot25_FD_92538 | JGI IMG/M metagenome (GOLD analysis project Ga0126304, IMG submission 92538) | Serpentine soil microbial communities from UC McLaughlin Reserve, CA, USA - Plot25 | ecosystem: Environmental > Terrestrial > Soil > Grasslands | place: USA: UC McLaughlin Reserve, Lake County...
CGCGGGATGCCGGCGTTGTTCGAAAGCCACCAGCTTGCTGAGCGCCTCGGCGATGAGCGGCTGACCCTGGTTGCCACCTTCTGGATGACGTCTGGAATGATCGATCGAGATCCGCGTGGTGGGCTTGAGCAGATGGAGTACGTGGTCGAGGCAGCCCACAAGTATCGTAGGTACGAGCTCGAAGCGCATGCCCTTGCCAAGAAGGCGATGGCCCACGCACGCCTTGGAGAGTTCGAGGAGGCGCAGGACGCCGTAGAGCGTGCCTTCGAAGTGTCGCGCAAGACCGACTCCGTGGTGAATAGTGCCGACGTGGCGCTTGGGTCGTCGCTTGCCTTTATGGACATGGGCGACGTGCAGCGCGGATTGGAATATAGCCAGCGGGGCACGGAGCAGGCCCTCTCAGGTTATGGTCTGGAATGTGCCATGTATGGTCACTACTGCACAGGGCTCGGCAATCTGCAAGCGCGCAACCTGGACGAAGCACAGCGGGCGTTCGAGTCTGCCCTCAAGCTCCTCACGGACAACCTCTCGGAATTGCAGGGTTCGGAAATGGTAGCGAACGAGGTGCGGGCCGGACTCGCTATAGCCCGGTTCCTCGGTGGAGACTCCGAGGCGATCAACGACATGAAACATGCCCTGGAGAATGCCGAGGCGATCGGCGACGATTATACCGTCGCATTCATAGCGCAAGCTCTCGGCGAAGCATATACGCAGCTGGGCGACTTCGAGCTTGCGAGGCAGTACCTAGACACCGCTCTCGGTTACTACCGTCGCAACGATATGAAACCCTACGTGGCGCGTGCCCTGCAATCACTTGTCTACTGGTATGAGCAGCAGAGCCGGGGCGCGGAGGCGGAAGAGGCGCGCACAGAGGCCCGTGGACTTATGGAAGAACTGTCCCTGCCACCGGTTCGCCTACTCAATAGCTCACGATTCGATCCCGACGAGCCTCAACCAGCGGGACAAGCCGATCACTGAGCAGAAGGACGCGGTCATATTCGCTGAGCTGCGCTAGGTTTCCCTCTTTGTTGACCTCTCTGAAGAGGACCTGGAGCATCTGTATCGGATCAGAGGGGAGCGCAGAACAGGCGATCCCCGAAGTAGAAGTTGCACCCAACACCCTGGAGCTCTGAATGAGCGACGCCTGTTCGTAGGATCTTCAGAAGAAGTTTGCCTAATGCACGATGTGGATCTCATCGACACCCAGGAGCTGAAACGAAACTCTACAGGGGAGACGGCCTCAAGGTCGTCATGACCCTCGGCGAGTGGGAATATCGCGCTGCACACATCCCCGGCTCGATGCGTGTCAGCACGACTCAGGAAGCACTTGCGGCGCCTTAGCGATAGTCAGTGCAGTTGACCCACGCCTCCGACCGTCGGCCCTGTGGGTGGACCGGCCACGTAACGGTGTGCGCTATCGCCCAACCCTCGACATAGCGATGGGTCCATGCCATTGCCCACCGCTATAGACTTGACTCACTGTTGAGCAGAGACCCATTTACACCAGTAGTACACCAACCCACGCGAACAGCGGCGAATGACCCCGGATGCTCCCAGAGTAAAATACACGAGTTTGCAGGCATTCTTGAATAACAGCGAATGCCCACGATATAAGGGCTCTGACTTTGCACGGCGGAGGTCAGGGGTTCGAATCCCCTCGGCTCCACTTCAGAATAAGAGCGATTTGCTTGCAAATCGCTCTTGACTCAGTACTACTTGGATGTTCTTGAGATCGGTTGTGCAGTAACCCGAGTATCTTGATTCTTTCCTCCATTGTTAGGCGGATTGCATCGCTGTCTAATGAATGATTAACCGCCGATTCATCCAGAATTCATCACCTCCTGTTCTCATGGGGCTGAGCAAATCTGAAGTAAGGAGCTTGGAGCATGCTTAATAACGATGATGGTCGGGCCGGCTGATGGAGCAGCCGACAAAGACAAGTTTCACGCAGGAGATCCGTTTCGCGGTCGTAATGTATGGAGGCATCTCGCTGGCTATCTACATGAATGGGATAGCCCAGGAGCTCCGTAAGATGGTGCGCGCGACGGCCCCGAGCAAGGACGACCCTCAGCATGCAGCGCTCGCCGACGGTGATCTCGGATCCAATGACACTGAGGCTGTGTACCGCGAACTGGGGAGGATGCTCTCCTGGGGAGCCCCTGCGAAAGAACGGGCAGAGATCGTGGCCGACGAGCCCCTACGTACGCGGTTTGTGGTGGACATTCTGTCAGGCTCGTCTGCAGGGGGGATAAACGCAGTTTACCTCGCCAAGGCGCTCGCCAACGACCAACCGATGGACGGGCTGAAGAAGCTGTGGATCGAAGAGGGAGACATAAGCAAACTGATCAACGACAGGGCTTCCGTCAAGGGTACGTACCTCGATCCGCAGCTTCCGCCGCGCTCGCTACTCAATGGTGCGCGGATGTACGACAAGCTGCTCGAAGCCCTAGATTCTATGGACGCTAAGGACGACGCTACCTCCGGAGAGGATCCGCCTCGGGCTCAGAACGCCGAGGAGCTCGATCTCTACGTCACGGCTACCGACATGGCGGGCCAGCCCGTCAAGCTCCAGCTGTCCGACAAGGTCGTCGAGGAGTTACGCCACCGCAACGTTTTCCACTTCCGCTACCGCGACGGAGATGACGCCCCCAACGACTTCAACAAGGCCGACAACCCCTTTCTCGCCTTCGCCGCGCGTTGCACCTCGGCGCACCCTTCCTCGTTCGAGCCGATGAGGCTGGGTGACGCGAACGTAGTCTTGAAGAGGTATCGGGAGGGCGCACGGGATAACCGGTACGGCAGCCGCGAGTGGCAGCGTTTCTTCAAAGACTACTTACGGCCCAGGGATAGAGACCCCGAGGAACTGGCGAGGGAATTCCTCAGCCGTGACTTCAACGACGGTGGGGTCCTCGACAACCGCCCGTTCCGCCACGCCACGGACGCCATACCGCTGCACCGCGCCAGTGTACCTGTCAACCGCAAGCTGGTGTACCTCGACCCGGCACCAGGGCGCCTCCGGATCGTGCCCAGCAGCGAGCGGCGTCCGAATGTTGCCGAGAACGTCTGGGCATCGCTCTCCACCCTACCCCGCGACGAGCCCATCCAGGAAGACCTGCAGCGGGTGCTCGATCGCAACCGCCTGATCGAACGCGTCGACGCCATAATCGGGGGCATGGAAGAGAGGGATTTCCAGTACGAAAAAGCAAGGGAAGAGCGGCGGGCGTCAGCCCTGCGGCAGGCCTACTACGACGACGAGCAATGGGATTCGATGACCATGTCCCAGATGGTTGAGGAGAGGGGACTCGCGTGGGCGAGCTATCAGCACCTGCGGGTCACGGCGGTGACTGACGATCTGGCGCTCCTGCTAACCCGCGTCGCCGAGCTCGACGACGATTCCGACGAGTTCCGGGCCGTACGCCAGCTCGTGCGCTGCTGGCGAGAGAAACATTTCGACCCGGACGGCAGAGGCGCCAAGCTCACCGAGCACGCGTTCTTGAGACGATTCGACATCGGGTGGCGCTTGCGCCGCCTCAGGTACGTGCTCGCCAAGGTAGACGAGATGCTGGGCCAGGACGAACGAGTAGGCGTTCTGGTGGAGCGGGCCAGGCAGCCAACCCCGGGGGAACCGGGCTCGCAGGGCTTCGAGGAGTTTCGGGACGCCTTGTCCTCGATCCGTAGGAAGCTTGACGACGCCCAGACGGGACTGCGCCGAAGCAGGGAGCAACTCTGGCAAGCCCACGAGGGGCATCCCCTGCAAACGTACGTCGAAAATACGGGGCTGCGGACCATGGACCTAAAAGCCCTCATCGATCCCGGAACCGCCGGTGGGCCGAGCGACCTCGTTACGGTAACGGTCGACGCTAAAGAGCAACAATTCAAGGACCTCGGGTCTCGGATCGAGGGAAGCTTGCAGGACATGCTGGATAGTGCCCTCAAAGACATCACGAGCATCTTGCCCCGGCCGCCGCACGGAGGTTACGCGGACGGGGTGGTTGCGGCAGACGAGATCGCGCACCGTACCACCCGGTTCTACTACGATGACTTCGCTAACTACGATATGCTCTCCTACCCCACCTTGTACTCCACCGGGGTCGGCGAGGAAACGGCCCGGGTAGACGTGTTCAGGATCAGCCCCGACGACGCCCTCTCCCTGATCGAGGAGACGCTCGACAGACCCAAACTGGCCGGCACGAAGCTGCACTCCTTCGGAGCCTTCTTCGAGGAGCGGTTCCGGACCAACGACATCCTCTGGGGCCGACTCGACGGCGCGGAGCGCATCATAACCGCGCTGTTGCCAACGAACGTAGACAGGGAAAAACGCGAAAAATTGATCGCAGGGGCTCATCGCGCCATCCTCGACGAGGAGGTGTTTAGCAAATATACAGAAGGCTCTACCACCCTCTCGCCCGGAGACGCAGGAACGTTGTCGCCGGAAAACGTACTGGAACGCTACAGAGACAAGTACGACAAGGAATACGAGGCGACGCGGAAGTTAGATGCCCAGCACACACTTCACAGCGCGGCGCGGGCAAGCAGGGTCTTCGGTGACATGCTTGACGGTTACGCGGAGACCCAGCGGTGGGTACCTAAGGGAGGGGTGGTCTGGATCACCCGGCTCGCACGCCTCTTCTGGGCGCTGGTCGAGGTGGCGGTACCAGATAGTCTGGCGAGCCTGGCGTTCCGCCACGGCCTGAAGCTGCTTTACGCCTTTGAGGTCCTGATGATCTTGCTAGGCACACTGCTACTTTACCCGACGGTTCAGCAGTTCGGGTTCGTGGCTTTTGCGGTGACAGCCACGGTCCACGCGACAGTATTGCTCCTGGAAGACGCCATGAGCAAGAAGCAGAACGATACCGAGGAACAGGATCGCAAGACGCCATGGCGACGCGTCGCGGCATACGCCCTAGCGAGTCTGATCGCTTTGGCGTGTGCGCTCGGCCTGGTTCTTGCGTTCGCGGCACTCGGCTTAGATTTCCCTCGGCGCCTGGTCGAGATCCTGACTGGCCTTTCTGAGCCCGTGGGAAACGCGGGTACAGCCGCTGGCAAGCCTCCCGAGGCCACGGGCGGCGTCTCGGGACCGTTAGCGCGCGGTGCCGGCATGTTGATCATCGCCGCGGTGTTCTTGCTGACGCTTGGCAGGGGAATCTGGAAACGTCGGAACGGGTAGCATCCTCGGCAACGAAGGTAGCCGGGACTCGAGAGCTTCTTCGAGGAATGGTACTCGGACGTCGCCGAGCTGGTCGAGGAGCGGGGGACGAACGACGGGCGCCAGGTGCCGATGGGGGTGCGCTCACTGGTCTACCGAGAAGGCCGGACGGGCCCGGGTACAGACCTTCTACAACGTCACCGTTTTCTTCGGAGATCTCGAGAAGGGGCGAGTTCCGCTACCCCTATGTGAACGTCTCATTATGGAGCGAATGGCGAACTGTGATCATCCTGGATCTCCGCCTCTTTCGATTAGCTAGGTATGCGAACTCACTGGCTCTCTTGACAGAGATTTGAGAGTGATCGGGGAGAACGTCTTTAATCGATGAGAAACGGCGGATGTGAGAATCGGCTTAGATGAGCGGTTTACGGAACACCCGCGAACAACGACGAAGGCTTCGTGTCGTGTTTGAACGGTGGAGGGCGAGAGTTCGAATCCCCTCGGCTCCTGAAGAACCTCAAAAGGTGCTTCTCTTCATGCCCCTACGGCGGAGAATGTAAATGCTCAGAAATATTCGAGATCTTAAGCTCACCTTTCTAGAATTCATCGGCAATTCATCGGCCCCTGCTACTGTCGTTGTTACGAAGGAAGAAAACGAGGGGTTGATGATTTTGGTCGCTGCAAGATGAAAGGCAGCGCTGTCTGTGGTCTTTCAGCAACCTTATAGCAAGAAGGAAACAATCATGACGGATCCCGTTGTTCTCAAGACGCCACGCAGAAGGTTGTTCGTCGGCTCATATGCTGGCGTCTCCGTTCTCATCGATCCGGCTGCTGGAATTGCGTTCGATGATCTGCGCTTCGAGGTGCCGGACGGCCCTGAAGCAGGCACCGTTTCGTTGTCTCGCGACCGTAGATTCAGCACCGAACGGCCCACTATCCTGTTGCTGGCAGGGCCCAGACCGGGGAGGTACATTCTTCAAGCATTCCACGTCCCTTCCGACAGCCTGGTTGCGGAAGCCAGGTTCGGCGTCACCGATCTCTGGACCAATGACAAAGTTGGTCCGCGGCTCTGGTTTGATGGTATCAACCAGCGCCGAGAAGCGGGCTCGGCATGGGGCGGAGGACCGACGGGGCCTCAGAATGTCAATGTGATCCCGGCATCCGGCACACGTCGCATTGCGATCCTTCTCGTTGATACCAGCTCGCAACGCTTCACCACCAACCCGACTACGCTCCAGAACCATCGCGATCGTTGGATGAACGAGGTAATCAACGGCGTAACCCAAGGCGGTGTGACACGGAGTGTGCGCCAGTATTACCAAGAAGTGTCGTACGGCAATTTCGATTTATCAGCGCAAGTGTTCGGGCCAGTGCAGTTGTCTGGAAGTTGGGACGATTATTTCAATAGCGACGGTTCGCCCAAAGGCTCCTACTTCCAAGCGTGTTTTACGGCCGGCGACAGCTTGATCAACTACAACAATTTCGACACATTGCTGTGCGTTTCGCGAAGCGTGCCTGCGACGGCAAGTACACCTGCCAAGAGCGCCTGGCCCTACGCGTCCATCGGCAACTGGGGACCGTTCACCACATCCGAAGGAAACAAGAACTATGGTGTGATCTCGATGCCTAACGAATGGGGAACGACAAGTGATCGTGAGATTTTCGACACGTTGTCGCACGAACTGGGGCACAATCTAGGGCTGGGTGATCAATACACTCCGGGCGTGGCTGGGCGTAACGTGGGCGGTTGGGATATTATGCATGCGGATGATCCCCTGCCGCACCTCTCACTCGTGCACCGCATGATGCTGGGCTGGGTGCAACCAAGCTGGCTGCAAACATTTAACTTTACTACCCTTGGCGCGCCTGTCGATCAGACCGTCACGCTCAACCCGATCGAGCAGGGCGCACCGCCGGCAGGCCGCAAAGCTGGCCTCGAAGTGCGCATCACGGATGGGCTGAACTACTATTTTGAGTACCGCGCGGGACAAGGCGTCAACATTGGCGACCGTCAGTTGCCTACCGATAAGCGAGTGCTTGGTATTGATGCTGCGTCGCCGCCGTATACGCCGCCGTTCCTGCGGCCCGGGCTGCTGCTTCTACCCAACGACCCCGACAACGACGGCAGCGTGCTGGGCAACGGGCAAGATTACGAAGAAACTGACACGACCAACGCTGGCTTCCCTGCTAATTTCGTGGCCGATGTCAGCGGCATCAACGGCAAGGCGGATGTGCGCGTGCGCTACGGCGTTATCGGCAAACCCGACCCCTCGATTCGTCCCTGGCCTGCAACCCCGGACCGGCCCTGGCAAAGCCCCGACATCGAGGTGCGCAACGCTCGCAACGCGGCTGATCCAGCCTGGTTCAACGTGCCCTGGGAAGGCAATGCGAACACGGTGGTTGCCAAAGTTAAGAATGGCGGCCAGATCGATGCGCCTGCCTGCCGCGTGAACTTCTTCGTCAAGAATTACAATATTGGAGGAGCGCCTGAAGCGTTTCTAGGATCGGAAGTGCGCGACATTCCCGCGGGCGCGACGGTAGAGTTCAGCACGACATGGACACCGCCTAATCAAGGCCATTTCTGTATTGTGGTTCGTATCCCGCTCTATATCCTCCCTAGCGGGGCTGCAGTGGAGATGACCGAACTGAACAATATGGCGCAGTCAAACTACGATCGCTTCATTTCGCGTACAGCCTCACCCGCGACGCGCGAGATGACCACGGTGGAGGTAGGCAATCCTTACGATAAGCCAACGCGTGTCTTCCTGGCTAGTGGGCAAAACAACCCACTCTATCGTACCTACATTGGCAACACTTGGTTGTGGCTCAACCCTGGCGAAACCAAGCAAGTGCCTGTAATGTACGAGTTTGCCGTCGATCCCCAACAGGATCAACTCGATCCCGAAGTACGAAGCAACTTGGATGAGTATGGCCGTTTACCGAATGACGTGGGGCTAGTGGCATTTGTTGAAGACCCTAACGACATGCCAAGGCACGCCTTGAGGCTCCTTAGCGGCGTCCAAACACAGATCGTCACAGGCCGCGCCACTAGATTCGAAGAGTTTGTCGCTGAGGGACAGCGGGCCGAAGGATTTATCATCGCGGTTGATGACCACACACCTGTGCCAGAAGGCACGGTAATCCTTAGGCTGACTCTAGGTAGTAGAGAAATGACCTACCAGGAGGTCAGGGTGGAGCAAGGCAGGTTCGCAACCGATTTCGAACCACGCGAGTGGCGCTCTGCACAAGCCTACTATGTGCCGCCTCCCGGATTTGCCGATTGCACTAGTGAGAGCGTGAGTCCATAAGCCAACACAGCTAGGCAGTGAATCGCCAGGAGTTCCAGGCTATACACTCCTGCTAGCCCGTCGCAGGACGGAGTCGAAGCACCTTACGACCGGACTCGTCTAGACGAGTCCGGTCTCGCTAGGAGACAATACACCCTGTGTACTGACAGCATGAGTAAAGTCTAGGCCGAAGATCGGACCTTCGGCCTGCACTTTACAAGAGCATCATCGCTGCTTGTTAGGTTGGGGTCGTCCGGTGCACCGCGGCGTGGGCGCTCTTCGACAACGTCGGCATGGTATATGCGTAGTGAACCTGCACCTCTTGTACACCAGTAGTACACCAACCCACGCGAACAATGACGAATGATCGCGAATGCTGCCCAGGGTAAAAGTGCGATTTTGCGGGCGTTTCTGAACAGCCACGAACGTCTACGACAGAAAGGCCCTGACTTTGCACGGCGGAGGTCAGGGGTTCGAATCCCCTCGGCTCCACTCCTAAAATATGGTAATTTGCAGGTAAAACGTGAATCCAACAAGAGAATCGGACCGCTTCCGACCCTCTTTGACAGTCACCTGACAGTTACCCGCTTCATCCTAGAGCGTTCTCCATCGCCTCGGCAGCCTGATCACCCATCGATGGTAGATAGTGCGAATAGGTGTCCAGGGTCATCGCTATGGTCGCATGCCCAAGGAGCTCCTGGACGAACTTTGGGTGGACGCCCCGGCTTAAGAGCAACGTAGCGCAGGTGTGCCTGAGGTCGTGGAAGCGTATCTCGGGCAGGCCGGCCTTCTTGAGTAGTGGCTTGTAGGGGCGCTTGACCAAGTTCTCAGGGTTCATGGGGGTTCCTACGCCGGTGGCGAAGATCAGCCCGTGATCTCTATAGAGACCGGCGAGCCTCATCTTGTCTTCTAGTTGCTTCTTGCGGTGGATCTTGAGGGCATTCACCGTCCGAGCCGTGAGATTGATCTGTCGCCGTCCGCGCCTGGTCTTAGTCTCGCCCGCAGTGTAGCGACCGCCCTCTCTCACAAGAGCGCGCCCCACACGCAGCGTCCCGCGCTCCAGGTCCACGTCATTCCAACGCAAGCCCAAGAGCTCGCCACGCCTCAGGCCCGTGGTGATTGCTAGGGTGTAGAGGGCCTCAAAGCGATCGCGAGACTCTCTGCCAAGCTAAGAAGTTGCCTACCCCTATGGTATGGATCGAGCACTGGCCCCAGGAGAGTACAGAAGGACAGGAGACGTTCGATCTGCTCGTGTTCTCTAGCTAGGAGGTAATAGAGAGGGTGCCCTACCTCGGGGAGACGAGGGCATGGATAGGGGATGCTACATGGAAACCACTCGACCGCGCTGCTGTGGAGGTGTTGGTAGGCGGAAAGGTTTAGGGCGAGCGACACAGGTTATTCGCTACCGACAATTTCCGCCGCAACCTCCTTCCTTAGGTGCGGCGCAAAGATTCGATCCCCAGCTGCAGTAACTTGAGGAGCGGTATGATTAGCCTATAGCACAGGTGTCCGCTGCGGTGCCGGGGAAGCAGGAAGATCAAGAGAAGGGATCGTGGGAGAGGAACCGGACGAAGGTCTCAACCTCGTACCTCCCGAGGAGGGCTTTGAGCTCTAC
>Ga0126304_10001928_pt1 | contig 10047 bp, 9 predicted proteins | sample Plot25_FD_92538 | JGI IMG/M metagenome (GOLD analysis project Ga0126304, IMG submission 92538) | Serpentine soil microbial communities from UC McLaughlin Reserve, CA, USA - Plot25 | ecosystem: Environmental > Terrestrial > Soil > Grasslands | place: USA: UC McLaughlin Reserve, Lake County...
GAAAACGGTTACGGAATCGCTTTCGAAGCTTATGTCGCCGCCGGGTTAGCAGAGTTTTATCGCCTTTATGATGCGGAGAAAGACTGCGTTTGGGTTTGCGAGGACAAAGATAAAATCATCGGGTTTCTGCTTCTGATGCATAGAAGCGACGAGGCGGCGCAGCTTCGATATTTTTATCTTGAGCCGGATTATCGCGGCATCGGTTTGGGCAATTATCTGATGCGGCTTTTTATGGATTTTCTGGAAGTAAAAGGCTACGAAAGAGCGTATCTCTGGACGACAAACGAGCAAACTGCCGCCGCGGCGCTGTATGAACGCTACGGTTTTACGTTAACGGAAGAAAAAGCATCGGAGGCTTTCGGAAAAGAGTTGATTGAACGGCGATTCGATTTTCACTTTACCGTGTAACACGGCGGTTTTTGTAAGCCGCCGATTTGGGGTGTCCTGGGAACGCTAAAAAATGCTCTTTGATAATTTACGAGTTACGGAAACTTGTAAGTTTAGGCTGTGGTTTGCCACGTTAATTTTTCAAGCGAAGTAGAGTAGTAATTTAGATGAGGTTTAATCAAACATGAAATTTCAAATCTTTTTACTACTTTCTGTCTTTCTGTTTGGGGCTTGTCAGGTTTCTCAAAAAGCGAAGACGACTGAACCGTTAAATGAAACGAATTCAAATCAGCAATCTACCTTAAATGCGGTTGATGAAAAGCAAATGAAGCCGGTAAAACCAAAACCTGCCGACGATTCGAGGTTTTCAACAGCAAGTATTAACCGGACGGCGCGAAAAGCCAAATTCGATTTGAAAATCGACGTTCAGTACCCGCAGCTTAAAAACGCGAAAACCCAGCCGGAAATCCGGTTCAATCAATACGTGAAAAAACACGTTGATGAGCAAATTTTGGATTTTACGAACTATCTGGCGGACAAGGAGAAAGACGCTAAATCGAAAGGTAAAAACGAATATGAAATCAACCTGAACTATGAGGTTGATTATTATTCAGACAGTTTTAGCAGCGTCGTGATGAATTGGAACGGATTTTCGGGATACTTAAACATGGATTATTTTCCCGCGACGATTAATTTTGATTTGAAAAAAGGCGCAGCCGTCGAGCAGAAAAACCTGTTCGAACCGGAAGTGAAATATCTGGAAAAGCTTTCCGAGTCGAGTCGTCAAGTTCTAGGAAGAACATGTTTGTCGTGCGGCTGCGGCGACAATATAAATGCCGGCGACCCGCTGCCGAAAGCGAGAATTGTCGCCGAACCGTCCGGTGCTGAAAATTCCAATACGGCAGCAAATATTTCGGCACTTCCAGGCTGGCATGTCGCAGGAACAGAGCCGAAAGCGGAAAATTTTCGCAATTTGAGCGTGACGTCCGCAGGGCTTAAAATTACTTTCGGCGAATATCAGGTTGGTCCGGGCTGTATCGGAATTATCGATATTACGATTCCGTTCGAAGATTTGCAGCCGATTTTGAGAAAGGATTTAAATTTTAATTGGATTAAAGATGAAGAAAGTTAATCTAGCCGAAAAATTTGCGTTAATCAACGAACACTGGCGACCGAAGGTGGTCGGCCAATTGAACGGGCAGGAAGTCAAATTGGTTAAATTTCAAGGTGAATTCCCGTGGCATCATCACGAACACGAGGACGAAATGTTTCTCGCCTTAAAGGGCAGTTTTCGCATCGAATTTCGTGATAAAACCGTCGAATTAAACGAGGGCGAATTCATCATCGTGCCGCGCGGCGTCGAGCATCGTCCGGTTGCCGAGAGGGAAGTCGAAGTTTTATTGTTCGAGCCGAAAAACGTTTTAAATACCGGCAATATCGAGGACGAAAATTTTACCGCGCCGGTCGGCGATAAAATTTAGGGAAACATTATGCAAATTGTCGGCTGCAAATGCAGCTTGGCAAAAGAAATCGCAATAGTTTTGGTATTGAAACGTTTTTCACCGAATAGACAAATTATTGAAAAACACGTCTCTTTTGTAGTAATCTTAGTTTGGCTTTTGAGCCGCCTTCAATCCTGGCTTTTCCGATTACTTACCAATTCTGCTCAAACCATGAAATGTCTTCGCTGCAATCTTGTTAATCCGTCTACGACCAATATTTGCAAACGCTGTCAAAATTCGCTTTTCGGAAATACGACGGCTCTTTCAGGCAATCAGGGCATGATTTATCATGACCCCGGTTTTCTGGTAATTGAAAATAAGACGACACTGCCAAAGCGGTGTTACAGATGCAATTCTCGAAAAATAGTGGGGATGAAGACGCAGACGCTGGAATACACGCCGGCTTTGGAGCAAGCGCTCGAATTCGCAGTCGGAGCACTGATTCCGATTCCGGTACCACTGTCTTTAGTAAGCAGAAAAAAGACGATTCGATTGGATTTGTGTTTTTGTCATCGGCATCGTTCATATCACCGAATCCTTTTCAAAGTCGGCTGGGGAATTTTAATTTTCAGCTTTCTTTGTTTTGCCGTCAGTATGTATGCGGTAGATTATCCGAATGGTTTTTTGTATTCGGTGATCACGGCGGTTGCGGCGTTCTGTGTTGGCGTAATAGTGCTTTACATAGAGAAAGAGAACGAAATCGTTTCGCTGCATAGATATCAAGCCCCGTATTTCTGGATAGAGGGTTTCGGGGATGAATATTTGAGGTGCTTTCCGGATTTGATAAATTCTCCGCCGAGATAGGTTGAACGATTCGGCTTTTCAAAACGTTTTCCCGGTTTGGGTTGAATAGCCAATTATCGTTTTAAGAATTAAAATTAAAGTATGTCGGAATTAAACGATTTATATCAGGAAGTTATTTTAGAACACAACAAAAATCCGCGAAATTTCCGCGAGATTGAGGATGCGACGCGCACGGCGGACGGAAATAATCCGCGCTGCGGCGATGCACTTCGGGTTTATGTCGAAATGGAAGACGACCGTGTCAAGGATGTCGCTTTCAAAGGTTCGGGCTGCGCGATTTCCAAAGCGTCGGCGTCGATGATGACGCAAGCCGTGAAGGGCAAATCGCGCGCGGAGGCGGAAGTTTTATTTAACGAATTTCACAAGATGGTGACGGGCGAGCTCGATGCCGACGCCGAGGACAATCATCTCGGCAAGCTGAAAATCTTCGCGGGCGTGCTCGAATTTCCGGCGCGCGTCAAATGCGCGTCCTTGAGCTGGCACACGCTTCACGCGGCGCTGAGCGGCGAAGAGGCGGTTTCGACGGAATAGGTTAAGAATTTTAACGCTGGTGGCGCGAAGGAAGAAATTAACCGGGGATAGCAGGATGAACAAGGATAATACAAAATATTTTATTTAATCCCTGTCTATCCTGTTATCCCCGGTTAATTTCTTCCACTGTGTCTTCGTGCCTTCGCGTTTTTAGGTTGAAACTTAAAGAAAATCCGATTTGTAAAGTGCGCGCCGATATGACAAAATCTCGAAAATCCTGTAACTGACATTATTCGCGCCGAAGACAAATGCCGATCGCCGAAAGAATCCGAAAGGGTTTTTCTGAAAACAATCTGTCTTTTTTTATTAAAACCGGAACCATCGGTTTGGGCGTCTTTCTGTTTTTGATTGCTATTTCGCGAATCGTTTATCCGTTCGACATCGGGCATCTGGAAGCGTTTAGCTGGATGCCCGCGACGCATCTTCTCGAAGGAAAAAATCCATACAGTTTCGCTTTCACGCCGCCCTACAGCATGACGCCTTACGGTATCGTCTATTACGCGCTGCTCGCCGTCGGGATAAAATTTTTCGGGCTTCAGATGTGGTGGGGCAGACTTTTAACGGTGCTGGCGTTTGCCGCTTGTCTGTGGGCGGCGGTAAAAATCACAAAGAAGTTAACCGGCAGCCGGGAAGCGGCGTGGATCGCCTGTCTGGTCAGCCTGGCTTTATTTCCCGGGCAGGCATGGATTGCCATGATGCGCTCCGATTTGATCGGGCTGGCGTTTGCCTTAGCCGCCGTCTGTCTGGTTTTTGTCGCTGAGCGAGACAAGCCGTTCGGTTTCGGGCGATTAGCCGTCGTGACCGCGCTGGCGGTTACTGCCGTTCTCACCAAACATACACTTTTATTGCCGGTCGGAATTATTGTTCTTCGTTTCTGGCAGACAAACAAATGGCGTGAAAGCGCGGCGTTCGGTTCCGCGTTTTTAATCTTTACGGCTCTCGGAATAATTTTTTTAAACTATACTTCTGACGGCGGTTACCTGTGGCAGCATTTCGTGCACGCGCAAAGGGTGCCGTTCACATTGGAAAAATTAACCGGCGAAGTTTTCAAGATGATATCGGCGCCGACGACCGCCGTTTTCGGCGTTTTTCTGCTGATTTTCGCTTACCGGAAACGTGGGTTTTTTGATCCGAAAAGACGCGCTGAAATATTGAATTTGTTAAGGTCGCCGAGGCTTTTAATTTGGTTTTATCTTTTGCTGTCGTTTACCGCCGCTTCGCTTTCCGCCGGCAGAGTCGGCGCAAATGTTAATTATTATCTGGAAGCGGCGTTTCTTATCGCGATGGCGAGCGGCTTGATATACGAAGATTTCAGGAAAATGCCGAAGCTTGCCTGCGCCATGATTGCGATGTTAATTCTCGGCGCCGCGTTTCAGCTCGTCCGCTTCGGGCGCGGCGAATATTTTCGCTGGCAGGCAGCTTCTTATTACCGCGAAATTTCCGAAACGGCGGCACGATTTGCGCCCGCCGGAAGCACTTGCCTGAGCGTCTATGTCGAGCTCGTGGCGCGCGGCGGCTGCCGATTTTATTTTGACGATTACGGCGAATATATCGGCGACTGGGCGCCCGAGCTGAATGCGATTTTTGAAAGAGAAGTAAGCGCCGGGCGATTTGCGGTAGTTATCTGGAAGACGGATGATTTTCAGGAGAAATATCCGAACTACGAATTAAAACCGATGTCGCAAGACATTCCGCAAAGGGTCATTCCCATTTATTTATATGTGCGGAGGACCGGCTTTTCTCAATAATTTTTATGGCGAATAACAAGAAGCGTCCGGGCATCAGCGTTTTTTTTCCTGCCTTTAACGACGCGCACTCAATCGGAAAACTGGTCGAAGACGCGTTGGAAGTCTTACCTGAATTGGCTGACGATTATGAGGTTATCGTCGTCAATGACGGAAGCGCCGACGAAACGCGAGATGTGCTCGAGGCGTTAAAATCAAAATACGAAGCGGTGCGGATTGTCGAGCATGAAACCAACCGGGGTTACGGCGGCGCGCTGCGGAGCGGTTTTCAAACGGCGCGCAATGATTTGGTTTTTTACACCGACGGCGACGGGCAATACGACGTGCGCGAATTGGCGAAACTCTACCCGCTTTTGACCGAAAACGTCGATGTCGTCAACGGTTACAAGATGGAGCGCACCGATAAAATGAACCGCAAAATCATCGGCGGTTTCTACAACCGGCTGGCGCATTTTCTCTTTTCTTTGCCGATTCGCGACGTGGACTGCGATTTCCGCTTGATTCGGCGGACGTTTTTAGGCAAAATAAGCTTACATTCAACAAGCGGCAGCATTTGTGTCGAGCTCGTGTACAAGCTTCGAAAAGCCGGAGCTAATTTCGAGGAGACGGGCATCAATCATTATGCTCGACAACACGGCAAATCGCAGTTTTTTACCGTCCGCCGCGTTTCAAAAACTTTAATAGATTTCTTCATTTTGTGGTTCCAACTTGTAGTACTGAAGAAAGGTTAGTGGAAATCCGTACGGATTGATACTGACTTTGATTGTCTGAAAAGATTATTATGACCTTCGAAAAATACAGGGGACGTTCGATTTTGATTACGGGCGGCTTGGGGTTTATCGGGAGCAATCTCGCGAACCGCCTGGCTGAAATCGAAGACGTTGAAATCACGATTATCGATTCGCTCGCCGAATCGCAGGGCGGCAATTTATACAATATCGAAAGCATTAAAGACCGCGTCCGGCTGAATGTCGCGGACATGGGCGACAGCTGGGTCATCAATCATCTGGTCGGCGGCGTGGATTATATTTTCAACCTCGCGGGAAGCGTTAGCCATATCGATTCGATGACGATGCCGCACAATGATTTACAACATAACTGCATCGCGCATCTGTCACTGCTCGAAGCCTGCCGGATGTTTAATCCCGGCGTCAAGATAGTTTTTACAAGCACGCGGCAGGTTTACGGCAAACCGGCTTACCTGCCGCTCGACGAGCATCACCGCGTTCAGCCGACGGATATCAACGGCATCCATAAACACGCGGCTGAAATGTATCATCTATTGTACGAACGCGCTTACGGTCTGCGCACCGTCGTGCTTCGTCTGACCAATACTTACGGCGAGCGCCAGCAGCTCAATCATAATCGACAAGGCTTTATCTCGTGGTTTATTCGCCAGGCGATGGACGGCGAGACGATTCAGCTTTTCGGCGACGGACGCCAGCGCCGCGACCTGAATTATGTCGATGATGTCGTCGATGCGCTGCTTTTAGCCGGCTTAAGCGAGGCGGCGGAAGGCGACATTTTCAATCTCGGGCACCCGCAAAACGTCAGTCTCGCGGAAATTGCCAACCAGCTTATTACCTTAACGGGACGCGGCGCGGTGGTCGGCGTTCCTTTTCCGCCCGAACGACAGCTCACGGACGTCGGCAATTGTTACTGCTCTTCAAAAAAAATCGAACAGCTTCTCGGCTGGAAACCCAAAACCGATTTGAAAGAGGGCTTGCGGCGAACAATCGAATTCTACCAGCAAAACCGGAAACATTACTGGAGCGCGGATGAAAATACCGTTTCTGAATCTTACACGTCATTCGCACAAATTGTTTAACGAAACCAGCGAAGCCGCGGCGCGTGTCATCAGGCGCGGCAGTTTTATTCTCGGCGAAGAAGTCAGCGGCTTTGAAGCCGAATGGGCGCGCTTTTGCGAAGCCCGGGGCGCGGTCGGCGTGGCTAACGGGACGGACGCGATAACGCTCTGTTTGACGGCTGCCGGGATAAAACAAGGCGACGAAGTTATCACGACGCCGCTGACCGCCGCCTATACGTCGCTGGCAATCGCGGGCGTCGGCGCGAAACCGGTTTTTGTTGATATCGACGAAAAAACTTTCAATCTCAATCCCGAAAAAATCGAGCGAGCCGTCACGCCGCGCACGCGTGCAATCGTTCCCGTACATCTTTACGGTCGCCTCGCCGATATGGCGGCGATTGCCGAAATTGCGGCGCGTCATAAACTGCCGGTCATCGAAGATGCCGCACAGGCACACGGCGCCAGGCTTCACGGCAAACCCTGTGGGTTTTCGAGTCTCGGCGCGACGTTCAGTTTTTACCCGACAAAAAATTTGGGAGCGTTTGGCGATGGCGGCGCGATTATTTCAAACAACGAAGATTTTCTGCGAACGGCGCGCCTCCTGCGGCAAGGCGGACACGCCGAAGCTCTAATGCAGGATTTAACCGGCAGAAGCTCGCGGCTCGATGAAATGCAGGCGGCAATCCTGCGCGTCAAGCTGAAACGGCTCGACGAATGGACGCAGCGCCGACGCGAGCTCGCAGCAATTTATTTTGAAAGGTTAAAGAACTTTTCGCGCCTGCAATTGCCAAACATTAATCGCGAAGCGGTTTTTCATCTTTTTGTCATCCGGCACCCGGAACGCGACCGCTTGAGAGATTTTCTTTCCGCGCACGGCATCGAAACGCTGATTCATTACCCGTATCTATTGCACCGGCAGAAACTATTTCACGCAGCCGAACAAAAGTCTCTGCCAATCGCCGAAAAAATTGTTACGGAGATTTTATCCCTGCCGCTTTACCCGGAAATGGAAAACGAAGAAATCGAAATGGTTTGCGAGGCGATTGAAGAATTTGAAAACAAAGCAGGCTTTATCTAATCAAAATACAAAACGATTCGGAGTAAGTGAGAAATGAAGGGTGAGAAGTGAAAATTTATTTATCCCCTGTTACTTATCACTTTTCACTTATTCCGAGGTCGTACAGTTTCAATGAAATAGAACTTTTCGGAATAGATAAGAGATGAAAGATTAAATCTATCAGCTTTTAACTATCATCTCTCATCGATTGCGGAATCGTTTTATATCTCACGAATATCAAATCCGTTTTAGTCCTTTTGGGCGACACAGACGGCTGACAGTCCGAACGGCAGGCTTCTGTTTTTTCCTTTCAAATAACGCGCTTCCAGAATCATCGCCCGCGTTAAAATCCGGTTAAACCATTCGAGCGACGGCGGAAAAGGCTTCACATCCGAACCCGAATCAGCCAGACCGATTTTTTTCAAGACCAGCCGTCGCAAAACCGCCGCCGGAAACATCAGCGTGTTGGCGTAAGTTTTTCGCAGAATCGTGAAACCCGCCGCTTCGAGCTTTTTGGATAATTCGAGCAAATTATACCGCCGCTGCGTATTGACGGCGCGGTCGTGGCCGCTGAACATCCATCGGTAAGCCGCGCCGCGAATAAATGCGATGCCGCCGGGTTTCAAAACGCGAAACATCTCGGCGATTGCCTGTTCGTCCATTTTTTCGCCGGGAATCTGCACCAGCACATCGAAGCTCGTGACAAGATCGAAAAACTCCGCGGGAAACGGCAAATCCGTCGCCGAAGCCTGTATCAGATGATGATTGGCGCGCGCACGGCAGAAATCGAGCGCGACTGCTTCGTAATCGAGACCTTTGATTGCTTCGTCCATGCCGTAACGCTTGAGCCATTCGAGATTAATCCCCGTTCCGCAGCCGATGTCGAGGATGCGTTCAAAATCCGGGCGGCAAAATTCATCTAAAAGCGAAGCGGAAATTTCGCGCATTCCGGCAAACCACCAGAGCTTTTCTTCCGTGTAGTAAAGGTCTTCAAAATCTTTAGCCTGCATATTTTCGTATATTGTGTTCCAATGGAGCGCGAGAAGCAATTTGAAAGAAAAAGCTTTTCTTTCGGATAAATTTTGCTTATTCTTTATTTGGTATTATAACGCGCATGAAATCCGAAACCAGCAAAATCACTTTTCCGAACGTCGATAATATTTTTAAAGCCGCCGAACGCCTTCGAAAAGTCGCCATTCACACGCCCTTGCAGCCAAATCTTAATCTTTCCGAACGCTATCAGGCAAACATTCTGCTCAAACGCGAAGATTTGCAAATCGTTCGTTCATACAAAATTCGCGGCGCATACAACAAAATGGCACAGCTTCTGCCCGGCGCAATCGAAAAAGGCATCGTCTGCGCTTCCGCCGGAAATCATGCGCAGGGCGTCGCCTACGCGTGCCGCGTGATGCAAATCCGCGGAACGATTTTTATGCCGACGACGACGCCGAATCAGAAAATCAAACAGGTCAAGATGTTCGGTAAAGAACAGATCGATGTACAGCTCGTCGGCGATACGTTCGACGACGCTTTTGCCGCGTCGATAAAGTTTTGCGAAGAACAGGGCGCGACGTTCGTGCATCCGTTTGACGATTTGCAGGTCATCGAAGGTCAGGGAACGGTCGGCTTGGAAATTTTTAAGGACGCCGACGTCCGGATTGATTACCTGCTGCTGGCAATCGGCGGCGGCGGACTGGCTTCGGGCGTTTCGACCGTTTTTCGCCAGTTAAGCCCGCACACGCGCATTATCGGCGTCGAACCCGAAGGCGCGCCGGCAATGGAAAATGCGTTTGAGCAAAATGAGATCGTGACGCTCGAAAGGGTTGATAAATTCGTTGACGGCGCTGCCGTGAAACGCGTCGGCGATTTAACGTTCGAGATTTGCCGCCGGAATCTCGAAAAAGTTCTGCTCGTTCCCGAAGGCAAGGTTTGTTCGACGATTTTGCAGCTTTACAACGAGGAAGCCATCGTTGCCGAACCGGCGGGCGCGCTGACGATTGCGGCGCTCGATTTTATCCGTCAAGAAATCAAGGGAAAAAACGTGGTTTGCTTGGTGAGCGGCGGCAACAACGACATTACACGCACCGAGGAAATCAAGGAGCGTTCGCTGCTTTATGAAGGCTTAAAGCACTATTTCATCATTCGCTTTCCGCAGCGCGCCGGTGCTTTGCGCGAATTTTTGTCCGTTCTGGGGCCCGACGACGACATCACGCA
>Ga0126304_10001929_pt1 | contig 10042 bp, 14 predicted proteins | sample Plot25_FD_92538 | JGI IMG/M metagenome (GOLD analysis project Ga0126304, IMG submission 92538) | Serpentine soil microbial communities from UC McLaughlin Reserve, CA, USA - Plot25 | ecosystem: Environmental > Terrestrial > Soil > Grasslands | place: USA: UC McLaughlin Reserve, Lake County...
AATAACTAATAAGAAACCTTCAGTAATATCCCCACCAGCAACTGCAGCAAAACCTACCTACTATAACAAAAAAAAGATTTGCAAATCAAACAACAACAAAACCAAAGATGGATAATTCTTTTGAATTTCTAACTGGATCACCTGAAACCATAAAAATACAATATGAATATCTTTCAGACATGGTGAGAGATTCAGGAGGGAAGGTGCATGGTTCTCAATCAAATATTATTGCTGCAAGTAATAACATGTATTTAATTGTCTATTATGAAGTTCCAGCAGGTAAAAGAGATGAAGTTAAACAGAAATTCAATAATGTTATACAAAATATAGAATTAAAAGTTATCAAGGAAAGAATTTGAAATAATGTAATAATATCCATAATTAAATTAATCATTGCATAAATCTTATTAACTTGTTTTTATCTGAAAAAGTTGAATGACAAATACTGTTAACGATATGGAATGTGATTATGGAATCTATGCAAATTATAAAGGACTACCTGATGCAGGAAGACTTTGTAATAAAATTGCTACTGCATCAGTTGACCTAAATGGACAAGCAATTCCAGTCTGTAAAGAACATTATGAAAAAATAAATAATAGTTAAACTATAGTCTTTTTTACTATAGTGAAAACCATTTTTGTATGGTTCCTAGCGTAAAAAACTACAAGTTCCTGGAATATCATCGTCGTATGATGTTGGTTGTGGATGATATTTGCGGCTATGATCTAAATTCTCAAAAGTCTCTGATTTTAATATATCATATCGCTGATAAAATAGTATATTCTGAGTAGGTAGTAATGAAAATAATGATATTAATAGAAAAAACAAGAAAATATAGATATGCTAAAGAAAATGAGATCGAAGAAACACTTAACACTCTTTCTTATAAAGAGGTAAAAGAATCAAAAAGAGGCTAACGCAATAAGAGATTCTGAAAAGGAGTAAAGATATTATTATTTCTTTATTTATTTATATTAATTAAGGGATTATTCTTATTATTGTACTTTCTTATATCTTCAATAACATCTTCTAATTCTGATAGAGTCCTTGAGAATTGAGTGACAATATCCTGGTATTGTGAATCTTTATCTTGAAAAACTGTAACTTGCAAGTAATAATGATTGAGTTCTTCATGTATTTTTTCTATTCTTTTTATTGGGAACATATCTCTAACAGGCTATAATAATTAGTAATAGATTCTATCCTTTTAACTTTATTATTTTCTATTATATTTTGTAATTAATTTATCTATTTCTTATTAATAATTGTAAACAAGCCATAGCATAACAAAGAGCCCCAATGTTAGAATATCAACTTGTAATAAATTATTAATGATAGAGAGATTTTGCGAAATAATAGAAGACATTCCATCCAACAGTGGCTTGATAAAGAAATGAGTTCCTTAGTATTTTGTTCAAAGTGTGGAAGACCGAAAAACCAAGAGAGGAATTCACAAACAAAGATGGTAGCACGATATGCAAAGAATGCTGGCTTAATGAAGAGAATAATAATAAAGAAAATAACAGGAAATGAGTTCTATATTTGCAATAAAAATTATTAGTTTCGAATGAATAAAGAGGTACCAAATAAAAATGACTAATTATGATCATGAATACCTGATAACAGAACTAAGATGGGATCTTGTGGCAAGGATAATAAAACAGTTTAGAAAGAGACATCAACATTATAAGGACAAATCAGATCTCGAAATATTACAAGTATGTTCTATGAATTATATGATTTCTGAAATTCTTAAAGTAAGGGAGAAAGAAACCAGTGGATCGAAAGAAGGTGAACATACCAAGAAATGACCATACCTAAATGTCTTAGATGTTCTCCTCAAGACTTCCATATAAAAGAACAACATCATTATCAAGACTCTGAAGAATTGAGTGAGGAAAACAAGAACACGTACAAAAGACAATTGACATGCCTTAAATGTAATTTCTAATTTGATCCTTCTATATAAGATGGAGGAAGAGGAAATAATAAAAAATGAGTCTACAAAAAATTAGAAAACAAATTTCAAAAACGATTGAGAGGTTTTTATATTTTGCAGAATACCACAAAAAAGGAGTAGGAAAGGAAAAGAAATGACTTCTAGAAGAGATAGAGATTATTATTTTGATATGGCAATAAATTACGTAATAGAATATGTTAAAAAGAAGGATGGAATTGAATGGACTGGCCAAGACAGACCAAGATACATGCATATTCTAAAAAATGACAAAAAATTTTATGTTTTTGCTTGTTTCAGATATGGACTTATAATTGATTATGACAGTAATACTGATGAATTAGAAATTAACAAGGTAAAAAATGCTGATGGTCGTAGATATAATAAGGATGAACTTGTTTTTCTAAAATCTAGTGTTGATAGACTTGGTAGTCTAAAAGAATTTCTTAAGACCTATAAAGAATTCAAATACCAACATGCAAACATAAAAAATATTGGAGAATTAAACAAAGAATTTAGAAAAGAATTTGATATTCCTGCTGTAGTTCCTATTACTAGCGACTTAAATGATTTGATCAATAGTACATGATGTAATCAGATAAGAGTTCTAATAATACTAATACTATTAACCTTAAAACTTACTTGTATCTATAATTGTAATACCAGGATATATTGGAATAATCAAGAAATGTATACTAAGTTTTTGTTAGGAAGGAACACATTTGCCCAAATAGGGAAAACAGTAAATCAACTAATACAACATCAAAACCCAATTATTTTAATAGGTTTACAAAACAGCGACCAAAACCAAAAATGTCTAACTCCTTCGAGTTAATGCAATGTCCGATAAATGATATCGAGAAAATATGAATATCTATCTGATATAGTAACATAAGTAAATGGTAAGGTACATGGTTCATAATCTCATATTAGTACTGCAAATAATACTTTACAATTAATCATATACTATGAAGTTCCTACTGAAAACCAACAGGGGGGGAAGAAGTGAAAAGAAAATTTGAAAACTTTGTCCGAAGCCAAGTTCATTTACAACAATGAAATTATTACTAAATCATCAATCTAACAACTTTTTTATTACAATTAAAACTACCTTATTAGTTATAAAAATGTCGACAAACGAAGAGATAGATAATACGAAATTCCTTTTTACGTTTACCAAAAATATTTTAAATTCTGACAGGTCTATAAGATGGATAGGAATAACTGATCAAAATGGAAATATAATAAATGAACGAGATAGAGAAGGACTAAAACCATTCCTTTCTATAGAAGAAAATCATGAATGGGCAATTAGAACAATAACTAGACATAAAACACGATTCAATCTCGAATCGAAAATGGGTAAACTAACTTATTTGTTTAGAAGATATACAAGAATGAGTAGATGTTTAATTCCCATCAATGAAAGTTATTATTTAATTTTTACTTTGGATTTTGACCAATCTAATTTTGATAAAATAATAATGGAAAAAATTATTCCTTTAATTGAGAAAGAAAAAGAGAAATTCCTTATCAACAAATGATTTAATTTTGAAACTAATACTATTAAATCAAAAATTACAAGTAAAAAATATTTTTTATTGATTAATTAATTAATTAATAACAAATTAGGAGGATTTATTTTGCTAATTGTCTTACTTGTCTCTTTATGTATTATTTCTCCAACATACGAGTCAATTCCTAGTTCTTCTGCAATATCTGAGGGTTCACTATCTACTATTTTTTCAATTGTAAAACCAGCATTTTGCAAAACTTCAATCAGTCCTTTTGGACTCTCTACAAGTTCCAATCTTGGATCTTTCCATTTTGCTATATTATTTTGAAAATTATGGAATTTATCGAAAGTATGTATTTTTGAAGTTATTATTGATTTATTATTAATTAGGTTTAAATTATTATTTTTATTATTCTTCATTTTAGCATATATTATTATAAGATTTATAATAAGTATATATTATTTCTATAGATTTTAACTCTACTATATTGAATAAAGCCATAGTCTTCGGATTAGAATACAATTAATAGATGTATGTAGGAGACTATGGTGATAGTAGTATTCAAGATGTCTGTATTTGGTTTGATATTTACTATATGTTAATTATGCTATTTAATATTTTGAGATAATTTAATTATTCAATTGTCATATGGATAAGTGATACACGATTAAAATAATTATTAATAAAAGGAAATAGATGCTAGATAATGATTTTACTCATTATTAACATCTATACACATTTATTTGAGATTTTCATCCCTCCTAGATGAGTAAATATTTGTGTTAGTCAAAGTATAAAACAATTTGAGACAAATTGTCCTTTTAAAAGCCATAGCCTTCATTTAGATCGAATGACTTGCTAAGAATGTAGAAGGCCATGGCTATTTTATAGTTCACTTTGACAGAGTTTAAAAAATATAAACTATGATAATATTTAAAAATCAGTGAACGAAGTTAATTATCGATAATACTAACAATTCCTATACTCTTCCTTTATCCAGAATTTCTGATATGCCCACAAACAAGGTTCAAGTCTTTATTGATCCTCTATTTTTTGGAAATCCATCATCAACATTTAATTATAGTGTTAGTTCTATGATTAGAGTAAATAATACAGTTCTTGACAAGTCACCAGATTATCTTGTCGATTATGTTCCTGATAATTTTAATTCATTTTGGAAACAATGGTGTGGATGATGAATTAGTAATATGTAAACTAGAAAAGATATGCTTTGAATATTGGTTTCTCTGGAGATGATATTCTGTTCTAATTTTTATTTTATATATGTGATGTAAATGTAGCTGGTATCATAGAGTAACTGTATTAAGTTTTAGATTATGGATCTTCATCAAATCTTTTCTTATGCCGCTGCTTATGTAAATTGTTTCTTTCGTCTATTACTAACTTGATATAATCTCTTACATTATTTTCTGTAACTTCATTCGAAAAATTGCCAACTTGTACTTCCATTTCCTTTTGCTGTTTTTGTATAATCTTCATTACCTTTTTTTCTATCTCTTGTTCCATCTGTGCAGATCCAATGTTGCCTATTAAATCATTCATAGATCCTTTGATTGATTTTCTTAATGAATTATCATGTGATATTGATATTGCTGAAAGATATAATCCGATACTAAACAAATATGAAGATAATAGTACAAGTGAATGAGCAGCCACTCCATAGGTCGGTTGTATGGCAGAAGTAGAAAGCGAAATACCCACCATAGTATCACCTATTGCTGCAATAATAAGGTAATCTTTTAATTTTGATGATGCCAAACTTCTTACTGCCATAAAAAAGGCTAGACCAAAAAGTACATTTCCTGCTATGGTGCCAATTCTAAATAGAAGTCTAAAAAAATAGCGATATTGTTCATCTACTTCTGATAAACTCTCACCGGAAAAAAAGCCTGGAGCTTTTCCAATTAAATAAAATATCAATGGAAGAGAAAGAATGATCCAAAGTAATATCGGTAATTTGCCTACTCTTTGATAAAGAGTACGTAAAAGTGTTGTAGAGGCAATCCACCTAAATCCAAATGCTATTGGAAGTACTGTAGAATTTAGAAGATTATAAAATACTAAACTAGAATTTGGTATTATATATAGAATAGTAGTATCTGGATTTACTATCTTGTATATTATTTCACCATCATATTTCTCAGATGCTTTATACAAGAAAGACGATTCAATAGTTGCACCTGGTGGTGATTTTTCTTGTATCACCTGTACCAATAATAATTTAGTACATGCATCTTCTAATATTGATAATCCAAGTGTTAATGCAGCAATACCGTAAAATAAGATTATGAGATTTTTATAATGACTTAATTTATACCACGAAATTAGTTTAAATGCTATAAGACCTATAACTATGCTCGATGTTATTGAACTAACTGCGAAAACTGAAGGAGACAAAATTCTACTACCGGTATTGCTAAAAAGCATGAACAAGAGTACTGCAAATAAGGAAAATTGAATTATAACCACAGCCCAATGCATTAGATTAATAAAATGAGATTTGGCTCTAATCTCCTTGCTTATTTGTGTAGTATATCGTAAAAGGATCCAAGATCCTATACCGTATCCAATAACAACAGTCAAAATAAACATTATGACTTCACTATCATTGGTATAGGGCAAAATTTGACGGGTCATCAACAAGTCAATAATTACAATAGATATCATAGCAGCTCCTGTTATCACCGGTATTTTTCTGCTATTCTTCATAGATAGATGTAAGAATAGGAACTTGGATTTCCAAAAATGCATATATTATCAAGATTAAGAATCTTTATAAATATTAAACATAATCAATTTGATAGAATTATGAATTAAGAAAATCTATCAATTCTTAATTATTGTTATTTTTTTAACTCCAACAGTATCAACAATATAGTAATCATCAGCTATCTGAATAATGTCTCCACGATCTATTTTATTATGAGTTTTCTTTTTCCTAAGAGGTATTCCAAAAGGTTTATCCTCTTCTTTAAATTTAAGCCAAATTCTACCAGGGTTTAAAATATTTTTGAATTCTGATTCCCAAACTAGATCATAGAGAGTAAAAAGTGCTTGGTTACTAATTCTTTGCTTTTTAATTAACATTTCAATTTCAGATTCTTTAAAGAAATACACTTGCACCTTCAAGATTAAGTTTTTATATAATATTTTTCATATTTATTAATTATATATTATTAACTATTAAAAATTACGTAGTTTCTAATTATTGTGAAGGCTTAAAATAAGCTTTTTTCCTTTATAATATGTAATGTTAAGTTCCAATGATGATTTAGCACATTTTCGTAAATGGTTCTAAAATTAGGACATATATGATTTCCTAGTTATATTATTGTAAATGTCAATTATTATTTTAAATTCAATTAGCTTTATAGTTTTGGTCATTTTTTGTAAATTACTAAATAGATATTTTATTTATGATAAGGCTATGGCAAAATGTTATCATAGTAGTTGTATTTGCCTTTTATTAGGTCGTATAGTTATTGTAACTTTCTCCGAAATGTAATATTTTGATATAAAAATTTAGTTTATCCATGTTAAAAATATGAAGACTTTTATTCTCACTGGTAACGATAAGAAAATACATAAATTAATTTAACTTTTGTAACAAATAAATAATTTGAGAAGGAAATAAATGCAATTAATATATTAGTTGATGCAAAGAGAATAATATATTAAAAGAACAGAAATACCAAAATCAAATGAAATATTATTATAGCATAGATTAAAATAATATTAAGAAATGAATTCCTTTTATAATAATGATTTCTGCTCTCTTAAAAATAGGCTTAGAAAAAGATTATCATTAGAAGAGTCAAACCCTAGTACAAATTAATTTTTCTTTGATATTTGAGAAAAGAAAAAGTTTTAGCAGCAGACTAATTAAATAGATGTTTGAAATGTTATTTAGGTTGATTTAGATAAATAATGATGGATGAGAAAGAATTATTGCATCATTATAAATACCAAGGTATTGTATTACAATCATACCCAATGTTAAAGTTCCGTATTGGTAATAAGGTCCCATATTTTTAATATTATTTTGGTAATTGAATGAGGAATAATTAATATTAATAATAATATAGTTATCCCTATTAACATTAAAACAATACTATGTAAAAAATTAATTTATCATAATCATGATCTTTATTTTAAAATAAATTATTATTATTATTATTATTAGTATTAGTATTAGTAGTAGAGTAGTAGTAAGAGGATAAATATAAAGGAAATTAATTGTGACTTAGAATATATTTTCACTTATAGATTATAATAAAGAAATTTCAAATAAGAAAAATACTATTATAAAAAATGATATTTATATTTATTGTATCAGTCATTTTAGATTTGCTAATTCATAAAAATCTAATCAATAAATACAATTATTCTTAAATATACTGTATGTTCAATTTCAATTATAACAAAATATTTAATTCCAATTAATGGTATTATAATTCACAAAAATGCTAAAAAGAAAAGTATTATGATATAATAAAAAACCTTGTAGGTGCTTATTTTATTTATTTATCCACTATGTAGTTATAATTCTAGGACTATTATGAAAGAAAAAACAATTAATGCTGGACAGATCTATGAATATTTGGCGTAAACATGATTATGCTTCTTAATAACTTGAATCAGTTCTCGTCATATAAAGACACTTTTACGTTTTACAAAAGGAATATCAGAACAATATAAGGACAAAGCAATTCTGAATTCTGTCAAACAATTAGTTCCATCCAATATATTAAAGTCTGTCCTAATGACCAATTAAAACCTCTTTTAAATTGGTTTAAACATGACTTAATGAAATGGATGCCCAAATAACTACAATGTAAAATATGTAATAATGTTAAATCCATGAGTGTTCAAATTCTCGAAGGAGATTCAACGACATTGCGAAAAACAGAAATTCACACATGTAATAACTGTGGGTCCAAGCAAATATTTCCTCGGTATGTCAAAATACCAAAGATTGCAGAAACAAAAATTGGACGGTGCACTGAATGGTCGATACTTTTTGGTGCTATTCTAAATTCATTGTCAATTCAAACTAGAATAGTACACGATTATCTTGATCATTGTTGGAATGAATCTTTGATAAACAAAAACAATGGATACATGTAGATTCAACTTTGGACAGTCCTGTTTCTTTTAATAATCCTTATTATTATGAACAAAAGTGGGGAAAGAAATATGAGTATGTTTTAGCATTCTCTGCTAATGGTATAGAAGATGTTACTAGAGGTTATACTGAACAGTGGCAAATGGTTCAGAAAAGAAGAGAAAAGAAAGATAAAGCAGAAATGTTCAAAAAGATTTACTTGAATACATAATCAAATAATACAAAATAGGGCTAATAATGTGTCTTGATACTTTAGACTCCGCTTATATTATTGCATCAAAAGATTAGATGAATAATCTGCTAACTATAATAAGAATAAAGCTTTATAATTATAATAAGTTTTGCTCTATGTGTTCGTATTTTTTAATTTTTAAAACTTTTATGGTACTATGTGTTTATAAATTAAATGTTTATACAGAGATTTATAATTATAACATTAATATCTACAAATCTCAATACAAATATACTATACATATTACCTTTTGTAGTTAGTGGATTATTATTATTAATTTTCAGTATTGATGATTATTCTTATGATGTTTATGCTCAAGATGCAAATATCACAATTGAAACAACAAAATTGACTGATAGTATATACATGCTTCAAGGGTCTGGAGGAAATATTCTAGTTTCCATTGGAAAAGACGGAGCCTTTATTGTCGATGATCAATTTGCACCTCTTACTGTAAAAATTAAAGATGCAATTTCCAAGATAACAGATAAACCAATAAAATTTGTAATTAATACACATTGGCATCCAGATCATACTGGAGGAAATGAGAATCTTGGAGAAGCAGGAGCGTTAATAGTTTCACATGATAATGTAAGAAAACGTTTAAGTTCTGAACAATTTTCAGATTTCTTCAATCGATCAGTTCCACCATTATCAGAAAAAGGTTTACCAATTATTACATTCTCAGATAATATGACTATCTATCAAAATGGTGATATAATAAAAATAGTTCATATGGATAGTGGTCATACAGATGGTGATTCAATTATTTACTTCACAAAAAATAATGTAATCCATGTTGGTGATGACTTTAGTGATAAGTCTTACCCATTCATAGATATATCAAGTGGTGGAACAATAGATGGATTAATTTCATCAATAAAAACAATATCCTCAATAATCAATGATGAAACTAAGGTAGTTTCTGGTCATACTGGAGTATCAAATAAAACCAAAGTTAATAATTTTGGAAACATGTTAGTAGAAATACGTAACCATGTATATCATATGATTGATGAAGGTAAATCATTAGAAGATATTACTACTTCACAACCAACATCAAAATATGACAACGTATATCATGACCAAACTAACTTAAAACCTCCAGATTTTGTAACACATATATATCAAAGTCTTACAAAAAGATAACAATCATCTTTGTTGTATTATTTTTATTAATTTTCACT
>Ga0126304_10001930_pt1 | contig 10040 bp, 12 predicted proteins | sample Plot25_FD_92538 | JGI IMG/M metagenome (GOLD analysis project Ga0126304, IMG submission 92538) | Serpentine soil microbial communities from UC McLaughlin Reserve, CA, USA - Plot25 | ecosystem: Environmental > Terrestrial > Soil > Grasslands | place: USA: UC McLaughlin Reserve, Lake County...
CGCGGCGGTCCTTCGAGCAGAAGCGGCAGGCTCCCGGCGGGGCTCCCGTCGGGACGCAGGAGCCGCGCGGTCAGCGGCGCGTTCGGCGCATTGCCGAGCTCGAGCCTGAAGTAGACGTCGCGCAGACCACGCCTGAACGTTCCGGTGCGGGGGCCTTCGTCCCAGGGGAGAAGGGCGCGCCCGCGGTAAGGGCGAGGGCTGAACGAGAAGTCACGGACGTAGGTCTCGGTTCGCTGCGGCACCTGGTTGAGCCAGCCGCTCGACCCGGGTCGGCAAGGCCCAGCGAACGGCTCGTAGACGTCCCCTCGCCAGCGGGTGGTCAGGTGCAGGTGCGGTCCGCTGGAGTTGCCGCTCGAGCCGGTTAGCCCGAGCTGCTGGCCCGCGAGCACGCGCCGGCCGACGTGCACGCTGATGCTGCCTCGTTTGAAATGGCCGTAGACCGTCTCCTGCCGGTTCGCGTGGGCGACCACCACGTGGTTGTCATACGGCCGCGTGTGCGTGCCCCAGCTGTCGTCGGGCCAGTTCGGTCCTTGCACCTCGGTCACGCGTCCGTCGAGGGCGGCGAACACCGGTACCCCGATCGCCTGCTCGCGGAAGCTGCGGATGATCGAGTCCTCGCCCGTGTGGGTGTCGTAGGTCTGGCGGCCGCAGTTCCAGTCTAGGAGGCCGCCGGTCGGATCGAGATCGACGAAGTTGTAGACGTAGAGGTCCTGCCCGAGGATCTCGGCCTGCGGGTAGAAGCGCAACTGCTGCGGCTCGCCGGAGGCGGGTGGCGTAGGTGGGGGAGGAAGCCGGCACTGAGCGACCGCGCGTTGGAGGCGTTTCAGCCTCGCGAGCTGCCGCGGCGTGCGGTGGCGTGGCAGCGCGTGCCGGTAGGAGACCAGCGCCGCCTGCCGTTGTTGGAGTTGGGCACCCGATGCGCAGGCGGAGCCGCCTAGTGCAAGCGTCGCCGCGGGCAGGAGAAGCCAGCCGACCATGTAATGGACATTAAGCAGTTTGGGCGTTACGGTCATACCTGTGCTCGATCGAGCCGCTCTCGAGCTGATCAACAGCCTCACGCCAGACGGGGAGGATCTCTTGCGCGATCGTGCCTGGGCGGCCGAGACCTTCCGTCGCTGGGAGCTCGAGCCGCATGAGCCGACGGAGGCCGAGCTCGCCGAGCTCGGCGAGCTTCGCTCGATGCTGAGCCGCCTGGCGAAAACGGTCTCCGCTGGAAGACTGCTCTCGAAGGCACAGCTGGCCGAGTTGAATGCCGTCATCAGCGCGCCGGTGCGAGCGGAGCTTCGGGTTCTCGACGGTGCCTACTTCGTCGAGATGACGCCCGAGGCCGGCACCTGGATCGAGGCGGCGGTACGCGAGCTCGCCGGCTCGTTCTCCTCGATGCTGAGGCATTCGCACCCGCCGAGGCTGCGCCTCTGTTCCAACGAGGCTTGTCGCACTGCCTATTACGACGAGAGCCGGAACCGCACCCGGCGCTGGTGCGACCCGAGTGGCTGCGGCAACCGTGCGCGCGTCCGGCGACACCGCGCCCGCCGAACCGCATAATCCACCGCATGCAACGCGTGAACGTCTTCACGCAGCCGGCCGAGTTCGATCAGGCCGACCCGGAGGGCTACCGGGCCGGAATGTCACGCTTCGGCCCGTCCATCGGCGCCTCGATGCTCGGCGGCAGCATCTACGAGCTCCCACCTGGCCAAGCGATCTGCCCCTACCACTACGAGTACGGCAACGAGGAGTGGCTGCTCGTGCTCGAGGGCTCGGTGACTCTGCGTCATCCCGCCGGCGAGGAGCAGCTCGAGCGCGGCGAGGTTGTTTGCTTCCCGGTCGGCCCGGAGGGGGCGCACAAGGTGTCGAACCCGGGCGGGGAGGCGGCCCGCGTGCTGATGGTTTCGACGATGATCGAGCCCGCGGTCTCGATTTATCCCGACAGCGACAAGCTCGGCGTGTGGCCGGGTGAGAAGCGGGACAATTTGATCGTGCGCCGCCGTAGCGCGGTCGACTACTGGGAGGGCGAAGGCTAGGACCGGTCCGTAACGCTGGCCGCTCTTGCAAGACTGTTGAGCGTGAACAAAATCCAGAAAACAGAAGAGCAGTGGCGGGCGGAGCTCTCGTCCGAGCAGTACCGGATCCTGCGTGAGAGAGGAACCGAGGCGCCGTTCAGCGGCGAGTACGACCACGTCTTCGAGCCGGGCACCTACCGCTGCGCAGGCTGCGGGGCGGAGCTGTTCGTCGCAGACGCGAAGTACGACTCCGGCTGTGGCTGGCCTGCGTTCTACGCGCCGGCCGGCGAGGAGTCGGTCGAGGAGGAGACCGACACCAGCCACGGCATGGTGCGTACGGAGGTCATGTGCGCGAGCTGCGGCGGTCATCTCGGCCACGTCTTCCCGGACGGCCCAGCGCCGACCGGGCAGCGTTACTGCATCAACTCGGCAGCACTGAAACTGGAGGAGGAGTAGTGGAGAAGAAGGCAACGTTCGGAGCGGGCTGCTTCTGGGGCGTCGAGGCGGCGTTCCGCCAGCTCGAAGGCGTCACCGCAACCGAGGTCGGCTACGAGGGCGGCACACTCGAGAACCCGACCTACGAGGATGTCTGCTCGCACACGACAGGCCACGCGGAGGTCGTCCAGGTGACCTACGACCCCGAGCGGATCTCCTACGAGCAGCTGCTCGATGCCTTCTGGGCCAAGCACGATCCGACGCAGGTGAACCGCCAGGGCTGGGATGTGGGCGACCAGTATCGCTCGGTCGTCTTCTTCCACGACGAGGAGCAGCGGGCCGCAGCGGAGGGCTCGAAGGCGCAGCTCGACGCCTCGGGACGCTACAAGCGCCCGATCGCAACGGTGATCGAGCCGGCGCAGACGTTCTACGTCGCGGAGGACTACCACCAGCGCTACCTCGAGAAGCAAGGTCGCGCGAGCTGTACACCCGCCCTTGCTGAGGCGGGCTAGCCGATCCGGGGAGCCGGGGGGCGCTCAAGCTGTACGGCGCTTGCGAGAGCGCCTAGTTCTCGAGGAACACGGCCAGGGTCGCGGTGAAGCCGTGGAGGAACGGCTTCCCGCCGACCGGGCCGATCTCGCCCGCGCAGAAGAAGCCGGCTACCGCGGCGTCGGCGCCGATCGCCTCGCCGACGGCGCGGGCGTCGTGGTCTCCCTCGGAGAACATGTTCGTTCCGCGCCCGTTGCAGGTGAAGAGGAGCGCGCCGGCGGCGCGGTCGCCCTCCAGCGCGCTCGAGAGGTTCTCGCGCAGGTCCTCGTCCGCTGAGCGGGCGTCGCGTACGTGGAAGCGCAACGTCTGGCCAACTCGCACCGGCTCGCCGACGGCCAGGGCGCCTGTTTCCTCGTCCACGCCGATCAGGCCGCGCATCAGGTAGTCGCCACGCCGGTAGTCGGCGCGGTTCTCGTCGATCACCAGGCCCGCGAGCACGCCGCCGTTGGCCGCGAGCCGCTGCTCCTCGTCGGTCAGGGTTCCGAGGTCGGTCTTGAGTCTCTCGAGCGCGGGCTCTCCGGCGAGCTCGAAGACGACGTTGCCCTCTGCGCTCGTGATCACGGCCTCGCGGCCGATCGGCGCGCAGCCCTGCGAGACCACGGTGCGGACGGGCACGCCGCGCAGGACTGCGCCAACGGCGCCTTCAGTCAGCAGCTCGCCGTCTAGGAAGAGCACCTGCGTGTCCGGATCGCCCGAGCCGGCCGCGAGCCCGCCCACGAGTGGAACTTCGTCCTCCTCCTCGTTCAACTTCGCGAGGAATCCGGAGGCGGGGAACGTGAACGGGTCGACGAGGAACGTGACCAGGTCGGCGCCGTCCAGCAGCGGGAATCCGCTCACGGCCACGCCGTCGTCGCTGCCGAAGGCGACGCTGTGAAAGGTCTCGATCTCCGCCTCCGGGAGCGAGGCCGCCCAGACCGCTGCGCCGGGGCCCGACTCGAGCTCTCGGTCTCGGGCGACGACGCCTTGTGCGACGCAGCCGAGCAGGTGTGCGGGCTCGAGCTCTCGCTCGACGGCGGCGAGCGCTTCCTCGGCACCGGCGACGTGGTCGGCCGAGAGGAAGAGGAAGGCAAGGTCGACCGAAGCGCCAGCCAGTGCATCCCGGGCCTCGCGCGCGGCCTCCGCGGTCGCCTCGGCCGCCGAGGTGGAGGCGGACAGCCCCGCCCCGACCCGGCGCGTGAGCGTTTCGGGCCTCATGGGGCGGAGTGTACGCCTCGGATCTCTAGCTCTTCCGAGCGGTGGCCTTGCCGCCCTTGCGGCCCGCGGCCTTCTTCTGGGCGGTAGTGCCGCCCTGGCTCGAATTGCTCCTCGAGCTCGACCCGGAGCCGGACTTCTTGCCGCCCCGGCTCGAGGCGCCGGGGGAATTGGCGATCTTCGCCGCCCGCTCCTTCGACATGCCCTTGTCCTTCAGGGCCTCGTACTGCTTCTCGTTCTTGACGTTCGCTTTCTTGCTCGGCATGTCCCCTCCTCGGGTTACGGCTGTGAGATTTCCTCGACGAGCGCGCCCGTCTTCTGGTCGTTCGCCTCCCTGGCCACGTCGGCCTGAGCCACGATTCCGACGAGCCTTCCGTCCGCCTCGACGACCGGCAGTCGGCGGATCTGGTGGCTCGCCATCAACCGGAGCGCCTCGTCGAGGTCCTTCTGCGGATCGACCGTGACCAGATCGGTGGATGCGATCTCGCGCACGCTCACCGACTGGGGATCCTTGCCGGCGGCCACGACCCGAGTGGCGATGTCGCGGTCGGTAACGGTGCCGACCAGCCGTCCGTCCTCGACAACCGGGATGATCCCTACGTCTTTCTCCTTCATGAGCCTGGCGGCTTCCACGACCGTGCTCTCAGCCTCGATGCTCGCCGGATTGGACGTCATCACGTCTTGCACGCTCTTCCCCATGGAGTCCTCCTATTTCTTTGGAGTCATCCTCGGCTTCCCCGCCCGGAACACTCCGAAACGGTGAAAATGAGGCCGTGCGTACGGCCACCATCGAGCAGCGGATCACGGAGCTCGCGCTCTCGTTCCCGGAGTCGTACGAGGACCGGCCCTGGGGTGACTTCCCGGTCTTCAAGGTGGGGGCAAACAAGGTCTTCGCCTGGGCCCAGGTCGAGGAGGGCGCGGTGCACGTGACCGTGAAGTTGACAGCGGAGGAGCGTGAGATCGCGCATCTCCTGCCCTTCGTGCGCACCGCGAGCTACGTGGGGCGGTACGGCTGGGTCACCGCCGCGGTCACGGACGAGGACTCGCTCGAGGCCGCCCTCGAGTGGCTGCGCGAGAGCTACTGGCTCAAGTGCCCCGCGGAGCTGAAGGGTGCCGTCGAAGGCGAGGATTAGGGCCTGTCCCGGGGTCTGACCCGGGGACATGGCCTCACGACCCGATTTCTTTGCAGCGATTCAGCGTGATCTATCGCGACCAGAGCAGGGGTTTCGACCTGGAAACTATCCCCTCCGGCCACGGCCTGGGGTCTGACCCCGGGTCATCGCCGGAACTGCCATGTCCTAGTCGGCCCCCGGGTCGTCCTGAGCGTCTGAGTCGCCCGTTTCCGGATCCGGCGCCGGAGAGTCGTCGAGCTCGTCGTTGCGGTCGTCGTCGCGAGGCTGCGAAGTATCCTGCTCTTCCATGAAAGTGGTTCTGCCCGACTCCTCGGAACTCGAACTTCCCGCCGGCGCTACGGGGCTCGACGCCGCTGCCGCGATCGGGCCGAAGCTGGCCGAGCAGGCCGTGCTCGTCCGCTCCAACGGCAACGTCCAGGACCTGCGCGCGCCGCTCGAGGAGGGCCAGCAGATCCAGATCCTGACCACTCGCGACACCTCGGATCCCGACGCGCTCTACGTCCTGCGCCACTCGTCTGCGCACCTCCTCGCCGAGGCGGTCCGCCGCCTGTATCCGGGCACGAAGATCGCGATCGGGCCGCCGATCGAGAACGGCTTCTACTACGACTTCGAGTTCCCGGAGCCGATCAACGAGGAGGCGCTCGAGCGGATAGAGGACGAGGTCCGCAAGGAGCTCGCGGAGGGCCGCTCCTGGAACCGCGAGGAGGTGAGCGCCGAGGAGGCGAAACATCGCTTCGCCGAGCAGGGCGAGGACTACAAGGTCGAGCTCGTGGACACCGCCGACGGGCCGATCACGCTCTACACCCAGGGCGAGTTCACGGACCTCTGCCGGGGTCCTCACCTGCAGGACTCGAAGCCGATCAAGGCGGTCAAGCTGACCGGCCTGGCCGGCGCGTACTGGCGCGGAGACGAGCACAACAAGCAGCTGACGCGGATCTACGGGACTGCCTTCTACTCGCAGGCCGATCTCGACGCATACCTCGAGCGGCTCGAGCAGGCACGGGCGCGCGACCACCGTCGGCTGGGAACGCAGCTCGATCTCTTTCACCTTTCCGACCACGCGCCGGGGATGCCGTTCTGGCACCCGAAGGGGATGGTGATCTGGAACGCGCTCGAGGACCTGCGCCGACGCGAGAACGCGAAACGGGGCTACGTCGAGGTCAAGACGCCGCTGATGTACGACGTCGATACGTGGAAGACCTCCGGTCACTGGGAGAAGTTCAAGGACGACATGTTCCTCGTCCCCTACGGCGAGGATCGAACGCTCGGCCTCAAGCCGATGAACTGCCCCGGGCACATGCTCCTGTTCGGGTCGGCGCTTCGCAGCTACCGAGACCTGCCGCTCCGCTACGCGGAGGCCTCGACGCTGCACCGCAACGAGCGCGCCGGAACCCTGCACGGCCTGCTTCGCGTCCAGCATGTGACGCAGGACGACGCGCACTTGTTCGTCACGCCGGAGCAGATCGAGGACGAGATCTTCGCGTGTCTCGACTTCGCCGCCACCCTCTACGACCTCTTCGGCCTGGAGGCGCGCTTCGAGCTGTCGACAAGGCCGGAGAACAAGCTGGGAACCGACGAGGAATGGGACTTCACCGAGGGGGCCTTGCGCGCGGCCCTCGAGCGGCGCGAGATCGACTACACCGTCAACGAGGGCGACGGCGCGTTCTACGGGCCGAAGATCGATCTGCACATGACCGACGTCCTCGGCCGCTCCTGGCAGATGGGCACGATCCAGCTCGACTCCCAGATGCCCGCCCGATTCGGGCTCTCGTACATGGGGGCCGACAACGAGGAGCACACGCCGTACGTCGTCCATCGCGCCCTCTTCGGCTCGCTCGAGCGCTTCATCGGGATCCTGATCGAGCACTACGGAGGCGCCTTCCCGTTCTGGCTCGCCCCGGTGCAGGTCAGGATCATTCCCGTCGGCGAGGATCACCGGGCCGTGGCGCACGAGTTGGCGGAGCAGCTCGCCGGCTTCCGGGTCGAGGTGGACGAGCGAGACGAGACGGTGGGCAAGCGCATCCGGGACGCGGAGGTCGAGAAGATTCCGTTCGTGATCGTCTTCGGCGACAAGGAGTCGGAGGAGTCCCTGGCCGTGCGCGAGCACGGGGGAGCGCAGTCGACGAAATCGCTGGACGAATTTCGCTCGTACCTTGCTACGCTGTGATCCTGCTCAAGCAGGGCCAGCCCTCACCTCCCGAGCCGTGCGCTTCTGCGGAGGTTCAACCGAGTCGGTGGACGAGGAGTTTCAGGCCGCTGCTTGCAGCGTTTTTGTCGTCGAGAAGGAGGAACTGAGAACTTGGTGAAGGGCGTTTGAGACCACGACGGAACATCGAGCCGGATCGCGCGCCGGTCCCGCAAGCCCGAATCAACGAGCTGATTCGCGCGCCGAAGGTCAGGCTGGTCGACGAGGACGGCTCGCAGATCGGGGTCAAGGACACGAACGAAGCGCGCGAGTACGCCTGGGGCAAGAACCTCGACCTGGTCGAAGTCGCAGCGCAGGCCGATCCGCCCGTCGCGCGGGTGATGGATTACGGGAAGTACCGCTACGAGCTGGAGCAGAAGGCCAAGCTCGCGCGCAAGCATCAGGTCTCGATCAACGTCAAGGAGATCAAGTTCCGGCCCAAGATCGGAATTCACGACTACAACACCAAGAAGGGCCACGTCGAGCGCTTTCTCAACCAGCGCGCCAAGGTCAAGGTGACGATCATGTTCCGTGGGCGGGAGCAGAGCCATCCGGAGCGCGGGCGTGACCTCTTGATGCGGCTGGCGGAGGACGTGAAGGAGATCGGGCAGGTAGAGTCCCCGCCGCTGCTCGACGGCCGGAACATGGTGATGGTCCTGGGGCCGACGAAGAACGCAGGAGTGACCAAAGAAGACGATGCCAAAGCAGAAGAGACACAGCGCAGCCAAGAAACGGTTCAACGTGACGGGGACCGGCAAGCTGCTTCGCCGGAAGGCGATGCAGAGCCACTATCTCGAGAAGAAGTCGGCTAAGCGCAAGCGCGGGTTCCGCCAGGCCGAGCCTGTCAGCCCTGCGGACGTGCGCGAGGTCAAGAGGCTCCTCGGGAAGTAGGGAAGATGCCGCGAGTCAAGAGATCCGTTCACGCGCGTAAGAAGCGCCGGAAGGTGCTTGGCCAGGCCAAGGGCTACTGGGGGCTCAAGCACACGAGCTACCGGCGTGCGAAGGAGCAGGTCGAGCATTCGCTCGTCTACGCCTACCGTGACCGCAAGAACAAGAAGCGGAACTTCCGCCGCCTTTGGATCATGCGGATCAACGCAGCCGCGCGCCGCGAAGGGTTGTCCTACAACCAGTTCGTCTCGGGGCTGCGCAAGGCCGAGATCCCGCTCGACCGGAAGGTGCTGGCCGACATCGCGGTCAGCGACCCCGCGGCCTTCGGCAAGATCGCCGAGCAGGCCAAGGCCGCGCTCGACAGGGCCTGACCGAGCTACCTGAGGTCTTCCGCCGGCAGGCGGAGCATTTCGAGGCGCTCGGCTCACCTGTCTACGCACGGTTGGCACGGCGCTGCGCGACCGAGCCGCTGCTGGAGGAGCTGATCGGGGAGCTGCGGTCGGACGTTCCGCTACGACTCTTCGGCGGCGTTCACTATCTCGAACTGTCGGGCGTCGAGCCCTACGCGCTCTCCGGGGAGTGGGAGGACTTCCGCCGGACGCTGGTCGCCCAGCAGGCGTTTCTGGCCCGGTTCATCCAGGAGCAGGCGGTTCAGACCAACGAGGTACAGCGTTGCTTCGCGCTGCTGCCGGCGTTCTTGACCCTCGCCAAGGTCTCCCGTGCTCGCTTCCTCGACCTGCTCGAGCTCGGACCTTCCGCCGGGCTCAACCTGCTCTGGGACCGCTATGCGTATGCCTACCGGCACGGGTCGTGGGGCTCGTCGGAGCTCACCCTGCGCGGAGTCGAGTACGTGCCGATGCCGGCTGAGGTGTTGGAGACGCAGGTCGAGGTCCGCACTCGGCGCGGGATCGACCTCAACCCGGTCGACGTGACGACCGAGCACGGCGCCCGCTTGCTGCGCGCGTTCATCTGGCCCGGGCGGGTCGAACGTGGCCAGCGGTTGCGGAAGGCGATCGAGATCCTGCGGCGCGAGCCGCCTGTCCTCGTGCGCGGCGATTATCTGGAGTTGCTGCCGGGGCTGCTGTCGGAACGGGACGCGGATGCGCTGACGGTGGTCTTCCAGACCGCCTCGACGGGATACCTGCGGCCCGAGCAGCGCGCCGAGCTGCGTGAGCTGCTCGAGCAGGCGGGGCGCGAGGGGCCGCTGGGCTGGATCTCGACCCGTGCGGTCGAGGAGCGAGAGGAGAAGCGCGACGACAGCTACGAGCTCGAGGTCGCGCTCTGGCCGGGGGGCACGCGGCGCTTCCTGCTTCGGTGTGACTTCCACGGCAACTGGATCAGGTGGCGCTCGTGATCACCTCGGCGTCGAACCCGCGTCTGAAGCTCGTGCGCAAGCTCGGCTTGCGCCGGCAGCGCGAGAAGGTCGGACTGTTCGCAGCCGAGGGCGAGGATCTCGTCGCAGCCGCGCTCGGGGGCGGCTGGGAGCTGGAGTTCGCGCTCGTGGACGCCGAGCGGTCGCCGGCGCTCTCGCTAGCGCAGGCCGAGCGGGTTGCGCCGGAGCTGCTCGCAGCAGTCTCGAGGCTCGGCCACTCGCCCCGGGTGATCGGCGTCTTCCGGACGCGGTCGCCGGAGCGCGAGCGGCCGGAGCTCGGCCTCGAG
>Ga0126304_10001933_pt1 | contig 10035 bp, 11 predicted proteins | sample Plot25_FD_92538 | JGI IMG/M metagenome (GOLD analysis project Ga0126304, IMG submission 92538) | Serpentine soil microbial communities from UC McLaughlin Reserve, CA, USA - Plot25 | ecosystem: Environmental > Terrestrial > Soil > Grasslands | place: USA: UC McLaughlin Reserve, Lake County...
CGAGGACGTCTGCCGGCTCTTCCGGGCCCGTGATCCACAGCTTGGCCGTCCCGCGGGGCGGATACAGGAGGGTGGGCTGCCAGGGCGGCTCGATGACGGCCAACAGGTTGGGCCAGGCGAAGATGCTGGGCACCAGCAGCACGCCGCGCCCGCTGGGGCGCACCTCTGCCCTGACGCATTCCTTGTCTATCTCCACGAGCCCGTCGCGGTAGCGCACCGACCGGTGCAGGTCGGCGAACAGCGCCTCCGGACCGCCGAAGGCTAGGGCCTGGGCACGCCTCAGGACGTCCCCTTCGAGCAGGGCACGCATCCTCGCCCAGTGGGGCGCGATGGCGAGCTCGTGGTAAGCGGCGAGGGCCTCTACGAGGCGACCGAGGGACCCCTCGGGGTCGGCGAGGAAGCGCTCGACGACGCGCCTCCGGTAGGGATCCAGGCTGGTACCCTCCGCGAGTCGCCCCACCTCCTCTTCGACCGTCTCCGGCGCCGTCTCGGAGAGCAGGATCATCTCCGCCTCGAAGGTCGGCAAGGGGGTGAGCGGCGGCGGGGTCAGGAAGTCGGGGACGTAGCCACCCCCGCGCGTGAGAGCGAGGGCCGGGCCCAGGTCCACGCCGGAGCTCTTCAGTGCCTCGAGGGTCCTCTGGACCCAGGGCACGTGCACCACGTGGCGACCGGGGTCCGCGAGGGCGCCCAGGCTCATGACGGCCTCCTGCAGGGGGCTGAAGGCGAAGCGCACCCTGGAAAGGTCCTCCGGGGACAGCCGGAACGTCAGCGCCGTCGCGCCTTCCCACCACGAGACCTCGTGCCCGCCGCCCATTCCATGATCCTACCACCCCGTGCCCAGGTTTCGGCTAACACCGAATCATTTCGGCCGGGGCGGTGGGCAGTTTAGCATCCCGGTAGTCGGGCCCAAAAGGGCATGATGAGCGGCCGGAAGGAGGACGCGGTGTACGTTTGGATCGACCTTGAGTTGGCGCGCCAGCGCCGGGAGGAGCTGCTGCGCGAGGCGCACGAGGGGAGAATGGCACACGCTGCAGCGCGGGCAGTCGAGACCGGAGGGCAGCGAACGGCCCTCGTTCGCCGGCTCCTGCGCTCCGTGTGGCCGGGCGATAATGCCGGGGTCGCAACGGCGGAAAAGGCGGGAGCGCCCGTTTGCGGGTGCTCGGCGGACTGAGGCAAGGATCGCCGAGATCGGGCCTGCGGAGGGAAGGCCCTGACCCCGGGCCGACGGCAACGGGGGAAGTCTCGAGCGCGTGGCCGGCTACTCCGGGCTCCGGACGGTGAGCGCCTCCGATTTTACTCCCCCGAGCGCTGAGGACTAACGGGCTGGCTTTACCGATCGGAACACCCTAAGGGTTCTCCCAGACAATGGCGGGCGGCTCCATCGACGGGGCTGCCGGCCAGGCCGCGGGGAGTGCGTAGCCGGCATGCTCCCGCCCCTGTTCGCGCGGAAAGTGCACGCGACGATCGTGCCCGACGAGGTCAGCGCAGCGTGCCGCTCCGCAATACTAGTAACGGAAGTTGGTTTGCGTTGTTGGGCGGTCTATCTTCTCCATTTGCACCCCCGGTTGCCTCCGGTTACACCCCTGGCCGACACTCCCGGTAACCCAGAAACCCTTCAGAGAGTGACGAGGCCACAAGCGTCGACGATCCAAAGTTGGTGCGAGAATAGGGGGACTCCGAGTCTGGGAGAGTACGTGGAAGAGATCCGCACTACGGCAAACCCGACGCTGAGGGAAGATCACATCGAGTTTCTCGGCCGCTACGGGCAGAGGAGGGAGACGGTGGTCGGGGAGGTCCTTTTCAGGGCGGGGACACCTCATACGAGTTTATGGTCGTCCTCGAAGGCGAGGTAGAGATACTCGACGACTTCGCGGGCGACGTGCGAAGTGGCTCGGTCAAGCGGGTCGCCTCGGCGGTGGGGGAGGGCTCTATGGCGGTGAGGTGGGTACATCAGTACCTGGCAGATACCGGCGCTTGAGGAAGTCCAACGGGTTCGCGGCATGGGTCGGGTTTGCGGGTTCTCGCACGGGCGCGAGACGTGGCAGTAGCGGCACAAGCGGCACGCTATATTCGGGTCGACCACGAGCCTGTCGCGACCGCCTGAGGCGTCCACGGTTGTACCTGCCTCGGCAGCGCTAGGTCCCTTACTCGAGCCACTTGGTCTGCATCCGCGCGCTGGTGTGAATGTCCACGTGCCTGGCCCGTCCTGTGCCAGTGTTTCGGAACTTGTGAGGGGTGCCTGCCGGAGCGACGATTATCTGACCGCCGGTCGCCTCGACGGTGTCCTCTCCCACCGTGAAGGTGAGTTCTCCTTCTTGAACCACGAATACCTCGGTGTAGGGGTGGGTGTGCAGGCTCGGGCCTTTGCCGGGCGGCGTGTCCGAGATGAAGAACGATACATCCGCCCCACCGTAGAGGTACCCTTCGAAACGGTGGGCGCTCCCGCTGTGCGGAAGCTCGTCTTTGGCAACGACAAGATGGTTCATCTTCTCCTCCTTTTCTGTGTGCGTGTTCTCCGGCATCCTGGCTTCGGACGTGGGAGATAGCCCCGCGGACCTCCACCTGATGCCGGGCATTGCCCCAGGCTGGCCGCGGGGCGTCAGCGGTTCAGGAACAAAGGGGCTCCTGCGATGGGGCTCAGGTGAAGACCGGCCAGCAGCCAGCACCCCTCTTGCTCCGCGAAGATAATCGTCGCGCGGAACTCGCCGGTCACGTCATTGCCCTGGAATTCTCCCGCCTGCGACTGGCGGCATGTCGCCACCGCCGCTCCGCCGTAGAAGCGCGCCGCGACTTCGTCGAGGGCGAAGGAGTCGTAGGATAGGCCTCCCTCGTAACGCCCCAGCCATTGATCTCTGGTGAGCATGAAGCCAAGCGGGCCGATGGCGATGAAGTCGTCGGTAAGGGCCTCACGGAGGAAGGCGACGTCCTCTCGCTCCTCGGGCATTACGCGGCGGGTGCGCTCGACGAGCACCGTGTGCGGGGCCACCTTTCCTTGGAGGTCGGGGTAGACGGGTACCGGCGCTCCCACCGCGGTGTCTTCCGTTGTTCTCGTCACGATGCCTCCTCAACCGTATTTTCCGCCACCACCATAAGCGGTCCTCCGTTCGGGTGGTAGTGAAGCCCGTCCCGGGTTCGGCGTGACGGATGTCACGAAATCGACCTGGGAAGGCTAATCCCGCGCGGGTCGACACGGACCATGCCCGCTTCGAACCCTCCTACGCCTCGGCGGCCTAGACTCCCCACACGCTGGCCCATAAGCCACCTACGTAAGTGGCGAAGGGGGTCGAGCTTCCATACGCCGCTTCTTGCCCGACACTGCAGGTTTCGAGGGCGTCGCGTGTATGGGGCCGGCCCTCTTCCTGCGAGGAGATTCGCCCCTCGCAGATCCTCTCGCTAGAGGCCGACAGGAAGGCCCTTCTCCGCAGCTCCGGTTTTGGCCCTTCTTGCTGGTCTGGATAGAGCCGGTTTTCGTGTCGGCATCTCGCACCCCGGCGGCCCGACGCATCCTCATCGGCTGCGAGGACGCTTCGGTCCACTTCTTCTAGGAGCCCCTGGCGCCGGAAGACCTGGAAGGGTACAAGACCCTGAGGCACCTGACCCCCACCTACGTCGCCGCCGGGGAGAACCTGTTCGGCAAGATGGGCTTCCGGCGCTGGATCTCCGAGGGCGCCCTGGACGTCCTGCAACCGGATCTTTGTTCCTCGGGCGGCTTCACCGAGTGCAAGAAGATAGCGGCCATAGCCCAGGCTTGGGCCACCACGGTGGTCCCGCACGTCTGGGGCACCGGCATCGGGCTCGCTGCCTCGCTGCAGTACATAGCCACTGTGCCACCCACGCCAATGTCCTCGAACCCCGAGGAGCCGATGCTCGAGTACGATAGATCGTCGCATCCCTTCCGCGAGGATCTTATTCACGGCGCGATCCGTATGGTAGACGGGAAGGTGGCGGTCCCGCAGGCACCCGGTATCGGAGTCGAGGTCGACCGCGAGATACTCGACCGGTACGGTCGCCAGACTCACTAAGCTCCTGTCCCAGGCCGTACTCCCCGCGACCGGACAAACAGTCGTATTCGTTCCAAAAGACAAAGTGCTATCAAGATATATCGTGATATACTGCTGAGTCAGAACTGGCCGTCGGGACGAAGGAGGCGAGATGCACGGTCGGGGCATGATGTGGTACCCGGGTGGGAGGCGGAGGATGGCGCCTTACGGGAGGCCGTTTCCCGCGAGGTTCGTGGTGGGGTTGGTGATAGTAGGGTTGTTCCTGCTCGTTGTGGCCGGTCCCGGCTTTCATTTCCTCCCGCTTCTTTTCCTCATCTGGGCCGTTCCCTTCTTCCTGGTGCCGGCTTTCGTGGCTGCCGCGAGGGGTTTGACGGGGCTTGCGGAGAGCCGCACGCGGGATAGGACGGGCAGGGTGACGGAACAGGAGAGCAAGGAGCGTGAGCTCCTCGGGGCGCTCGCGCGGCGGGGGGAGCTCTCGCCCGCGCTTGCGGCGCTGGAGACCTCGCTCACCGTAGCCGAGGCGGACAGGATGCTCTCGGATCTGGCTGAGAGCGGTCACGTGGAGGTAAGGGTGCACGAAGGAAGGTTGGCATACTCGCTCTGGGAGCATGACCGTCGTCAATTGACGGACGGAACTTGATATTGCGAGATAGCGTCTGCGAAAGGAGATCCAGAATATGTTCGGTCCAAAAGCAATGAGGGGGTTCTTCGGAGGCAGGCACGGGCCGGGGTTTGGCCATGGCCCGCGGCGGGGGCGGATGTTCGAGAAGGGGGATCTCAAGTACGTGATCCTCGACCTGCTCAAGGACGAGCCCTCCCACGGCTACGAAGTAATAAGGAAGCTGGAGGAGAGGTCCCGCGGATTCTACTCCCCGAGCCCCGGCTCCGTCTATCCCACACTACAACTGCTCGAAGACATGGGTTACGTGAGTGCCACCCAGCGGGACGGCAAGAAAGTCTACGCCATCACGGACGAAGGGCGTAAATTCCTCGAAGAGAACCAGCGCTCCATCAAGGATATCTGGGGCAGGTTCGGAGGAGGCTGGGACCCCGAGGTCGTGTCCGAGCTGCACGAGATCAGACACGACCTTATGGACCTCGGCAAGCTCTTCGGCCAGAAGATGCACGAAGGGAGGGTCGACGGAGACAAGTTGGCCCGCGTGAGGGCTGTGATCTCTACCGCCTCGAGGGAAATAGAAGACATCCTGCGAGAGCGGAACGATTCAGGCACGACAAGCGTCTGAAATAGCTATCAGCCATCAGCTATCAGCCAAAAAGCTGATGGCTGATAGCTATATAATTGAGACAGGTGTAGAGCGGGGCAAGGAAGGGGGAACATCGCATGGCACAGCGGAAGGGAGAAGGGACCGCTGGGTACCTGCGCGACGACGGCATCCAACCCCCCTACCTCTACCCAGATTATGTTGCCACGCGGCTCAGGGCGCCGATGAAGCCGCTCGTTATCCTCCCCAGGACGCTCTCAGACATCACGGGTCCTGCGTACGGGCACGGTCCAACTGGGGAGCTTGACGGCGATCTGACCCGCCAGCATTCCGGCGAGCCTCTGGGTGAGAGGATTATCGTTACCGGGCGCGTCCTCGACGCCGACGGACGGCCGGTACGGGGCAGCCTCGTCGAGATCTGGCAGGCCAACGCCGCCGGACGCTACACCCATGAGAACGACAGGCACCCTGCTCCGCTCGACCCGAACTTCTCGGGGGCGGGGAGATGCCTCACGGACGACGAGGGCCGCTACAGGTTCGTGACGATAAAGCCCGGGGCCTATCCCTGGAAGAATCACGACAACGCCTGGCGTCCGGCGCACATACATCTATCGCTCTTCGGATCAACCTTCAGGAGCAGGCTCATAACCCAGATGTACTTCCCCGGCGACCCGCTGTTCGGGCAGGATCCCATCTTCCAGTCGGTGCGGGACGAGAAGGCCAGGCGGCGTATGATCTCTACCTTCGACCTCGAGACGACGCAGCCCGAGTGGGCGCTAGGGTACCGCTTCGACATCGTGCTCGAAGGAAGGGACGCCACCCCGATGGAGAACCACAGGTGAATCCTGACCCGACACCTTCCCAGACGGTGGGTCCTTTCTTCCACGACGCGCTCCTCGACAGGGATCGCTCCGAGCTGGTCTCGCCCGATGACCCGGAAGCTCTAGAGATCGTAGGAACAGTCTACGACGGGGCCGGCGAGGTCGTGCCTGACGCCATGGTGGAGATCTGGCAGGCCAACAGGGCGGGCCGCTACAACCATCCCGCGGACGACAGGGATGACCTGCCCCTCGACGAAGGGTTCTCGGGCTTCGGACGTTCGGGTACGGATGAGAATGGCGGGTTCTCCTTCTTGACGGTCAAGCCAGGGTCCGTTCCTGGTCCGGACGGGCGGCTTCAGGCACCACACGTTATGGTCTCCGTCTTCGCCCGCGGTCTGTTGAAGCGCCTGGTGACGCGGATCTACTTCCCGGACGAGGAAGAGGCGAATGCCGTCGACCCCGTCCTCTCGTCTATAGAGGACCAGGAGCTTCGGAGGACCCTCATCGCGCGTGACGAAGGAGGCGTCCTGCGCCTCGACATCCACTTGCAGGGTGACGGGCAGACCGCGTTCCTCGAGCTCTAGAGATGGCGGGGGAGCTGTTCGGGCCGATCTTCGTCCCTGACGAGTTCGGGGAGGCCGTCTCCGGAAGGGCATGGCTCCGTGCCATGCTCGATGCCGAGGGCACCCTTGCGCAGGCGCAGGCGCGGGCCGGTCTGATCCCCGGGCAAGCCGCGGAGACCATCATCTCCTGCTGCGACACGGACCGCTTCGATCCCGAAGAGATAGGACGTGAAGGGCGCGCAAAGGGCAACCCCGTACCACCGCTCGTCAGAACCCTCACCGGAGCGGTCTCAGAGATCTCCGAAGACGCGGCCAGCCACGTCCACAAGGGGGTCACTAGCCAGGACATCATGGACACGGCCGCTATGCTCGTCTCCCGCCACGCACTCGGCCTGATCCTCACCGAAGTAGAAGGAATCGCGGCCGCGTGCGCCCGCCTTGCGGATACTCATAGAGACACCATGATGCCCGGCCGCACGCTGCTCCAGCAGGCGCTCCCGACGACCTTCGGGTTGAAGGTCGCAGGCTGGCTCGTCTCGGTGCTTGAAGCCAGGAACAGGCTCTTGGCCGTACGCGAAGCGGGGCTTGCTGTACAGCTGGGTGGGGCGGCGGGCACGCTGGCCTCGCTCGGCTCTTCGGGCACGCGGGTGCTCGGCGAGTTCGCGCGGGAGCTTGACCTCGTGGAGCCCGTAGTTCCGTGGCACACGGACCGGGCCAGAATCTCGGAGATCGGGGGCGCACTCTCGCTGGTCTCCGGCGTGCTCGGCAAGATCTCCCAGGACGTCATCCTGATGGCGCAGACAGAGGTGGGGGAGGTAGCCGAGCCCGCGGGGGAGGGACGGGGAGGTTCTTCGACGCTGCCCCACAAACGTAACCCCATACTCTCCGTGACCGCCGTCGCAAACGCCCGCCGGGTGCCGGACCTCGCGCATACCCTGCAAGCGGCTATGGTGGGAGAGCACGAGCGGGCCGCCGGCGCCTGGCACTCCGAGTGGGAGGCCCTCTCGGACGCCCTCGCCCTCACCGGAGGGGCCGCCGCCGCGGTCAGGGAGGTGACTGAGGGATTGGAAGTCTACCCGGAGAAGATGCTGGAGAACCTGAACGCCACCGGAGGCCTGCTACTCGCCGAGAACGTAACCACGCTCGCGGCGGGGAACCTCGGGCGTCTCGAGGCGCACGATCTCGTCGAGGAAGCCTCGCGTCGGGCCCTCGAAGGCGGAAAATCATTGCGCGAAGAACTGTTGTCCGAACCCAGGCTCGGTGAGGTCCTCTCAGATGAGGAGATAGACGCGGCGTTGGATCCGGCAGCCTATCTCGGGTCTGCGGGGGAGTTCGTGGACAGAGCCCTGAAACTCTATCGTGGGGAGGAGATCCAGTGACTGAGGAACCTGTAGTCGGACTGAACCACACTCTCGAAGGCCCGGAAGACGCGCCGGTTCTCGTCCTGTCCAACTCTCTGGGCTCTACCCTCAGTATGTGGGACGATCAGGCGTCCGCGCTCCGTGAACGTTTCCGCCTCGTGCGCTACGACCAACGGGGGCACGGAGGCTCGCCCGTTCCGTCCGGCCCCTACAAAATAGAAGACCTCGGGCTCGACTTGCTGGCGCTGCTGGACCGGTTGGAGATAGAGCGAGTTTCGTTCTGTGGCCTCTCCATCGGCGGGCTCGTCGGCATGTGGCTGGCGAGCGAAGACCCCGGGCGCGTCGAGCGTCTGGTCCTGTGCTGTACCGCAGCGCGATTCGACCCTGACATGTACGATGCTCGCGCCCGCAAGGTCAGGGCCGAGGGCGTCGACTCGATCTCCGACGTGGTGCTCGAGCGCTGGTTCACGCCCGAGTTCCGCGCTTCCCGTCCCGAGACCGTCGAGTGGGCAGAGAGTATGCTGCGCGGCACGCCCGCCGAGGGCTACGCGGGCTGCTGCGAGGTCCTCAGGGACGCCGACGTGCGGGACAGACTCAAAGATATCCGGGCTCCCACGCTCGTGATCGCGGGCGCAGAAGATCCTGCGGCGACCGTAGTGCAGGCAGAGGAGATCCGGGACTCGATCTCCGGCGCGAGCCTCGCCGTCATAGAAAACGCGGCGCACCTGGCGAACATCGAGCAGCCCGAAGTAGTAACGCGGGAGATCCTGGACCACCTCGAGCCGGTCACGGGGGAGGGGAGATGACTCCGGAAGACTCTGCCTACGATCGCGGCATGCAGATCCGTCGCGAGGTGCTTGGCGAGGAGTACGTAGACGCCGCCATCGAGCGTACGACGGAGTTCACCGCGGACTTCCAGGACTTCATCACCAGGTACGCCTGGGGGGAGATCTGGGCCCGCCCAGGACTTGACCGCAGGACACGAAGCTGCATCACCCTCACCGCCCTCGTCGCGCTTGGCCGCTTCGAGGAGCTGGAGATGCACGTGCGCGCCGCCGTACGCAACGGCCTCGCGCCAGAGGAAATAGGAGAAGTCTTCCTCCAGAGCGCCGTCTATTGCGGGGTGCCCGCGGCCAACTCCGCCTTCGCCGTGGCCCGACGTGTGCTCTCCGAACGCGGGAAGGAGGAGTAGATGCGTACGCAGGTAGGGATCGTCGGGGGTGGACCGGCGGGGTTGCTGCTCTCGCACCTGTTGCACCTTGAGGGGATCGAATCCGTCGTGCTCGAACGCCGCAGCCGCGAAGATCTGGAGACGACAGTCAGGGCCGGCGTTCTCGAACACGGCACGGCAGAGCTGCTAAAGGAGGTTGGCGTCGGGGAGAGGATGGAGCGGGAAGGCTCCGTCCACTATGGGATCGAACTCCGCTTCGGAGGTCGCGGGCACCGCATCGACTTCGCCGACCTGACAGACGGGCTTTCGATCACGATCTACGGCCAGCACGAAGTCGTCAAAGACCTGATCCAGGCCAGGCTCGACGCGAACGGAAAGGTCCTTTTCGACGCCGAAGCCGCGAGCGTCCACGACCTCGACACCGAAATTCCCACGATCCACCTTCATAAGGACGGTGAGCAAGAGGAGATCTCCTGCGACTACATCGCCGGCTGCGACGGCTTTTTCGGGGTCTGCAGGACCGGGATCCCTGAGAACGCGCGCAGGGAGTACCAGAGAACCTATCCCTTTGGGTGGTTCGGCATACTCGTCGAGGGGCCGCCATCGACGGAGGAGTTGATCTACACTCTCCACGACCGCGGCTTCGCCCTCGTCAGCACCCGCAATCCCGAGGTCCAGCGCCTCTACTTCCAGTGCGACCCGCAAGACGATGTCGAGGAGTGGCCCGACGAGAGGATCTGGGACGAACTCTCCACCAGGCTCGCTACCCACGACGGCTGGGAGCTGGCCGGCGGCAACATCTTCCAGAAGGACATCGTGCAGATGCGCTCCTTCGTCTGCGAGCCGATGCAGCACGGCAGGCTCTTCCTCGCCGGGGACGCCGCGCACATCGTCC
>Ga0126304_10001934_pt1 | contig 10035 bp, 8 predicted proteins | sample Plot25_FD_92538 | JGI IMG/M metagenome (GOLD analysis project Ga0126304, IMG submission 92538) | Serpentine soil microbial communities from UC McLaughlin Reserve, CA, USA - Plot25 | ecosystem: Environmental > Terrestrial > Soil > Grasslands | place: USA: UC McLaughlin Reserve, Lake County...
CGGATCTTCAGGCGCCGGTGTTTGCAAGCTATCAGCCGTCAGCCTTCAGCCGTCAGCAAAGGCAAAGAGCTGACAGCTGAAGGCTGAAAACGGACGGCGCGATTTATAGAGGGTCGACGACCCTCTATAAATCGCTTTAGCGCTGGGCGGTTATGAGGCTCATGGCCTCCTGGCGAGTACGTTCGTCCTTGGCGTAGGTGCCACGCACCGCGCTCGTGACGGCCATACTACCCGGCTTCTGGATACCCCTGATCGACATGCACAGGTGGTTGGCTTCGATCACGACGATGGCGCCAAGGGTCCCCAACTCATGGTGCAAGGCGTCGGCTATCTGGGTGGTGAGGCGTTCCTGAAGCTGGGGGCGGCGCGCGTAACCCTCCACGAGTCGGGCCAGCTTTGACAACCCGACGACCTTCCCGTCCGGTATGTAGCCGACGTGGGCCTTGCCGACCATGGGCAGGAGATGATGCTCGCAGAGAGAATGCAGGGGTATGTCCCTTACCAGGACCATCTCACGGTGCTCTTCCTGAAAGCTCACCCTCAGATGCCTGGCAGGATTCTCTCCCAACCCGGCGAAAAGAAACGCGTAGGCTTCGGCGACCCGGCGAGGGGTGCCCCTCAAACCTTCCCTTTCCGGGTCCTCGCCTATGGCGAGCAGTATCTCCCTAACGGCACTCTCGATGCGGGGCTTGTCCACACGGCCCTCTAGATGAACGAACTCGTTTTCCAGCCCCACAGAAACTCCCTGATCCTTCGGTCCAGACCACACCCTTCAGAATCCACATTTCATGGACGCGATCCTCTTCGCCTGTGTCTCCTCCAACCTAGAGGTGTCCTACCAGAACCGTATCGCATGACGCACCGTGTTTCAAATAGAGGCACGGACCAGTGCGGGTATTGGACGGTCGGCCCTTTCAATACCTGCTTAGCTCCCTATCTGTATACGTTCGGGCTCTGGGTGATCGGCGCCGCCCTGCACGGTGACCTCGAGCAAGCCGTTCTGGAAGTCGGCGCTTATCCTGTCCCCGTCTATACCTTCCGGCAGGTGCATGCTCCGTCTGAAGTGCCCGTAGTAGCGTTCTCTGGCGTAGTAACTCACGTCCTCAGGCTCGCCCCTGCGTTGCCCGTCGATGATCAGAACGCCGCCGGAGAGGGAGACCTCGACGTCATCCTGTTCCACGCCGGCGAGTTCGCAACGTATCACGAGATCGTCACCCTTGGCGAATATGTCGGCCGTCGGGACCCAGGCGGTCGCGTGGGTCCTGCGCTGGTCTTCCGGTCCGCCACCCTCGGCGTACTGCCGCATCCTGGTCATCTCGCTCATGTGGTCCATGAGTCCCCGAAATGGGTTGCGCGTCCTGCCCATTTTTCCTCCTTCTCTGGTCTCGTCCTAGTACGACGGGCGGATGGCCGAAGCCACCCGCCCGCGCTGTGATCCGAGGTCGGTCTCTGGGTCCTGGCTCTTCTAGCCGCGGTACCCGGGCTGTTGCTCGTCGGGGTTCTCCGCCGACATCTGCTGGGGTGCCGCGGTGCCGGTCGGGCGGGATGCCGCCCTGCCTGGCTCGGGCGCCTCGGATCCGGCGGCCGCGGTGGGCAACTGCTCGGCGCGCAGGGCTTTCATGATGGAGAAGCACAGCCCGATCAGGATCAGCACGAACGGCGCCGCCGACGCGATGGCTACCGACTGAAGGGCCGTGAGGGCCGCGTCCACCGAGCCCTGGATGGCCCCGGCCAGCAGGCAGACCGCTGCCGCCGCCCCGGTGAAGACGCCCCACACGATAACGTTCCACGCCTTCGGGTGCAGGTTGCCCTTGGAAGAAAGCATGCCCATCACCACCGAGGCCGCGTCGGCCCCGCTGACGAAGAACAGCGCGACCAGGATTATGGCGATCAGGGCGGTCAGCCAGAACAGCGGGAACTGTTGCAGGGTGGCGAACAGGGCCGCCGGCTGGTTAGCGCCGGCGAGCGTCGAGAGGTTGGGCGCAGCACCGGTAAGCTGCAGGTTTATGGCAGCCCCGCCGAGGACGGAGAACCAAACGAAGCTTACGACGCTGGGCGCCAGGATCACGCCCATTACGAACTCACGGATGGTACGGCCGCGGGAGATCCTGGCTATAAAGACACCCACGAACGGCGCCCAGCTGATCCACCACGCCCAGTAGAAGATGGTCCAGCCCGAAACGAAGTCTGAGTCGCCGTAGGAGGCGGTCCTGAAGCTCATGGGGATGATGTTAGCCAGGTAGCCGCCGATCGACTCCGTAAAGGTGTTGAGGATGAACACCGTCGGTCCCACCAAGAACAAGAAGAGCAGCAGGAACACGGCCAGCACCATGTTGGTGTTGGCAATCCACTGTATACCGCGGTGTACCCCGCTGATCGCAGACAGGATAAACGCCAGGGTCAGGACGGCGATCACCACAATGGCCAATCCGACGGCATTACGTCCGCCGATCCCGAACACCGCGTTGAGGCCCTGGTTGATCTGCAGGGCACCCAGGCCCAGCGAGGTGGCCGAGCCGAACAGGGTGGCGAAGATCGCCAGGATGTCAATGGTCTTGCCTATGGGCCCGTAGACCCTGTCGCCAAGCAGCGGGTAGAACGCCGTGCTGACGAGGTTGGGCATCCCCTTGCGGAAGGTGAAGTAGGCGAGCGCCAGCCCCATGATCGCGTAGATCGCCCACGGGTGGAAAGCCCAGTGGAAGTAGGAGTACTCCATCGCGACCTGGGCGGCCCCCTTGGTGTCGGGCTCAGCCAACCCGAACGGGACGGTGCCCATGTGGGAGAGGGGCTCGGCCACGCCGTAGAACATGAGGCCTATGCCCATCCCCGCGCTGAACATCATCGCCACCCACGAGACGGTGCTGAACTCCGGCTGCTCGTCCTGGGAGCCCAGTCGAATTTTCCCGTAGCGACTGAAGGCCAGATAGAGCGCGAAGGCCAGAAAGCCAAAGGTCGACAATATGAACACCCAGCCGAAGTTCGGCACTAGGAAGTTATACAAGACCGCGTTGAAAACGGCGGCCAGGCTACTCGTGAAGAAGATCCCCCATGCTACGAACACCGCTGAGAGAACTGCTGCCACCCAAAATACGGTGCTGTCGATCCTCGGAACCTCAGGTCGTTGCTCCACAGGTCTCCTTCCTTCGCTTCCCTTCGAACTTTCGAATCTCAAGCATACACTAACCTAACACCCTCGTGGGAAGATATAAACACTGTACCGGATTGTGCAACGTGTTTCAAATTCGCACGGATCGTGGGCGGCGGCCTTCTCTCGGTCGACCAGTCTCGCCCCGTCAGGACTAGCCGCTCGCAACACCTTCACGGGGTCTGCAGGATACGCGGCGCTTTGACAGGTCCGTCTTCTAGTCTGCGGTTTCGGCCTGTTGGTCGTTGCTGTCGCTCGCGGCCGTCAGGGCGGACGGTGCGACGCGGTGGGCCAGTTCCACCAATCCCCGGCTGGTACCGACCACCCGCATCTCGTCGCCGGGGACGACTTCCAGGTCCAACACCGGAAAAGCGACGTCGCCCACAGCCATCACGCGCGCCTGGCAGGTCTCCTCCAGGGTTCTCACGTCTGTCTTCCTTTCGACGGTCAGGTCCACGATCTGCAAGACCTCGGCGCCCACGGGAAGCACGGCCGCGGTGCGGCGGCCGAAGATGGCGGCGACGAAGGCGGGGGCGGCGAGCGCGGATACGCTGCGGGACAGATAGATACCGGTGGTGCGCTCGACCCGCGTGGCGAGATCCGGGTCGAACATGCGCAGCACCACCCGCAGCCCGGGGACCCGTGCCCGGGCCAGCAACGCGCACTGGAGGTTGGCCATGTCGTCCTTCGTAACCGCCAGCAATGCCCGTGCCGGCCCCAGTCGAAGACCGTCGAGCGTCGTCCCTGCCGCCATGTCGCCGATGACGACGGGGAGGCGCAAACGCTTGACGAACGCCGCGTCGAGCGCGTCCTCGTCGCGCTCCACGGCGACGCAGCTGACTCCCGCCCTGTCCAGAGCCTCGATGATAGTGGTGCCTGTAGTACCAACTCCGCAGACAATAACGTGGTCCCGCCTCGGCACCGGGTACTGGCCCAGCGCCCGCAGAAGCCGGGCTCCGACGATGGCATCGGTGACCAGCCCGAAGGCGAGCGCGAGCGTGAGCGCCGAACATGATCGTGGCGATGCCGAACATCTTGAGGGGAGTCGACGCCTCCAGCAGGTTGATGTCCCCGTAGCCCACCGTCGCGAAAGTGACGACCACGAAGTAGAGGGCGTCGAGCAAACTGACGCCCAGGTAACGGTAGAACACCAGCGTGCTTGCCGCTATCAGGAGCACGAACATCGCCCCGACGATCGCGAGGCGGCGGTCCAGGATGCCCACCGTTCCCTGTATAAGTACCCACAGCGTCCGCGACAGGCGTGTAGCCATGGTGAGGAATCCCTCGTTCTGTGTGGCGGCGAGCGCGTCGAGGCCACCGGCCGGCTCGGAACTCGGTTCATCCTTCTCGGCCGGACCGCGATCCACGATGCCGACCACCCGCGGGGCGTCGACGGGGAAGATCGCGGGTTCACCCTCCGCGGATTCGGCCTCCGCGAGCGCCAGCCAGAGGTCGGGATGCCCGCTGTCAACCTCTTGCACGGCGACCTGCCGGTCCCCCGCCCGCAGCTCGAAGCCGACACTTCCACGGAGCGCCGCCTCGACGAAGGCGGGAGCGGCGAGCTCCGTCGACGACAGCACAGCCACGTCTCCCAGCATGCCGCGGACGGGGCCGGTGAGAGAGGTGTTGAAGAGGCGCATGACGACCCTGGCCCGGGGGGCCAGTTCCTGCAGCTCGAGGGCGACGTGCAGGTTGGCAAGGTCCGCATTGCCGAGCAAGCCGCACACGGAGGCCTCCCCCACGCCCGCTTCCTTGAGTGTGTCCTCGTTCTCGGGGTCGCCGACGACCAGCGGCACCCCAGCGGCCTGTGCCGCTCGGGCGAACGGAGCCTCCGGCCGCCCACAGACAGCAGTCACCGCGACCCCGAGCTCGCCCAGTTCCTGAAGCACGCGAACCCCTAGACCGTCATCCCCTAACAGGACGACGCGACCACCGGGACGCGAGTCTCCCCGTTCGCCCTTCATCGTACCCCCTCGCCCGCCCGCTCCGGAGGGATCTCGATCTCCGGCTGGCGCCGAAACCAGGTTTCGACCTCGGCTTTCATCCGCTTTATACCCATGATGGCTTCGTCGGTCAGGGCCAAGGAACTACTCCAGTACGACCACGGCGTGGGCACCTACCGGCGGCAACGCTATCCGCACGTATCCGTCCACCACGTCGAAATCGAGCGGCTTGTCCTCCGGCGCGAGATAGGCTCGCCCTATCGTTCTGTCATCCGTCAGGACATCGACGCCGAGTCCCGAGGTCTGCCATGACTGGTCCACGTGCTGTACGGGCTGCGTGGTGCGGCGGGGATGGTAGGTGACGAGGTGCACGATCCGGCGCTCCGGATTCTCGCCACCCGCCGCCTGCTCGTGAAGCGTGGCCTCCACCCATCCCGGTCCCGAGAGCTGCAGCAACGGTCGCGGCAGGAGAGTGCGGATCGCGTTTCTGGCGACTTCCCTGTAGACCCAGTAGTCGTGGTCGCGGTAAGCCCCGGAGAGCGGCGCGGCGAAGTAGAGGACACCCTCGCCCGCTACCACCACTGGAGAGCCCAACGACGCGCCGACCGGCGCCTGGGCGTGGCTCGTGAAATGCTCCCACGTCCGGTCGAAGAGGGCGCGACGCAGTTCGCCGTGCGCCGTGGTCCCTTCGAGCGGACGAACCAGGTGCGCCCTGTTGTAGTAGACGTAGTCGTAGTCCGTAGCGAGCTCGGTCTCGCCCGCGAGCGCCTCGTCGAGCCGCAGGTAACTCGGCACCGTCGGCGCCTCACCTTCGTAGGCCACAGGGACGCCACCGAGGCCGAATTCGTTCGTCTCCCCGTCCAGGGCCGCCGTCCCACTGAGTATGATCTTGCCGCCGGCGGACTTAAAGCCCTCCAGTTCTGAGCGGAGTCGCGCGTCTACGGTGATACCGTCGGGGAGCACAAGGGCCGTGTAGTCTTCGAAGGAGCCGCGCGAGGGGTCTATGATATCGAACTGGATCGCCGTCTCCAGGAAGAGCTGCGCGGCGCCCTCCACGTCGGCGACGTGCGCGTTTGTGGGGACACTTCCGAGGGACGAGGGCTCGTAGCCCGAGAGGATGGCCACCTCGGAGGTCGGCCTGGCCCCTCTCAGGAAGGGTTCCAGCTTCTGCACCCGGCCGAAAGAGTGCTCGAGCAGGTGGTAGACGGCGGGGTCGAGTACGCCCCTGGGGTGGAGTTGATCTCCCACGGAGACCTCGCCCCCGGCGGCGACGATGGTTCCACACTCGTAGTCGAGCTGGTCGCGGGTCTTCAGGCCGCCGAAGTCGGCCCAGGCCTTGTGGAAGCGCCCCGTCATCCCGAGGAAGTCGAACCCGTAAGTACGAGCCTGCCTCGCCGTGATAGGGTAGTGCAGGTACCCCCAGAGCCCCGACGAGGTCGGCAGACTCTCTATCTCGAAGTGGGTCTGGAAGGGGAGCGTCTCGGCCATCCGCGGGTTGACCGTGCCGTTGTAGAAGATGGTGGCCCCTGGGACCTTCGCGCGGACCGCTTCGCTCAGCCGTTCGAGGAAGCGTTTCAGGTTCTCTTCGGCGAAACGTAGTACGGCCGGCTCATCGTCAGGACGGACTCCCGCCTCGCGCATCCTCGCCTGTCCCCACGGGGAGTAGTTGGGGACGGGGAAGCAGATGTCGAAGAAGAAGCCGTCCACGTCGTAGCGGTCACAGATCTCTTCCGTCTGCGCCACGAGGTAGTCGCCGTATCCCGTGGAGACATCGAGCGTCGTCCAGCCCCATCCCCCCGTCAGCGGCGACTCGTTCGTAAGTGGGGGACGGATCATGAGGCTCCCGTCCCTGCGGGTTACGATCCAGCCTGGATTTTTCTCGCCGGCGAGGTCGTCCCACATAACGCTTACGTAGAGAGGCGCCCGCACCCCGATCCCGTGCAGCGCCTCTATCTGGGCGCCCATGAGATCCGGCACCACCAGGTTCGGATGCTCTGTACCCACCTCTGTCGGGTAGTAAGAGAAGCCGTGGTGGCACTTGGCGAAGACGGTCATGGAATCGACTCGTCCCATCCTTACCGTCTGGGCGAAGACCTCGGGGTCGAACTCAGCACCCACGTTCTCGCAATCTGCCGAGGTGTGGAAGTCGAGGTGGACCTGCCGGTACCGTCTCCTGTTCATCGACCCACCCCTTGAAGAGAAGCTGAACGACCGGAGATCAACTGTGCTCTCCACTTTGCCTACCTACCTGTAATGGACACTAACCGGCGTAATTGTCCCGGTCAAGCAAAGTGCAGGATGGACACGGATAGCTTTCTTCCGTGCATGGCTCTTTCGGACTGCGGTTGACCCGGCCTGTCGGTCACGCCAACAATGAGCTGTGTATCTTCCGAGTAGGAGGGGATCTGGTGAAGACGATACTGTGTTACGGGGATTCGAACACCTGGGGGGCCGACCCTGAGACCGGGGAGCGGTTCCCCGAGGACGTACGCTGGCCCGGGGTGCTCAGAAAGAGGCTCGGTGACGAATACCGGGTGATCGAGGAGGGTTTGCCTGGAAGGACGACGGTGAGGGAGGATCCCATCGAGGGGGATCACAAGAACGGCAGGACTTACTTGATGGCATGCCTCGAGTCGCACCGCCCTATTGACCTCGTAACGCTCATGCTGGGGACCAACGACCTCAAGGCGCGCTTCGGGAGCTCCGCTTCGGACATCGCACAGGGGGCCGCCAGCCTGGCCGACATGATGCTGAGGAGCGGGTGCGGGCCCGATGGTGGCGCTCCCTTGGTGGTTTTGATCTCCCCTCCTGCGGTCGCGACGCTCACCGATATGGCCCAGATGTTCGAAGGGGCCGAAGAGAAATCCAGGCAGTTCGCCGGGCACTACGAGCGCTTCGCCGAGCAGCAAGGGTGCGAGTTCTTCGACGCCTCCACGGTCATCGTCTCCAGCGACGTAGACGGCATCCATCTCGACGACAGCGAGCACGTGAAGCTCGGCGAGGCCGTCGCCCGCATAGTGGAGCTCTTGTGGGCAGAAGCTTGAAAGTATTGCTGGTCGGCGGGCCGATGTACGATCCCCTGTACACACGCCTCGCTGAGTTCGAGGAACGCGAGGGTATTGGTGTCGAGACGGTGGTCGCCCCGACGCACCCCAACCTCAACGAGCAGATCGAAGCCGAGTTCGCTTCGGGGGCCGCCGCCTACGACCTGATCTCGACGCACACCAAATACGCCCCGAGCCAGAGACAGTGGCTGACCCCGCTCGACGATGACCTGGACGAAGGGGAGCTCGAGCCCTTCACCCCACGTACCCTGGAGCTGGCGCGCATAGGAGGGGAGCTCTACAGTCTCCCGCGCAACCTGGACGTGAAGCTCCTCCTTTACCGTACCGACCTCATGGAGGATCAACCATCTTCCTGGGAGGATCTGCTCGAGACCGCGTCGCGGCTGAGATCCGACGCTTTCTACGGTTTCGCCTTTCCCGGCAAGGAGTCGGGGCTCTTCGGCCATTTCTTCGAGCTACACGCCATGGCAGGAGGCAGGATGTTCGAGGATGAAGGTCCGCCTGCGCCTCGCCTGGACGACGAGCCGGGCCACTGGGCGCTCGGGTTGCTAAGAGATCTCTACGAGAGGGCCGCGCCCCCGGAGACACCGGACTGGCACTACGACGAGGTCGCCGCCTGTTTCCGTGAAGGCAGGGCCGCCATGAGCACCGACTGGCCGGGGGGTTTCTACACGTACGTCGATACCGGGCAGAGTAGCATTGTGGACCGCTTCGACGTGGCGCTCTACCCGGAAGGTCAGGCCGGGCGCCACATCTACTCCAGCTCGCATACCTTCGCCATCCCTGCCACCGTCAGCGACCGTCCGGCAGCGATCAAACTGCTTCGCTTCCTGACCTCGCGGGAGTCACAGGCTTACGAGGCCAGGCTAGGCACCCTTCCCGCGCGCAACGACTCCTTGCAGGACGCACGATCCGAGGCGGGTCCGCTCGTCGGGCGGCGGTGGGCTCTACTCGAGCGGGCGCAAGGGGCGGCGCTCGTCCCGCCCAAGCACGCGAACTATCCTGCGGTCGAAGACGCCATCTGGGAAGGTGTCAGGGAAGCGCTCCTGGGTAACAAGAGCGTAGAGAAGGCGCTGGAGGACACGGAGGCAGCGGCGCGTCGAGCGGCAGAGGGCGCATAGGGCTGTCGTACAGGAGGAATGGTGGAGAACAGAGTCGTCGACCCTTCATCGAGGAGGACCCTGGGCGATACGGGGCTCTCGGTCTCGCCACTGTGCGTCGGGTGCGCGCCGCTTGGGGACATGCCCGATACCTTCGATTATTCCGTGGACGAGGAGCGGGCCGCCGAGACGCTCGGCGCCGTCTTCGGGAGCCCCATCAACTTCCTCGACACCGCGGCCTCATACGGCGACGGGGAGAGCGAGCGCCGCATCGGCAAGATGCTGGGGGAGATGGGCGGACTTCCCGAGGGCGTCGTGCTGGCCACCAAGGCGGACCGGGACCTCGAGACAGGAGACTTCTCGGGAGAGCAGATGCGCCGCTCCGTCGAGCGTTCCTTGCGGCTACTCGGCATGAACACGCTTCAGCTCGTGTATCTGCACGACCCAGAGCACGAGAGCTTCGAGCACATGATGGCACCGGGTGGGCCTGTCGAGGTGCTGAAAGGCTTCGAGGAAGAAGGAGTGATCCAACACCTCGGCGTCGCGGGAGGCCCGATAGACCTCATGGTCCGGTTCCTCGAGACGGACCTCTTCGAGGCCATCATCACCCACAACCGCTACACGCTCGTGAACCGGACCGCAAACCCTCTTTTCGACGTCGCCGCAGAGCACGGCGTGGCAGCACTCAACGCCGCCCCCTACGGCAGCGGTATCCTCGCCAAAGGGCCCGACGCCTACGCCCGCTACGAGTACGCAGAGGCCCCGCAAGTGATGGTGGATCA
>Ga0126304_10001936_pt1 | contig 10032 bp, 6 predicted proteins | sample Plot25_FD_92538 | JGI IMG/M metagenome (GOLD analysis project Ga0126304, IMG submission 92538) | Serpentine soil microbial communities from UC McLaughlin Reserve, CA, USA - Plot25 | ecosystem: Environmental > Terrestrial > Soil > Grasslands | place: USA: UC McLaughlin Reserve, Lake County...
CCTCGGCATCCCCGCGGAGCCGCTTCTAACTCCGCGCGGTGAACGCGGCATGCTCGAGGCGAGCCGTGACGCCGGCCTGCTCGTCGTCGGCCTGTCGACCAGGTGGCACCGCGAGGGCCTCGGTCCGGCGCGCCTCAGGCTCGTCAGAGAGAGCGCCGCACCGACGCTGCTCGTCCGTCGCGGCCTTCGCCCGGGCGGCCTCGCGCCACCGGCGTCGCTCACGCGCTTTACCTGGTCGATCGCGCCTGAACAGAGTCAGGTCGCGCAGGCCGGCTCGTAGCGTCGGCCCGGGAGGAACCTCTCCCACTCGTCGCGCGTCAGCGTCCGGTGCGCGAGTGCGCAGGCGCGCCTGGCCCACGACTGCGGATCGACGTCCCAAACGGCGCCCTTCCCGTCGGCGCTCGTTATCAGCAGGCGTCGCCCGTCCGAAGAGAGGTCCATCATCGCCGTTCGGGTTCCAGCAGTCAGGGCGGGGCCGATCTGGATGCCGGTCGCGACGTCCCAGAGTGAGGCGCGCTCGCCCGAGACGGCGAGGATTCGACCGTCTTGGCTGAACTCGAGCGCCTCGGCGCCGCCGGCATCGAGAGCGTGGAGGATTTCCCCGGTACGAACGTCCCACACGCGCACGGCTCGACCGTATCCGCCGACCGCGACGAGGCTGCCGTCCGGACTGAGAGCAACGGCCAGGGCATCCCCTTCGTCGCCGCCCGATACCTCGGCGATTCGGGAACGCTTGGCCACGCGCCAGACCTGCGCACGCGGGAATCCTGAACCGGATTCGGCAAATGCCACCAGGTGGCCGTTCGCGGTGAACGCCACATCGTTCGATCCGCTGAACCCTCCGATCCTGCCCGAGCGTGCCCCCGTTTCGGCGCGCCAGAACGTCACTCCGCCGCCGGAACCGCTCGTCGCGATCGTCTTCCCGTCGGGACTGAAGGCAACGCCCGCACCAAGGCCCGCAAAGAACGGCTCGAATCGCAACGACCGCGACGAGACGTCCCAGACCGTTGTCGTACCGCTGCTGCTTACGGCTGCGAGCATCGCGCCGTCGGGTGAGAAGGCAAGCGCGCTGACCTCGCCTCCCGTCTTCAGCATCCGTGCGCCGACGCGGGTGAGGTTCTGCGCGTCCCGTAGTGCGATTCCTCTGCCCGTGAGCCCGACCGCGATCAGCCGGCCGTCGGGGCTAAGCCTGCCCGGGTGACGGCCGGAGGTCACCTTCGCGAACGCGAACGGTCTCCTGAGCCGGCGGCCGCCCGTGAGATCCCAGGCGATCGCGGTCCCGTCGTCGCTCACCGTGTACAGCGTCTTGCCGTCGCGGCTGAAGCTGGCCTGTGAGGCGGAGTGCCCGCGCAGCGTCTCGCGGGGCGTCGCGGAGCCGACGTCCCACAGGATCGTCGTCCCGTCGTCGTTCGTCGAGACCAGCGTCTCGCCGTCCGGACTGAACAGCACGGATTCAGGACTCCCTGCGAAATCGAGAGTCGCAGTCTCCGTCTGTCCCGTCTGCGCATCCAGGAGCTGGATGCCGCCGGCCGTGCCCACACCGACCGTCCGACCGTCGGGACTGATCGCGAGCGGGTGATAGCCCGTTTCGATCTCGAGTGTCCGGGTCTTTCGGCCGCTGCGCAGGCTCCACCACGCAAGCTCGCCGCGATCCGACGCCGTCACAACGGAGCGACTGTCAGGAGAGAGCGCGAAGTGCGGCGCGTTGTCGGACGATGCGATCGACGTCCGCAGGAACCCATCCGGCTGAATCGTCGGGGCGACCAGGTCGAGGGTCGTCGCGTCTCGAATGCTGATCGTGATTGGCTCCTCGGTGAGGACGATGAGCTTCGACCCGTCCCTGGTGAAGGCCATGCGTGCAGCGTGTCCGTTGAGCGCAGCTTGTTCCAGCGTCTTCCGCGTCCGCGCGTCGATCAGGGTGAGGTAGTAGCTTCCCCCGAACGCGATCGTCTCCCCGTCGGGACTGTAGGCGATGCCGTCGACCCACTCCGCGACGCGCAGCGGCTCCCCGATCGGGTCATATGTCCGCGCGTCGAAGAACAGGAGCTTCCTGAAGAAGTCGCTGATTGCGATCGTCCTGCCGTCGGGGCTGAGTGCGATTCCCGCGGGAGACGCGTCTTCGGGGCCGTGCATGATCCCGATCGCCCTCGGCGAGCGCAGGAGCGCAGAGAGCAGAGACCCGCGAGTCTGCGGGGTGTCGGCGATCGCAACCGCCTGCCGAGCCAGCAGGAGCGAGCGGTCGAGGTCTTCGTCGACCAGCGCCTGTGCGCCCAGGCGCTCGGCCACCTGAGCGGTCTCTGCGTCACGCGCCTCACCTCGCTGGAGCAGCGCGAAGACCGCGCCGGCGAGGGACGCGGCGAGGAGGATCGCCACCCCGATAAGAAGGACGCGAAGGCGTTGGTTCGTGCGCCGGCTCTCTCTTGCCTCCTGCTCGGAGGCGTCGCGGCTCGCCGTCACGAACAGACGCTCGACGTCGTTGAGGTCGACGGCGTGATCGGCCCTCCAGTCGAGCGCGGCTGCGAGCCGCGCGCCGCGGTAGAGCTCCCCCGGGTCGCGACCTGACGCGTCCCATTCCGCGGCCGCCCGCGTGATGTGACCACGGAGCCGCCGCCCCTCGGCGTCCTCGTCGATCCACTCGCGGAGGCGCGGCCACTCGCGGAGGAGCGCCTCGTGGGCGACCTCGACGAACCCTTCGCCGACCGTCACGAGTCGGCTGTCGGCCAGTGTCGCCACGATTTCGGCCACGTCCTCGTTGTGCGCCAGGTCGAGCTCGCCCAGCGGAGCGCGGCGCCGCACGGGTGCGTCACCCTCACCGTCGCCGACGAGGCGCAGCATCACCGCCCGGACGAGCGGCCTGCGCGCCTCCCCCACGCGGGCGTACGTCCGTTCCGCGAGCCGGGCGACGGCGCCGTGGACGCCGCCGGACTCGCGGTAGGCGGCGAGCGTGAGGATGTTGTCGTCCCGCTTCTGCCAGAGCTCGAGCAGCGCGGTGGAGAGAAGCGGCAACGCGCCGGGCTCGCCCTCGACGTCGTCGACCAAGGCGTCGGTGAGCTGAGGGTCCACGCGTAAGCCGGCCCGACCGGCGGGAAGCTCGATCGCGCGCCGGAACTCCAAGGCCTGCATCGGCGCGACCAGGACGTGGTTGGTTCCGAGGAGCTCGGCCAGGGCGGGATAGGCGGCGAAGCGCCCGTAGAAGTCGGCGCGGAGGGCCACGACGACGAGTGCCCGCGGGTCCCCGGCCGCGCGGACAAGCGTCTCCACGAAGGCCGAACGCTCCACTTCCGAGCGGCACGCGGTGAACAGCTCCTCGAGCTGGTCGACGGCGAGCAGCAGGCGCGTATCGACGGGCATTGCGCCGAGCGCCTCCCCGAGCGGATCCGGCCCCGCCGAGGCGAGGACGGTGCCGAGCGCCTCGAGCGGCCGCTCGCCGGGGCGGAGGAGCCAGCGTCGCCAGGCGCCGCTCCCGGGCAGGACGCCCGCCGCGAGCGCCGGGAGCAGCCCCGCGCGGAGGGCCGACGACTTGCCGCTGCCCGACGGGCCGACGATGCCGAGGAAGCCGGCGCCGACGACGCGGGCGACGAGCTCGGCGACGAGCCGCTCGCGTCCGAAGAAGTAGTCGGCGTCGACAGGCTCGAAGCTTGCGAGACCCTTGAACGGGCAAACCCCCTCGGCCGCGGGGGGAGCCGAAAGCGTCCGCGCCTGCTCGCGGGCAAGCTGCAGCTCCGTCACCTGGCCGGCTAGCTCGGATCTGCCCGTGGTCGCCAGAGCGGCGGCGTCCGCCAGTCGGCGGCTCGCCTCGTCGACAGTGACGGTGAGCGCTGCCTGTGCCAGCTCGCGGCAGCTCGAGTAGCGCTGGCCCGGTTCCTTCGCCAGGGCCTTGGCGATCACGGCGTCGAGGGCGCGCGGCAATTGCAGCCGCTGCGCGCTTGGCGCGGGCGGTTCCGATTCGAGATGAGCGAAGACGATTGCGAGGTCGGAGTCGCCCGAGAACGGCGGCTGCCCGACGACGCACTCGTAGAGCACGCAGCCGAGCGAGTACACGTCCGACCGCTCGTCGACTTCGCCGCCCGCGATCTGCTCCGGAGCGACGTAGTCGATCGTCCCGAGCAGGTGCCCGTCCTCGGAACCGCGCGTCTCCTCGGCAACCCGCTTGGTGAGCCCGAAATCGGCGAGGTAGGCGTGGTCGGAGCCGTCGGGGCGCGCACCCGTGTCGAGGAGCACGTTGGACGGCTTGACGTCGCGATGGACGAGACCACGGGCATGGGCGACGTCCAGTGCGCTCGCCAGCTGCGCGAGGATTCCGGTCGCATCCGCTGGATCCAGACGTCCGCGGCGGAGGCGCTCCTTCAGATCTCGTCCCTCGACGTAGCGCATGGCGATGAAGAGGAGATCCGCCGCTGTCCCCGCCTCGTAGATCGGAACGATGTTCGGATGGTCGATCGACGCCGCGAGCTCCGACTCGCGCAGGAAGCGGTCGCGGAAGGATTCGTCCTCGGCGAGCGATGCCGCCAGGAGCTTGAGCGCAACCTTCCGCTTCAGCCGCAGGTCCTCGGCGAGGTAGACGACGCTCATCCCGCCGACACCGAGCAACGATTCGATTCGGTAGCCGGCAACCTCCGTGCCGACCCGAGGATCTTCGGTGACTTGCACGTACGTCCTCGCTTTCGCAGGCCTGAAGCAACGATAGGACGACTCGCGTCGCGTTGTAAGGGGGCGGGGGTTACAGCGCCGTTTCAGACGTGCAACGCTCCGAGTGGTCAATACTGAGCGAGGCCGAAATGAGCTCCGCCGAAGACACCCGGAAGTACGCCTCCCTGCTCGCCACAGGTGAGCGCGTCCTGCTCGTCCGCCAGCGCCACTGGCTGACCTTCCTCGAGGCGGGACGGTGGTTCGTCCTCGTGCTCGGAATCGGCGTTCTCGTCGCACTCCTCGACCAGGCCGTGCCGGACGACGGCGTCGTCGGCTTCCTCGGCACGCTCCTCAGCTGGGGGTTCGGGCTCTTCTTCGTGATCGGGCTGGCGGGCGTCGGCTGGTACTACCTCGCGTGGAGGATGGAGCGGTACCTCGTCACGACGCGGCGGGTGATCGAGGCCGGCGGGGTGATCAACAAGTACTCACGCGACACCTCGCTCGACGCGATCACGGACATGATCGTCGGCCACCCGTGGCTTGGACGGATCGTCGGCTACGGCGAGATCGACCTCCTGACCGCATCCGAGGCGGGCACGAGCAAGATCCGCTTCCTGCCCGACGCGGACGGCTTCAAGAAGGCGCTCCTCGACGCGAAGCACGAGCATGAGCTCGACGTCGGCGGCGGCCGCGTCCTCCAGCAGGCCGTCTCGCCGGCCCAGCGCGCCAGGGATCACGACCTCTCCGCCGAGGACCTGGACTCGGCGCTCAGCCGGCTCGCCGAGCTTCGCGACCGCGGCCTGCTCACGCAGACCGAGTTCGACGCCAAGAAGCGGGAGCTGCTCGACCGGCTCTAGCCGTCTTGCACGACAGCCGCAACGGTGCCAGGATGACCGCATCGCCTGGCGAGCGGCGCCGGGCTTCTTACTAGAGAGGAAGACATATGCGGCGGTCTTTATTCGTCCTTGGCGCGCTTGCGCTGCTTTTCTCCATGTCGCTGCTGACGAGCGCAGCGGCACAGGAGACGCCCGTCTGCGGGCCTCCCGGCGAGGAGGTTCCGGCGACGATTGTCGGTGCGGGCCACATCAACGGCACGCCCGGTGACGACGTCATCGTCGGCAGCGCCGGCGTCGACGTCATCAACGGCGGCCCCGGCGACGACACCATCTGCTCGGAGGGCGGCAACGACGACGTCAACGGCGGGCCCGGAGACGACGAGCTGATCGGCGACGAGCTCGATCTACCGCCGTTCCTGCCGTCGAACGGGAACAACGACGATTACCTGAGCGGAGGCCCCGGGGACGACACCCTCGCCGGCCTCGGCGGTGACGACACGCTGGTCGGCGGCCCCGGGAACGACGAGCTGATCGGATTCGGCGGCGACGACGAGATCGTCGCCGGCCCCGGCGACGACACCGCGTTCGGCGGCCCCGGCGTCGACACGATGTCCGGCGACGTCGGCAACGACACGCTCTTCGGGAACTTCGGCAGCGACGTGATCGCGGGTGGCCCCGGTGACGACTTCATCGACGGCGACAACCCGACTCCGCCGCCGCCCGGCGGACCGCCCTTCCCGCCCGGTGGGAACTTCGACGATTGCACCGGCGGGCCCGGCGTCGACCTGATCAACAACTGCGAGGTGACGACGCCCTAGGCACGAGGGCTTCTGCGAGGGGCGGCGCTTCGGCGCTGCCCCCTCGCTCGTCTCGCGACGGCCGTCACGGCGAGTCGGGCGTGAACGCGGCACCGTCCGTGAGATGCGCCGGATTCCGACCGTGGCCGGCTCCGATCCCACCCGACACGATCAGTTCACGACCGGTCCACGCGGCGACCGGATCGAAGCGACCCTCGATCGGCGCGTCCGGAAGCGGCGCCCAGCGATCGGACACGGGGTCGAATGCTGAGCCCCGCCGCGAGACGGCGAGCGCTTCACGTCCAAGATCGCCGCCCCAGACGAGCACACGGCGGCCAGTCCAGGCTACAACCGGTTGCGTGCGGCCCGTCTCCATCGCAGGGAGTCGCCTCCAGCCGTTCGTCGCGGGGTTGTAACCGAAACCGACTCCTGTCGGCGCGCCGGTCCCAGCCCGCCCGCCGACGACGAGGATCTCGCGGCCGTCCCAGATCGCAACCGCGCCCGCGCGGCGCTCCGGCATCGGCGCGATCCGGCGCCAGGTGTCGGTCGCGGGGTCATAGGCGGCCGCGCGGGCGAGCCCAGCCGGCAATGCGCCGCCGTCCGCGGCGGAGATTCCGCTCACGAAGAGGACGAGCTCGTGGCCGGTCCAGGCGCCGAGCGGCTGCTGTTCCGGAGCGAGCGGGGACTCGGCGACGGAGCGCCACGTCTGCGTGTTCGGGTCATACGCTTCGCCGCGCGCAACGGCGTCTCCGCAGCAGCCGCCGCCCCAGCCGAGCAGCTCCCGGCCCGTCCAGACGACGATCCCGGCGCCGGACAGCGGTTGGGGTAGGCGGCGCCAGGCGTCGGCCGCCGGGTCGTACGCCACCAGCGAGCAGCCCCAGACGAGCATCTCCGTGCCGGTCCACACCGCATGCGGACGGCAGTACGTGTACGTCTTCGGAGGGTCCGAGATCAGACGCCAGGCGCGCTCGGCAGGGTCGTAGGCGAGAGCGGCTTCGGTCGCGTCGAGCAAATTGCCGTCCGCCCCCGCGCCCGTGAGCCCGGACACGATCATCTCCTTGCCGGTCCAGACATTCGTCTTTCCCGCCTCGAACACGAGCGGAGCACGCGGCAGTCGCCGCCAGGAGGCGGAGGCCGGCTCCGAGTTCGATCCGAGTAGCGACTCCGACGCCGCGAGCACCGCCGCAACCGCGACGGCGACTACGACGGCGAGGACTGCGATCCGCGTCTTCTTGCGTCCGAGCTTGTACATCGTTCCTCCGTTCGCGTTGGGCCTACCGTCGAGTGTCTGCACGCGACTCACGGAGATCCATGGACACGCGATGGGCGATCGATTGAAATTGGGTTGTGCATACCGCGGAGCTCGTCGTTTCCGGCGCCGACGGCGTTCAGATCGCCGACCTCGAGCTTTCGAGCCCGCGAGTGACGGTCGGGCGCCTTGCGGAGAACGACGTCGTGCTCCAGCCCGATCCCGAGCGCCTGGTCACTCGCTCGGGTCATTGCACGCTCGAGCGCGAGGGGACACGCTGGGTCGTCGTCGACGGCGGCAGCGTGAACGGGACGTTCGTGCGCCGCGACGACGAGCTTCGCAAGGTCGAAGGTCGAGCGCCCTTGCGCGACGGCGACGTCATCTGCATCGTGGCCGCGAGCGCCCTGGGCGAGGAGCGCCGCTACTTCGAGCTGTTGTTCCACGAGGCGCGCGATTCCCAGGCGACGCGGCCGGTGCCCGAGGCGGAGGCCGTCAGGGCGGACACCCGCGACTGCCTGAGCTACGACGTGGAGGCGGCCCGGCTCGTTCTCGTTCGCGGCAGCGAGAGGCACGAGCTCCAGATCCGCGCGCAGGTCCACCGCCTCGTCCGCTTCATGGCCGAGCGGAACGCCGACGTCGGCGGATCGCCGGCCCTTTGCACCCACGATGAGCTCATGCATGCGGTCTGGGCGGACGAGCCGATGCACACGCGAGTCGAGCTCGCCCGCCTCATGTGGGAGCTGCGGAAGAAGCTCGAGCCCTACGGCGCCGAGCATCTGATCGAGAACGAGCGCCGCCTCGGGTACCGGCTTCGGACATGTTGACCCCGAGCCCGGGCGACGCTTTCGGCGGATATCGCGTCGAGTCGCTGCTCGGTCGGGGCGGAATGGGCTCGGTCTACCTCGCCACCCACGAGCGCCTCGGCCGCAAGGTCGCCCTCAAGGTGATCGCGGCCGAACTCGCGCGCGACGAGGCGTTCCGCGCTCGGTTCCTCCGCGAATCGCAGCTCGCTGCCTCGATCGACCATCCGAACGTGATCCCGATCTACGAGGCGGACGAGGTCGACGGCGTTCTCTACCTCGCGATGCGCTACGTAAGCGGGCCGAGCCTCCAGGCGCTCGTCCGGGAACATGGGCCGCTGTCGTCCGCGGACTCACTCAGGATCGCCGAGCAAATCGGCGGAGCGCTCGACGCGGCTCACGCGGCGGCGCTCGTGCACCGCGACGTCAAGCCCGCGAACGTCCTCCTCGGAGAGCCGGGCGGCCACGCGTACCTGTGCGACTTCGGCCTGGCCAAGCGGATCAGTTCGGCGGGCGCGACTCGGACCGGCTCCTTTCTCGGGACCGTCGACTACTGCTCACCCGAGCAGATCGAGGGCCGGCCCCTCGACGGCCGCAGCGACCTCTACTCGCTCGGGTGCGTGCTCTTGCACTGCCTGACGGGGCGCGCACCGTACGAACGGGACAGCGACTTCGCCGTCCTGGAGGCGCACCTCCGCGATCCGCCGCCTTCGCTCGCGGCGATGCGCCCGGAGTTGGCGCGTGCGCTCGACCCGGTGATCGCGAAAGCCACGGCCAAGGATCCAAACGACCGGTACGGGACAGGCGAGGCGCTCGCCTCCGCGTTCATGAGGGCTATCGATCCGCAGGCGACGCGCGCGGTCCCCGCCGCACCGCACGCGGTAGCCGTCAAGACCCGTGTGCTTCGCCGACCCTCTCTGCGACCGTCGCTCGTCGCAGCGCTCGCCGCGATCGCGCTGATAGCAGCGGCGGCGGCCGCGGTTGCGTTGCGCGGCTCCGACGGAGGCGGCGCCGACCCACGGCTTCGTCCCTTCGTCGATCGCGTCGAGAACGTGCTCGAGCAGTCGACCGCCGGCCGGGACGAGATCAAAGCGTCGCTCGACGGAGCCTTCGACTGCTCGCTCGCCCCACGGGCGGCGGGGCGACAGATCGCAAGCGTCGCCGACAACCGCCAGAGCATCCTGCTCCAGCTCGGAACGCTTCAGACGCCGACCGAGCAGGCGGACGACGTGGTCACGCAGCTCCAGGCGGCGCTACAGCACTCGATCGAGGCCGACCGCCACTACCGCGACGGCCTCTTCGCCGTACCGCCGCAGACGGATTGCCCGCTCCCACCGAACCCGAACTTCCAGCTCGCGGCGAGGTCGAACGCAGAGGCGACGGCGGCGAAGAGACGCTTCGTGGCCGCGTTCAACCCGCTTGCCGAACGCTTCGGCCGCCGAACCTGGTCCGCGGACCAGATCTGATCCGAGCTACCCGCCCGCCACGACGTTCGGGAGCCACGCCCGGACCGCGGTCGCCACCCGTTCGAGGTCCGATCTCAGAGCGTGGTCGCCCCGCACTTGCACGACAGTGCGCAGCGGGCCGTCCGGCGGGATCCCGAACTGGTCGCGGTCGCCCTGCACGACGAGCACCGGGACCCGCACGGCTTCGAGCTCTGCCAGGCGGCTCGGCGCCGGCTCGCGCCCTGCACGGCGCGGCGGCTGGAGCGGGAAGGCCAG
>Ga0126304_10001937_pt1 | contig 10030 bp, 6 predicted proteins | sample Plot25_FD_92538 | JGI IMG/M metagenome (GOLD analysis project Ga0126304, IMG submission 92538) | Serpentine soil microbial communities from UC McLaughlin Reserve, CA, USA - Plot25 | ecosystem: Environmental > Terrestrial > Soil > Grasslands | place: USA: UC McLaughlin Reserve, Lake County...
CGCGAAGGGTTCGGTCCACTGGCAGTACATCAACGCCGCGATCCGGGCCGGGGAGCCCGACATCGAGCAGGCAGAGGAGTGCGTGAGGCGGGTGTTCGCGCTGAATCCGGATTCGGCTGCCGGGCACGCGCTGCAGGGGATGGTGCGACAAGCCCAAGGACGTCCCGCCGAGGCCATCACCAGTTTCAAGCGTGCTCTTGCCGCCGGCCCGGCCGATGTTTACGTGGGCGAGTTGGGACGAATCTACGGGCAACTGGGACGCGATCGAGAGAGTCAAGAGATGATGCAGCAGGCGATCCGAGAAGATCCGCTCAGCCCGATCAACCATCACGGACTTCTGTGGAACGCCTTGATTTCCGGCAACAACGATCTCGTACAGCAGGATGCGCCTCGTTTGCTGCGCCTGGTGCCCGAGTTCGCGATGTTACGGTGGGACCTGGCCGTTTCGCTCATTCAAGACGATCGGATGGAGGACGCGCGAGCGGTGCTGGACGCCGCGCCAGACGAGACGGTCCCGACGATCGCCGGACGATTGTGTCTGTTCCTGAAGCTCGCGCTCGACGGCAGGCAAACGGAGGCGGTGGGTTGTATAGGCGAGCACCTCCTGACGTGTGCGTGGAACGTCGAGTACTGGTCGTGGCTCGTGGCCGAGTGCTACGCGTTCATCGGCGAGCAGGAGCGGGCCCTTGACTGGCTCGAGAACGCCACCCGGCGTGGTTTCGTTCACCATCCGTACTTATCGAGAAGCCGAATGTTCCGGCCGCTCCACGGTAACCCGCGATTCGAGGACCTGCGCGGCAGGATCAAGACGACCTGGGAGCAAATGCAGCGCCTCGAGTAGCCCACATCCTGAGCCAAACCACACAAACGTCGTCAGACGCCGCGCAGACAGCCAGGCTGGCGCAATTCGGTTACGAACCCCAGCGCGTCGAAGCCTGAGTCTCCTCGACCTTCTCGTCCACGGCCTCGTCTTCATTTCTCCTATCGCGCCGTTTGCGATCTTCGGCGTCGTCTTCGACGCCTCTCGAGGGTTAGTACCCCTTACCTTATGTCATCGGTCTCGTCGCGATGGTGTTCACTGCTATCAGCTACCGCGAGATGTCGATAGCATTTCCGATTTCGGGGTCCGTCTACTCTTATGCGGGACGGGGACTTCACCCGTCGGCCGGCTTTCTGGCCGGATGGGCGGTGCTGCTCGACTACTTGTTGCTGCCGACGCTGGCGCAGGTCCATCCCGTCCGACATGTTCCGAAACGCGCCGTGCTGCTCGTCCCGGCAGTCAGCCTGGCCCTCGGATTGTTCTTCGTAGGACAGGCGGCATTCCTGTCGTCGCTAGTGACCTTCGGGGCACTGTTTTCATTTCTGACCCGCCCTGCACGTCGCGGTGGTGGCCTACTTCATCGTCAAACGGCGCACCCGCGAAAGTCGTAGCGTCCTGCGGGGATAGTCGGCGATGACAGCCCGGCGTAGCCGAGATGGTACGATCCTGGGCAGATGCCGCTCGTCACGCTCGACAAAGTCACGATGGCCTATGGCCATCTTCCACTTCTCCATGAGGCCAGCCTTCGGATCGAACCGCGCGAGCGCGTGTGCGTGATCGGACGAAACGGCACCGGCAAGTCCACACTTCTTCAGATTGTCAGCGGCTCGCTGGCACCGCAGAGCGGTACCGTGTGGCACGAGGCGGGACTGCGCATCGGCAGGCTGGCGCAAGATGCGCTTGTGGCTGACGACCGGCGAACCTTCGACGTCGTGGCCGAAGGCATTGCAGGCACGGGCGGCGACACATGGCGCGAGGAGCAGCAAGTCGGAATGGCGCTGTCGAGACTGCAGATCCCTGCCGACGCCACCATGGCGACGCTGTCAGGGGGTTGGCGACGTCGTGTCCTGCTCGCGCGCGCTTTGGTCGCGGAGCCGGATCTGCTCCTGCTCGATGAGCCAACCAATCACCTCGACATCGACACGATGCGATGGCTCGAAGGATTCCTGGCCAACTATTCCGGCACTGTTCTGTTCGTGACGCACGATCGCGTCTTCCTGCAGTCGCTGGCGACGCGGATCGTCGAATTGGATCGCGGTCGCCTGACATCGTGGCCCGGCGACTACGCAACGTTTCTCAGGCGCAAGGAAGAGTCGCTCGCGATCGAAGCGGCACAGGATGCCAAATTCGACAAGCGGCTCGCTGAGGAGGAAGCCTGGCTTCGCCAGGGGATCAAGGCGCGGCGCACGCGAAATGAAGGACGGGTCCGCGCGCTTCTCGCGATGCGTGAAGTGCGATCGGCGCGACGCTCGCAGATCGGCTCGGTCCGTTTGCAGAACGAGATGGGGGAGCGAAGTGGGCAGATGGTCTTCGAGGCTGAGGGCGTCACGAAGTTGTTTGACGGCCAACCGATCATCACCGACTTCGCGGTGAGGGTGATGCGAGGCGACCGTGTCGGTCTCATTGGACCGAACGGCTCCGGGAAGACGACACTGCTCAAGGTGCTGCTCGGCGATCTACCGCCAGACGAGGGAGACGTGCGGCGCGGCGCCAACGTGCAGATCGCGTACTACGATCAGCAGCGCGAGCAGCTCGATCCCGAGCGCACCGTGTCGGAGACAGTCGCCGACGGTCACGATACCGTGATGGTCAACGACCGCACTCAGCATGTCCACGGTTACCTGCGAGACTTTCTCTTTCCGCCCGAGCGGGCGCTGTCGCCGGTGAAGGCACTCTCCGGCGGGGAGCGCAACCGTCTCCTGCTTGCCCGGCTCTTTGCCCGTCCGTTCAACGTGCTGGTGATGGACGAGCCGACGAACGACCTCGACATCGAAACGTTGGAACTGCTCGAGGAGCGGCTCGCGACGTGGCCGGGAACGCTACTACTGGTCAGCCACGATCGCGCCTTTATCGATCACGTCGTCACGAGCACGCTCGTCTTCGAAGGCGAAGGGCGGGTCCAGGAGTACGTCGGTGGATATGAGGACTGGCTCCGGCAGCGTCGCAACGCCGAAGCGGCCGCAGCGACAGTAGCCGCACGCCGCGCCGGTTCTGGCGCGAGCGCGGCAACGATCGGCACGAAGGAGCCGGCGCGGGCGCAACGAAAGCCATCCTATAAAGAACAGCAGGAACTCGAGCAGCTGCCAGCACGCATCGAAGCCCTCGAGGCGGAGCAGAAGCAGCTCCAGGCCTCGGTCGCGTCGCCAGATTTCTACAAGCGGCCGGCTGCTGAGATCCATGAGGCGCTGTCCAGACTCGAGGAACTCGAGACTTTGCTCCTGGCCGCTTACACCCGCTGGGACGCGCTCGACTCGCGTACGTAGTTCCGAATCGACCGAATCCTGCAAAGTCAGCTCACCGCCGGCGTAACAAGCCGGTAACGTGGTCTCGATACGGTGGCGACACGCCCTGCATGACAATGCGTGGTTTCGTCGATTCGCTGGGCCGTGATCTGCTCTACGCGGGTCGCGCCATGCGCCACAACCTCACGTTCACGGTAGTCGTCGTGCTGACTCTCGGGCTCGGCATTGGCGCGAACACCGCGGTCTTCAGCGTCCTCGATGGCGTCCTGCTCAAGCCGCTGCCGTATCCGCAGGCAGAGGAATTGGTGGCGCTCCGGCAGATCGCGCCTGGCGCTGGGGGATCGAGTGCTTCCGATGGGCTGAATCTCTCCCCATCCATGTATCTCACCTACGCCGAGCAGAACCGCAGCTTTCAATCGCTGGGCGTGTGGACCACGACTATTTCGACTGTGACGGGGCTGGCCGAACCCGAACCAGTCCGCGTGGTCCTCATCAGCGATGGCGTGCTCCAGGCGCTCGGCGTTCCGCCGGCCGCCGGCCGCTGGCTCTCTGCCGCGGACCAGGTCGGATCCACACGGCCGTCACCAAGCGTTTTTCAGGCGACGAACACAATCATGCTCGGCTACGGGTACTGGCAGCGGCGTTTCGGAGGAGACCGAGCCCTCGTCGGACGCACCATTACCGTGGATTCACGCCCGAAGGAAATCGTTGGTGTGATGCCTCAGGGATTCAGGATCGGCAATGCCGAAGCGGATGTGATCTGGCCGGCGGCGTTCGATCGAGGAAGACTCACCCTTGCCGGTTTCAATTACCAGGGCATCGGTCGGCTCCGGCCGGGCATCACGATCGCTCAGGCCAGCGCCGATATGGCGCGAATGGTCCCGATCTGGATGGACTCCTGGTCCGATGGACCGGGCACGAATGCACGCGTCTATGAGGCCTGGAAAATCGCGCCCGACCTTCGCCCGCTCAAGCAGGAAGTAGTCGGCAGCGTGACAGACGTGCTGTGGGTGGTAATGGCGACAATCGGCCTGGTGATGCTGATCGCCTGCGCCAACGTGGCGAATCTGCTTCTGGTTCGCGTGGACGTGCGGCAGAGGGAGCTGGCCCTGCGTGCGGCGCTCGGCGCGGGCCGCGGACGGATCGTCGGGAGTCTGCTGGTTGAAAGCGTCCTGCTCGGCGTGATCGGCGGCGCGCTGGGAGTCGGACTCGCGTACGCCGGCTTACGCGTATTGCTGGCCATCGGTCCGGCGAATCTCCCACGTCTGAGCGAAATCTCATTGGACGCGCGCACGTTGGCCTTCACTGCCGTTCTCTCACTGTTGTCGAGCGTGGTGTTCGGATTGATCCCCGCGCTGAAATACACCGGGCCGCGGATTTCGGCCGCGCTGGGCAGCATCGGCCGTACAGCGAGCGTGAGCCGGGAGCGTCACCGCGCCCGCAGCGTGCTGGTGGTGGTGCAGGTGGCGATCGCGCTCGTGCTCCTGGTAAGTGCGGGATTGATGATTCGCACATTCGAGTCGTTACGGACCGTCGAGCCGGGGTTCACAGAACCCGAGCATCTCCAGATCATGCGATTCTTTTTCGCGGCGTCGGCCTCTGCGGACCCGGAACGAGTGACGCGAATGCAGAACGACGTTCAGGACAAGCTGTCGTCGATTCCGGGTGTGACTTCGGCGGCGTTCGGGAGCGCAATGCCGATGGAAGGGTTCGGCCCGAACCTGGGTGTCGTGAACTTCGGCCCCATCCGCACGGATGACCGGACCGATCCAGAGTCGGACGCCCAGCCAGTGCGGTTATTCAAGTACGCCTCGCCCGGCTTCTTTCACACTGCGGGCACGCGGGTGGTCGCGGGCCGCGAGATCACGTGGACCGAGGTCTACAGTTTGAGACCCGTCGTCCTGATTTCCGAGAATCTCGCCCGTGAACTCTGGGCCACACCAGCTGCCGCCGTTGGCAAACACCTCCGCCAGCGTCCCGACATGCCGTGGCACGAAGTGATCGGTGTTGTGCAAGATGTGCGTGAAAACGGTCTCGGCCAACAAGCGCCCGCAATCGTCTACTGGCCTTCGATGTCTGCGCACTTGAACGCCACGGCAGGGCGGCCGAATGCCCTCCGCGGGGTGACCTTCATCGTCCGCAGCGATCGCACCGGCACGGAAGCGTTTCTGAAGCAAATCCGGCAAGCGGTGTGGTCGGTGAACGCCGGCCTGCCCGTGTCGCCGCGTAGCATGCGCGATGTCTATGATCAGTCTCTCGCGCGGACGTCCTTCACGCTGGTGATGCTGGCGATCGCCGCGTCGATGGCTCTGCTTTTGGGCGTCGTCGGCATTTACGGCGTGGTCTCCTACATGGTCTCGCAGCGAAGGCGCGAGATAGGGATTCGCGCGGCGCTCGGCGCGCAGCAGGGCGAGTTGAAGCATATGTTTGTGCGTCACGGCCTCGTGCTCGCAGCCATCGGTGTCGTGATTGGCCTCGGCGCGGCGGCGGGATTGACGCGGCTGATGTCGACGGTGCTGTACGGGATCACGCCGCTCGATCCCGTGACCTACGTCGCGATGCCCTTGGTTCTGATGACCGCGACTGTGCTTGCCAGCTATCTGCCCGCGCGGCGCGCAGCATCTGTGGATCCGGTGGAAACACTGAGAGTGGAGTAGCGCGTCTTAGGACGACCTGAGGGTGCGCCGCGCGACGGCTCCGTTCGTCGAAACCGTCGCGCGCGAAGTCAGCTCACGCTGCGGCGATCGGTGAACTCCGAGCCGAACTGTTTCACGAGCTTGTTGTAGAGCCCGAGGATCAGCAGCGTGGGCGCCCATTGCCCCACGAAGACGCTGGCGTGCCGGTTTCCCATCAACTGGAGCGTGGCGGATGCCGCGATCGTGCGCGTTCTTTGCGGGTGCGGCGAACCGGCAGCGCATCACCCCGCCATGGCTGCATTTCTCGATTTTGACGCCGCCGACGACTCAGATGCGGGTTGGGCTCGAGATCGCATATCCCACCAGGCTCTACGGGTTACCACTGCCGTGGCGGTCTCGGATTTGGGAGTGGCACGAGGCGTGGGCGACGGATCTTTCAGGGGAGCGCTGCGACAAGCAACTGCCGTTTTGGATGAGGGCCAGCACCGAGCGGCACTCAATCGCCTTAGGCAGCACATCGTTCATGCCTGCTAGGTTACGGCGTTCCGGTATTCCTGACGATGTAGCGTCGTCGAACTATCCGGTCTTCAAAGGGCCGGCGACCTTGTAATCACTGAGAATGATGCCGGACGGCATTACTTTCGTGCTGACGAGCTCGAATGAACGTGCTGGGGTTCCCTCTGCAAAGAAGCGCTTGCCCGTGCCCAACAGGACCGGATAGACGACCAGCAGGACTTCATCCGCAAGCCCATGTTCGAGCAGCGTCGATGTCAGCGTGGAGCTACCAGAGAGAATAAGGTCCGGGCCGTCCTGCGACTTGATGCGGCGAACGCCCTCGACGATGTCCGGTCCAAGGCCCTCGAACGGGCCCCATCCAAGACTGTCCGGACGGTGGGTGGCGATATATTTCGTTGCCGCATTGAGGCCGTCCGCTATCGGACTGCTCGGCGCTTTTGGCCAGTAGCCCGACCAGATATCGTAGGTGCGACGGCCAAGCAGCAGATCGAAGCTGTCGCCATGCGCGGCCATGATTGCCTCCCGGCCGGCGGGGGTCCGATAGGGCGCGGTCCAGTCGGCGTAGGGGAAATCGCCGTCTTCGCCGGAAACCTGGATCACGCCGTCCAGCGAAATGTGTTCGATGATTTTGAGCTGTCTCATTTGAGTCTCAGTGCTTGTGTGGAGCTTCTATTCTGTTGGCATTGCCATTCGTTGAGCACGCCATCGATGTCGTGGACCATCGTTCATCTTCTTATCTGTCTTCACCACAACGTCGAACGGCAGGACTGGAATTCGACAACGGCTGCTTCGATCGGTGCAAAAACTTCGTGACGTTAATCTGCTCGCTCATGTCTGCTCCTCGTCCACTCTGGCCTGGCTGTCATAGCCAAGTCCTGTTAGGTGTGCCGAGGGGTGTGGAGGGACTCTTGGTCCGCCCTGCCTGTCGGCAGCGAGTTCGCCGGGCGTAAACACCTGTGCTTGAACACACGTCGGGTGGGCACGTACTCTGCGCATATGCCGACGCCTGATCGTCGTGGGGGCCGGTCGAACATTTGGTGTCCAAAGTGCCAGATGCTCGGCACAACGCGCCGCTCTCGAACGCGATGGTGGGAACAGCCGCTTCGGCTCGTTTCTCCGCGGAAACCGTACCGCTGCAGACAATGCCGTGTCCGATTCTGGCTGGGGCCGTGGCGGGAGCGACGAACTGCTCGGCACGTAGGCTGGTCGTGAGCTGGCAATCCCTACCAAGCGCTAGTAACCTCTGCGAACATCGTCCCGAAAGCCGCTCTGACGTCTCGACCACAGACGGTGTGCGTCCTTCTCGCCCTCGGTGATGTAGATCGTGCCGCCGTGCTCGAGATGAGCCGCCGCGAGAATGCCGTTCACGTCGCAAGCCGGAGTGACAGTGGAGCAGTCGTCGGCCGTCCTCACCTATGCCGATGGACAGGAGTTGCGCGCGTCGTCATGGGCAGGGCAGCCGTAAAGCCGTCGCCGGACTTCTGGACGTGCGTGAAGTGTGAGAGGAGATCACGGATCGCGGAACCTTCCTCGACGAAAAGGAACTCAGCATTGGTTATCGGGTGGTCGTGGGCCGTCCACCAAGTGGCTGGACCGACGGGCTGGTAGACGGCTGCGACGGCGCCAGAGGCGAAGGGGGTCACGCTGATTAGTCGCAGATGAACTGGGCTGCGCAATCCGGCGAACAGCGGTTGACCCCCGGTATGAAGCGTCGGCACACATCGAGCCGTCTCTTCAAAACGCTCAGGACCGAATCAGAAGCGATACTTGCCCAGGAGTGCGTCGGTGGATATGAGGACTGCCTCCGGCAGCGACGCAACGCGGATGCGGAGGTACCAGCACCCGTAGGCCGTGCGGGTTCTGGCGCGAACGCGGCAACGATCGCCACGAAACTGCCGCGGGCGCAACGGAAGCCGTCCTACAAAGAGCAGCAGGAACTCGAGCAGCTGCCAGCGCGCATCGAAGCCTCGAGGCGGAGCAGCAGCAGCTCCAAGCGCCAGTCGCGTCGGCCGATTTCTACAAGCGGTCGGCCACTGAGATCCATGATGCGCTGTCCAGACTCGAGGAGCTCGAGACCCTTACTCATGGCCGCATACACCCGGTGGGACGCGCTCGATTCCCGCACGTCGCAATAGAGCAAGCGAAGGTCGAGAACATTCGTTAGCGCGGCGGGCCCCACCACCTATCGCCCGCGAGGTCACCGGAGGCGTGCAGGTTGAATAGTCGAGAAATCAGGACTCCTGTCGTCGAAGCGCAAATCGAGCGAATAGCTTGTCCACCTTTTCCCCGGTGATCGGCTTGGACAGGAACAAGTCGATCTCGGTTGCGCTTGCTTGGCCTTCCAGCGTCGAGAGTTCCCTGTCGCGCAGAGCGGTGTGCAGTGCAATCACAGCGTCCTTTGTCTCGGGCTTCGACCGAAGGGCGCGCGCAAGGTCCAGGCCGGACATGTCCGACAGGAACAGGTCGCACAGAACAATCTCCGGCCGGAACACGGTTGCTGTTTCCAACGCATCTTGACCAGACGACGCTATCCGGACGTCCATTCCGTAACTGCAAAGAACTTCCGCGGTGACTTCCGCCAGCTCAGAGTGATCCTCGATTAGCAGCAATCGTACCGGCGGGCTGGTGTTCATGAACGTCGGCTCATAGTCCAGGTCGCGACTCCCGGAAGATTCGTAAGTTGAAGAAGGCCCCAGCCCCGTTGTCATTTCCGCGCCCCGTGACGCGCTCAGCCGCGGCGCGCCTCGATCGGGAATGTGAACGTGAGGGTCGCCCCTTGGGGCGAAGACTCGGCCCAGATTCGTCCGCCGTGCGCCTCCACCAGTCCCCGTGCGATGTAGAGCCCGAGGCCCGTGCCTTCAACTTTCGATCCTTTGGGTCGCCAATAGCGCTCGAACACGAACGGAAGATCTTCTGGAGCAATGCCGCGTCCTGTATCCGCGATCGACACCAGCAGCGTCCCGTCACGCGCGCGGGCGCGCAATGTGACGGCGCCTCTTTCTGGCGTGAACTTGATCGCGTTGCCGAGCAGGTTCGAAAGGACTTGCGAGATGCGGTGCGAGTCGGCGTCGATCGTCGGTGGATCGACCAGATCCATGACGAGGGAGACGTGCTTTGCGTCTGCCAAAGGCCGGGCGTCGATGATTGCCTCCTCAAGCAGCTCGCGGCTTTCCACGGACCGGAGCTCCAGTGGAAAGCTCTTTGTCTCGAGCCTGGCGAGATCCACCAGATCGTCGATCAACGCCTTCATGCGCGTCGTCGATCTCGAGATGCGCTGCACGTACTGTCGCAATCTGAGCACGCTGTCGTCGCCGCTCTCCGGCAGCCGGACCAACAGTTGGCCGGCCTGCAGCTCGATCGCCAAGAGCGGATTCTTGAGATCATGAGACACGACCGAGAGCAGCTCGTCACGGGCGCGCACGGCGCGTTGTTCGGCGACGAGACGGCGCTGGATGTCCACTTCGATACCGCGGCGCTGCAGCTCGTCGGCGGCCTCGAGTTCGCTCGGCGTCCAAGGATGCGAGCAGGACCGCACCTCCTCTTTCCACACCGCGAAAGAGTGTCGCGGGCGAAGGCGCTGCTCCGACTCGTCGACC
>Ga0126304_10001938_pt1 | contig 10029 bp, 12 predicted proteins | sample Plot25_FD_92538 | JGI IMG/M metagenome (GOLD analysis project Ga0126304, IMG submission 92538) | Serpentine soil microbial communities from UC McLaughlin Reserve, CA, USA - Plot25 | ecosystem: Environmental > Terrestrial > Soil > Grasslands | place: USA: UC McLaughlin Reserve, Lake County...
CAGCGGCGGCTCGGCGATCGCGAAGTTGGCGTAGCCCGGACGGCGCTTGGCCGGCGAGGTGTCGAACAGCCGCGAGTAGAAGTCGACGGCGGCTTCGAGGTCGGCGACGCGGAGGGCGAGCTGGATGCGGGACATGGGCGTTTCCCCTTCTGGTTCGCACGTATCGACGGTTGTCGATGTCTGGACCCATGTCACCACTAGGCATCGATACTTGTCAATACGATGTTTGTCAATACGATGTTTGTCGTTATGATGGACGGCGATGTCCCGAACCGAGCTCCCGATGCTGACCGACGCCGGCCTGGCCTGCTGCACCCCGCTGGCCACCGGCGCCGCCATGTCCATGCAGCAGGCCGAGCAGGTCGCACCGCTGCTCAAGGCGCTGGCCGACCCGGTCCGCCTCCGCCTGGTCAGCCTGATCGCCGCGGGCGCGGGCGGGGAGGCCTGCGTCTGTGACCTGAACGACGCCTTCGAGCTGACCCAGGCGACGATCAGCCACCACCTGAAGGTGCTGCACTCGGCCGGGCTGCTCGACCGCGAGAAGCGCGGCGTCTGGGTCTACTACGCCGTCCGGCCCGAGGCCCTGTCCGCCGTCGCCAACCTGTTCGACACCGCCGCCCTCCAGCCGGCGTGACCGGCGCGCCGCGCGCGGGCCTGCTCGCCCGCCAGGGGCTGGCCGAGTTCCTGGGGTCGGCGGGCCTGGTCGCGGTGGTCATCGGTTCCGGCATCGCCGCCCAGCGGCTCTCGCCGGACGACACCGGCCTCCAGCTGCTCGAGAACGCCCTCGTCACCGGCGCGGGCCTGGTGGCCCTCATCCTCGCCTTCGGGCCGGTGTCCGGCGGGCACTTCAACCCGGTGATCACCCTGGCCGACCGGTTCTTCGGCGGGGTGACCAACCGCCAGCTCGCGGTCTACCTCCCGGCGCAGCTCGCAGGCGGGGCCCTCGGCGCGGTCGTCGCCAACCTGATGTTCGGACTGCCCGCGGTGTCGATCGCCACGACCGACCGCTCGGCCGCCGGCCTGTGGCTGTCGGAGGCCGTCGCCACGTTCGGCCTGGTCGTCCTCGTCCTCGCGCTGGTCCGGGCCGGCCGGGTCGCACTGGCCCCGTTCGCCGTCGGCGCGTACATCGCCGGGGCGTACTTCTGGTCGTCCTCCACCAGCTTCGCCAACCCGATGATCGACCTCGCCCGCACCCTGTCGGACACCTTCGCCGGGATCGCCCCGGCCTCGGTCCCGCTCTTCCTGCTGATGCAGCTCGTCGGCGGCGCCGCCGCGGTCGCCGTCGTGGCGGTGCTCTATCCCGGTGTCGCCCGCTTCGCCGCCGACGTCGTCGTCCCCGAGGAGACCCCGTGACCGACCGACCCAGCGTGCTGTTCGTCTGCGTGCACAACGCCGGCCGTTCGCAGATGGCCGCCGGCTGGCTGCGGCACCTGGCCGGCGACGCCGTCGAGGTGCGCTCCGCGGGATCGCTCCCCGGCGACCGGGTCAACCCGGCCGCGGTCGAGGCGATGGCCGAGGTGGGCATCGACATCTCCGACCAGCGGCCGATGGTCCTGACGACCGAGGCCGTCGAGACCTCCGACGTCGTCATCACGATGGGGTGCGGCGACGCGTGCCCGGTCTTCCCCGGCAAGCGGTATCTGGACTGGGAGCTGGAGGACCCGGCGGGCAAGGGCGTGTCCTCTGTGCGCCCGATCCGCGACGAGATCGAGACGCGGGTGCGCGGCCTGCTCGCCGAGCTCGGGGCCTGATCAGTCCCGGCGGAGCACGAACAGGAACGGCGAGGGCAGCCCCCGCATGTCCATGGCGCCGACGCGCACGTCATCGCTGACCCGCCGGAAGACGTCGATGATGGGCAGGCCGTCGTAGACCATCGCCGCCGTCACCACCCCGCGGTGGGCCACCTCCCGCAGCCGGGCCTTCGGCCTGGCGGTGGAGAGCAGCGGCCGGATGACGCCGAACGCCGCCCGCAGCGGCCGGATCTGCAGGAACCCGCCGTAGTCGCGCAGCAGGGCCACCGGCAGCCAGCCCGGGTCGACGGGCCGGGGCGCGCCCGAGCGGTCGGTGAACAACAGGGGGTGCACCGTCTCGTCGTCCAGGAACTCCTTGCCGTACCAGCCGTAGGCCTCCAGCAGCCCGTCCAGCGGCGATCCGGTCGGCAGCCCGCTCCCCCGCCATCGCCCGATCATCTCGTCCGGCGCGACGGCGGGCAGCGAGTCGAACCAGGCCAGCGCCTCGTCCGGCCGCGCACCGTCGGGGTGCTCGTCGAGCCAGCCGGCTCCCGTCGCCGCCGCCCGCTCAGCCAAGGATCGGCACCTTCCGCCGGGCGGCCAGCCGGTCCATCCCGGCCTGGATCTCCGCATGCACCTGGTCGTAGATCTTCCGCACGTAGGCCTCGTCGTCCACGCGGCCGGGATCCTCGTCGACGTCGATCGGGTCGAGGAGCTCGGTGCGGATCTTGGCGGGCAGGGGCACGTGCGCCGGGAGCACCTCGATCGCGATCGGGAACGGGAACCCGGCGATGATCGGCAGGTTGGCCCCGCGCAGCGTCTTCTTCAGCCCGGTCACCTTGTCCAGGGCGTCGGCCAGCCACTTGCCCTCGGAGAGGACGAAGACGGTGTCGTGCCCGCCGACCGTGGCCACCGGCAGGATGGGGACGCCGGAGCGGATCGCCTGCTTCACGAAGCCGGTCCGTCCGCCGAGGACGGCGACGTCGCGCTTGCGCCAGCTGCGCATCGCGTCGACCTCTCCCCCGGGCCAGACGGCCACGTCCTCGCCGCGGGCCAGGGCCGTGCCGACGCTGTCCCGGTTGGCGGCAATGACCCCGACCGCGCGGAAGTAGTCGCCGAGGCCCGGGCTGGCCATGAGTACGTCGTGCGCGGTCCCGTGCAGGAACCGCCGGCCCCCGAAGTGCTTCTGCCACGCGTTGACCAGCGACCAGGCGTCCATGGTGAGCGCACCCCCGGAGTGCACGCCGATGACCAGGCACGTGCGGTCGGGCACCCGCTCCCAGTCCTCGACCTCGACGCGGAAGTAGTACCTGTCCAGCAGGTCGACGAACGGCTGCTGCAGCTTCAGCACCGTCTCGTTGGGCGGCTGCGGCTCCATCGCAGCACCGACCCGCCAGGCGATCAGCCGCTGCAGCAGGTTCTTGTCGTGGTCGGCGTCGTCGGCCACCCGGTCTCCCTCGACTCTGAAAGCTCCGCCACACCCAGGATGCCGTGTCGGCGGGTATCAGGCACTTCGGGCGTCGGGACTGTCAGACGATGGCGAGGGGGTCGAGCATCGAGCCGGTCGTGCCCTCGATCTTCAGCGGCAGGGCGAGGAAGAGGAACTCGTAGACCTTCTCGCGCGCGATCTCCTCCAGGTAGATCGACTCGAACAGATAGACGCCGTTCTCGATGAGCAGGAGGGTGTGCACCGGCTGCGGGTTGGCCGGGCTGCCGGGGTCGGGCGCGGGCTGCACCTCGAAGGTCTCGGTGTCGCTGCCCACGGCGACCACGCCCTGCTCCAGCAGCCAGCGCGCCGCGCTGATGTCGGGACCGGCCGTCACGTGCCGGGCGAGCCCCTCGGGGTCGGGCCACTGGCTCAGGTAGCCCGACCGGATCAGGACGACATCGCCGGGGCGGACCGGAACGCCCTGGTGTGCGGCCACCTCCTGGAGCTCCGCGGCGGTCACCGGTTCGTGGGCAGGCAGCGCCTCCAGCCCGCGGAACCCCGGCACGTCGAGCAGGACACCCCGGGTGACGAACGGCGGCAGCTTGGACCCGTCGCCGAGCTTCGGCCCCCGGTCGCCGAGGTGCTCCCGAGCGTTGCCCCCGCCGTACCAGTGGTCGTCGTCGCCGATGGTCATGTGCGCGAGCGCGTCGACGTGGGCGCCGCTGTGCGCCGTGCCGCTGACGGTCTCGGCCATGTAGCCGAGGTTGACCTCGTTGACCGGACCCCACGGGTGCACGCCGTCGCCGCGCAGGCCGGCGGGCGTCCGGTACATGCTCACCTGGAAGGGCGGATGCGCCCCGAACAGCGGCATCCCGGTGAAGCGCGGCAGCGCCAGGGAGTACGTCCGGCCGCGGGTCGGCAGGGCGAGCGCGGCGAGGAGGTCCTCGGGGCGCTGCCGTGCCGCCGGGCCGCGCTCGGGATCGGCGGTCGCCGCCTGGGTGTCGGGCTCGAGGCTCATGCGGGACGGGTTCCCTTTCTCGTTCGGTCGCGCTGCTGCTCGTCGAGCAGCCAGTCCGCCGCGATGAGTTCGGCGGTCGTCTCCAGGAGCTCGACGGCGCGCGCCATGCTGCGCCGCGGGTCGGGCTCGAGGTCGGCGAGGGTGCGGATGGCGTCTATGCCCAGCCCGCGCAGCCGGCCGGCATCGACGCTGCTGCGGCCGGCGACGGCGACAACGCGGGCTCCGGCGCGCGCGGCCACGGCGGCCACCCCCACCGGCCCCTTGCCGTGCAGGCTCTGCTCGTCCAGCGAGCCCTCGCCCACGACGACCAGGTCGGCCCCGGCGACGACCCCGGCGAACCCGCTGAGCTCCAGCAGGTACTCGATGCCCGACCGGATCTCGGCACCCAGCAGCGCCGCCGCACCGAAGGCCAGGCCACCGGCGGCACCGACCCCCGGCCGCTCCCGCAGGTCCCGGCCGGTCGCGGTGGCCACCACGTCGGCCCACCGGCCGAGCGCCCGGTCGAGGAGCTCGACGGTCTGCGCGGTCGCGCCCTTCTGCGGCCCGTACACCGCGGCCGCCCCCGAGGGACCGGTCAGCGGGTTGTCGACGTCGCACGCCACCACGACGCTCGCGTCCGCCAACCGCGGGTCCAGCCCGTCGAGGTCGAGCCGTTCGGCGGTCAGCAGGTCCGCCCCACCCTTCGGGCGGAGCGACCCCGACGCGGTGCACAGGCGTGCGCCCAGCGCGACGGCCATGCCGGACCCGCCGTCGGTGGTGGCGCTGCCACCCACGCCGAGGACGATGCGGCGCGCTCCCCGGTCGAGGGCGTCGCCGATCAGCTCACCGACGCCGTAGGTGGACGCCGTCCCAGCGGTGCGGTCGTCCGGAACCCCGCCCGGCAGCCGGTCCAGGCCGGCGGCCGCGGCCATCTCGACGACCGCCGTGTCCCCGCGCAGCGCGTACGTGGCGGTCACCGGGTCACCGGTGGGGCCGCGCACCTCGCGCGACACCGCGCGGAAGCCCTGCCGGAGCACCATCTCCACGGTGCCCTCACCGCCGTCGGCGACCGGGTGCTCGACGACGCGGACACCGGGCATCCCCCGGCGCAGGCCGCGGGCCAGGGCACCCGCAGCGCCGGCGGCGCTCAGCGAGCCCTTGAACTTGTCCGGCGCGACGACGACGACGAGCGGAGCCGGAGGACGCACCGCACCGTCAGCGGACACGACGGTCTCCTCTCGCGGTTCCCATCGGACGTCGGCGACGTTACGCTCGATTATCGAGAAACCATCGTAGGGGGAGGGCCCCATGGCACAGCAAGCGAAGTCGGCGATCATCACCTGCGCCCCCACCGGCGCCATCCACACGCCGACCATGTCCCCCGCCCTGCCGGTCACCCCCGAGCAGATCGCCGAGGCGGCGCTCGGCGCGGCCGCGGCCGGCGCGGCGATCGTCCACCTGCACGTGCGCGACCCCCAGGACGGCCACCCCGTGCAGGATCCCGGGCTGTTCAAGGAGGTCCTGGCGATCGTCAAGGACGGCTCCGACGTCGTCGTCAACCTCACCACCGGCGGCAGCCCGCACATGACGGTCGACGAGCGCATCGCGCCCGCCGTCCAGCTGGCCCCCGAGCTCGCCTCGCTCAACATGGGCTCGATGAACTTCGGCCTGTTCCCAATGCTCGACCGCTACCCCAGCTTCCAGCACGAGTGGGAGCGGCAGCACCTGGCGAACAAGGACGTCGTCTTCAAGAACACCTACGCCGACATCGAGCGCATCCTGAAGCTCTGCGGCGACCAGGGCACCCGGTTCGAGTTCGAGTGCTACGACACCGCGCACCTGTACAACCTCGCGAACATGCTCGACCGCGGCCTGGTCCGCCCGCCCCTGTTCGTGCAGACCGTCTTCGGCCTGCTCGGCGGCACCGGCGCCGACCTCGAGGACCTGGCCCACATGCGCCGGACGGCGCAGCGCCTCTTCGGCGACCAGTGGGAGTGGTCGGTGCTGGGCGCCGGTTCCGCGCAGATCCGGCTCGGGTCGATCGCCCTCTCGCTGGGCGGCAACGCCCGGGTGGGGCTCGAGGACTCCCTGTGGGACGGTCCGGGGAAGCTCGCCGAGTCCAACGCCGCTCAGGTCGAGCGGATCACCGCCCTGGCCCGCCTGCTGCACCGCGAGGTCGCCACTCCGGAGGAGGCGCGGCGCCGCCTCGACCTGAGAGGGTCCACGTCCTGATGGCGACAGGGATGAGCGAGAGCGGGCCGAGTTCCGACTTCGGGGGCGAGCTGCTCTCCGCGACCGTGCGGCGGCTGGTCCTGGACCGGATCGTCCAGGGGCACTACCGGCCGGGCGAGCGGATCGTAGAGTTCAAGCTCGCCAAGGAGCTGGGGCTCAGCCAGTCCCCCGTCCGGGAAGGGCTCCGCGAGCTCGCCGCCGTCGGCATCATTACCATCCACCCGCGCCGCGGAGCCCGGGTGCGGCTGCCCAGCGCCAAGGAGCTGGCCGACGTCAGCGTGGTGCGTGCGGAGATCGACGCCCTCGCCGCCCGGCTGGCGGCCCCGCGCATCCCCGATGCTGCCCTCGACGACCTCGACGGGCTGATCGGGGAGATGCTCACGCAGCTGGACGCCGGGGACTTCTCCAGGGTGACGGCGGCCGACGTCCGGTTCCACCACCTCATCGCCGAGGCCTCGGAGAACCACGCCCTCGAACGGGCCTTCGACCAGCTGGCCCCGTTCGCCCGCACCTTCATCACGCTGACGCTGCCCGACGTCGACGTGCGCGGGATCGTGCTGGAGCACCGGCCGATCCTGGCGGCGCTGCGCGCGCGGGACGCCGATGCCGCGGCCGAGGCCGCCCGGGCCCACCAGCTGTCGGTCAGCGAGCTGCTGCAGACGCACTTCCCCGCGACCCTCGGCGACCCGTTCCAGGCGCAGGAGGAGGAGGCCGGCACCTGATGCCGGAGCGTCCCCAACCCTCCGACCCCGGCTCGCCGCCACGTTCCCGTCGATTATCGATAGACCTTGACGGCCGGGGAGCAGGCCCCTAGTTTCGATAATCGGTGATACGGCCCGCGCTCCGGCAGCGCCGCGCACGGCGGGGCCGTACCCGCACCATCGCGAACCAGTGGGAGACGGATTGACCGAGACGATGCAAGGCCTGGTGGTACTGGAGCCGAACGTCCTGGAGATCCAGGAGATGCCCGTGCCGGAGCCGGGCCCGAACGAGGTGCTCGCGCGCGTGCGGGCGACGTCCATCTGCGGCACGGACGCGCACCTCATCCACGGCGACTACCCCGGCTTCTGGCCGCCGGCCTTCCCCTTCACCCCGGGTCACGAGTGGGCCGGGGAGATCGTGGCGCTCGGCCCGGGCGCCGACGCCTTCGGCTGGAAGATCGGCGACCGCGTCGCGGGCACCAGTCACAACGCCTGCGGGGCGTGCCAGAAGTGCGTCGAGGGCCAGTACAACCTCTGCGAGAACTACGGCCGGCCCGGGTTGCACGCCCAGTACGGGCACAACGCCCAGGGCGTCGACGCCACCTACGCCGTGCACAACGTGAAGTGCATCTTCCGGCTGCCCGACGAGGTGTCCTTCGACGAGGGCGCCGTGGTCGACCCGGCGAGCATCGCGCTGCACGTGGCCCGCCGGGGCAACATCAAGGCCGGCGACACCGTCGTCGTCACCGGCGCGGGAGCGATCGGCATGCTGGCCGGCGACGCGGCGCTCATCTGCGGCGCCGCCCGGGTCATCGTGGTCGGCCGGGGCTACCGCCTGGAGAAGGCGGCGTCCCTGGGCTTCGAGACGGTGGACACCAACGCCGGAGACCCGGTGGCCGCGGTCCGGGAGCGGACCGGCGGCCTCGGCGCCGACGTCGTCCTCGAGTGCGCGGGCGTGCCCGACACTCTCACCTGGGCCATGGCGATGCTGCGCCGCGGGGGCCGCTGCGCCATGGTCGGCATCCCGACCGAGGACGTCGCGCTCCGCATCCAGCCCCTCGTGCTCGACGAGCTGGAGCTGGTCGGCTCCCGCGCCTCGGCCGGCGAGATGCGGCGGGTCATCCCGTTCGTGGCCAGCGGCCGGATGCGGGTGGGCGAGCTGATCACCCACACCTTCCCGCTGTCGGAATACGAGAAGGCGCTGGCCGTCTTCAACGACCGCTCCAGCGGCGCCATCAAGATCATCATCCATCCCTGACGGACCTGCGGCGGAAGGACGGGCAACGATGCCCCAGTACTACCGGCCGACCACCCGGGCCGACGCGCTCGCCGCGCTGGCCGAGGCGGGCGAGCGGGGCCGGCCCCTCGTCGGTGGCACCGACCTGCTGGTGGGGTTGCGGCACCACACCCTGGAGCCGGAGCTGCTCGTCGATCTCAAGGGCGTCACCGACCTGCCCGAGCCGATCGCCGTCACCGAGGACGGCGTCCGGATCGGCGCGACCTACACCCTGGGCGAGCTGGTCGCCCACCCGGTCGTCCAGGAGTGGTACCCGGCGCTGGTCGAGGCGGCGCTGACCGTCGGATCCGTGGCGATCCGCAACCGGGCCAGCCTGGTGGCGAACTCGTGCAACGCCTCCCCGGCCGCCGACACCGCTCCCCCGCTGCTCGTGCACGGGGCGCGGGTGACCATCGCGTCGCTGGACGGCGACCGCACCGCCTCCCTGGACGAGTTCTTCCTCGGACCCCGCCGGACGCTGTGCGGGCCCGGTGAACTGGTGACCCGGATCGACCTGCCCCGACCCGCCCCGGGCTCCGGCTCCGCCTTCCGCCGGCTCACCCGTCGCCGGGGGGTCGACCTGGCGACGGTCAGCGTCGCAGCCGGTGTCGGAGCCGACGACCGGCCGGTGCTCGGGATGGGCGCGGTCGGTCCGCGGCCGCTGCGGGCCGAGTCCCCCGGCCCGGTCGACCTGACCGACGGCGCCGCCCTCGACGGGGCCCTCGACCAGCTGCTGGCGGTCGCGACCCCGATCTCCGACGTCCGGGGCAGCCGCGAGTACCGGCTCGCCACGCTCCGCGTCCTCGCCGCGCGCGCGGTCCTCGCCGCGGCGGACCGCCGCAACCCCAGGGAGATGGCGTCATGACCACCAGCGACCACCTCGTCGACGACGCGCTGCAGACGGTCACGCTGACCGTCAACGGCAGCGAGCGGACCGTCGCCGTCCCGGCGCACCGCACCCTGCTCGACGGGCTCCGCGACGAGGTCGGGCTGCCCGGGACCAAGAGCTGCTGCGCCGAGGGCGAGTGCGGCGCCTGCACGGTGCTGCTCGACGGCAAGGCCGTGAACTCCTGCCTGGTCCTGTGCGTCGAGGCCGAGGGGCACGAGGTCACCACCGTCGAGGGGCTGTCCGCCGACGGGCTGACCGACCTGCAGGAGGAGTTCCTCAACGCCGGCGCCGTGCAGTGCGGCTTCTGCATCCCCGGCCAGGTCGTCGCCGCGGAGTACCTGCTGCGGACCAACCCGTCGCCGGACGAGGCCGAGATCCGCGAGGCGCTCTCGGGCAACCTCTGCCGGTGCGCCGGCTACCAGCGCATCGTCCGTGCGGTGCAGGCCACCGCCGAGCGGCGGGGGGCGGCTCGGTGACGACGGCTCCGGAACGGGCCCTGGACGAGCTCGACATCTCCGACGACCCGGGCCCGGGCGGCCAGGTCGGCCGGCCGGTCCTCCGCTACGGCGGCGCCGACCGGACCACCGGTGCCCAGCGCTTCGTCGCCGACCTGCGTTTCCCCGGGGCGCTGCAGGTGGCCCTCGTGACCGTGCCGGTGGGCTGCGCCGACATCCTCGGCATCGACGCCACGGCCGCCAAGGCGATCCCCGGCGTGGTGGACGTGGTGACGCCGGCGGACCTGCCCTCCCCGATGCCGCGGTTCGGCGTGTCCCAC
>Ga0126304_10001939_pt1 | contig 10029 bp, 3 predicted proteins | sample Plot25_FD_92538 | JGI IMG/M metagenome (GOLD analysis project Ga0126304, IMG submission 92538) | Serpentine soil microbial communities from UC McLaughlin Reserve, CA, USA - Plot25 | ecosystem: Environmental > Terrestrial > Soil > Grasslands | place: USA: UC McLaughlin Reserve, Lake County...
GGCTTTGTTAACGGCGGCCGATCAGACCAGGCAAACATCACGCTCGACGGCGTTGACGTCAATGAACAACAAAATGGTTTGGACGTCGTTACCAACCAGGCGTTTTCAAGCGTGCTGCGCATTCTGCGCGATGCCACGCAGGAATTTCGGGTCATCACGACAAACCCGAATGCCGACACGGGCCGTTCTTCAGGCGCGCAGGTTTCACTCGCGACGAAGTCCGGTTCCAATGATTGGCACGGTTCTCTGTTCCACTTTCACCGGAACACAGTCACGACTGCGAACGACTTCTTCAATAACAAAGCCGGACGTTTCCTGCCCACCGATCCACAAGTGCTCAGCGGCACTGCCACCGCAGGTGACCAGCGACTGCCGCGTCCGCCATTACTCAGAAATTTCTTTGGCGGCTCAGTAGGCGGTCCGATCAAACACGATCGCGCGTTCTTCTTCTTTGCTTACGAAGGTTTCCGCGAAGCAACGTCATCGGGCGCTTTGCAGATCGTGCCGTTGCCGCACGTCGGCCAGGGCATCATCCGCTATCGCACGGCGAATGGCGCGAGCGATCCGTCGTGCCCGCCGGGAACGCCGTCAGGCTTCCGTTGTTTGAACGTGAATCAGATCAACCAGGCTTATATCGCCGCGAACGGAATCTCTCCCGGCGTGAACCAGACAGCGCTCGATTTTCTCCGCGACAAAACGCAACGCTATGTCGCGAACGATACGACTGTCGGCGACGGTATCAACACCGGTGGCTTTCGTTTCAACGCCCCGACGCCGACCACGTTCGACACCTATCTTCTCAAACTCGACTTCAACCTGACTGCGAGTCAAACGTTGTTCGTCCGCGGCAATTACCAGGAAGACAACATCGGGCAGCTTCCGGCATTTCCCGATACACCGGCGCCTTCGATCTGGTATCACCCGAAGGGATTCGCGCTCGGTCACTCGTGGACCGTGTCGAATACCACAGTCAATCGCTTCACTTATGGCCTGACTCGGGCCGCATTTACGCGGCAGGGCGATCAGACTGGAAACAACGTCCAGTTTCGTTTCATCTTCAACCCGGTTGTTACCACGGCGCTCACACGCGTTACGCCTGTACACAACTTAGTTGACGATCTGACTTACGTGCGTGACAATCACACGCTTCAGTTCGGCGGCAACGTTCGCTTGATCAGAAATGTCCGGCAGTCGTTTGCGAATGCGTTCGACACGTTGACGACTAATCCCTCCGGCTACGCGGCTTCAGCCGCTGTGCTGACTTCGGCAGGCGCTGACGCTTCCGGTGGCGCGATCTTCCCGAATGTTGCCGGCAGCTCGCTCACGCCTTTGCGCAACATTCTCTCGGCGGTCATCGGACGCTTCTCTCAGTACACTGCTAACTTCAGTTACGATCAGTCAGGTAAGCTGCTGCCCGCAGGCTCGTCCGCTGACCGAACGTTTGCGACTGAGGAGTATGAAGTGTACTGGCAGGATCAATGGCGCATGCGTCACAACCTGACGCTCACCTACGGTGTCCGCTGGGGCACTTCCACTCCCGTCTATGAGACGAATGGTTTCCAAACTCAACCCACGACGAGTCTCGGCGGCTATTTCGAAACACGAAAAGCCAGTGCCGCCATGGGTGTTCCCTTCAACGATCCGATCTCGCTTGACCTTTCCGGTAAAGCGAATGGTCGTCCTGGTTTTTACAAACAGGATTGGAACAACTTCGCGCCGGTCCTGGCCGTTGCATGGCAACCGGATCTGCCAAATAACTTCTGGGGCAAGCTCATCGGTCGTGAAGGACGCGCGGTGTTTCGCGGCGGCTTCCGCACCACTTACGATCGCATCGGCAGCGCCCTGGCAGTCAACTTCGATCTGAACAATCAGCTCGGTTTTGCTTCCGCGCAGACGATTCCGGTCAACACTTTTAACGTCAGCACGCAGCTTGCGCCGCTGTTCAGTGGTGGTGCGCAGGACGTGCGTACCCTGCCGGGTGTTGTCGGAAACTTCAACAACACGATCGTATTTCCATTAACTCAGCCGGCCAACGGCGCCGAGCGAATCGAGACTTCGCTCGACGACACGATCACCACGCCGGTCAACTATAGCTTCAACTTTTCCTACGCTCGTGAAGTCGGCAAAGGACTCTCGTTTGAGATGGGCTACGTCGGTCGTTTCGCGCGTGACCTGCTCGCTCAACGAGATATCATGCACTTCAACAACCTGCGTGATCCCAAATCAGGACAGACGTTCTATGAAGCCATGCAGGCGCTGATCGACTTACGTTACGCGGGAGTGCCGATCACGTCAGTGGGAGGAATTCCGTTCTTCGAGAATATCTTGCCAGGCATAGCGGGTACGTTCAGCGTGCTCGGTGTGAGTCGTGCATTGACTGCAACGCAGAGTGCTTACCGCCGCGTGGCTTTGCCGGCAGTAGGTGGGCAGAACGTTACAGACTACACGTTCCTGCAATCGGGCGCGCGTTGGGACGACAAGCCGTTCTCGATCTTCAACAACACGTTCGTGAATCCGCAGTATGCGGCACTCAACACGTGGTCGACGTTTGGTATTTCAAACTATCACTCCGCGCAGTTGAGTGTTCGCCAGCGGTTGTCCAACGACGTCGTTTTCGACTTCAACTACACGTTGGCGCATTCGCTCGACAATGCTTCGGGTCTTCAGAACGCGGTTAACTTCTCGACCGCTTCGTTAATCTTCAACCCGTTGAGTCCGGAACTGAACTACGCTAATTCGGATTTCGACATTCGTCACAACATCACGGCGAACTGGGTTGTTGGTTTGCCGGTTGGACGTGGCAAGACGTTCCTTAGTGATGCGGGAAGGATCACGAACGGGATCCTCGGTGGTTGGGACGTGACAGGTATCTTCCGTTGGAACTCCGGACTGCCGACTGCTGCGACGCGTCCTTTCGCCTTCCAGCGTTGGGCCACGAACTGGCAGATCTCTTCGGGGATGGTGAGCGTTCGTCCAATTGAGACTAATTTTGGAGACGTCAATGGCGAGCCGAACCTGTTTGCCGATCCGACAGCCGTCTACCAGAGCTTCCGTGATCCCAAACCAGGTGAGGCGGGCGATCGCAACACGATCCGTTATCCCGGTTACTTCAGTTTGGATATGGGTCTGCACAAGACGTTCAGGATGCCCTGGGAAGGACAGGCACTGACCTTCCGCTGGGAAGTCTTCAACGTCACAAACACGCAGCGGTTCACGGGGTTCAACGGCACCGGCCTGAACACTGATCCGTTCATCTTCGGAGGCGCGCCGCCGCAGGGCTTTGGCCAATTTACCGGCACCCAGGCGCCGCTCGGCGAGAACAGAGCGGGCCGTGTAATGCAGTTTGCACTGCGTTACGTCTTCTAAAGCCGGCTCTTTTTTCGCCACAAACGCACAAAAGGCACATAGGAGTGAGCGTTAGCTACTTCTTGTGCCTTTTGTTTTTGTGGCTACTCTACCCAACCTGATACGAAATCCTATATACACAGCCATAAATTTGGATATACTGTCCGCCCGAAAACCAGCAACGGCTATTTGTCGCCGAAAAGTGGGATACCTGGCTGCGGAATAATAGCTGCAAGAGTGAACTCGATTGAAAGCATCAGCAAGTAATACCGCCTCTTAAGCCTTTCCAGATTTACGTTGCAGCAAGGTTTTATTCCCGTCTTTGAGGCGGAGATCCAGCGGTCACGTAATCCAAGCAGCTTCCACTTCCCCAACGGAGGAATCCATGAAAAGTAAGGCCCTTCTGCGAAGCCAGAATCTGATTAGCTCTACCATCCTGTTTATCGCGTTCCTGCTTTTTGCCGGCGTAGCGTTCGGCCAGGCCGGAACGTCGACAGTTACGGGAACCGTGTCCGACCCGCAAGGCAATGTCGTTGCCGGAGCGTCGGTCACGCTTATAAATACAGGCACGAACACGTCACGAACGACTACAAGTAATGACGTCGGCAAGTACAGCTTCGAGTTCGTTCAACCCGGCGATTATCGCGTTGAGACTGAAGCTAAAAATTTCAAGAAGTCGGTACTCAATAACGTACACGCATTGGTTGCACAGTCCACCTCAGCGGACGTTAAGCTTGAACTCGGGCAGTTGTCCGAGACGGTAACTGTAAGTGCAAACGCGGCTGAGCAATTGATCAACCGCGACGATGCAACCCTGGGCAATACATTTGTGCCCAAGCAGATTACAGAACTGCCGACCAACGCGCGCAGCGTTCCGGCGTTACTCACGCTGCAAGCAGCCACAACCAGAGACGGCAGTGTGGCCGGTTCACGTTCGGACCAGGCTAATGTCACGCTGGACGGCGTTGACATCAATGAAACTCAAACAAACTCGGTTGGCGCGAACGTCCAGGATGATCCGATAGCATCCAACCTGCCCGCCAACAACACAGTCCTCAGGCTGAATTCCGAAGCGATTCAGGAATTTCGTGTTACCACAACGAATGCAAATGCCAACCAGGGACACTCGAGCGGCGCTCAAATTTCCCTCGTGACGAGAAGTGGATCCAATGATTTGCACGGATCGTTGTTTGAGCTATATCGCTCAGCGGGCTTAGCTGCAAACGACTTTTTCAACAATCGAAACGGAAGATTTGTGGCCACCGATACTTCTGTAATTCTGGGGCAGGCCCAGGTCGGCGAGCTCAGGAACCCCAGGCCACAGTTGATCCGACATAGCTTTGGCTTGAGCCTCGGTGGACCGATTATCAAGGATCGCGCTTTCTTTTTCTACAGCTATGAAGCGCTACGCCAAACAAGCCAGACTACAGTTGTGCGAACAGTCCCATTACCCAGCCTGGGCCGCGGCGAGTTGCGTTATCGTGACAACACCTCCGCCGGCAACATCGTCACGCTAACTACCGCACAATTGAATGCAGCATTTCCAGCGCTTGACATGAACCCGACAGCGATTGCTGTTTTCGCCGCCGCAGCGGCAAAGTATCCCGCCAATGACTTCACCGCTGGTGACAGCACCGCAACAGCCCGGCTCAATACCGCTGGCTTCAGGTTCAATGCTCCTACTCCAGTAGAATTGAATTCACACGTCGGTCGTTTCGACTTCAATCTTACCAACAGCCAACAACTGTTTGTCCGAACGAATATCATCTATGACCTGACCGGACAGGCTCCGCAGTTTCCGGATACGCCTGCGCCGAATGTATGGTCACATCCCATCGGTTTTGCTGCCGGGCACACCTGGACAATCAACAATCGCCTCATCAACAGGTTCACCTACGGTTACACTCGCGAGGCCTTCACCCAGCAGGGTGATTCTGCCGATAATCAGGTAAGTTTCAGGTTTGTGTTTTCACCTCTGGGATTTACTCGCACCCTTAATAGAATCACTCCGGTGCAAACCATTGCTGACGACCTGTCGTGGGTGCAGGGGAATCACACGCTTCAGTTCGGCGGCAGTATTCGCCTCGTCAAGAATACTCGCGTCGGTTTTGGCAGCGCGTTTGACAACGCAATTGCGAACCCGTCGTTCTATTCGGGTGGCGCAGGCTCGAGTCTTTCCACGCCGGTATCCAACTTCGCCGTGGCTAATGGTATACGTCCATTTAGTACCGCGGATCGCGCCGCCGTGCAGAATGCTGTTTCAGCTTTGATTGGCAGGTATTCGCAGTACACCGCTAACTTCACCTTCGACCAGGACGGGACTTTGCTCTCGCAGGGCACTCCAACTGACCGGACGTTTGCTACCCAGGAATACGAACCTTACGTGCAGGACATTTGGAAGTTTCGACCTAACCTAACGTTCACGGTGGGACTGCGCTATAGCCTCTCCAGGCCGATTTATGAGACCAACGGCTTTGAGATGAAGAGCAACATTCCGTTGGGAGAATTGTTCCAACAACGTCTGGATGCAGCCGCCCAGGGCAAGGTGGTTAACACCTCGATCACCTTCGATCGTTCCGGTCCGGCAAATGGTAAGGCGCCACTATATGACTGGGACAAGAATAACTTCCAGCCTCGAATCGCTGTCGCATGGTCGCCGGCGTTCAAGACTGGTCTTCTTTCGAAAGTATTTGGCGCCAACAACGAATCACAGTTCCGCGGCGGCTTTGGGATAACAAACGATCAGTATGGCTCAGCCCTCGCGGTTAACTTTGACCTGAATAACGCGGTCGGTTTCGTTTCCAACTACACCACGCCGGCTAACACGTACTGTGCCAATAACCTTGCTTGTTTAGCCCCGCAGTTCCAAAGTTTCGGTCAGAATGTCAGAGGTCTGCCGAATGTCATTGTTCCGGCCCGGCTAAACTTCCCGAACCTGCAACCGGCCGATAATTCGCGCCGTATTGAAACCTCGCTCGACTCGGGTCTGGTAGCACCAATTAACTATAGCTGGAACTTTACCTACGAGCGCCAGCTTCCAAAGGGCCTCTTTATCCAGGCGTCGTACATTGGCCGTTACGCCAACAACCTGATCGCTCAACGCGACACTATGGCGCTGAATAACCTGGTCGATCCGAAATCGGGTGTGGACTGGTACACCGCTGCCGGTCAACTCGAGATTCTTCGTACGCAGGGCGTGCCATACACCGCCGTAGCGCAGATTCCGTACTTCGCAAATCTGTTTCCATCAGATTTGGGCGACCTGCTTTTTGGCGATCCAACCCTGACCCAAACGCAGGCGGTGTACCTGATGGGAAGCGCCGATGTCTTTGGAAACGATTGGACCGATACTCAGGATGTTCTGGACGGGGTCCTCGGAACCAATCTCTTCTTCCATCCACAATACGGCGCGCTGGCCACTTACAGCAGTATTGGACACTCCAGGTATAACGCCGGGACGCTCAGTATTCGCCAGCGACTTGGTCGCTCGCTGACTTTCGATTTTAACTACACCCTGTCGCACTCGCTGGACGATGCTTCTGGTCTCCAGACCGGCGGCGGGTTTGGGGCTCTGTTCATTCAAAACCCCATTCGTCAGCACGACTGGTATGGAAACTCCGACTTTGATATCCGACATTTGATTAACGCCAACAGTATTTGGGAGCTGCCATTTGGTCGCGGTCGCAAGTACTTCTCAGGCGCTAACAGCTTTACGGATGCGGCAATCGGAGGCTGGCGTCTCTCGGGGATTGCCCGTTGGAATTCCGGAGAGCCCATCAGTACGCCGTTTGACGACGCGCGTTGGGCCACAAACTGGAACGTGCAAAGCAATACCGTGCGCACCAGCAATTTTCAGGCTTGCCCGGACCGCGGTGGTGCGGAAGCGCCGAAGCTTTTTGGCTGCGATCCAACCGGGATTTATCGCAGTTTACGTAACGCCCGACCAGGCGAGTCAGGTGAGCGCAACACACTTCGGCTGCCAGGCTACTTCTCGCTTGATATGGGATTGGCTAAGAAGTTCAAAATGCCATGGGAGGGACACACGTTGGAGCTTCGCCTGGAAGCGTTCAACGTAACCAATACTCAACGAATGGGAGCTCTGACCGGCGGTCGTACTGGATACGGAGTTGGTCTTGATCCGAACGGCGCTCCTGTTGGGTGTAGACCTAGTACAGCCAGTACACCTGGTACCTGTGCTTTGTCGCCGTTTTTTGGAGATGAAGCGGCGCCGCTGACGGCACCATCAATCTGGTCCAACTTCTCAGGTATACAAGGGAAACCCAGGGAAATGCAGTTTGGTGCGATTTATCGATTCTGAGCCCGCTATCGCTTAGAATCTCTCCCCAAATACGCGGGCTGGCTGCTTCTAAAGCCAGCCCGCGATTGCTTACTGGAGGCGGCTGACAATAGCAGCCGGTAATTAAATGCGATTCGTCCTGTTGTCTTGCATCCTTGTTGGCGCGTGTATCAGTTCATTGGCCCAGATACGAGATCCGGGTCTAGGGGGCCGGTCCGGCGGCAAGGCGCTTTATGGAGAAATCACCGTTGAAGGTGAGCAGCTTAATAACGGCAAACCAGTCAAAGTAGACCTCACGCTTTACACCGAATCAAGGAATGTTATTGAACGCAACACAGCGTCAGGTAACAGCAGGTATCGTTTTAATAATATTCCTCAGGGAGTGTACGAGCTCGTCGCTGAAGTTGATGGAGTAGAGGTGGCTCGCCTCAGGGTGGATTTGAGATCCCCGCTGGTCGATGATTTCAAGCAGGACGTGACGTTGGCATGGACTGCGACCGGACCGAAATCGTCAAAAGCAGATACCGTTTCTGCCGCAGATACATATCAAAGAAATTCGGCAAACGCAGCACTCTTCACCAAGGCCGATCATGCCATTGACAGCAAGAACTATGACGAAGCTGCTAACCTTCTCAAAAAGATCCTCACAAACGATCCCAAAGACTTTCAGGTGTGGACGCAGTTAGGCAACCTCCACCTGCTCCAGAGTAAATACGGTGAAGCTGAAAGCGACTACCTGCACGCCATCGATCTTCATTCCGATTACTTCCTGGCGCTTCTCAACTTTGGTCGAGCAGAAATCGGATTGCAACGGTATGACGTGGCTGTGGAGATCTTGAACCGGGCACTGAAGCTGCGACCAAAATCCGCCGATGCTAATTACCTCCTCGGCGAGTCGTACCTACAGCTCAAAAAAGGCTCTATCGCGGTCGGCTATCTCAACGAAGCTTTAAAACTCGATCCTAAAGGAATGGCGGACGCTCATCTTCGCCTTGCGCTGCTCTACCACACCGCGGGAATGAAAGATAAAGCTGCGGCTGAATACGAAGCGTTTCTCAAGCAACGTCCCGACTATCAAGATCGCAAGCAGCTCGAGGAATATATTTCAACCAACAAAAAGCCTTGAGGTCCCCAGGGAAGTTTCAAGTGTTAGTGAGCCGGCATCGTCTTCGTTGTCAATCACTCGCAGTTGCTTGTGCCGCGGTGGCCCTGTTTGCGTTCCTCGCAGCCCGCAAAGTTGAGGCACAGGCGAGCGACCACACGCTTTACGGCGATCTGATAATCGACGAAAGCAAAGCCACCGGCTTAAAACCGCTTACCTTCGACGTGATTTTGTACAGTGAAGGAAAGGTCCTCATTTCCCGGCAATCAACTCCAAACAATGGTCGCTTTCGTTTTAACAATCTGCCGGTTGGGCTTTATGAACTGGCGATTGAAGTTGAGAATAGCGAAATAGCCCGGTTGACCGTTGACTTGCGATCACCCTTCTTAAAAGACGTGCGGCGGGATATTGAGTTTGAATGGCGACTACCGACCGGTGCGGCGCAACCCGGCGTCATTTCCGCTCGCGACACGTATTCCCGAAGTTTGGGGAGTCAAAAGCTTTTCACCTTGGCCCGGCAGGCGGCGGGGAAGAAGCAATATCAAACAGCCGTAGAACTGCTTCAGCAAATCACGTCTGTAGACGGAAAAGATTTTGAAGTGTGGTTCGAGCTCGCAAATATTCACTTCCGTCAGAAGAAACTTGCGGAGGCTGAGAACGAGTATCTCCGCGCAATCGACGTGCATTCCGAGTACTTTCCTGCGTTGCTAAACCTTGGCCGTCTCGAGCTGTTTCAGAAGCAGTTCGATGTCGCTATTCAGGTGCTGGGGCAAGCCGTCAACCTTCGGCCGGACTCAGCAGACGCAAACTATTTTCTCGGCGAAGCATACTTACAGAGCAAGCGCGGCTCGTCCGCTGTTATGTTCTTTAATGAAGCGCTGCGGCTGGACCCGCGGGGAATGGCGGAAGTTCATCTTCAATTGGCGCGGTTGTATAACCGTGCAGGTATGAAAGATAAAGCTTCGGCGGAGTACGAACAATTTCTGAAGAAGAAGCCTGATTATGCGGAGCGGAAGAAGCTCAGGGAGTACATCGAAGCGAACAAGCCAAAGCCGTAAGACTGGAGGGCGATAAAGTGAGAGCGGCAGCTCACCCGCATAGTAGCTGCCGCTCTCGTCAGTGAACTACCGTGATGGCTGGGCCATTCTGGGCCACGTTGCTCACCTAATGCTAAAATCCCAGGTTGTGAATTATCTGCGAGGTAAAACTGGCTGATGCCGCCCGCCCTGATGCAAGACGTCAGGGCAACTCGAACGGCAGGGCAAAGCGTAACACTATTTAGTGA
>Ga0126304_10001941_pt1 | contig 10027 bp, 14 predicted proteins | sample Plot25_FD_92538 | JGI IMG/M metagenome (GOLD analysis project Ga0126304, IMG submission 92538) | Serpentine soil microbial communities from UC McLaughlin Reserve, CA, USA - Plot25 | ecosystem: Environmental > Terrestrial > Soil > Grasslands | place: USA: UC McLaughlin Reserve, Lake County...
GGCGACGCGGCAGCACCTTCGGTAGCCGAGGCGCCCGATTCGATCTTGTCCAAGAACTTTGTGGCTTCCTCGCGCCCGGATTCGTACAAGTCTTTCTTGCGCTGGTCCGATAAGTTGAACTCCGTGGTGCCCACCCCCAAAGTGTCGATGTCGATCGTCTTGTCGAACCTCTTTTGCTCTATGTAGAACCGATCGTGGGCCTCCATCATGGTCTCTACCAGGCTCCAGAAGTAGCCGAGCGTCTCCGATCTCTTCAGCATCCTCATGAACTCCGACTTCAGGTCAAAGTCGTTCCTGACGAGCTCTGACCGCGTGTCCTTCTGTATCAGTTTGAGTCCGAAGGTGTCTCGCTTCGCCTCTCGGCCCGGCGGCGCGTCGAAGAGCCAGACCGGGAAGTTGGAGAGCATCCCCCCGTCTACGATGGTGTGCTCGCGCCCGGTGTACTGGTCGACGAGGGGCACGGGCTCGAAGAAGATGGGGATGCTCATGCTCATGCGAACCGCCAGGGCCACGGGAACGTTATCCGGATGGGCCCAGCCAAGATCCTCGTAGTCCCGGGGCAAGATCACCATTTGTCGCTCAGTAACATCGGAGACGATCACCTGCAGCCTGTAGCGGAAGACCGGATCCGCATCCTCGGGGACATCATCCCGACGCAGGTCCCCGAACGTCACCTCTTTCTTGCCCATCTTCCGGCTCAATAGGTCCTTGATCCAATCGTGGAAGTACTTGCCCTCGTAGACGCCCGTGTCCTTGAGCAGGCTGAGCGGCCGGGCCAAGAGCCAGATGCGGTCCTCCCAAGCCTCGTCCATAAAGTCCTCGAATGGAATCTCCATCATTATGTCGCGCAGCTCTTCGGCGGAGTATCCCGCGGCCACGAGCGCGGCGACTATCGCCCCGGCGGAGGCGCCGGCCATGTTCATGGGCCGGTAACCGCGCTCTTCGAGAACGGAATAGGCCCCGACCAACCCTATGCCCTTCACGCCACCACCCTGGAAGACCAAGTCGGCGGACTTCTGCTGTCCGCTGCCTGCTGCCCCTTCCGCGGCCATTCCTCCTACCTCCTAATCTGTCTGGCCTACTGCTGGTTCACTCACGTCCACGCCGGCTACTAGAACCAACGGCTCGACGCTCCACCATCGCACCGTTTTCGTTCCCGACATACACACCAGCGGCCTTATTGGAGCATGCGGCGATGAATTCTCGATGAATCTTCTATGCACGGCCGAAGATTCGCCGCTATTTGATTCGCCATTCACCGCCATCTTTCACGTAACCGCGAAGAACCCCAAGGGAGGTTCTAGATTGTACTGATCCCACACCCAGTCGGAGAGATCCTCGGCCTTAGGCACGTTTTCGACGGTGCCGGTCTCGGGGACCCGGAGGCCGTCAGCGGTTATCTCTGGGCGCTCCTCATCGGGTGCTTGTGCAGTGATCGGTACCCACGGCATAGGGGCAACTCCTTTCATTCGATGCGTAGCGGTGCCCTAACAAAGTGTCGGGACTTATGGCAGGCAACGTTCCGCATTTGTTTTGTTCTCTCGTTGCTCGGACGTATGACCGCCGCTGTAGTTCCACGATGGTAGAGTGGTGTTTCAAGGGCCGGGGGAGTTCTCACGCTCGAATGGCAGTCTCAGTATCCCCTCAGCGCCGATGGCAACGTCGTTGGCTATGATCCCTCGTTCGTCGATTAGGTAGCCCGCGGGTGCGAAGAACATTGCGTACTCCTTTGATATCTCCCAGTGCCGTTGCAGTAGGATCGGGAAGGTGACGCCGTGTTTCCCGGCCTTAGTTCTGTTAGCTTCGAGCCCGCCTCGACTGATCATCACCACCTCGAGGTCGTTGGTCCGATGCTGCTGGTGAAGTCGCACGAGATCCGGCGTTAGTGCCTGGCAAGGCCCGCACTCAGGCCCAGCAAAGACCAGTAGGACCCGCTTCCCTCGAAACTCCGCAAGAGTCCGCTGTGTTCCCGCTAAGTCCGTCAGGCAAAAGTTCGGAGCCGGGGTGCCCGCCTCTAAGCCCGCACGGGGCAACTTGAATGATCCCGAATCCGACGGTAGAGGCACAATTCCTCCCTATGAGTTCATACTCGTTCCTGGAACACTACTCAGGAAGCGGCCGGGGAGTCATCGCCCGGCCGCTTCCCACTAATCCGCAGTTCTTAGCAGTTCCACCATGTGGTACAGGCATAGAAGCAGAAGCCCCAGATGCAGATTCTGTAACAGCAGCTTCCACTCTCAAGATCCACGGTAGCTTCGTCGGGAAGGTCAAGTCCCTTGCCTTGCAGATAAGCTTTGGGGTTGGCCTTTGCCTGATTGAGGGCATTGGGGTCGTCCTCGATGTCCTCAAACGCACGGCGAAGCTGAGGGTGGCTCACAAAGTGCGCGGCAGTTCTTTGGGCACGCGCAAAGTCCCGAGCGTGCTGGTCATTCCACGGCATGGTTTTGGTCCTCCTTTCGCAACTTAATGTTTAGTCTGAGTAGGCAACGTGTCGCTGTACCTCCTTTCCTAACTCGGTCCCTTATCCCTACTCGATTCACATTGTGGCACGGAGGAATCAATCGATAGTCAATTCAGGGTCAATGTCTGGTCAATTGAAGTTTTCTGGAAAATGGACCTTAGGAGGGGTTAGCCTATTGTCTTTCTCCTTCAATGTTTCCGGCGCATAGGGTTTTTCGGCGAATGTCTTGAAATTTGGTAGCTCTGCGCTGGATTCCCGCTGCAGCATCTGCCTATACGAACAGTGGTGTAGTAGCGCCTGGGAACGCAAGCCAAGCCCAGCATAGCAACACATCAAAAGATAGTGACCGGCTTCGTGGCGGACGTCCTTGTCCAGGAGTTTGTAGCACGCGTGGACACCCTCCGCGTACTGTCCCGCATCTATGTAGCATTCGGTGAGACGGCGCAACGTGTCCATGTACGCGTTGCACAGTCGTTCCCGCTCGACTAAGGTCCATTCTTCGTACAGGTTCTGGGATAGGAAGTCTTCTCGGTACAGCCCGACCGCTTCCTCGTATTTGGCCACTGCTGCTGGCAATCGCTTAGTTCGTTCGAAAAAAGACCCTTCTGCATAGCAAGATTCGAATTCATCTACGTCCGTCCACACCTGGAGGTCAGGACATAGTCTATAGTGCTCCTCATCGAGCACGATATGAGTCGAACATCCTTCGGGTAAAGGATAGCTGCTTAGAATGCTGCGTAGATCATAGATTGCGGTATTCAAAGAGCCTCGGGCCCGTTTAGGACTCGACTCGGGCCACAGCCACTCCATTAGGTAGTCGCGCGAGACCGGTTGTGTCCGGTTCGCTAACATGTACTTAAGGATGGCCAGCGCTTTTGTGTTGCGACCCAATGGTATGGTTATGTCTTCCCATAAGACTTCGAAGCGCCCTAATAAACGGACCTGTAGATGGGCCTGGTCAAATTCACCACATTGTGGTGGTACGCTTCGGCGACCAAAGAAGGCTTCCTGGTTAGCATTACGTGGTGCCGTCGTGTCCACACTCCCAAATGGTTTCCGCGCAGGCCGCATCCACACCCACCCCTCTCTCAAGCACGGAGCTTTTAGCACCGCCGCCGCTGTTCGACAGCCCGGCTACCTCCTCCCAGCTGGCTAGGAGGACCCTAGGCTTTGCGCCCCCACGGAGGCGCGTGCATGCCCTCAGAAAAGCACAGCCCGATGAATCCCCGATGAATTTTGAGGGCGTGGGGGTCTTTTCGTCGAAATTTCTGTTCCGGTAGCGCCTCCACCACCCAGAATGTCTGCGGGCGTTCTCGTAGTGCTGCCAGGGGTGCTCCCTGACATCCATACTCCAGTACCACGGGTTCCACATGTGCATGTGCTCGCCGGAATCGGAGAGTTGGCCCGAGTGGGGCGGTTCCTCCCAGAAGGCTTTGGCTGCGTACATGAGGATGTGCCGCCGCCCGATGTGCTTCCTTAGTTCGCGCAGATACTCCTTGAGGGCGCCCGGTGAGATGGTGGCGTTCGGGTTTGGGTCGTAGAGTTCGTAGTCTATGATACGACGATTGTGTGGGGCACCGCACAGGTGACTCTAGGGGATCGGGACGGGGCTATCACCCTCTCTACTCAAAGAGCCACTCGTAAGCCTTCTCGCCGTCGTTTTGCCTCCCGCTGCCTTCGCTCTTCTTTTGATTCTGTGGATTTTTGGTAGTTCGGTAGTCTTTTAGTTCTTTCTCTATATAGGGAACGGCCTTCCACACGACGCTCATGTCCGGTGGTGCGCACGATGTGAACGACCCTGTAGAGGTAGGAGGAGTAGCGCCCTTTATGCCGCCTCCTCTCCACGAACTCAAGTAATCCTCTGTCTTTGAGCACGTGTAGGTGGCGCTGGACGGTACGCACAGAGCAGCCAAGAATACTCGAAAGGCGGTTCATGGAAGGCCAACAGAGGCCGTTCTTAGAGTTTGCGTGGTCCGATAGCACACACAGCGTGCCTATGGTGTAGGCCGGAACCCCCGCCTCCATAAGCACTTCGGTCTTGGGCATCCGGGTGAATTTCTGCCTCAGCGCCACCGTCGCCTCCTCGTGGGATTTCCGCGAATACCTTGTGTAGCCAGCAATCCGACTCGCTTCGCCTTACCGTCTTGCACTTGTTGCCGAGCCACCTCAACCCAGTAACAAACCAGATCGCTTCGGCCAGGTATACGTTCGGAATATAAACGTCGCAAAGTATCGACGTACTCGTCGCCTAGCTCCGCACGCATCTTCTTGTCCCCCAGAAACGGGGGGTTGCCTACTATCACATCTGCTTCTGGCCAAGCAGGTTCTGTCGGACTGCCTTGCTCGTCGTATGCGAGGATCGCGTCCATCTGGGTCACAGTCTCAAGAGGCTTGAGGATCGGCTCGGCCGGCTGCCCGAAGCCGTTGTCTCTCAGCCATTGGATGTAACCGATCCACACGGTAGCCGCGGCTAGGTCGTGAGCGTACTCGTTGATCTCGATACCGTGCACCTGCTCAGGTCCCACCTTCGGAAAGAACTTCGGCAGGCCCACGTCGTCTGCGAAGCTGATGACCTCCTTCTCAAGGTCGAGCAGCTGCTTCAGCGAGACGTACAGGAAGTTGCCGCTGCCGCACGCGGGATCGAGCACGCGTGTCTCAGCTATCTCCCCCGAGAAGTCCTCTAGCAGCCGCCTTAGGTCGTTGTGGCGCTGCGTGCGAGGCCCCCGCTAGAGGCCTCCCGACGTTCGACGAGGCTGTTTGCTTGCTTTTGCACCTCTGCCCACCGGCGACGCAGCGGGGCCATCAATACCGGCTCAACGATGGCGAGTATGTCCTCGCGACTGGTGTAGTGCGCCCCCAGCTGGGCACGCTTGCCCGGGTCCAAAGATCGTTCGAACAGAGTGCCCAGGATGGCTGGCTCTATGCTCCCCCAGTCCAGACCAGTCAGGCGGCTCAGGATCCGCAGCCCTTCGGCGTCGAGCTCGAGCACCTCGTCGTCGTCGAACAGCCCGCCGTCAAAATGCGGCACACGATCCGCTCCGAAGAAGCCTCCGGTCTGCATGGCGCCGAACAACTGGCGGAGTGGCACGGTGAACTCCCCCGGCCTGGTACGCGTCGCGGCGGCCAGCTTGCTGAACAGGTTCTCCGGTAGCAGCCGGACGTCCTCGGCGAACAGGCAGAACAGTATGCGTATCAAGAAGTGTGCAGCCCGATCGGGGTCTTCACCCTTCTGGCGAAGCAGCCTGGCCAGCCTAGCGAACTCCTGTGCCGCCTTCTCCGTGACCTGCTCGGGCGTTTCGGCGACGCGGAACGTCTCGGGGGCGGTCCACACCCGCCGAAGCTGGTCTAGCTTCTGGGGCACGAGGAGGTCGTCCAGGGAAAAGGTGGTGACCGCCTTTACCGAGTTGGTGAAGTTGGTATGTACCTGGATCGACTGGATGTCCGATACTACGAGCAGCGGCGGATTCTCAAGTGACTCCCGGTACTGCTGCAGCTGCTGGCTTGAGCGCTTGCGCTTACTAAGCCGCTCCTCTTTGGCTACCCCGTTAATACCCTCGTAAGCCGCCTGGTAGGACACGCCCACGGCTATGGCTATGGCGCGGCAGGCACAGTCTCCCGCCTCACCTTTGTAGCCAGCCTCGGCCCTGCCTCCGTCGTCGTACACAAACTACATTACCTGCTCCTTCCGTAGCTTGCTTCCTTGGCCACGCTAGCGTGGTCCCTGCTGTGCTCCCGCCGCCACACCATGCGGGCGCATAGCAACTCCAGGGCCTCCGGGTCGCCCCACCTGTGGAGGGCCAACAGCCGGTAATGCTGCGGGCCGTACCTGTGCAGGGTGACGAGGCCGCCCAGGCGGCCCCAACAGGCCCGTACAGCCTCGTAGCTGTCGGCCCGCGTCCACTCCTGCAGGGCCTCGTCGCGTAGCTGCCATAGCTCGGAGCAACGCCGGCGATGCTTCTGGCACATCAGCGCAACCCCTCCCGGCAACGGCGGCAGGGCAGCGCTTCTACCTGCTCGCTGCCCTGATCGTCGGCGTAGCCCAGGTAGACCCACCCGTCCACGTAGGCGTGGGGGTGTTCCTGTGCCGGGCGTTGCTTTGCCCGCGCGATAGCGGCGGCGATAACGTGCTTGCAGCACATAAAAGGCGCGCCCGTTTCGCGATCAGTGCAGACGTACCTAAAGTCCTGGCAGCCGCAGGTCTCGTCGGTAAGGTTTACGCGCCAAAAACCGCCCTGGGCACTAGGTACTGCCCACAAATCGCCGTACAGCTTGTGGATGCGGTGCCGCTCGCGGTTGTACAGCAGCAAGCCGCGTGTTGTGCGCTCCTGCAACGCACGCATAAGCCGGTCCTTAGCGGCCAGGTGCGCAGGCTGCGCTAGAATTGCTTTCGTCAAAGGACATGCCTCCTTTGGCCGGGCTCCGGGGCGTCCTACCGCCTGCGGGGCCATTTCCTTACAGTCGAGAGCGTAACAGCTTTGCGAGTCCTTTGTAAGAGTTTTCTTGTATTTTTTTATAACGTTGTTAGACTTGGCTGTAACACTAACAGACTACACAAGAAAGGAGGCTAGAATGCAAGGCATGGTTCACATAGGTGAAAACCTAAAGCGATTGCGTGCACGTAGGTACCTGACGCAGCGCCAACTAGCAGATAGGGCCGGGGTCAGCCCGGACACCATCGCGAAGCTGGAGACCAACCGCACGGAGCCCCGCTACGTCACGCTCTTTCGGCTTGCCGATGCGTTGGATTGCACCCCTGATGACCTTACCGGGTACGGGCAGGAGGGCTAGCCGTGGATGCCACAACGAAGCTAGCTCGCACGCCGTACGAGCGGACCAAAACGTTACAGCAAGAGCGAATACTTGAACTGGGTCGCAAGCCTCCCATCAAAGACCTGCTGGTGCTTGGCTCTAACAACGACCCTTTTTACGCGGGGAGGGGGATCAGCGGGAGCATGCCGAGTGGTTTGCCGTGGTCTTCGGGGACAGCACGGGCGTGCACCTGAGGCGCGTCCACTACCGCCTGGTTTCGCGTGGTGATGTCATGCGTGCCGACGGCGTGCTCTACGAGAACAACAAAGATAGCTGGGGCTACCTCAATAATGCGAGCCGCTACGCCCGCTACCTGGGCCTGGTAGACCCCGAGGACATCGTAGATCGGCGCAACCCTAGGCCGCACATCTTCATGAAGCCGGGTTACGGCTTCCAGCCAGAGTGGGAATATGAGCTGGAAACCCATCGCCTCGGCCGCATCCACACGCGGCTTGGAAACCGATCGTGGTGGAACCCGATAGACGTAGAGACGGAGGTTAGCGGCTACCTCTACGAGGAGGCACTACAGCCCTACCACGTCGAGGTGTGGGCGGAGAAGACGACGATGAACGATATCCTCGGCCCGCTGTGTCATGCGCTGGGAGCCAACTACGTCAGCGGCGCGGGCTACCAATCCATCACGGCGATGGTTAACCTCTTGCGTCACCGGGTTGCCAGGCTAGAGAAGCCCTGTCGCGTGCTCTACATCTCCGACTACGACGCCGCCGGCAGGAACATGCCAAAGCAGATGGCGCGTCAGATGGAGTTCTGGATCGAGCGCTACGCTGCCGACTACGACATCCGCGTGGAGCCCATCGTCATGACCGCCGAGCAGTCCAAAAAATACCCACCCGCACCCGATACCGGAGCAGTGGAGCTTGATGCTATGGAGGTAACCGACCCCGGCCTGCTGGGGCGCATTGTCCGCGACAGCGTGGCACAGTTCCGCGATTTCGACCTCTCCCGCAAGGTAGAGCAGGCCAAACAGGCTGCCAAGGAGGTCGTGGACGAGGCGGTGCGGGATGCGATAGCCGACGAGCTGGCAGCCGTCGAGGAGGCCAAGGCCGAGGCGGCGGAGATCTACGAGCGTTTCCGTGCTCCCCTTGAGGAACTAGCGGCAGCGTTGGACGAGGAATTGGCTCCGCTAGACCAGCGAGTCGAAACGCTCCAACAAGCCGTAACAGAAAAGCTAGCCGCCCTCGAACCCGACCTACCGCCCTTGCCGGAAGGGGTTACCGAAGCGGACCCGGACGACGAGGACTGGCTGTTCGACAGCCGGCGCGACTACCTAGAGCAACTGAAGCACTACAAGCGCCGCTGACGCTCCCGCCCGCCACGCATGCGTGGCCGCCCGCTGTGGCCGCGGACACAGCCACAGGGTTGGGGTAGGCCCGAAGGCGTGCGGGCGCTTAGACGCAAGGCTCGTGGCGCTCAGGGTTAGCTGCAAAGCCAGCAGGAGCAATCATCCGGGTGGTGTACTACGCCGTCGGCTCGATCCGGATCCGGTTTGAGGTAGGCATCTAGCACCGGCAGCAGCTCATCCGCTCGCTCGGGCGTGTCGTACAGCGCGGCGCTCATAGCCGCCGCCGTGGGCCTGTAAAGGTGGTCGTCCTCGCGACAACGCGCGAGCTGTTCAGCAAGCCATTGCGGTGGGTCGTGTAGCAACTCGGCTACGCTTTTGTACTCCCGTTTCGCTTCGGCGGTACCGCCGAACCAGCTGCCCGAACCGCCCGAGAGCGGACCTTGCGGACCTTGCGGACCTTTCTCCGGTATAGATGCTTCACGAGACGTTTCAAAGCTGCCAATGTTGAAAAAAGGTCCGCAAGGTCCGCTGTGAACAACGCCTTCGTGGTTTTCCCTTTTACCTAAGCCGGATACGCCGGGCGGACAAAGGTCCGCTGATTGTCCGCTGAGCGGACCTTTGTCCGGCGTTTCAGCGCTGTTGTATGCATCTTGGCGCTGTTTGTTGTTGTTTGTGCCGCTTGTACGTCCGCTCTTCCTCGAGTTAGCGGACCTTTGTCCTCGCTCGGATCAGGTGGGTCTTCGCCGTCCCCAGGGCCGCCGTCGTCGCCATCGTCGGGACGGTCGTCGCGGAGGCCGATGCCCTTCCAACCCTTGCGGTCCTTGTGCGCACCGGAGGTGTACGTAAAGCCCTTGTGCCCGCGCTCCCGAAGGCGCTCACCGAAGCGGCGCTGGGACTCGCTGGCCTCGCCGTTGTCGGCGCACCACTCCTGATATGCCTTGTAGAGCGGGGTAGCCGGGGCCGTGGCGTCTTCGTGGATTACGCACTGCTCGGCAAAGAACGCGGCCAGGGCATCCATCGCGGTCTTGTAGCGCTCCGTGGCGTCCTTAACCTGGTCGGGCTCCCCGAGGCCGTCGCGTTGGTACTCTAGACAACCACGGACGATCCACGCCAACACGCCGGGCAGCTCGGCCCGCAAAGGGGTGCTCCCGCCTATCGTCAGCTAAGCGCATATCTATGCAACACCACAACATCTACTGGTGATTTCAACGCTTAGGTGTGGGTTCGTAGGGCGATTCTGGCCCTAAAGGACCGGTGCTATGCAGGATCCTGCAAATGAACTTCCGAGAATTCCACTTCCACGCACTCGGGTGAATAAGGGCAAGAGAAAGGGCCGAGGCTGCTGCCCCCCGACCCTTGTGCTGCTCTAACTACTTGGGTAGACCCTACTGGAGCTTACCATTCACGTACGGCACATTGCAGCCGCTCACAGCATCACTGGGATCGATGTAGCA
>Ga0126304_10001943_pt1 | contig 10025 bp, 5 predicted proteins | sample Plot25_FD_92538 | JGI IMG/M metagenome (GOLD analysis project Ga0126304, IMG submission 92538) | Serpentine soil microbial communities from UC McLaughlin Reserve, CA, USA - Plot25 | ecosystem: Environmental > Terrestrial > Soil > Grasslands | place: USA: UC McLaughlin Reserve, Lake County...
GCTCTCGCGGGCGAGCTGGATCGCGAGCCGCCCGACGCCGCCGGTCGCGCCGGTGACCAGCACGCGCTTGCCGAGTACGAGGCCGGCGACCTGGAGCGCCCGCAGCGCCGTCAGCCCGGCGGCGGGCAGCGTGGCAGCTTGCGCGTCGGGGACCAGGGCGGGGATCGCCGCCAATCGGGTGGTTGGAATTGCGGCGAACTGCGCCCAGGCGCCGGCGTCGACCAGGCCGACCACGCGAGTGCCCTGCGGATATCCGCTCCCGTCGGCGGCGGCACGCTCGATCACACCTGCCGCATCCCAGCCCGTGATCGATCCCTCGCGCAGATCCCGCAGGCGCGTGACCTCACCGCGGTTGAGCGAGAACGCTCGCACCCGCACCAGTGCCTGATCTGGCAGCGGCAGGGGTTCCGGGACGTCGTCGGTCAACGTGACGTAGGGGGCGACCGAGGTCGTCGTCAGGGCAAGCACAGCCCGGTCCTAGTGTCGGTGCGCACCGGCCCGGCGAGGCGCTACGGCGCGATGTTGTGATTGAGGTGGAAGACGTTGTCGGGGTCGTAGCGCCGCTTGACCTCTCTCAGCCGGTCGTAGTTCGGACCGTAGGCTGCGCGGATGGCGTCGTCTGTCTGGTCGTCGCCGAGGTAGTTGAGCCAGCGGCCGCTCCCGAAATGCTCTCGCATCGCCGCGAACGCGTCGCGGGTCCAGGCGATGTTCGCCTCTGTGTGGGCCGGGTCGGTCCAGACGGACGGGATGAGGAGGTTCCAGCCTTGGCCGCGGTGGGGCACCGCTGTCTCGCGCGCGCCGACGCGCGTCACGGCTCCGTGGAAGTGCTCGAGCAGGATCGCCGTCATCGGAGAGGGGACAGTGGCGAACCGCTCGACGGCGATGTCGATCAGCTCGTCGGGGAGGCCGCGGGTGAAACTCGAGAGCCAGTAGTTGAGCGATCCGTCCGGGAATCCCGCGTCGAGGAGCGTGTTCATCACCGGGTACGGCATCGACCCGACCTCGACCATCAACGGTGACCCCCACGTCTTGAACGGCTCCAGGTCGCGCTCCGCTTCGGCGGGGTCTCCGGTGTGGCAGACGACCAAGGCCGAGAGCTTGGCGCCGGAGCCGTCCGGCGCATGTACCAGCCCGGCGAACACGGTCAGATCGTCGGACGCGTCCGCCACCGCATCGCGGTAGAAGCGCAGCAGGCCGGGCGCAGCCTCGATGGGATGAGCGATCAGTCCGCCCACGATCGTCTGGAGGGGGTGCAGGCGGTAGGTAAACGACGTCGCGACGCCGAAGTTGCCGCCGCCTCCCCGCAGCGCCCAGAAGAGATCGGCGTGTGACGCTGCGTCGACGTGGAGCACATCGCCCTCTGCCGTGACGAGCTCGACCGCGAGCAGGTTGTCGGCTGCGAGTCCGTACTTGGCCATCAGCCAGCCGAGGCCGCCGCCCAGGGTGTAGCCCGCGATACCCGTCCCGGAGACGGCGCCGCCGGTCACCGCCAGGCCGTGCTTGGCGGCAGCATCATTCAGCTCCCCCCAGATCACGCCCCCCTCGGCGGTGGCGGTTGCCCGCTCGGGATCGATCGCGATCCCCTTCATATCGGCGAGATCGATCATCACTCCGCCGTCCGTGACGGCACGCCCGGCGACGTTGTGGCCGCCGCCGCGGACCGAGACCTCGAGTTCGGCCCGGCGCGCGAGGGCGAGCGCCGCAGCGACGTCGCACATCGTCCGGCAGCGGATGATCAGAGCTGGTCTGCGGTCAACCATGCCGTTGTGGACGGCACGGGCCGCCTCGTAGCCTGGGTCCCGCGGACCAAGGACGGATCCGGAGACCTCTCTGGCCAGGTCGGCGACGAGGGCGGAGTTCGAAGTTGTGCTCATGAGCTTTCCTCCAGGGAAGTGGGCTTGCGTGGCGATGGTGGAGACGGTCGAGGCGCCTTCGCACCGTGGCGACCCCCCTGTCTTTTCCGGCGGTACAGCTGCGCCGCTCGTCCGGTGCGGCCGTGCGCCTAGCGCGCTCGCGTCGCATTCCCGCGCGAAGCCGTGTCTTTCCGCACAATGCCGGCTAGGGTCAAAGCAGATGAACCAGGCCGCGGCCACCGGACAGCTACTCGAGCGGAGCGAGGAGCTTGCGCGGATCGAGTCCGCGCTGGCCGCGTCTCGCTCGGGGCGCGGCAGGTTCGTGGTGGTCGAAGGGCCTGCTGGGATGGGGAAAACGGCGCTGCTCGCCGCGGCGCGGACCGCGGCAGCAGACGGTGGGATGCGCGTGCTTCGCTCGCGAGGGACAGACCTGGAGCGCGAGTTCGCCTTCGGAGTGGTGCGCCAGCTGTTCGAGCCGCCGCTGGCCGAGGCATCGGAGCTCGAACGCGCCGATCTCCTCCAAGGCGCTGCCGGCGTGGCCGCCGGCCTGCTCGGACTTCCAGGCTCGCCCCCTCCGGGCGGCCCGCCCGCCTCGGGCGTCGATCCCTCGTTCGCGGTCCTTCACGGCCTCTACTGGCTGTGCGCGAACCTGACCGTGGTGGGTCCGGTTTGCGTGGTCGTCGACGACGCGCACTGGGCCGACGCCACGTCCCTGCGGTACCTGGCCTTCCTGCTCACGCGCCTCGAGGAGCTGGACGCATCACTCGTTGTGGCGACCCGTCCGCGCGAGGAGGGCACCGATGCTGAGCTGCTTGCGAGGGTGACGACCGATCCCTCCGCGGATGTGATTCGTCTTCTTCCGCTGACCAGCTCGGCCGTCGCCCAGCTCGTTGAGTCCGGGCTAGGTGGGGTTCCGGATCCGGTCTTCGTCGACGCCTGTCTGCGCGCAACCCGCGGGACGCCGTTCCTGATGCGCGTGCTCGTGGACGCGCTCAGCGAAGGAGGAATCGCTCCGACCGCGGAGGCAGCGCGCCAGGTGGAGAGGATTGGGGCACGAACGGTCGGTCGCTCGATTCGCCTGAGGCTCCGTCGGCTGCCGGAGCATGCGGGGCGGCTCGCTCGGGCGCTGGCGGTCCTCGAGCAGAGCGATCTTCTCCCAGCGGCGCGACTCGCAGACCTCGATGAGGCCGACGCAGCCGAGGCGGCCGACTTGCTGACGAGTGCGGGGATCGTCGAGACGGGCCCGCCGCTGACGTTCATCCATCCGATCGTCCGCAGCGGGATCTATTCGGAGCTCTCCCGAGCAGAGCGCGCAGAAGGCCACCGCCGTGCCGCCCGGATGCTCGCCGAGCAACTGGGCGCGCAAGAGCGGGTCGCCAAGCATCTGCTGGTCAGCGAGGCCGCCGGCGATCGCTGGGTGGTCGAACAGCTGGTCGAGGCCGCATGCGCGGCCGGAAAGCAGGGCGCTCCCGAGTCGGAGGCGATCTTCCTACGCCGTGCGCTGGCTGAACCACCGCAGCCGGGCGACCGGTTTGCAATGCTGCTCGACCTCGGAATGGCGGAAGCGAGCGCCGGGCTCGCCGACTGGCCAGAGCACTTGCAGCAGGCCGTCGACACCGCCCCCAACGCTGCCGTAGCCGGCGCGTCAGCCCTCGTGCTCGGGCTCGCGCTCAGCCGCGCCCAGCGCTTCGCCGAGGCGGTTACGGTGCTTGATCGCGCCGCGATCTCGTTCGCCACTCCCGACTCGGACCTCGCGCTGGCGCTCGAAGCCGCCGCCGTCGGCGCCACCCTCAACGACCCTCTGGCCGCGGCGTCGGTCGCGCTCCGCCTCGAGACTCTGCTCGCCCGCGCCGCGGGCGAGCCTGCGGCGCCGCCCGAGCTGCTGGCGGCGGCCGCGTTCATCTCCGTCCTCACGAACGAGCCCGCCGAGCTCGGAGCCGACCTCGCCACCCGGGCGCTGCGCGGCGGAGGGACTGGGCCGCCGCAGTCGGGGATGCCACCCTGGTTCGCGTTCACGACGTGGTTCTCGCAGGCGATGATCTCGCTGCTTTGGGCCGAGCGGTACGCCCAGGTGCGGCCGCTGCTCGATGCCTCGATCGCGCAGGCCCGAGCCACCGGCGACAGCAGCAGGCTCGCTATCGGCTTGGCTACCCGCGGCTGGCTCGCGCTCCGGCGCGGCGATCTGATCGCCGCCGAGGGAGACGTCCGGACGGTGCTCGCCGCGGCCGACCTCCCCCCACCAACCCTGTACCGCGTCCTGAACGGCGGTGTGCTCGTCAAGACACTCGTCGATCAGGGGGAGCTCGACGCGGCCGAGCAGGCGCTGGCGCCGCTCGACTCCCAAGCAGAAAGCGGCTCGATCACGGCCTCCGTGCTTCGTCTCGCCCGCGGCCGGCTGCGCGTCGAACAGGGCCGAGTCGCGGAAGGGCTGGAGGACTTCCTGGCCGTTGGTGCACGCCTGACGCGAGGGATGATCACAAGCCCGGGTTTCCTCCCCTGGCGGTCGGAGGCCGCTCTCGCTCATCTCGCGCTTGGCCAGGGCGAGCCGGCTCGACGCCTCGCCGACGAGGAGCTCGAGCTCGCCGGGGCATTCGGAACCCCACGCGCGCTCGGCGTAGCCAAGCGTGCCGCCGGCATCGTTGCCGGCGGTGACTGCGGAGCGACCCTGCTCCGCGAGGCGATCCACGAGTTCGAGCGGGGCGACGCCAGGTTGGAGAGAGCGCGCGCCCTCGCTGACCTCGGCGCCCTGCTGCGACGACGCAATCGGCGCACGGAAGCGCGCGAGCTCCTCCGCGAGGCACTCGACGCCGCCCACCGCGCGGGCGCAGGACTGCTCGCTGAACAGGCGGAGACCGAGCTCCGAGCCACGGGCGCGCGGCCGCGCCGGGTCGTTCTCACGGGGGTCGCCTCGCTGACAGCGAGCGAGCGCAGGATCGCCGAGCTCGCGAGCCAGGGCCTCACCAACCGCGAGATCGCCCAGACGCTCTTCATCACTGCACGCACCGTCGAGGGTCACCTGACGAGCGTCTTCCGCAAGTTGCAGTTGAACTCCCGCGAGGAGCTTCCTGCCGCACTAGCCGGCAGCACTCCAGTCCCGGCCTAGCTTCCTGAAGGCTCCGAGCTCGAACACGACTCGGGCACTCGCCGCACGATCGGGAGCGTCGTTGGAGGTCTCCTCAGAGCACGAGTGCTTGTCCTCCGGGGGTGAGCCGCAAGAGTCAGGGGGGTCGCCACGGTGCGAACGCGGGTCCGCCGTCTCCACGATCGCCGGGACAAGTCAGTTCAGCACGCGATCAAGGAGGACCAAGTGCGATCCGCATTCGAAGTCATCATGGGAAGGGGCCGCGACGGCCATGGCCGACGCGGAGCGATCGTCCTCGCGGGGGCGCTCGCGGTGTTCGTGGCCGCTCTCATGTACTCGTCGTCCTCGGCCTACGGGGCACCGGAGGCCAAGCCGCCGCCCAAGCAGGTGGTGGGGAAGAAGCCCACGAAGAAGAAGCCGAAGGTCGAGGCGGGCATCCGCCGCGGCCAGCTCAACGTCCTCGGGACGGCGAAGAGCGACAGGATCACGCTGCGGCTGAAGCCGGGCAACAAGTCCCGGCTCCAGGTCGACGTCGGCAGCAACGGGTCCGCCGAGTTCACCTTCAAGCGCTCGGCCTTCAACCGGATCGTCGTTCGCGGCGCAGCCGGCGCCGACACGCTCTCGATCAACGAGCGCTACGGCGTGTTCACCAACACCGAGGCGACGAGCCTCTTCGGTGACACCGGCAACGACGTGCTGCGCGGCGGCTCGGCAGCCGAGCGGCTGTTCGGCGGCATCGGCAACGACACGATCGACGGCAAGCGGGGCAACGACCTGATCGAGGGCGGCGCGGGCAGTGACCTGGTCGTCTTCAACGGCTCGAACGCTGCGGAGAAGTTCGAGTTCTCGGCCAACGGAAAGCGGCTGAGGTTCGTCGGCGCGAGCACGATGAACATCGCCGGCGTCGAGCGATTCGACCTGCGGGCGTCCGGCGGCGCGGACAACGTGGTCGTCAACGATCTCGCGGGGGCCGGGCTCGGCCAGCTGAACGCCGACCTGGGACAGGACGGGGCTGCCGACGTCGTCGAGATCAAGGGCTCCCCGGCTGCAAACGAGCTCCGGGTCGGCGGCGCGCTCAGCATCAGTGGCATCGGGGCGGCGGTCAACGTCCTCCGTGCGCAGGCCGCGAACGACAAGCTGAACCTCGATCCTGGCGCGGGCAGCGACCGCGTCGTCGTCGAGGGCACGGCCGGAAATGACACCATCGGCGTCGCCCCGGCGGCGACGGCACCACACGTCGCCGTCTCGGGCGGTCCGGCCGGGCTGCCGATCGACGTCGTCAACGCCGAGGCGCTGGCCGTCGAGTCTGTTGCCGGCAACGACACGCTCAACGGAGCCATCGGGCTCGCCGCACTCACGCAGCTGACGCTGGACGGCGGAGCGGGCAACGACGCGATCAACGGCGGCGACGGCAACGACACGCTACGCGGCGGGAGCGAGAACGACGCGATCGACGGAAACGCAGGCGCCGACGTGGCGCTGATGGGCTCCGGCGATGACACCTTCGTCTGGGATCCGGGGGACGGCAGCGACGTCGTCGAAGGTCAGGACGGCGCCGACACGATGCTCTTCAACGGTGCCGGTGTCGCGGAGAGCTTCGACTTCTCCGCCAACGGCAACCGCCTGAAGTTCTTCCGCGACGTCGCGAACATCACGATGGACGTCGACGACACCGAGCGAGTCGATCTCCGCGCGCTCGGCGGCATCGACAGCACAGTCGTGAACGACCTGTCCGCAACGGACGTCAAGAACATCGTGCTCGACCTCGCCACCGACGCGGCGGTCGACACGACCACGGTCAACGGCACCGGCGGCAACGACACGGTCGCGATCACGCCCAACACGGGTGCGGTCGACGTGACCGGGCTGGCCGCAGCCGTCAAGATCACGGGCTCGGAGGCAGCGAACGACCTGCTGAACGTCAAGGGGCTCGGCGGCAACGACACGGTCTCCGGCGCCGTCGGGCTCGCAGCCCTGATCAAGCTCGGGATCGACGGCGGTGCCGGGGACGACACGATCAACGGCGGCGACGGTGCCGAGGTGCTCGTCGGCGGCGACGGTGACGACGCGATCGACGGCAACCGCGGCAACGACACCGGTCTCCTCGGAGCCGGCGACGACACGTTCATCTGGGATCCCGGCGACGGCAGCGACGTCGTCGAGGGCCAAGACGGCGCCGACGGCGCCGACACGCTGCTCTTCAACGGCGCCGGCGTGGCCGAGAACTTCGACGTCTCGGCCAACGGTGAGCGCGTCAAGTTCGTTCGTGATGTCGCCAACATCACGATGGACTTGAACGACATCGAGTTCATCGACGTCCGAGCGCTCGGCGGGGCAGACAACGCGGTCCTGAACGACACCAGCGGGACCAGGCTCAAGTCCGTCGCGTTCGACCTCGAGGCTGCGATCGGCGGCGGCGTGGGCGACGGCGCGGCCGACTCGGTCACGGTCAACGGCACGAACGGCCCAGACGACATCCAGATCGACGCATTCGAGGGCGTCGTGGAAGTGATCGGGACTTCACCCGCAGTCCAGATCGAGCACTCGGAGGCCGCCAACGACAAGCTGACCGTCAACGGCCTCGGCGGCGCAGACACGATCACCGCCGGGCCCGGCCTCGCGGCACTGATCCAGCTCGTCATCAACGGCGGCACCGAGGCCGACGTCCTCACCGGCGGCGACGGCAACGACCGGATCGCCGGCCAGCAGGGGAACGACTCCATGTTCGGCGGCGCCGGAAACGACACGCTCGTGTGGAACCCCGGCGACGCCAACGACCTGGTCGAGGGTCAGGCCGGCACCGACACGATGGAGTTCAACGGCGCCGCCGGCGACGAGGCCTTCGAGGCCTCGGCCGTGGCCGGACGGCTCCGCTTCACCCGCGATCTCGGCAACATCGTCATGGACGTCGACGGCACGGAGACCGTCGATCTCCGGGCGCTGGGCGGCAAAGACACTGCCGACCTCAACGACCTGACCGGCACGGACGTAACGAAGGTCAACATCGACCTGGCCGGCGCGATCGGCGGCGGAGCGGGCGACGCGGCTGCCGACACGATCACCGTCAACGGCACCAACGGCCCCGACAACATCGCGGTGGCCGCAAACGGCGGTGTCGTCGACGTCACCGGCCTCTTCACCACAATCGGAATCAGCCACCCAGAGCTTGCGAACGACCTGCTCGCGATCAACACGCTCGACGGCGACGACGACGTCGTCATCGGCCCCGGCGTGGCGGCATTGATCCAGACGCTCGTCGACCTGGGCGGCGACGAGTAACTACACCCTCTCCCCGGGAGCGATCGGGGCCCCGCCCGGGCCCCGATCGCGTTTCGCCACGCGACCGGCTCGAAAAAGAGGAAGGAGGTGAGCACGATGAGCATGACCCTCACACACACCCTCGGAGCACACGATCGCTTGGAGGCATTGTGGGTCCGTTGGATCGGCACCCTCGAAAGCTGGGAGCGGAACCTGGTCCTTCGTCACGAGCTCGAGTGGCACGACCTGTTCAGCTCGGGCGAGTGGACGTGGGCTGATCTCGAGCACGAGATAGCGGAGACCATCGCCGCTTGGTAGCTGAGATGAGTACTCGGAGTCGCGTCGCTTCCGTGCAAGGGAAGGCGGGCACAAGGTGCCCCCGGGTCGGGCCTACCAACGGAACGAGCCCGTCCGCACTCGCGTGTCTCCAGGCCGCGTTTCCGGAACAGCCAACGTTCCTTGTCCCGAATTTTGTCCCCGAATACGTCGATCTAACCTAACGGTGCTGCATGGAACATGGCTCTCCAATGCGGATGATGGGGCATGCTGCCCCGGATTTCGCGATTTGCCATGCAGAAGGTCGTGGGTTCGAGTCCCATCATCCGCTCTAAAGTACCTGTAAAACTGTTGTTTTAGTTCTCAATTTTGAGAACTAAGAACGCAACTTTGTCCCGGGACTGCGGCGTGGTGCCCGCTTGAGGATGACGTCTTTGTGCAGGTCGGCTGGCGGAGGCGTGTGAGGCGTAACTCGACTGAGAGGGGATGCAAGCTCCTCGAAGAGGCAGCCGCCGTGTGCGCGGAATCGGACTCCTGAGCCTGCATGCCGCTACGCTCGAGATCTCGCCAATGCTCGCTGCGAAGGGTGTTGCGCACCGTCGCGAGAGGCGGGGCGGCAATGACGGAAGCGTCCCCTGCCGTGGCCGCGAACCCCTCGCTGGACGGGATGGTGCTCCTCGGCGGCGGAGCGTTCGCGATGGGCGCCGAGGACACGTGGGCGTAGCCGGATGACGGCGAGAGCCCAGTTCGCGAATTGCGAATAGGCAGCTTCTGGATGGACGCGTGCGCAGTCACGAACTCCCAGTTCACTCAGTTCGCTGACTCCACCCGATTCGTTACCGACGCCGAAAGGTTCGAGTGGTCGTTCGTCTTCGCTGGACTACTCCCCGACGACTTCCCGCCGACGCAGGCCGCTGCGCAGGCGCCGAGTCACTACACCCCGCCGAATCGCACGCAACACAGTTGCCGGCGCAGAGAAGCCCGTGGCCCGAGGAGAGGAAGGCCGGCCCTCTGGCCGGCCTTCCATAGCTGAGTGCCTTACATCATGTCGCCCATGCCGCCCATGCCGCCCATGCCGGACATGGCGGCACCGGCGGTCTGCTTCTCGGGTGCCTCGGCGACGATCGCCTCGGTCATGAGGATGTTCTTCGCGATCGACGCGGCGTTCTGCAGCGCCGAGCGGGTGACCATGGTCGGGTCGATGATTCCCGACTTGACCAGGTCCTCGACCTCGCCGGTGTCGACGTTGAGCCCGTGGCCCTTGGTGGCCTGCCGGACCTTGTCGACGACGACCGAGCCCTCCATGCCGGCGTTGTCGGCGAGCTGCCGCACCGGCTCCTCGAGCGCACGCACGATGATCTGCGCACCCGTTCGCTCGTCCGGATCGCCGAAGCCATCGAGCTTGATCGACTGGATCGCGTTCAGGAGCGCGACGCCGCCGCCCGGGACGATGCCCTCCTCGAGGGCGGCCCGGGTGGCCTGCAGCGCGTCCTCGACGCGGTGCTTCTTCTCCTTCATCTCGGTCTCGGTCGCAGCGCCGACCTTGACGACCGCGA
>Ga0126304_10001945_pt1 | contig 10023 bp, 5 predicted proteins | sample Plot25_FD_92538 | JGI IMG/M metagenome (GOLD analysis project Ga0126304, IMG submission 92538) | Serpentine soil microbial communities from UC McLaughlin Reserve, CA, USA - Plot25 | ecosystem: Environmental > Terrestrial > Soil > Grasslands | place: USA: UC McLaughlin Reserve, Lake County...
CCCACCGTGTCGGTCAGGCCGTGCGCGACGATCGAGCAGAGGATCGTGAAAGCAGCGATCTCGAAGATCAGCCCGCCCTCCCCGACCGAGGACTTCAGGACGAAGAGGGCGAACAGCATCGACGCCACGCCCTTCGGGCCGAACCACGCGATGAACAGCTGCTGCGGCCCTGGCAGGCGGCTGCGAATCAACGCGAGCAGGATCGCGACCGGCCTGGCGACGACCAGAGCGAGGATCACGAAGATCGCGAGCCGCCAAACGTCGCCGCTGTATCCGATGGCGACGATCAATGCCCCAAAGATGAAGAACGTGATCACCTGGGAGATGGCGCTGACGTTCTCGGCGAACTCCACGAAGGCGTCGGTAATCTCGTGCTCGGCCACGCCCATCGTGATGCCGGCGACGAACGCCGCGATCAGGCCATTCCCGAACGTCACGTCGGCGAGCCCGAACGCCGCCAGCCCGAAGCCGACGGCGTAGATCCCCTCGTACCGGCGGGTGATCCCGCCGCCCGGAAGATGGTGGTGAAGACGGCCGCCGACCATGCCCAGCACCACGCCGATCACTCCGCCGAACGCAGCCTCACCGATGACCTTGGCGCCCTCGCCTCCCGCGTCGCCGCCGGGCTGCGCGAGGACCAGGAAGAACAGTACGAACGGGAGGGCGAGACCGTCGTTGAGGCCGGACTCGAGGTTCAGCGTATGGCGCACGATTGCGGGAACGCGCTGCGCCGTTACGACCGTTGACGTCACGACGGGATCGGTCGGAGTGAGCACCGCCGCGAGCAGGAACGCCTCGGCCCAGGACAGGCTTGGAAACACTGTGTGGCCGATCAGGGCGAGGATCCCGAGCGTGATCGGCATCGCCACGACGATTGCCCGCGTCGCCGGCCCCCAGTGAAGGCGCAAGAGCTCCCGTTCCACGAACAGACCGTCGGAGAACAGGGTCAGGATCAGGGCGATCTCGATCACGTCGGCGATTCCAGGGGAGGTCGCGGTGACCGAGACGACGCCGGCCTCCGCGAGGCCGATGCCGAGCGCGACGGACAGCACCGAGATCGAGAGGACCGTCCCTCGCATCACGCCAGAGAGCGCCGCGGCGACGGCGAGCAGCACGCCGAGCACCAGGAGCGCGTCGCCGAAGCCGAGGTTCATGCCCGGCTTATATTGGGTTCAGGGGCGGGCCGTCGGGGCGTAGAAGTCCACGTAGCGCCCGCAGGCATTCCGCAGCGGAATCATCCGCTCGGCCTCGCCCGGAATCGGACCGCCCGCCCCAGCCGGACTGGCCGCGATCGCACCGACGTGCGCCTCAGACTTCGTGCCAAGCAGCCGACCCGCGAGCGGCGGACTCTCGACGCTCACCGTGAAGCGGACCGGCCCGCGGTGTCGCACCGTGAGCTCGCCGGCCGGGTAGTAGGGCACCGAGCCGCGGTAGTCGAGGTTGGCCGGGAGCGTGGCGTCGAGGCCGGGCGCCGAGACGCGCACCGGCTGCGTCGCGTCGTATTGCAGAGACACTTCCCACCTTCCCTTCGGCAGCGTCAGCTCCTGGGTGACTGGAGAGCCGTCCTCCACCGTGGAGCCCGGCGACCAGCTGCCGCCCACCGTCGGCGTCGCGGCGAAGACGGTCGCGCGGCCAAGCGTTGGCGGGCCGGGCGCGTTGGGAGGCGTGCAGTGGAACGTGACGCCCGGATCGTCGGCCTCGTCGAAGGTGCGGCGGTCGCCAACCGGGCCTGTCCGCTTCCAGAGGACGAAGTCCGATGTCTTGCGCACCGGCTCATAGGCCCGGGGCGGGCCGCTTGCGTATGCGGCACGGGTCGTGATCACGAACGGGAACTGGACCAGCGTCTGGGCCGTGACAGAGTCGAAGTCGAACTTGCGGAAGACGTCCTTCAGCCGCAGATCGGGCTTCACGTAGTTCGGGTCGTAGAAGTTGCGGACCGCGGTGAACGGGCGCGCGCCGCGAAGCTCGTAGGCGACGAAGTTGTCGCGCCCGAGGAAGAGGACCTTTCGGTCCTCCACGAGGGGCCGCAACTCGGCGAGCTGGTCGGCGTGGTCGGTCGGACCCACCGGCGCCTGCCGCAGCACGAGGAGCCCTGACACGGCCATGCCCGCCGCGAGCACGATCGCGAGTCCCGTGGCGACCCACGCGCCGCGCGCCGGGCGATCGCGCTCCAGCAGGCCGCCGAAGGCGATGAGGGAAATGAGCGGTGCCGCGATCGCGAGGGCCTTGGCGCTCGTGTACACAGTTCCAAAGAGGCGGGCGCCTAAGTAGGCGAGGATCGCCCCCGCCAGTGCCGCCGGGATCGCGGGACCGTGGCGCTTCACCCATCGCGGTGCGGCGACGACGAACGCGAGCGCGGCGATCACCGCGCCGGCGTAGAAGGCCGCCGGATGGCTGGAGTCCGACGCGGCGAGCCGGAACTCGCTGGTCGGCCAGATGCCGAGCGCCTCGAGCGGAGAGAGCTGATGGCGCAGGTTGCCCAGCCCGCCGCTCAGATTCGACGTCCGGAATGCGCGGAAGTCGCCGAAGTCGATCATCCGCGCCCACTCGGGGGCTGTGAGGAGCGCGAGCACGCCGATCCCCACCACGCCGGACCACAGGGCCGCCCTGCGGGACTCCGGTGCCCGTCTGAACAGCTGGATCGCAATGTAGATCGCCGCCGCAGCCGCAAGCCAGAACACGCCCGGGAAGCTGTAGGTGTAGGTGGCACCCGCCGCGATCACCCCCAGCGGCACGGCGCGGAGCGGCGAGGTCGCCGACGGCAAGAGAAGCGCGAAGGTCAGCAGGAAGAGCGCCTCGATCGGTTCCTTGAAGGCCTCCTGCGCCAGGTACGCGGCCACGAGATAGGGCAACGCGACGAGTACAGCGGCGACGATGCGAGGGGCCGGGCGCAGGCCACGAAGCGCCTCGACGGCCACGAGCGCGGTCAGTACCGGGATCGCGAGCGTAAGCCCGGCGAAGGCCTCCACCAGTCCGGTGCCAAACGCTTCGCTCAGGCCATCGACCAGCGCGTGCGGCCCAACGGGATAGCCCTGGTGGATGAGCACCGGCATCTCGCCAATCCGCGTGTTGAGCCAATCTGCGATCAGCAGGTGGTAGGCCATGTCGTCGTTGACGAGCCCGACGCCCAAGATCCCCACGCGCTGGTTGGCGATGAAGGGGATGGACGCGACGAGGAGGGCGAGGATTGCCGCGGCGGCGGCGGGCGCCGGGTGCGCGCCCGGAGGACGCTCCGCGTCCGTGCATCGCACCTTCCTCGCAGTCCCGCTGCGCATGTCCTCCGCGCCCGCACCCGGCGCTCGCCGCCTCATCGCCACCCCCGCCAAAGAAAAAGCAATGAGGATGCTGAGCGTGATCCCCACTGTGCTGCCGTGGCCCGGAAGCTTGATGGCCAGGCCGCTTGCCACCAGCAGCGCAGCGAGGCCCACCGGGCCGGCGAGCCAGGTCAGCTCCCGGCGACCGCAGAGCGAGAGGATCGCCTGCCCGACCAGTAGCGAGCCCGCGCAAACGAGCGCGACGGATGCGTAGGCGCCCAACAAGGGCCGCGATCGTAGAGGGCCGGGCTCTAGAGGACTAGGTCGATGTAGGCGTGGCCGCGGCGCCCTCTGGGACGCGCACGAGCCCGCGCTGGTGCAGGAGCTCCGCGACCTGAACCGCGTTGGTCGCCGCGCCCTTGCGCAGGTTGTCGCCGACGATCCACATGTTCAGGCAGCGCTCATGCGACGGATCGCGGCGAATCCGACCCACCAACACCTCGTCCCGGCCAGTGGCATCGGTGGCGAGGGGATACACGCCGTCGGCGGGGGAGTCGACCACCACCACGCCGGGCGCCGCGGCGAGCAGGCGGCGGCATTCCTCCGGGGCCAGTGGCTCGCGGGTCTGCACGTTCACCGACTCGGACTCCCCCTTCAGCACGGGGACCCGGACGCAGGTGGCGGAGATCTTCAGCTCGTCCTCGGTGGCGCCGAGGATCTTGCGGGTCTCGGCCATCATCTTGCGCTCCTCGGTGGTGTAGTCGTCACCGCCCTTGAACGTCTCGACCTGCGGCAGGACGTTGAACGCGATGCGGTGCGGATAGACCTCGGCCGGCGGCACCTCGGAGTCGTGCAGCAGGGCGTGCGTCTGGGTCTCGAGCTCGCGCATCGCGCGGCGCCCCGTGCCGGAGACGGGCTGATAGGTGGAGACGACGATCCGCTCGATCCCAACCGCGCGATGCAGCGGTCCCAGCGCGACCAGCATCTGCATCGCCGAGCAGTTGGGGTTGGCGACGATCCCGCGGTGGTCGTCGAGTGCCTCCGGGTTGACTTCGGCGACGACCAGCGGGACGTCGTCGTGCATGCGCCAGTAGCTCGTGTTGTCGACCACGACGGCCCCGGCCTCCACCAGCCGGGGGGCCCACTCCGCGCTGACCTTCCCACCTGCTGATGAGAGCGCGAGGTCGAGCCCGCCGATCGAGTCCGCCGACAGCGGGCGACACTCGAGCTCGCGCCCGTCGTAGGCGACCTTGGCTCCGGCCGAGCGCTGGGAGCTGAACGGGATCACCTCGGCGGCCGGAAAGCCGCGCTCGGCCAGCACCTTGAGGATGGTCGCGCCAACCGCCCCGGTGGCGCCGACGACGCCGACCCTGTAGCCGTCGCCGGCCATCGTCAGGGAGCCACGCGGGGCCGGTGCTCGGTTCCCGTGGGCTCCTCACGACGGACGGCGTCGGAGCCCAGCTCGAAGGCCTCGTGAAGGGCACGCACGGCTTGGGGGATGTCGGCGGCCTTCACCACGCACGAGATCTTGATCGGCGAGGTGGCGATCATCTCGATGTTGATCCCGTTCTCCCCCAGGGTTCGAAAGACCTTTGCGGCGACCCCGGGGTGACTGCGCATCCCGGCCCCCACCACCGAGACCTTTCCCACTTGGCGGTCGGTCTGCACCGCCTGGGAGATGCCCAGGCCATTCAAGGCCTCCGACGCCGCCTGCAGGTCGTCGGCGTCCATGGTGAACGACAGGTCCGCCTTGGCGTCGGCGGAGACCGGCTCGTTCTGGATGATCATGTCGACGTTGACGTTCGCGTCCGCAAGCGCACCGAAGACCCGGCCCGCGATACCCGGCTCGTCGCGCAGGCCCGTGAGCGTCACTCGCGCCTCCTCGGCATGCGTCACCGCTGTTACTGAGGGTCTTTCCATGGTGTCCTGCTCGGAGAGCACGAGGGTACCTGGGCCGTCCTCGAACGAGCTTCGACATTCCATGCGGACCTCGTGGTTTCGGGCGTACTCGACGGAGCGCAGCTGCAGAACCCGCGCGCCGGACGCGGCCATCTCCAGCATCTCCTCGAAGGAGACGAAGGGCAGGAGCCGCGCGTTGTCGACGAGCCGTGGATCGGCGCTGAACACGCCCCGGACATCGGTGTAGATCTGGCACACGTCGGCGCCCAGCGCAGCGGCGATGGCGACGGCCGTGGTATCGGAGCCGCCCCGGCCCAGGGTGGTCACGTCGCGACTATCGCCCGACACCCCCTGGAAGCCGGCCACGAGCACGATCCGGTCCTCGTCGAGCGCATCCCGAATGCGGTCGGCCCGCACGTCGAGGATCCGGGCCTTCGTGTGCGAGGAATCGGTGACGATCCCCGCCTGCGATCCGGTGAGCGAGATCGCGTTGTGGCCCAGGTCGTTGATCGCCATCGCGCACAGGGCGCACGAGATCCGCTCGCCGGTCGACAGCAACATGTCCATCTCTCGCGCGGCGGGCGAGGCCGACACCTCATATGCCATTTTCACGAGGTCGTCGGTGGTCTTGCCGCGAGCCGACAGCACGGCGACGACCCGCTTGCCCTCCTCGCGCGCGGCGACGATCCGGGCAGCCGCCCGGCGGATGTCATCGGGCTCGGCCACGGAGGTGCCACCGAACTTCATCACCACGATCTCGCCGCTCGAGGCCATGGCGAATGAGGATAAGGAGAAAGGCCCGAGGCCGAGCGTCACCCCGAGGCGCCCCGACCGCCGAGTGCCGCGAGCGAAGGCACCGAGGGAGGCGACCCGGCGGTCCTGACGGCGATGGACGGATTTCGCCCCCTATAGATGCCGAAATCCATCCATCGCTGATCCATCGTTCGCCGAAGGGGTTCGATGGCCGGGGCCGCCCCTCATTGCCGCCGTTTTTCGCCGTTCTGTGACGGCCTGCACACACAGGCCGCTTCTTGGGCGATATATCTGCGCGATATATGGATCTCTCGAGCACCGCCTACGTGATCCTCGGAATGCTTGGCTGGCGGCCGATGAGCGGCTACGAGATCAAGTCGCTCGTTGACAAGTCCACCCGGTTCTTCTGGGCCGCGAGCTACGGGCAGATCTATCCGGAGCTGCGCAAGCTGGCAGCCGCCGGGCTGATCGAGGGGAAGGCGAGCCCGCAGGGAGGCCGTCGGCGCAACGTGTACCGGTTGACGCCCGCGGGACGCAGGGAGCTCCAGGCGTGGCTGGGCGTCGATGCCGATGTCTTCGAGCTGCGCGACGAGGGCCTGCTGAAGCTCTTCTTCGCCGACGCGGCCGGCAACGAAGCCGCGATCCAGGCGCTTGACGCAAAGCGCCGCGAGCACGAGCGCGTGCTCGCGCGCTTGGAGGAAGTGGAGGCCACGGGACGGCCCGACGGCTTCGCCTACCACGTGCTGCGCTACGGAATCGAGTGCAACCGGTGGCAGGCGGAGTGGTGCGAGCGCACGATGCGCGAGCTGGAGAACCACCTGGCTAGCAAGAGGAGGACCGCCTGATGCTCGACTCGCTCGCTCGCTTCGTCTACCGCCGACGCCGCCTGGTCGCGATCGGCGCCGTCGTGTTCTTCCTCGTCGCCGGCGCGATCGGGGGCTCGGTGGCGAGCCACCTCGATCCCTACGGCGCCGACGACCCGGCCACCCAGAGCGTCCAAGCCGACGACCTGCTGGAGGCGCACGGCTACCGCCCAACCTCGCTGATCGTCCTCTTCCAGGATGCGCCCGTCGACGTGGCGTCGACCAAGCAGCGCGTCGTCGGCATCGAGCGCGAGCTTCGCGACCGCCCCGACGTCGCGCAGGTGACGGGCTACTACGACACCCGCTCGGACGACTTCGTCTCGCACGACCGCGACGCGACCTACCTCGCCGTGGCGCTGCGGCCGACCGACGACAAGGCCGAGCAGGACGCCGCCTCGAGCATCGCCGATGAGCTGAACGGGGAGCCGGGCGTCGAGGTTGGTGGCGGCGCGCTCGCTACGGAGCAGGTGAACAAGCAGACCGAGTCTGATCTCCGCCGTGCCGAGATGCTCGCGTTCCCACTCCTCTTCCTGCTGTCGCTGCTCTTCTTCCGCAGCCTCGTCGCCTCGCTCCTGCCGCTGCTGGTGGGCGGCCTGGCGATCGTCGGCACATTCCTGATCCTGAGGGTCGCGAGCGAGCTCGGCTCGATCTCGATCTTCGCGCTCAACCTGACCACGGGGCTCGGCCTGGGCCTGGCGATCGACTACAGCCTGTTCATCGTCTCCCGCTACCGCGAGGAGCTGGCCCGGCGGGGGATCGACAAACCCGGAGCCGGTGGGCGAACCGAGCGCTGGGAGGCACTGCGGGCAACCATGCGCACCGCCGGCCGCACCGTGTTGTTCTCGTCGCTGACCGTGGCGGCGGCGCTCGCCTCACTGATCGTCTTTCCGCAGCGGTTCCTGTACTCGATGGGGATCGGGGGCTCGCTGGTTGCGCTGTTCGCGGCGGCGGTGGCGCTGGTGATCCTGCCGGCCGTCCTGAGCATCCTCGGACCGCGCGTGAACGCGCTCGCCCCGCGCTTCCTGCAGCGGCGCGCCGAGCGGGACGCGGCTCAGACGAGTGAGGGCTTCTGGTACCGGCTCTCCCGCTTCGTAATGCGCCGGCCCATCCCCATCGCGACCCTCAGCGCCATGGCCCTGATCGCGCTCGGCATCCCGTTCCTCGGCATCAAGTTCACCTCGGTCGATGCGCAGGTGCTGCCCGAGAGCGCCAGCGCCCGCCAGGTCGACGACGTGATGCGCTCGGACTTCCCCCCGTTCCGCGACAGCCCGATCCAGCTCGCCGTCGAAGGCGGTGGCCCGAAGGCGGTCGACCAGCTCGTCTCGAAGGTGGAGCGCGATCCGGGGATCGCAGCGGTGGAGCCGCCGCAGCGACTCGAGGGCGGGGTGACAGAGGTGAACGCGATCTCCAAGAGCTCGTTCATCTCCGAGGCCAGCAAGTCGACCGTGAACCGGATTCGCGACCTTCCCGCGCCGCCCGGCGCCACCGTGCTGGTCACCGGCGGAGCGGCGCACTTCGTCGACTTCCAATCGAGCCTCAAGGACCACCTTCCGCTTGCGCTCGCGATCGTCGTCGGCACGACGCTGATCATCCTGTTCCTCATGACCGGCTCGGTGGTCTTACCGATCAAGTCGCTGATCATGAACGTGCTGAACCTCAGCGCGGTCTTCGGGATCCTGGTGCTGATCTTCCAGGACGGCAACCTGGAGGGAGTGCTCGACTACACGAGCCAGGGGGCGCTCGAGCAGACGATGCCCATCCTGCTGTTCGCTGTGGCGTTCGGCCTGTCGACCGACTACGCCGTGTTCCTGCTCTCGCGGATCAAGGAGGCGCGCGATAACGGCGCCTCCGACTCGGAGTCGGTGGCGATCGGTCTGGAGCGAACCGGCCGGATCGTGACCGCCGCGGCGCTCCTGTTCTCGATCGCGATCGGTGCCTTCGCGACATCGCAGATCGTCTTCATCAAGGAGAACGGGGTCGGCACGGCCCTCGCGGTCCTGATCGACGCGAGCATCATCCGCGCGCTGCTCGTCCCGTCGCTGATGGAGCTCCTGGGCAAGTGGAACTGGTGGGCGCCGGGTCCGCTGCGCCGCCTGCACAATCGCATCGGTGTCCGCGAGTCGGCCCACGGAGCCAAGCTGGCGTCCACCACCCGGTAGTTTGCTCTCCAGGACAGCGAACCGAGCGGAAGGGAGGTCGCCAATGGAAGCAGTGACGGACGCCTCGACGGACACGAGGAATCAGCCCTACGGCGACTACCGCGACGCAGCCGCGGCAGTCGCGTCGCACGTCAGCCGCGGAAAGGTCCGGGCGCTCGAGGCGCTCGGGGTCGAGATCGTCGTAGGCGAACGGGAGGGACCGCGCTTTCGCGATGCCTACTCCGGTCGCTGGTTCTGGAACTGCCATAACAACGGCGGGGTCTTCAACCTCGGTCACCGGCACCCGCGAGTGGTCGGGGCCGTCCGCGAGGCACTCGACCACCTGGACGTCGGCAACCATCACCTGGTCAGCGGCTGGCGTGCCCGGCTGGCGGAACAACTCGCTGCGAGCACGGGCGGACAACTGCCCTTCGCGGTCTTCAGCCCCTCGGGGAGCGAGGCGGTAGACCTAGCGTTGCGGTTGGCCCGCGGTCGCACGGGCCGTCAGGAAGTGGTCTGCACCATCGGCGGCTACCACGGCCTCGCCGGACTGGCGCTGGCCGCCAGCGATCCCCGCTGGCACGAGCCCTTCGGGCCCCCTCCCCCCGGCTTCATCCACATCCCGTTCAACGACCTCGACGCGATGCGGGGGGCGATCGGAGCGGACACGGCCGCCGTCATCGTCGAGGCGATCCCGGCCACCCTCGGCTTTCCCATCCCGGATACCGGGTACCTCCGAGAGGCCGCGGCGGCGGCACGCGAGCGCGGAGCCGTGTTCATCCTCGACGAAGTGCAGACCGGCCTGGGACGCACGGGCACCACCTGGTACTTCGAGCAGGAGGACGTGGTCCCCGACGTGCTGATCACAGGGAAGGCGCTGGGCGGTGGGGTCTATCCAGTGAGCGCCGCGCTGCTCACCGAGGATCTCGAGACGTTCTTCGACGACAACCCCTTCGCGTACGTGTCCACCTTTGGCGGAGCCGAGATCGGCTGCGTGGCGGCAAGCGCGGTGATGGAGGAGATCTCTCGGCCGGGCTTCCTCGATCGGGTGAGGGAACTGGGCGAGCGGTTCGAGACCGGCTTCGCGGACCTGCCATTCGAGCTCCGGCGCCGCGG
>Ga0126304_10001948_pt1 | contig 10019 bp, 7 predicted proteins | sample Plot25_FD_92538 | JGI IMG/M metagenome (GOLD analysis project Ga0126304, IMG submission 92538) | Serpentine soil microbial communities from UC McLaughlin Reserve, CA, USA - Plot25 | ecosystem: Environmental > Terrestrial > Soil > Grasslands | place: USA: UC McLaughlin Reserve, Lake County...
TCGGCGCCCTTCCACAGCGCGATCGCGCTCGCGGAAGGATCGGCGCCGAGCGTTCCGACGACATGGCGGAGCAGCGACTCGCGCGAACCGCCCGGCCGCACTTGGGCGAACGCGCTCAGGTTCACCCAGGTCGAGAGCCCGTGCGACGCCGCCACGCGGTTCTCGGCGATCGTGCGCGCGAGATGCTCCGCCGTCCAACCCCCAGCGGGCCCGACCTTGAGCACGTTCACGCCGGCCGCCGCGACCTCGGCGAACCCGTGGGCCGGCGGCCCCTTCGCCAACGCGATCGGGAAGACCTTCCGGCCGTCCAGCACGACCGTGCCGTGCCGGTCCAGCCGCGTCGTGGCCGCGGCGGCGGGCTGGCAGAGCACGAGTGCCAGCAACGGGAGGAGCAAACGCCTCATCGCCGTCTGAATGTAGCTCTGCTCTAGGCGGCGATCAGGTCGTCGTACTCAGGATGGCGTTCGAGGTAGGCCTTCACGAATGGACAGAACGGCCGCATCCGCAGACCTCGTGCGCGGATGTCGTCGAGCGTCGCCGCAACGAGCCGACTGCCAATCCCCTGTCCCTCGAACGCCTCCTCGACCTCCGTGTGGACGAGGATGAGCGCGTCGTCGAGCTCTCGGTAGAAGACCGAGCCCGCGAGCTCGCCGTCGACGATCGCCTCGTACCGCTGCAGCTCGGGGTTGTCCCGAACGGTCATCCCTTGAAGCCTGCCTCGCGATGGCTGCCGTCGCAGAACGGCTTGTTGCCCGACTGACCGCACCGGCAGAACGCGGCCCGCGGGACCTCCTCGACGGTTCCGTCGGGCTGCACGACGGTCATCGGGCCGCGAACGAGGAGGGGACCGTTCGGATCGGGCGTGATCTCGACGGTCGTCGGCGTCGGCGTCGGCGTCGGCGTCGGCCGAGGCTCGCCGCGCAGCCGGCGGATCCGGAGCGCGCCTGAGGGGCAGCGCTCGACTGCAGCCTCGACCTCGTCAGCCGTCGCCTGCGTTGGGTCGATCCAGGGCCGCCGGTCCTTGTCGAAAACGAGCGGCAGCGCTCGGACGCAGTTCTGCGAGTGGTAGCAGAGTTTCGGCCGCCACTCGACGACGAGCTCGTCGGTCGCATACTCACGAACCGTCACTCTTCGACGGTAGCGCAGGGGCCGCTCCTCGCGTCAGTGCGGCGCGCTCTCCTCCGCCAGCCTCTGGCGCACCCGCGCCCGGGCCTCGGCGAAACGGACCGCTTCCAGGGCGACGAGCCCACAGAGTGCGGCGGTCAGGATCGCGAGTGCCAGGAGCGCCGGGATTCGGGCGAGGAGCGGGATCAAGGCGACCAGCGTGATCGCGCAGACGAGCCGCTGCCTGTTCAGGCTGCCGATGTTTCGCAGCCGGAAGGCGACGTGCGCGAGCAGGTAGATCGCTGCACCGCCGAGCATCGCAGAGGCGACGACGGTGCCCAGGTCGTACTCGACGTCGCCGACGGTCTTCTTCAGACCGAGGGCGAGGAGAACGATCCCGGCGACCATCGGGAAGTGGAGGTACGAGTAGGAGTCGCGGCCGCGCTCGTTGCGCTCCCGGCCGGCCGGAAGCCGCGCGAGGCTCCGCTCTGCGACGAGTGCGACCACGTCGAAGTACAGCCACCACAGCGCCGCGGCGGCGGCGATCCCGAGTGTCGCCGCGGCGACGACCCCGACGTCCACGGCCACCCCGGCGCCGATTCCGATCGCGACGATCGACTCTCCCAGCGCGATGATGATGATCAGTCCATGCCGCTCGGCGAAGTGGCCAGGATGCTCGAGGCTCCAGCCCTCCGACCCGAAGAAGTACGGCTCCGCCATGTCGAGCGCGAGCGCCAGAGCCCAGACGAGGCCCTGCGCCCACCCGTCGAGACCGGAGGCAGCGAGGAGAAGGCCCACGCCGACCGCGGTGCCTCCCGCGAGGCCGAGAACTGACTGCCGGAGCCCCGGGTTCTCCCGGCTGGCAATCAAGAACAGCCCGATCTGGGAGAAGCGGACGACGCCGTACGCGCACGCGAAGAGCAGCGCGTCGTCCCCGAACGCGCCCGGCACGCAGAGGGCGACCACGAGCAGCGCCGCCATCGCGACGAACATCACGAGACGGACGCCGCCCTCCTCCGGGTCGAGCACGCTCGTCAGCCAGGCGTAGCCGACCCACGACCACCACAGGACGCCGAGGACGAGCAAGCCCCTCGCGAGCCCCGCCCAGGTCGGGTCGTCCGCCATCAGCGCGGTGCACTGCGTGATCGCGAGGACGAAGACCAGGTCGAAGAAGAGCTCGAGCGGCGTGACGCGCTCGGTTTCTCGGAAGACCGCGGAGATCCGCGCGGCACGGGGTGAACCGGTGCTCACCCCGTGAGTTTGCTCTAAGGCTCCGACTCGGCGGAGCCGACCGAGGTCGTGCCGGCTTCGCCGGCGCGTCCGCTGGCCTTACGCGGGTGTCGCCGCCGGCTCCTCCTGCCTCTGCTCCTCGTCCTCCGCCTGAAGCAGCTCGGCCGCGCCGCCCGTCTCGACGTCGAAATGCAGGTCGTCGCGCGACGCGCTGACGGCGACCTTGTCGCCGGGCTCGACGCTCCCTCCGAGCAGCAAGCGCGAGAGCTCGTTCTCGACGCGGCGCTGGATCGTTCGGCGGAGCGGGCGGGCGCCGAACTCGGGGTCGAACCCTTCCTCTGCGAGGAGCCTCACCGCCTCCTCGTCGAACTCGACCTCGACCCGCTGGGCCCGAAGCCGTCGCGCCAGCCGGTCGAGCAGGAGGTTTGTGATGTCCGCCAGCTGCTCGCTGTTCAGCGCGCGGAAGACGATGATCTCGTCGATCCGGTTGATGAACTCCGGACGGAACCTCCGGCTGAGCTCGTCCATCAGGTCTTCCTTCAGCCGATCGAAGTCCCCGCCGGTCCGCGCGTACTGCTGGATCCGGTCGGCACCCAGGTTGGAGGTCATGATCACGATCGTGTTCTTGAAGTCGACAGTGCGTCCCTGCGAGTCAGTGAGCCGGCCGTCGTCGAGGATCTGAAGCAGGATGTTGAAGACGTCCGCGTGCGCCTTCTCGATCTCGTCGAAGAGGAGGACTGCGTACGGCCGGCGCCGCACCGCCTCGCTCAGCTGCCCGGCCTCCTCGTAGCCGACGTAACCCGGAGGCGCGCCGACGAGCCGGGAGACCGTATGTCGCTCCTGGAACTCACTCATGTCGAACCGCACCATCAGGTTCTCGTCGCCGAAGAGCGCCTCCGCGAGCGCCCTGGCGAGCTCCGTCTTCCCCACGCCGGTCGGCCCCAGGAAGAGGAAGCTCCCGTCGGGCCGGCTCGGGTCGGCGAGCCCGGCACGGGCGCGCCGCACGGCCTCCGCGACGGCGGAGACTGCCTCCTCCTGGCCGATGATCCGACCGTGGAGCTCCTGCTCGAGTCGCATGAGGCGCTCGCGCTCCTCGGTCGTCAGCTGCGAGACGGGGATCCCCGTCGCACGGGAGACGATCTCTGCGATGTCCTCCGGGGTGACTTCGGGGGCCCGTGAGCGACTCTTGCGCCGCTCGTCCAGCTCGCCGCGGCGCGACTCCAGCTGGTCCCTAGTTTCGGCCGCGCGATCGTAATCCTCGGCCGCCGTCGCCTGGTCGCGCTCGCGTGCCAACCTGCGCAGCTCCTCCTCGAGCGACCGGGTGTCGTCGTCCTTCGTCTTCATCCGCAGCCGGACCCGCGCACCTGCCTGGTCGACGAGGTCGATCGCCTTGTCGGGCAGGAAACGGTCGCGGATGTAGCGGTCCGAGAGCTCGGCTGCGGCAACGATCGCCTCGTCGGAGATCCGGACACGGTGGAAGGCCTCGTACAGGTCCTTCAATCCGTGGAGGATCTCGATCGTCTCGTCGACGGTCGGCTCGCGCACGAAGACCGGCTGGAAGCGGCGCTCGAGCGCCGGGTCGCGCTCGACGTTCGCCCGATACTCGTCGAGCGTCGTCGCGCCGATGACGTGAAGCTCACCGCGGGCCAGTGACGGCTTGAGCATGTTCGACGCGTCCATGGCGCCCTCGGCGGCCCCGGCCCCGATCACCGTATGCATCTCGTCGATGAAGAGGATCAGGTCCTCGGCGGCCCGCACCTCGTCGATCACGGTCTTCAACCGCTCCTCGAACTCGCCCCGGTACTTTGTGCCGGCGATCATCCCGGCGAGGTCGAGCGCGACCACGCGATTGTCGGCAAGCGTCTCGGGAACCTCGTCGTTGACGATCCGCTGGGCGATGCCTTCGACGATCGCCGTCTTCCCGACTCCCGGCTCGCCCAAGAGCGCCGGGTTGTTCTTCGTCCGGCGGGAGAGGATCTCGATCGTCTGGTCGATCTCGTCCGCGCGGCCGATCACCGGGTCGAGCTTCCCTTCGCGGGCCTCGGACGTGAGGTCACGGCCGAACTCGTCCAGCTTGGGTGTCTGCGACGTTTCCTTCGGAGCGCCGCCCTCGACGCCGCGGATTACGGCCCCCCGGAGCTTCGTGTGGGAGACGCCGAAACGCTCGAGCAGCTCCCCTGCCTCGGTATCGGTGTCCCGCGCCAACGCCAGCAGCACGTGCTCGGGCCCGACATAGGACGAGCCGAGCTCGCGCGACTCCTCGTACGCGGCGAGGAGTGCGGCCTTCGCATCAGGCGCGAGCGACGGGGCGACGTCGGTGCGCTCGCCCTTGTCGGCCTCTTCCTCCAGCTGCGCCGCGATCGCCTGCGGGCCGGCATCGATCTGCTCGAGTACGTGCCGCACGACGTCGTCCTGGAGCGCGGCGTACAGGAGGTGGTCGGTGTCGAGGTCCAGGCTCCCCCACTCGAGCGCCGTCTGAGCCGCTCGTTGCAGGAGCTCGCGGGTCGCGTCGCTGAAGAACTGGGTGACGTCGACCCGCTCTACCTGGCGCTGCTGCGCGGGCATGCGCTCGCCGGCTCCGGTGCCGCCGTCCCCGAGGAAATCGGAGAAGAAGTCGTCGAAAAGGCTTCGGCGTCCTCCCAGACGCCTCATCCGCTCCTCAGCGACGTCGATCTCGCAGAGGTACTCGACCTCCTGGGTTCCGTCCGGGCGTGTGTGCACACGCGAAGCGACTGCAGGACGTCCATGCCGCTGGCACACGGGCTGGTCGGCCATAGCAGATCCCCCTCTCGTAGGGGACGCCGTCGGATCCAGAGCGTCCCGACTGAGCTGGTCCAGGTCCTGAAGCCGGAGCGTAGTTGAGGTTGCCCGCTCTCGCCGTTCGTAGACCGCTTGACGGACCCGACAGACTGTGAGAGAGTCGCGTTGTCAAGTCCTGTTGGCCTTCGGGTCTGCAGGACTTGGCGTTTGTAGGGCTCTTTTCAGGAAGTGATCGACGCGTTCCAGACGCGGATCACCGGCGTCTCGCGCTCGTAGCCGAGGGCGCTGATCGTCGCCGGATCGAGGGCGAGCAGGCGTCCCGCCTCCGGCTCGAGCCCGATCCAGCGAACGGCGAGCACGCGCAGGAGATGCCCGTGTGCGAAGACCAGCGCCGCGCCTTCGATCCTGCGCAGGTCCGCCAGCACGGCGTCGACCCGCGCCGCGACCCCGGCGGCGGTCTCCCCGTTCGGGACGCCGTCTGCCCAGAGCGTCCACCCCGGCCGCTCCTCCCGTATCTCGGCGCTCTTGCGACCTTCGTACGCGCCGTAGTCCCACTCGCGGAGCTCGTCGCGCGGCTCCGCGTCGCCCAACCCGGCGAGCCTGGCCGTCTCGGCCGCGCGCGACAAGGGACTCGTGAGCACGCGGGCGAAGCTCCTCCCCTCGAGGGCGGTCCCGAGCGCCTGCGCCTGCTCCCTCCCCCGCTTGGTCAGAGGGACGTCGGTGTTGCCCGTGTGCCGGCCGTCCCTGCTCCACTCCGTCTCGCCGTGCCGGACGAGCACGATCTCCCTCGCCATGTCGACCTCGCTCTACGCGCGCGGAACGAGGCGCAGCGTCGGCTTCGGGGTCGGTGCACCCGCGTCGAAGTCTGGCCAGGTCTCGACGAGCTTGTAGACCGCGTCGCTCGCCGGAATCGCCCTTAGCCACCAGTCCAAAGCGGTTGCGTCCATCATGGTCTTTGTCGAGCCCCGGGCCGCAGAACCGGCGTTCTCGGCCGAGAGTACGCCGATGATTCGTCGTGTCAAGCCCCGGCGCACTGCTCGTCGCCGTCGGGGCGCAGCTGATCCAGATCGCCGTGCTCTTCTACTTCGCTCCCCCCGACTCGGGTGCTCCGAGGAGACGTACGGTGCGCTGGGCACAGCGGCCACGCTCCTCATCTGGCTCTACGTGATCAGCAGACTGTTGACGCGCCGCGTTTCTGAACTCGACGCTCTGGCTGCGCAACAACGAGGCGAATGTGGCAGCCGCGTCGAATCCCGACGCGTGAGAGCCCTCGCCCTCTCCGCACTGGTCGCGGTGGCCGCGCTCGTCGCGGCGCCGGGCGCCTCTGCCGACCTCGCCGACGAGCGCGAGCTCGCCGAGCGCTACGCGCCGGTCGTGCGGCTCGTCGACCAGGAGGAGGAGTGCGGCCACGGGGAGCCGTACGAGCCCGTGGACGTCGACGTCCTCTTCGACGAGCGGACGGTCGCTCTCCGCGGCCCGTGGAATCAGGTCGATCTCGTCAAGATCGCGCCGGTCGCCGCCGACCTCGACGGGCTCTACCAGTACCACCTCGATTTTCCGGGCCACGCGCTCGACCCGGGCTGCGACTACGAGCGCTGGGGCCGCCGGATCGGCGAGGGAAGCGAGCCGACGGTCTACGCCCACGTCGTCGGCGATCCCGGCCAACCCGGCAAGCTCGCGCTCCAGTACTGGCTGTTCTACGTCTACAACGACTGGAACAACCTGCACGAGGGCGACTGGGAGATGATTCAGCTCGTCTTCGAGGCCGGGGATGCGCGCGAGGCGCTCTCGCAAGAGCCGGTCTCGGTCGGGTACAGCCAGCATGAGGGCGGCGAGGCCGCGAACTGGGACGACGAGAAGCTCGAGCTCGTCGACGGGCGGCACCCCGTCGTCTATCCCGCGGCCGGCTCCCACGCCAACTTCTTCGACGAGGCGCTCTACGTCGGCAGCTCCGCTCAGCAAGGCGTCGGCTGCGACGACACGCGGGGACCGCACGACGAGCTCCGGCCGGAGGTGAAGACGATTTCGAGCGAGGCCGCCGCGGCGAGAGAGGCATTCCCGTGGATCGGCTACGAGGGGCGCTGGGGCGAGCTCCAGGAGGCCTTCTTCAACGGCCCGACAGGGCCCAACGACAAGCTGCAGTGGACGGAGCCGATCGCGTGGTCCGAGGAGTGGCGAGACCGGGCCTACGGCGTGCCGACCGGCGGTGTGCTCGGGACGGGCGCGACCGACTTCTTCTGCGAGGCGGTCGCGGCCGGCTCGGTAGGGCTGATCAAGCTGCTCCAGAATCCGATTCCCGTCCTGATCGCGCTCGCCGTGCTCCTCGGGCTCCTGGCCTTCGTGGCCGTGAAGGCAACGTGGACGCCGGTCGCGCCGCTGCGCGTCGGGCGACGCCGATCGTGGGGGCAGGTCCTCTCATCCGCGAGCCGGATGTACGTCGGGCGGGCGCTCTTGTTCCTCGGGATCGGCCTCTTGCTCATTCCGATCGTGCTCGTGATCACCGTGCTCCAGAGCCTGCTGATTGCTGTCGACGGCGACGGTGAGGGCGCGCTCGTGTTGAGCGCGGTGCTGATCGGCACGACGCTGACGCTGCTCGGCCTCGCCCTCGTCCAGGCTGCGACGGTCTGCGCGCTCGTCCGCGTCGACGAGGACCATGCCGTCAATCCCGTCGACGCGTACAGGCTGGCGCTGACCCAGGCCCGTGCACTCCTTGGCGCGTCGGGCCTGCTCGCCGCTGCCTGGATCACGCTCGGCGCAACAGGGATCGGACTTCCCATCGCCGTCTGGCTCGGCGTTCGCTGGTCACTCGCCGCGCAGGTGGTCGAGGTCGAGGGTCATCGAGCGGTCGATGCCTTGCGGCGAAGCGGCGAGCTGGTGCGAGGCCGCTGGCTGAAGGTGGCTTCCCTCGTCGGGGTCGGCACTGCCGTCGCGATTGCCGCAGGGCCGCTCCTCGGCGCGCTGCTGATCCTCCTCACGGATGCGCCGCTGGCGCTGCTGAATATCGTCGCAGGCGTGGTATACGCGCTGACCATGCCCTTCGTCGCTCTCGTGACTGCGTACATGTACTTCGACGCGCGAACGCAGCACGAGCTCGAGCCCGTGGACGAGCCGGACGAGCTGCCCGCCGAGATCGAGGTACGTCCCGCAACGTGACACCCACCTTCGCCTCTCCCGACGATCTTCCGCGGCCGAACGGCTACAGCCATGTCGTCACCCTCCCTCCCGGCCGCCTCGTGTGGACATCCGGTCAGGTGCCGATCGACGCCGATGGGAATCTGGCCGACGGCTGGGAGGAACAGACACGGACGGCGTTCGCGAACGTCGGCCGCGCGCTCAGGGCGGCCGACGCCGACTGGCCCGACGTCGTCAAGCTGACCATCTTCGTCGTCGACGTATCGGAGCTCGCGACGATCCGGGCGGTGCGCGACGAGTTCGTGAACACCGCCCAGCCGCCGACGAGCTCGCTCGTCCAGGTCGCCGGCCTCTTCCGGCCCGACGTGCTGATCGAGGTCGAAGCGGTCGCGCACCTTCCGTAGGCACTCGATGCTCCGGCGGGCCCCCTCTCGGCTCATCCGCAGGACCGCCTTCGTCTGCTGAGATCAGTAGATGCACTTCGGTGCCGAAGACAGCGTCGTCCTGCTCGGGCTCCTCGTCGCCGGCGCGGCGCTCCTCGCGATCGCGCAGGTCGTCAGGGTGCCGTACCCGATCCTCCTCGTGCTCGGCGGCCTCGCCCTCGGCTTCGCTCCAGGCATGCCGACCATCGAGCTCTCGCCCGACCTCGTGCTCGTCGCATTCCTGCCGCCGCTCCTCTACGGCGCGGCCTTCTTCACGCCGCTCCGGGAGCTACGGGCGAACGCGGGCTCGATCTCGACTCTCGCAGTCGGCCTGGTCCTGGCCACGACGGTCGCGGTCGCAGTGGTCGCCCACGCTGTCATACCGGAGCTCACCTGGCCGACGGCTTTCGTGCTCGGAGCGATCGTCTCCCCCACCGACCCGACAGCGGCCACCGCGATCGCCCAGCGGCTCGGGCTGCCGCGCCGGCTGATCGCGATCATCGAGGGAGAGAGCCTCGTCAACGACGGCACCGCTCTCGTCGTCTACCGCGTCGCCGTCGTCGCCGTCGTCACCGGCAGCTTCTCCCTGGCCTCTGCCTCGGCGAGCTTCGTGCTCAACGTGATCGGCGGCATCCTCGTCGGGCTGGCCGCAGGAATCGTGATCCGACAGGTCCGCCGCCGGCTGAACAATCCGCCCGTCGAGATCACGATCTCGATCCTCAGCGGATATTTCGCGTATCTCCCCGCTCACGCGCTCGACGTTTCCGGCGTGCTGGCGGCCGTCACCGTCGGCGTCTACATGGGCTGGTACACGCCCGAGCTGACGACCTCGCAGACGCGGCTTCAGGGCCAGGCGGTGTGGGAGATCGTGTTTCTCGGCCTGAACGCGGTGTTGTTCGCACTCGTCGGGCTCCAGCTACCGGCGATCCTCGACGAGCTGTCGGTTGCGCGCTCCACCGGGGAGCTCATTGGCTACGCCGCGCTCGTCACGGCCGTCGTCGTCCTCGTTCGATTTGCCTGGGTGGTCGTCGCCGCGTATATGCCTCGGATGATGCGCGCCAACGGCAGCCCGCCGTGGAAAGGCGCCGTCGTCCTCTCCTGGTCGGGCATGCGCGGCGCGGTGTCACTCGCCGCCGCCCTGGCGCTCCCGCTGACGACCGACGCGGACGCAGCCTTCCCGAATCGCGACCTGATCGTCTTCCTCACCTTCGGCGTGATCCTCGGCACGCTGGTCGTCCAGGGCCTGACGCTACCCGGCCTGATCCGCTGGCTCGATCTCGAGGACGACGGACTCGCGGAGAAGGAGGAGGCGAAGGCGCGGATCCGCGCCGCGGAGGCAGCGCTCGCGCGGCTGGACGAGCTCGTCGACGA
>Ga0126304_10001949_pt1 | contig 10019 bp, 7 predicted proteins | sample Plot25_FD_92538 | JGI IMG/M metagenome (GOLD analysis project Ga0126304, IMG submission 92538) | Serpentine soil microbial communities from UC McLaughlin Reserve, CA, USA - Plot25 | ecosystem: Environmental > Terrestrial > Soil > Grasslands | place: USA: UC McLaughlin Reserve, Lake County...
AATAACCACGAGGGCTTCCGACCTAGCGTACCCCGAACTTCCGAGAATTCACCTTCTGAGCAGCTCGGCGACTTTGAGGAGTAGCACGTGAACGCCGGGGTCTTGGCTGCTGGTTCCCAAAAGTCCTACCGTGTGAGCAGCCGCTCCAAGCGCAGCTCTCGGGCGCCATGGCCTACAACGGCGTGGAAACCTAGCTCAGGTAGTTTTGTAAAACGGGACCAACACGCTGTCGCTGTATCGCCCCCAATGGTCACGACGCTGCATACATATCCACCTAGGGGCGGGCCCTCGCCGTCCCGGCGGAGTCAACCTCGCCTGCGCCAGCACCGCGCCCGAGACGCGCGTAGTCCAGACCGCTCGGGGTGATGAGGACGTTGCCCTCGGAGGTGCGGCCGCTCACGTTGCCTTCGGTCCCCGCCACGAGGCCCGAGGCGCTCATGCGGCGGCAGGTCTGCACGATCTCCTTCCGCAGCTCCAGGTGATCCAAGCCCAACTCCTTTCGCGGCTCTCCCTAGCGAGGGTAAGCGTCCTTGACGCCGCCGTCTACGTTGAGTACGTTACCGGTGCTCCGCGAGGAACGCGCCTCGGAGGCGAAGTGCAGCACGGCGTCGGCGATGTTCTCGGGCAGCACATTCACCTTGAGCACGTTGCGCTTGCGGTAGTGCTCCTCGAGCTCGTCTGGCTCGATCCCATAAGCGGCGGCGCGCTCCTCGCGCCAGGAGGAGCCCCAGATCTTCGAGCCGCTCAGGACCGCGTCGGGGTTTACCGTGTTGACGCGGATGCGCTCGGCCCCCCCCTCCTCGGCCAGGCACCGCGCCAGGTGCAGCTCTGCCGCCTTGGCTGAAGAGTATGCGCTGGCGTTCTTGCCGGCGGCCATGGCGTTCTTTGAGGCCACGAAGACGAGGCTGCCACCCATGCCTTGATCTTTCATGATCTTGAACGCCTCGCGCGAGACCAGGAAGTAACCCTTGGCCAGAACCGCGTGATTTTTGTCCCACATCTCTACGCTCGTCTCCTCGATCGGCGCGGAGGAGGCCAGACCAGCGTTGGAGACCACCACGTCCACCCCTCCGTACTCGAGGACCGCCCGGCGGTAGGCACGGGTCACCTCGCCCTCGTCGGTCACGTCCGCCCTCGCCGCGATCCCGGGCTGCGGCAGGCTCTCCGCGATCTCCCTGGCGCCTTCTTCGTCGAGATCGCAGGCCACGACGCAAGCCCCCTCAGACGCCAGGGACCGCGCTACGGCGCTCCCGATGCCACCTGCGCCTCCGGTGACGAAAGCGACCCTGCCCGCGAGCTCCCTGGGTGGCGGGGCTTGGGCGAGCTTATAGAGCTCCAAGGGCCAGTACTCTACGGCGTAGGACTCCTCCTCGGTTAAAGAGACGTAGTCTCCAAGAGCGTGGGCACCACGCATAACGTTTATGGCCCTGTAGGCGAAGTCCCTGGAGAGGTTGGCCTCCTTGGCGTTGTGCGCCGCTCCGACGAGTCCAACGCCGGGGATCAGGACAACCCTGGGATTCGGGTCGAACATAGGCGCGTCGCCCTGCGGGTTTCTCTCTCGGTTGCGCGCGTAGTAGGCCCCGTACTCTTGGCGGTATCCCTCTACGCCCTCGCGCAGCTTCGCCTTCAGCTCCTCTGCGCCCTTCTCCTGTGAATCAAAGTCAACCCAGAGGGGCTTGACCTTCGTCCTCACAAGGTGGTCGGGGCAGGCCGCCCCCACTTGGGAGAGCTCCTTGGAATCGCGCCCGCAGACGAATTCGAGGACGTCCTCAGACCTGTAGTCGACGCGGAGGATCTTGTGGGTGGCCTCCTCGGACCCGGACGAGAGCGCACCCCGAAGGGCGGGCAAGACCTCGGCGAGAAGTGCCTCTCGGCGCTCGAGAGAAAGCAGTTCGACCGCTCGGCCGCCAAAAGGCTCTCCGGCTCTGCTCGCGACGAACTCGGCTGCCCGGTTAATGGCCTCGATGGTATGCCCGTAGCTCTCCTCATGAGTCTCGCCCCAGGTGACCAGGCCGTGCTTGGCGAGTAGGATAAAGCGGAGGTTCGGGTTGTTCCTCAGCACCTCGCCCACCTGCTTGCTGAGCGTAAAGCCGGGACGGATGTAGGGGATCCAGACCGCCTCCTCGCCGAAGCACTCGGCCGCGAACTCCTCGCCGCCTTTTGCGCAGCAGATCATGTTTACCGCGTCCGGATGGGTATGGTCGACGTGCGGGTAGGGCACGAAGGCGTGTAAGAGCGTCTCTATGGAGCCGCGGGGCATATCTGGCCTGAGCTGGCAGGCGGCGAGGTACGAGACCATCTCCTCGTCGCTCATCTCGTTGCGCTCCTCGAGCGGCAGGACCTCGTCTAGCTTGAGCCCCGTGAACTGCTCGGCTCTGATGGTCGCGAGATCCGTGCCTGAACCCTTGACCCACAGAACGTCCACCTCGCGGCCGGCGTGATCCTTCTCCTTGGCCTTCGTGGAGGTGTTGCCCCCGCCGAAGTTAGCCACCGCGCGGTCGGCGCCAAGCAGGTTAGAGCGATAGGCGAGCGTCTCGAGCTCTGAGAGACCCCGGGCTCTCTGCGAATCCCACAGGTTCTCTGTGGCTCCTGGTATCCTTGTCTCCATCTCCTTCGAAACCATCCTCTCGTCGTTCGCACCTTCGTTCGCGCGACGTTCGATCATGACCTTCACGCCTTGCCCGTACTGCTAACCCCAGCCGGCCCCGACGCCCTCCGCGCGCTCCTCGGCGACCCTCTCCGCGTACCCGCTCTGCTGGAAGGCGGCAATCGGGTCTACCGCAGCACCCATATCCCCTCGCACCTTGGCACACAGGGGTCGTACGTCGGTCGCGTAAGCGTTGATCAAGGTTCGATGTGCCCCGAGGACGTCCCCCGAGTGCCGAGCCTCATTCAGCGCCTGACGGTCTACCAGAAGGGCTTTCGCGTAGGCCTCTTGGAGGTTGGTGACGGAGAGGATCATGGCCTCTATCTTGGATTCTATGTTGTGGGCTTGGTCGATCATGTAGTCGAGGCGTGTGCTCTCCTCGGCCTCCACCAGCTCCACATAGATTAAGAAGAGCTCTAACGGGTTGACGGAGCCCACGATGAGGTCGTCATCGGCGTACTTGCGATTGTTGAAGTGGAAGCCTCCGAGCCTCCTCTCGTCCAAGAGCAGCGCCACTATGTGCTCTATGTTCGTGCCCTGTAGGTGATGCCCGAGGTCTATCAGGACTTCAGCCCTCTCGCCGAGCTTCTGGCACATGGTGAGTGCCGCGCCCCAGTCGGAGAGGTCGGTGTGGTAGAAGGCTGGTTCGAAGGGTTTGTATTCGAGCAGCATACGCATGTTGGCGGGCATCGCCTCGTAGGCCTCCGAGAGGCACTCCTGCATGCGGTGGCGCCGCTCCACGAAGGAGTCCTGACCGGCGTAGTTAGTGCCGTCGGCGAACCACAAGGTGAGCACATCCGAGCCTACCTCGCGCCCGATCTCGACGCACTCCAGCAGATGCTCGGTGGCCCTGCTGCGCACCGCAGGATCGGGGTTGCAGACGCTTCCGAGCTTATAGTCCTCTTCCTGAAATAGATTGGGGTTTACGGCCCCGATGCTAAGCCCCAAGCCCTCGGCGTGTTCCCTCAGTTCCCCGTAGTCATCTACCCTGTCCCAGGGGATATGTATGGCCACAGAGGGACAAGTGCCGGTGAGGCGCTGAACCTCTGAGGCGTCCGCGAACTTCTCGAAGGGATCGCGGGGGACGCCTGGCTGCGGGAACACCTTGAAGCGCGTGCCGGAGTTGCCATAACCCCACGACGGTGTCTCCAGTCGCTGGGATCTCAGGCGCTCCTCTACCCGGTCAACGTCAACCCCCCGGGCTGCAAGGGACTCGGAAAGGACATCGTAGGTCCGCCTTTCCGTGCTCTCCAAGACTCTATCCTCCTTCTCCGGGCGGAACGCCGGCGCCTCTTCTGAGAGAGGCGCCGGCACCGATGCTGCTCTAGAAGTCGTACTGGTCGATGTTCTCCGGGGTGAAGACAAGCGGGGGCCCGAGAAGAACCTCGTCCTCGGCGAGCATCTTGACCTCACCGAGACGCCCGGCCTTGAAGGTTCCCGACTTGGGCAGGTTATCCTCGAGCTGGGCGTTAGCGACGTGCACCGCCAGGTAGCCGAGGTCTACCGGATTCCACAGGACGAACTTCTCTACGGCCCCGGAATCCAGGTGGGGCTTCATGTCGTTCGGAGTGGAGAGGCCGGTGACGGCCACCTCTCCCTCGAGCCCCTCCTGCTCGACGGCCTCTGCCGCACCCGGCAGAGCCACGGAGGTTATCCCGAAGACGCCGGTCGTATCAGGGTTAGCGCGGAGGTAGTTCTTGGTTATGTCTATACCGAGCTGCAGGTCCTCCTCGCCGGGCTCGACGGAGGATATGGACATCTCGGGGTACTTCTCCTTCATGCGCTCGCGCATCTCTTTGAGCCAGGCGACTTGGTTCGGGGCGGTGAGCGATCCGGTGACGACCAGGAACTTACCCTTGCCGCCAGTCTGCTCAGCCATGACGTCCACGAGCTTGTAGCCAATGGCCTCGAAGGTCGCCTGGTTCACGAAGACCTCGCGGGCGTCCTTGGCCACGTCGGCGTCCCAGGCCGAGGTCTTGATCCCGGCGTCTTCGGCCTTCTTCATGGCGGGGGCGAGGGCGTCGGGGTCGTTGGCGGCGACCGAGATGGCGCCGCACTGCTGCTGGATCCACTGTTCGATCATCTGGGATTGGAGCGCGGCCTTGGCTTCCGTTGGCCCGTCGTAGACTAACTCGACGCCCAGCTCCTCGGCGGCCTCCTTCGCGCCCTTCTCGGAGGCGTTGAAGTAAGGGATGCCGACCAGCTTGGGCATCATGCAGATCTTCTTTGGACCACCGCCACCACCACCACTTTGGGATGGCTGCTGGCCCACGCCGCAGGACGCGGCGACCAGAACCAAGGCCATAAGTAGGGCTACACGGGCGACCCTGAACCCCCACGCGGGTTTGGACACGTTCTCTCCTCCTTCTCGGTACGCTTTGCTCTCCTTCACCTACGGCTTCCTCCTTAAGTGTGGGTTACTCCTCCCTTCTGCGGAAAAACTCGTTCAGGAACACGGCTACGAGGAGCAGGACACCAAGCACGAAGACTATCCAGGTGCTTGGCACCCCGGCCAGTGTTAGGCCGTTGCGCAACGTCGCGATGATGAGGACGCCGAGCACGGTACCGCCTATGGTCCCCGATCCGCCGTAGATGCTTGCTCCCCCCAGGACCACGGCGGAGATCACGTCGAGTTCCAGCCCCAGGCCGGAGTCGCCGCGCGCCGTGTAGACCCTCGAGGTGTAGATGACCGCGGCCATGCCCACAAGTAGCCCGATGCCCGAGTAGAGGGCCAACTTCACCTTGCGTACGGGCACCCCGGAGAAATGAGCCGCCTCCTCGTTGTTGCCGATGGCGTAGACGTAGCGACCGAAACGGGTGCGCGACAGGATCAGCCAGACCACCACGACGGCCATGATGAAGATGAATAACTGTCCCGGCACCACGTTCAGGAAGTACGCCTGGCCGAAGTAGGCGAACCAGTCGGGAAAATCGGATATTGCCTCAGCCTTTGATAGGCCGTATGCCAGACCCTGGAACAGGGCGAAGGTGCCCAAAGTGACCACCAAAGGGTGCAGATCGAGGAGGGTGATGAAGAGGCCGTTAAAGAGACCGGCGGCCAAACCTACCACGAGTCCGAACACAATCGCTAGTGGCAAGGGTAGGCCGGCGGCGAAAGAGAACCCGACAGCGACCGAGACCAGGGCCAGGTTCGATCCAACCGAGAGGTCTATGCCTCCGGTGATAATTATCAGGGTCATACCGAGCGCCATGAGCCCCACCTCGACGAAGAAGCGCGAGGTGTTTAGAAGGTTGCCCACAGTGAGGAAGAGCGGCGAGAGCAGGGACATCACGACCATCAGGACGACCAGCACCCCGAGCAACACCATCTCGCGGGAGAACTTGAAGCGCCGGAGAACCGCAGTAGCCGCGCTCATGACTTATCTCCCAACAGCCGCCGACGCAAGACATCGGTTGCGACAGCGAGCAGGATCAAGGCCCCCAGCACCGCGTCCTGCCAGATGCCGGGCACCCCCAGCAGGATGAGGCCGTTTAGGATGACGCCTATGAGCACCGCCCCGGTGAGGGCAGCCAGCGCAGAACCCCGCCCCCCTGAGATGCTGGTACCTCCTATCACTACGGCCGCGACAACCTGAAGCTCCAGACCGGTCCCGGTATTGGTCTGAACGGACCCCGCCCGTCCCAGATAGATAACGGCCGCTATGCCGACGAAGACGCCCACCAACACGAAGGCCAGGAAACGAACGCGGTCTATCGGGAGTCCCGCCAAGCGGGAGGCCCGACGGTTGCCGCCGACGGCGAAGACGTTCCGGCCCCAGGTCGAGTGGCGACTGATCAACTCCATCACCACAAACAGGATGAGGAGGACGAACACGGGGTAGTGTATGCCGAGCATGGACCCGGTTCCGAGGATGCGCGTTTCGTTCGGGATGCCGGTGATCCAGGTTCCTCCGGTGACGAGCAGGATCACGCCGCGCAGCGCGTAGAGCATGCCCAGCGTCACGATTATCGATGGGATGCGCCCGAGGGTTACTAGTATACCGTTGACAGCCCCAGCCAGCGCGCCAACGACTACGCCGGCCAGCAGGGGAAGGATCAGACCTCCGGTGTTCGTCGCCACCGCCCCCGCGGCGACTGCGCAGAGACCCATCATCGAGCCCGTCGAGATGTCTATCTCTCCGCACAAAATCACCTGGTTAACCGCTAGCGCGATGGTGCCCAGCACGGCCACAGAGACGATGATGGACTCGAGATTAGAGCCGCTAAGGAACTCGTTGCTGCTGAGCGAGAAGGCCACTACCAGAACGGCCAGGAACACCAGGGCAGGAGCCTCGGGGCGCACTAGCCACCGGCGCAGTGCAGCACCGATCGTGCCGCCTTCCGCGGTGGTCGGCGCCCGTACTTCACTCATCTTCCGATGCCTCCTCCCCTGAACCATCGGAGGCTGGCCGGTTTTCACCGCCGGTGGCCGCGGTCATCACCACCTCCTGGTTGGCCTCGCTTCGCCCGAACTCGCCGGTGATCTCGCCCTCCCGCATGACCACGACTCGATCGGACATCGAGAGGACCTCCTCCAGCTCGGAAGAGATGAGCAAGATGGCTTTCCCCTCCTTGGCGAGCTCGTCTATGAGGCGGTAAATCTCTGATTTAGCCCCAACGTCGATGCCCCGGGTCGGTTCGTCAAGGAGCAGGATGGACGGCTCGCGGGCTAGCGATTTCGCCAGGACCACCTTCTGCTGGTTACCACCCGAGAGGCGGCTGACAGGATCGGACATTTGGGCCCCCCGAATAGAGAGATTCTTGGCGAACCGGTCGGCCGTCTGCCGCTCCGCCCTGGGCACGAACCCGAATCGGGAGATCCGGTCCAGGATGCTCAGGGTAATGTTGTTCTTTATGGAGAAGGGCAGGATGAGCCCCTGCGAACGCCTCTCCTCGGGCACGTAGAATATGCCCCGCTCCATAGCCGCCTGGGGCGAGTGTATCCGGACGTCTTCGCCATCGACGCGTATCTCACCGGACTCTGGCGAACGGATGCCGAAGATGCACTGAGCCACCTCGCTGCGGCCGGCCCCAACGAGACCGGATAACCCCACAATCTCGCCCTGGTGCACGACAAGATCTACGTCTTCGAACTCGCCGGCTCTGCTCAGGCCATGTACCTCGAGGGCTACCTCACCTGAGCTGTGTGGGCTCCGGGTGAACAGCTCATTCAAGGGACGTCCCACCATGAGACGGACCAACTCCTCCGCGTCGAGCTCGTTGGCCGGCGCGGTAGTGATGTGGTGCCCATCGCGCAGTACGGTGATGCGGTCGGAGATCGTGAAGATCTCGTCCAAGCGGTGCGAGATGTAGACCACGCCCACGCCATCGGAAGTCAGGTCCGAGATGATCCTGAAGAGCTGTTGGACTTCGCGCTCGGTCAGGGACGCGGTCGGCTCGTCCATGACCACGGCCTTGGCCTCACCCACTAGTGCCCGCGCGATGGCCACGATCTGCTGGTTAGCCGCCGACAGCCGCTTGACGGTGGTGGTGACGTCCAGATCGACGCCGAGGGACCTCAACCGCTCGCGCGCTTCGGCCCGCATGGCGTTCCGATCCAGGGTACCCCAGCGCGTGCGGGGCCGGTGACGTCCCACAAACAGGTTCTCCGTGACCGAGAGATCCGGGAACAGATCCAGTTCTTGCGGAATCATGGCGATGCCGGCGTCCTCGGCATCGCGCGGCGAGGAGAACTCGACGGCCTCTCCGCCCACATCCAGCGTTCCCTTATCGGGCTCGTAGAGCCCGTGAACTATTTTCATGAGCGTGCTCTTGCCGGCGCCATTTTCGCCCACCAGGGCGTGGACCTCCCCTGGCCGCAGGTCGAAATCTACGCCCTCTACGGCCGTCACACCGCCGAAGTGTTTGGTTACGTTCTGGAGGCGGAAGATAGCTGGAGCTTCAGCCACCGTAGCAGCCCCTTCTGCGCCGGGGTCGTCGGACAGGCTCATGTGGCTTGAACCTCCCCGACGTCCTCCGGGTGTTCACCGCCTAGTTCTGCCTCTGTCCCTCCCCACCTACTCAAGTCTCGCTCCTTCCGTATGCAGTCGTGCAGCGTCCATAACCCTCCGCAATCTCTCGTAAGCTTCGTCCCACTCGTCCGCGCTACCCGTCGGCTGATAGTCGTGCACCTCCACGGAAGAGCCTCGCACGGCAGCCCGGATCTCCTCCAGTGAACTCACGTATCCCCGGGCGTAAGCCTGAACCATCAGATTGCCCAGAGCCGTGGCTTCCACCGGCCCAGCCCGTACCGCTCGTCGCGTTGCGTCCGCCGTGAGTTGACACAGAAGCACGTTCTGCACCCCGCCCCCCACAACGTGGACGACCTCAGCTCGCCTCCCGGTTATCTCTTCGGCCCGCTCCAACACCCACCGGTACTTGAGCGCCAGGCTTTCGAGCACGCACCGTACGACCTCCCCTGGCTCCTCGGGTGGACCCTGATTCGTCTTCCGGCAGAAGCGGCGGATTCGTCCGGGCATGTCCCCCGGAGGGAGAAAGGTGGGATGATCCGGGTCCACCAAAGGACCAGCGGCCGGCACCGCCTGTGCGAGACGGGTAAGTTCTTCGTAGGAGTACTCGTGCCCTTCGCGAGCCCAGGTGCGCCGGCACTCCTGCAGAAGCCAGAGACCCATCACGTTCTTCAAGAATCGCGTCGTGCCGCCGAAGCCTCCCTCATTGGTAAAGTTGGCGTGCATGCCCTCCGGCGCTATGGCTGGTTTCGGCAGTTCCACGCCCACTAGGGACCAGGTGCCGCTGGAGATGTAGGCGAAATTCTCGCTCTCGGCGGGGACGGCGACAACGGCAGAGGCGGTATCGTGGGAGGCCACAGCCGTAACGGGCAATCCTTCCTTCGCTCCTGTCTCCTCGGCGACCTCCGGCAGCAGGGGACCGAGTTGGGTGCCCGGCGGGACGATCTCGCTAAAGATGTGACCGGGGAAGCGCATCTTCTTGAAAAGGTCATGAGCCCAGCCGCCGGAACGTGCCTCGCAGAGCTGGGTAGTGCTGGCGGCGGTGAACTCGCAGGCTTTCTCGCCGGTGAGCCAGTAGCTTATGAGGTCGGGGATAAGAAGGAGCCTGTGCGCCACCTGGAGAAGAGGCGAACCCTCCATCGCCAGAAGCTGGTAGAGGGTATTTATCGGCATGAACTGTATGCCCGTCGTCTCGTATATCTTATCTCTGGGCATCCGCTCGAAGGCCCGCTCGTCCATGCCTTCGGTGCGGGGGTCGCGGTAGTGGTAGGGATTGGAGATCAGGCACCCGTCACGGTCCAAGAGAGCGAAGTCTACTCCCCAGGCGTCGACCCCGAGGCTCTCAATCCGCCCGCCGTTCCTGGTCGCTTTGGCGATCCCGTCCCTGACCTCCCTGGCGATCC
>Ga0126304_10001950_pt1 | contig 10016 bp, 6 predicted proteins | sample Plot25_FD_92538 | JGI IMG/M metagenome (GOLD analysis project Ga0126304, IMG submission 92538) | Serpentine soil microbial communities from UC McLaughlin Reserve, CA, USA - Plot25 | ecosystem: Environmental > Terrestrial > Soil > Grasslands | place: USA: UC McLaughlin Reserve, Lake County...
GGCCTGGGGCTCGTCCCCGGCGCGAACATCGGCGAGCTGGGCGCGGTCTTCGAGGCCGTCCACGGCTCCGCCCCCGACATCGCGGGCCAAGGCATCGCCAACCCGACCGCGCTCCTTCAGTCAGCCATCCTCATGCTCCGCCACCTCGGCGAGCGCGAGGCGGCCGACCGCATAGAGAAGGCGATGCTCAAGGTCTACGCCGACGGCCAGGTGCGCACCCGCGACGTCGGTGGCAGCTCGCGCACCAACGAGTTCGCCCGCGCCGTCGTCGAGGCGATGGGGTGAACGCCGCGACGCGGCGGCATAAAAAATCTTGACAGCGGGGGCGCGCCGGTCATAGAGTTCCGGCGCGCCTTTCTATTTCAACGACAACGACAGACAAGTAGTGGACACGTGGCGTCCCGGCTACTTCCCCGCGGCGGCCACCTCGCTGAGGACGAAAGACTCTCCCCATCCGGGCGGCCGGTCGCGTGGCCGGCGCTCTTCTCTGCCGCGCGGCCGAAGCCGCCGACGACCTCGCACGTCGAGGCCGATTGCCGAATTCATTCACCTTGCTCAAGGAGTAACAGTATGATTCGCCCGCTGTCACGCGCGCGCCGCGCCAGAAAGTCAGTCAGCATCGCGCTGGCCTTCCTGTTCGTCCTTGTCTTCCTGCCGCCGCCGCCCCGCGCCTCTGCGGACGCGGCCGGAGCCGCGCAAGACCCGCAGGAGACGTTCATCCCCGTCATCGCCCCGGGGTCGGCCTACCGCCAGACCAACCTCATCTCGGACACGCCCGGCCTCTCGCCCGTCCTCGACCCGCTGCTCGTCAACCCGTGGGGAATCTCTTTGACCGCGAGCAGCCCCTTCTGGGTCGCCAACAACGGGACGAGCACGACGCAGCTTATCCGCGAAACGAGCAGCATCCCCGCCACGCTCAACCCCAGCCCGCAGACCGTGACCATTCCGGGCGGCCTGCCGACGGGGACGGTCGCCAACCCGGTCGCGACCGAGTTCGTCCTCCCCGGGGCGTGTGCCAGCGCGCCGTGCGGGGCCAACTTCCTCTTCGTCTCCATCACGGGCAACGTCGTGGGCTGGGACCCGAACGCCCCGGCCGCCGGCTCGACGACGGGCGTCATCGCGGCCAGCCACCCCGGCCACGTCTACACCGGGCTCGCCTACGCCAACAACGGCTCGGCCAACTTCATCTACGCGGCCGACTTCGCCAACGGCACGATTGACGTCTTCAACACCTCGTTCGCCCTGCAGCCCGCGGCCAGCTTCCCCTTCGCCGACCCGACCATCCCGACGACGATGGGGAACACCTTCCACCCGTTCAACATCCAGGCCATCGGCGGCTCGCTCTACGTCGCCTACGCCAAGGTCGGCCCGGGCGGGCTCGACCAGGAGGGCGTCGGCAACGGCTTCGTCCGCCGCTTCAACGCCAACGGCGTCCGCGACCTGACGTTCGGCATCAACAACGGCGCGCTCAACTCGCCGTGGGGCATCACCATTGCGCCCGCCTCGTTCGGCATCTTCGGCGGCGCGCTCCTCGTCGGCAACTTCGGCGAGGGCAACCCCTCCATCCACGCCTACAACCCGACGACCGGCGCTTTCCTCGGCACGCTCCAGGACGAGAGCGGCAACGGCATCGTCATTGACGAGCTGTGGGACTTGAAGTTCGGCAACGGCGGGTCGGGCGGCGACGTGAACACGCTCTACTTCGCCGCGGGCATCGGCGAGGAGGAGCACGGCCTCTTCGGCAAGCTCAACCCGACGACCGCCTCGGCCACCTCGCTCATCCAGTTCGCCGACTCCGAATTCTCCATCGGCGAAGGCTCCGGCCACATCGACGTGACGGTGACGCGCACGGGCGACGTCTCCGGCACGGCCACCGTCAACTACAACACCTTCGACGAGTCGCAGCCCGACCACGCCTCGCAGAAGTCGGACTACGAGATCGCGCTCGGCTCGCTCAGCTTCGCCGCGGGCGAGACCTCGAAGACCTTCCGCCTCCTGCTTGTTAACGACACGTTCGACGAGAACGATGAGGTCATCGACCTCATGCTCTCGAACCCGACGGGCGCGGGCGTCGGCTTGGGCACCCCGAACACGGCCGAGATCGAGATACTCGACGATGACACGGGAGCGCCGACGGCCAACGTCATCGACGACCCGGCCTTCTTCGTCCGTCAGCATTACCTCGACTTCCTGAACCGCGAGCCCGACGCCGCGGGGCTGGCCTTCTGGACGAACGAGATCACCTCGTGCGGCGCCGTCGCGGCCTGCATCGAGAACAAGCGGGTCAACGTCTCGGCGGCCTTCTTCCTCTCCTTCGAGTTCCAGCGCACCGGCTACCTCGCCTACCTGACGCACCGCGCGGCCTTCGGCGCGAACGCTTCTGGCTCGCCTGCGCCTGTCCTCTACGGCAACTTCATGCGCGACACGCAGGCGCTCCAGAAGGGCTTCATCTTCGGGCAGCCCGGCGCCGACGCCGTGCTCGAAGCGAACAAGGTGGCCTACTTCAACGAGTTCGTCACACGTCCCGAGTTCGTCTCGAAGTATCCTTCGACGCTGACCAACGAGCAGTACATTGACAACCTGCTCGCCTCGGCCGGCCTCTCGCCGAGTCAGGTCAAGCTTTTCGTCGTCAGCCTGACGAACGGGCAGGAGGTGCCTCCGGCCGTCCCGACGCTCACGACGGGCGGGGCGCGGCCGGCCTCTTTCGGCACGGCGCGCTTCCAGTTCAACGACGCGCAGACGGCGCTGACCTTCACCGCCACGATCACCAACATCGACGTGACGGGTTCGCAGACCGCCGACACCAATGACAACCTGGTCGCGGCGCACATCCACGCCGGGCCGTCGGTCGCTCCGGGCGTCAACGGCCCCGTCGTCTGGGGCTTCTTCGGCGCGCCGTTCAACGACAACAACCCGAACGACCAGGTCTTCTTCCCGGTCGGGCCGGTCGGCGGCACGTTCAGCGGGAAGTGGGACGCGCCCGAGGGCAACGGGACGACGCTCGCCGCGCAGCTCTCAAACCTGCGCGAGGGGCGCGCCTACATCAACTTCCACACGCGCCAGTTCACGGGCGGCGAAATCCGCGGCAACTTCCCCGCGGCCGACACCTTCCGCAACTCGCTCGTGGCGGGGCTGAACGGCGCGACCTTGACGCGCGCCACCGTGCTCCGCGCCGTCGCGGAGGCCGAGGAGTTGCAGACGCGCGAGTTCAACGCGGCGTTCGTGGCCATGCAGTACTTCGGCTACCTGCGGCGCGACCCGGACACCGCTGGCTTCAACTTCTGGATCAACAAGCTGAACTCCTTCAACGGTAACTTCCAGAACGCCGAGATGGTGAAAGCCTTCATCTCCTCGGCCGAGTACCGCCAGAGGTTCGGCCCGAGCTAAGAAACACTTAGAGGCTAGGGGCTAGAGACGAGAGGCTAGTCAGGAAGTTACTTCCTGACTAGCCTCTCGTCTCTAGCCCCTAGCCTCTTTTATTCGATGGGCGCAGACTCGCCGCGCGCCGGGTCGAGGTCTCCGGCGACGACGACCGTCAGGCGTTCGGGGCGGAAGTATTTGCGTATGGCGGCGTTGACCTCCTCGACCGTGACGCGGCCGATCAGCTCCGGGTAGCGCTCGACGTAGTCGAGGCCGAGCCGGTAGAACTCCGCGTTCCACAGCGCCTGCGCCAGCCCCGCGTTGGTCGAAAGCGAGACCTTGAAGGAGCCGACCGCCGAACTCTTCTCGTCATCCAACTCCGCGGGTCGTATGCCGTGCTCGACGTAATCGCGGAGCACGCCCATGGCGGAGTCGATGGCGCGCTCGACGTTGCCGGGGTTGACCGAGACCGCGATGTACCACGGCCCGGCCGCCAGACTCGGCGCGCGGAAGCGCGAGGCGATGCCGTAGGTCAGCCCCTCGGCGTCGCGCACCTGAAGCCCGAGACGCGAGGAGAGCGTCGATTCGCCGAGCGCGCGGTTGGCGAGCACCGCCGCGTAGTAGTCGGGCGCGTCGCGTCTGAGCGGCGCGGCCGTCCCCAAAAGCACGTCCACGCTTGCCTTGTCCTTGACCAGCACCAACTCGCGCCGCCCCGCCTCGGGCGGCTCCGGGTCGGCGATGTCCACGTCCGCGCTCTCCGGCCCGCCGAAGCCTTCGAGCGCACAGGTGAGCACGCGCACAGCGTCGGCCGCGCGCACGTCGCCCGTGACCGAAAGTATCAGCGTCCGTCCGCCGTAGAACTTCTTGTAGAAGCCGCGCACGTCCTCGACCGTGATGGAGGCGACGCTCTCGACGAGGCGTTCGCCCGCGTGCGTGTAGAACGGGTTCCGCTCGTCGAAGAGCGTCTGCGTCAGACGCTCGTAGGCGCGCCAGGACGTGTCCGACTGCTGCTCGCGGATGGCGGCGATGGTCTGCTGCTTCAGCTTCTCCAACTCGTCCGCGGGGAAGGAGGGCTCGCGCAGCATCTCCGAGAGCGTTGCGGCGAGAACGGGGAAGTCTTCGGCGAGCGAGCGCGCGGTGATCTGCACGGCGAAGGCGTCCGTGTCGAACTCCACGTCGGCCCCGACCCGTTCGAGCGCGCCCGCCAGTTCAAGTTTGCCGCGCCTGAGCGTCCCACGCTTCAGCATTTCCGCCGTGATGCGCGCGAGCCCCGGCTTCTCCTTCGGCTCGAAGTGCGAGCCTGCGCGCAGGCTCCCGCGCACAGCGACCGTGGGCGTCGCCGCGTTCTCCAGCACCAGCAGCACTGCGCCCGTCCCCAGCTCCTCGCGCACGACGCGCGAGGCGAAGCCCGCGCCGCCCGACTTTGCCTGACCCGCTGCGCCGGCCGACGCGCCGCCCGACTCCTCTTCAGCACGAGGGTCGTGGTGAAACTTGTAGCCGTGCGGCGTGGGCTTCAAGGATGACGCGCCGGCCGCCGTCCCGGCCGGGCCGCTGCCGTTACCTTCCGCGCCGCCGGCCTTCGGGATGAAGTGGCCGACCGTGCGTGTGTCCTCGCGGAAGTAGGCGGCGGCCACGCGCCGCACGTCTTCTACGCGGACGCGCGCGACGCTCGCCGCGTAGGTGTTGTAGAAGCGCCAGTCGGCGACCGCCTCGGCCTCCGACATCTGCATCGCCACGTTGTGCGTGCCGTCGCGCTCGTAGGCGACGTGCGCGGCGATCTGCCGCTTCGCCTTCTCGACCTCATCTTCGCCCAGGTCTTCGGCCGCGCGCCCAAGCTCGCGGTGGATGACCTCCTCGACCCTCGCGGCCTCGACGCCCGGCGCGGCCGTCGCGTAGACGTTGAAGAGTCCGGGGTCGCGGAACTGGTCTACGCGCGCGTCTACCGAGACGGCCAGCTCCGTCTCGACGAGCGCCTGATAGAGCCGGCTCGTCACGCCGTTCGTCAGCACGGCCGCGAGCACGGCGAGCGGGTAGATGTCATTTCGCGCCGGGCGCGCGGCGGCGTGCGCGGCCAACTCCGCGTTCGAGAGCACCTTGTCTTGCCCGAGCGCGGCGGGCGTGCGGAAGGCCACCTGCACCAGCGGCAGCTCGCCCGCGCGGCGCACGACCAGGCGGCGCTCGCCCTCCTGCCGCGGCTCGTCGGTGTAGACCTCCGGGATGGGCGCGGGCGAGGCGGGGAAGGCTCCGAAGTATCTGTTGACGAGCGAGAGCGCGTGACTCTCTTCGAAGTCGCCGACGACGACGGCCGTGGCGTTGTTCGGATGGTAGAAGGTGTCGTAGAAATCTTTGAGCCGCGCGGTCGGGACGTTCTCGACGTCCGAGCGCCAGCCGATGGTCGGGTGGTGGTACGGGTGCTCGCGGAAGGCCGTGGCGTAGACGGCCTCGTCGAGGACGAGCATCGGCTCGTTCTGACCGCGCTCCAACTCGTTGCGCACGACGGTCATCTCCGAGCGGCGGTCTTCGTCGGCGATGAAGGAGTTGCGCATCCGGTCGGCTTCGAGGTGGACGGCCAGCTCCAACGCATCCGACGGCACGGTCTCGAAGTAGTTGGTGCGGTCATACCAGGTGGTCGCGTTAAAGTCCGCGCCGACGCGTTGGAGCGTGGCGGCGACCTGCGTCCCCCTCGCCTTGTTGAAGGTCGGCGTGCCCTTGAAGAGCATGTGCTCCAGAAGGTGCGTCGCGCCCGTGTGGCCGACGGCCTCGTTGCGCGAGCCGACGCGGTAGAGGACGAGGAACGTCGCCACCGGCGCGACGCGGTTCTCCACCAGCAGCAGCTTCAACCCGTTCGCGAGCCTGAACTCCCGAACCCCTTCTTCCTCCGCGACAAACTCCACTCCCTCGGGCAGACTTCCCACACGCACGCTCAAATTCGCTCTCCTTACCGATATCAGTTTTCAGGGCGCGGCCATGCTAACAAATCGGCGGGCGTGAGGGAAAAGGGCGCGACCCGTCGTGGATGCTTTATCCTGCAAAGCACTTGACAGGCTCCCGGCGGCGGTGTATTTTTTGCGGCGGGATGGCAGTCGTCCATACATTCAAGAAGCCGGAAGCGGAAGAGCCGCCCGCGCTCCACGACCGCGCGATGGACAACCTTCGCTTCATCCGCGAGGCGATGGAGCGCGCCTCCGCCTTTACGGCCGTCCCCGGCTGGGGACAGGTCGCCATCGGCGTCACCGCCCTCTTCGCCGCCCTCGTCGCCTCGCAGCAGAGGGCCTTCGGCGACTGGTTCGCGGTCTGGATGGTCGAGGCGGCCGTCTCCGCGGGCGTCGCCGGCTGGACGATGTACCGCAAGGCGCACGCCTCCGACACCTCGCTTCTCTCAAGACCGGGAAGAAAACTGCTCATCAATCTCATGCCGCCGATGGTCGTGGGCGCGCTGCTCACGGTCGTCTTCTACCGCGCGGGGCTCGCCGCGCAACTGCCCGGCCTTTGGCTCCTGCTCTACGGCACGGGCGTCGTCACGGGCGGCGCCTTCTCGGTGCGACCCGTCCCGTTCATGGGGCTCTGCTTCATGTTTCTGGGGGCGGGCGCGCTGTTTCTGCCCGCCGGTTGGGGCGACGCGTTGATGGCCGCGGGCTTCGGCCTGCTCCACATCATCTTCGGACTACACATAGCGAGGAACTACGGTGGCTAGACAGAACGCACTTGCGAAGGATAGAACGACGGCGAAGGCGGGCGCGCAGCAAGGCCCGCAGGAGAATTTACCCGAGCCCCGGCGCAACAAGCCCACCGACGGGCCGGCCGCCGCCGCCGAACTCGACCGGCTCATACACGAACGCGTCCGGCTCGCCATCGTCAGCGCCCTCGCCGTCAACGAATCGCTCACCTTCAACGACCTCAAACAACTCCTGAACACCACGGACGGCAACCTGAGCGTGCACGCGCGCAAACTCGAAGAGGCGCAGTACGTCGTCTGTACGAAATCCTTTGAGGGGCGTGTCCCCAAGACCGAGTATAAGCTGACGACCGACGGACGCCGCGCGCTCGAACGCTACCTGGGTCACATGGAGAGCGTCATCCGCGCCGCGCGCGGGGGGTGAGACAGTCGGAGCAGGGAGAGTCGGGCCGCCGGTGCCCGAATTTTTTTGCCCGCTGGCTTTATAGTGCAAAGGTCTTTGCTTAGACGCGGCGGCGTGATGAGGGCCAAGCTCCGTGAGGCGGGGTGAGCCTCGGATGAATTCGGATGAATAAGCCGGTGTCGGAAATTCGTCGGAACGGAGGAGGGAGACGTTCGTGAACACAAACGTGAATCTGTCGGCGGCGCTCGGGACGCTGGGATTTCTGGGCGCATGTTTTGTGCTCTTCGTGCTGGCACTGCACGCGCTGGTCGTGAGGCGCTACGGGCGTGCGAAGGCCTCTGTGTTCGGGCTCGCGCTAGTCTCCGCCGTCTATGTCGGGCTGGTGCTCGCCTTGGCCACGAGAACAGTCCGTTGCACAGGAAAACCGAATTCAGTCTCTAGGGCGGGGGCTTTGAAGTCTCCGCGGGAAGCGGGGCTTTCGGATGAGGGGAAGCATGTACGAGCCGGATTTTCGTCCCACGGGCGCGGCCGCCCCACAGCGTTCGCAAGGGTTCTGGCGGAGACAGTTCGGGGCACAGGTGACGCCGGCGCAGCGGCGCTTCGACGTGACGTTCGGCTTCGTGATGCCAGTCCTATGCTTCGTCTTCGACCCCATTGTGTTCCACACGTGGCTCTCCTACGAGCCAGGACTCCTGGGGCGTTGGCAGTTCTACGCTTACACGATTAGCGCGCTGGAGGTGGTGGCGCTTGCCGCGTGGCTCTTCAAGGCGAGTGGCGGGGGACGGCCGCCCGCGGCGCTGGGCGGGATGCTACTCGGGGGCGGCATCTTCTCGCTCGTGGTCGGCTTGTTGCTACTGCCGTTCAGCTTGCTGGGGCTCATCTTCTTCTTCGTGGGTATCTTCGGCTTTACACCCTTCTTCACGGCGGTGGTTTACCTGCGCAACGGCTGGCGCGCGGCGAACCCCAGCCGCTCGGGCGACGACATGAGTTGGCGCGACGCCGCGGCGTTCGCATTCGGCTTGGTCTTCGCGTTGGGCATGCCGGCCCTCGCGGCTCTGAATACTTTTTGACTGAGGGGGAATCAAGTGGAGCATTTCGACGTGGTGGTCGTGGGGGCGGGGCTGGCGGGACTTCAGGTGACGAGGCTTCTGGCGCGGCGTGGCGCGCGTGTGCTGCTCGTAGACCGGAAGAACTCTGTCGAGGACGCGGTGCATACGACGGGCATCTTTGTCCGCCGCACGCTCGAAGACTTCGACTTGCCGCGCGACTGTCTGGGGCCGCCCGTTAAGCGGGTCAGGCTCTACTCGCCCGCGCGCCGCACGCAGGACTTGGAGAGCGAGCACGACGAGTTCCGCGTCGGCCGCATGGGGCGGCTCTATGCGCGGATGCTTGAAGAGTGTCTGGACGCGCGCGCCGCGTGGTCTCCGGCGACCCGTTACGCGGGGCTTGAGGCGGCCGACACGGACGCCTTTGAATCGTCGGACGGCGCGGGCGGGTCGGTCGTGCGGCTCGAACGCGCGGGCGTCGAGAGGCGCGTCGCGGCGCGCTTCGTCATCGGGGGCGACGGCGCGCGTTCGCGCGTGGCGCGCGACCTCGGGCTTGACGAGAACCGCGAATGGATAGTCGGCGTCGAAGACGTGTTTAGGGGAGTGCCGCCGGAGGGCGAGCCGTGCTTCCACTGCTTCCTCGACCCAAGGCTCGCGCCCGGCTATCTCGCCTGGGTCGTCTGCGACGGCGAGGAGACGCACGTCGGCGTGGGCGGCTACCCGCAAAACTTCGACCCCGCGCGCGCGCTCGAAGAGTTTCGCGCCGAGGTCTCGCTCCGCTTCGACTTCACGCGTGCGCGCCGCGTCGAGCGACGCGGGGGGCGCATCCCCGTGGGTGGCGTGTTGAAGAGAATCGTGTGCGCGCGCGGCCTGCTCGTCGGCGACGCGGCGGGCGCGGTCTCGCCGCTCACGGCGGGCGGGCTTGACCCGTGCATGCGCCTGTCGAGTCTCGCTGCCGAGGTCGTCGCCGAATATCTCTCGACGGGCGACGAGGCGGCGCTCGCGCGCTACTCGGGCTCGCGCTTCCGCGCGCGCTTCTTATCGCGGCTCTTGATGAGACGGGCGCTGGCTTTTGTCAAAAGTCCGGCGCTGCTCGAAGCGGCCTGCGCACTCTCGCGGGTCGCGCCGCTCGACTCGCTGGCGCGCCACGTCTTCTTCGGGCGCGGCTCGTTCCCCGACGAAGTGCCCGCGCGCGGGCGTCTCGCGGCCGGAGAGAGCCGTGCGGCGGTCTGAACGCGGGGTGTCCCTAACGTGGGAAGCCACAGGCGCGTCCCGTGGCTTCGTCTGCTGCCGTGAGGGCGGTGTCGGGTTCTAATGGCCGAGACTCGACGGGGCAACTTAAACGGAGGAGTGTCGAAAGAGCATGTTCAAGCGCATCGTAGCCATCGCCTTCATCTTCGCGTCCGCGGCCGCCGCGTGGATGCTCCTCGGCGCGACCATCTTTTCGCGCACATACGATTCGGACTCGGTGCTGGAGGGCCAAGTCACCTCGCTCTGGGGCGCGCCGCAGTCGCAGTCGCCGCCCGCCGCC
>Ga0126304_10001952_pt1 | contig 10013 bp, 12 predicted proteins | sample Plot25_FD_92538 | JGI IMG/M metagenome (GOLD analysis project Ga0126304, IMG submission 92538) | Serpentine soil microbial communities from UC McLaughlin Reserve, CA, USA - Plot25 | ecosystem: Environmental > Terrestrial > Soil > Grasslands | place: USA: UC McLaughlin Reserve, Lake County...
AGCTCAATATGAAGAGGAAATAAAGTGTATGAAAGAGAGATTAACAAGATGCCTACAACTTTTGAAAATAAATCATAGTGAACAGATAAGTAAGACGGCTTTCGAGCTAATTGAGAAGTTTAGTGGCCGGGGAAGGGCGTCACAACATGGGAGCTGGATTGGCGCTCTAAACGCAATAGCAGGCTCCTGTCTTCTAAATCAACGCGCGCTTTCCCAGTCAGAAGTGTATGATTTTCTTACGGTAGCTGTCACAACTAGCTTAGAAGGGAGAACCAAGGCCATTGATGAGCTAGTATTTAGAATATATAGAGATATTATGGCAACCTATGATAGCCTGGATGACAAACCAAAGATAGCTTATCCAAAGATCATTGTTGACGTAGTTGCTATTCTAGCTGAAGGAGTTGATACAAGCGGTAAGAGGATTCCTGTACACAACGTAGAGGTTTATTATCAAACGAGAAAGTCAGATGTTATTAGTAGCATTCCTGTTGGCCCTTCCGCAATACCCGCTACCACAGCTACTGCCGCAAGTATAGAAAATATAGAGAGTGTCAAAATAGAAAAAGGGGCTCTAAAGGAAGATGAAGAATCTGAGCTGGTGGGGGTTCTAAATAAAATAACTGAGAGAAGCAAAGAAGATATTCGGGTGTCAGTTGCCAAACTGGAGAAAAGAGATGTTCTGCGACTAAAGGATCTGTGCAAAAATTATAGCAAGATACTGAAATACAGTAAGCTAATAGCAGACACAGACAACTTGCAAAAGTTCAAAGCTGCACTTCAAAGTGAAAGTGGAAGGAAGTTATCCCCTTTTCAAATTCAACATGCAGCAAGTAGTATAAAGAGAGCAAAACTGTATGTAGAAAATGTTTTAGATGGCAAGTTTGCGCCCCATGGCTCTTATGGGATTAATCATACTAAACACAATCTAGAATATGGATATCTTATTGTTGGGTTAATGCAACCAAGTAGGAAAAGAACAGGTAACAGAGGAGAGAAGCCATGAAGTCAATACAAATTACGATAAAAATAACAGACAAGGAAAATCACCAATATGTAACGAACAGCGAGTCAGAATATCGTATGAAAAAGAATATGGAAGATGAAGAATAGGTAAAGTGGATGCCGATGGTCGGAGAATATTATAGAGGTCAATGTGCCTAAGATAAGCATGAGTTAGTTTTCGATATTTCCTGCAGATCTGACAATATTGACGCCCTGAGGCAGGAATACTAAAGCTCTATATCTGTATTGCAGAATCTGGCAAGTTAATAAAATCGAAAGACCTTCTAAGTCTGGCCACATACTTTTCTCTGGATTGGGGAGCATTCATCGCAAAGAAGAACACGAAATAGGGATCCGATTCTAACATTATTCACACTTATGGTAGCCAAGAACTCTACTTGAGAAGTATTAGCAATGCGGGCCCAGAGGGATTTGTATTAAAATTCAGTTGAGTCTGATCAGATCTCTCAGGACAAAACTACAGAAGATAGGTAAACAGTAGGTTTTGGCTACCTTTCATGCTGTTTTGTATAGCGACAATACAGGTTTTGAACCAGATAGGGAACTGCTTTGTTGTGTACTCAGAGATATTTTCTATTGCTTCATTACGGATATACTGCAAATCCTGAGATATCAGACCAGGTGTGACCTTTAGTATTTGGGCTATTTCTTCCTGGTTATAGCCTTGAGATTTTAGCTCGATTATCTTGTTACGCCTCCAGTTGATAAGCTCAGTTCTTGTTTTTGTTGCTGATTTAGGCCCTGAGTTCAAATCTTAAGCTTTTCCCTTCATGCTTTTTAGGTAGTTAAATCTATTAGAGTTTTTGGTCAGTTGGTGTGGGTTCAGAGATTTCACTTTTGAAATTTCCCTCGCTTTTTCGCGGTCCGACAAGACAAAAACAAGGTTTTCAAGGAACCCGGCATATCTATAACTTTAGTTAGTAAATATACATCATGCCTACAACGGAAAATGATCCAGGTATACGGTGGGAGCGAGAGCACTTCAAATGGTTAGAGCAGGAAGTAGAAAAGCTACTCTCAGATACAGATGTTAAAGATATAATCAAAATGGTTACCTATAATATGTTCACCGATACCAGGATTGACACAATCAGGATACTGTACAAGCTTAGAGAAAAAGTAAAGCAGGAAGATGATCAATACAAGATTCAGAAAGTGATAAACTATTTCTGTTATGAAGTTGTCCAGTCTTCCTTTCTGGGTTTCCAAGGGGACTCTAGCGATTTTCTGTGAGATATTCCAGTATTCTTTGATAGCTTTTTATGTTGCTATTATTGTCGTTTTGAACTGAAGCGGTAACTCTCTGGTTGTATAGTCTTTGACATTTTGTTTAGCTTAAGATATTGTAAATCAAAAGTGATAGTAGTTGGAGATACGCAATATTTGGGCTATTTCTCTCTGGTCTAGTCCCTGTGATTTGAGTTCTATAATCTTGAATCTTCGCCATTCAATCTCTTCTGACTTGGTTTTAAATCCTGAGTTCAAGATTTGGTTTATTCCTTTGTGATTTATGGGCAGTTTAGTTTTTTAAGTTTGGTAAAATAAGCAAAAAAAGGGGTTGGAAGAATAGATCTATTTATTCTGTTGTATGTAGTTATTATCTTTGAGGACAAACACCACTTACGCAAAATCCACCCTGACCTGTTCCAGTGTGAAATTCTACGTCTCCTTTACTAAAGAACCTCTGGTCTTCATCTCCGTGAACTGATTCGTCTGCCTGATCAAGGCCAGTGTATCCACGATGGCTACTGGGTTTGTCTGGTGCCTCTGCTAATGCCGGTACCATGAGACCACCAACTAGCACCGCTAGGCCTAAAGTCAGACTCATGGTTACCAAAGCTATTTTGAAATTCATTCTCACAAGGTGCCTCACGACAATATATAAGATTTGTGCTGAGTCAGTTACAGCAGGCGTTCCGGATATTACTAACAAACATCCTTTGAGGACTTCACCGATAGCACAGAACAAGAAAGATCTGCGGATGCTGCAAGACGTCTATTTACGCAAAGGTATTGTCATATAATAGATGTCTTGGATTAAAGGCGACGATCCATAAATACGATTTCAAACAATTAGCTATACGTCGTCTAGGAAAGTAAAATGTGATAAGTGCGGTATGATAGTCTATGGACCTAAAGAACTGAGACATAAGCAGGAATACCACTCTTACTGATCTTCTGTTACAGGCATGGTATATCAGATCTGTTATATAACATACGTTCGTCTGCAAACAGGACATAATGTACTACTGCTGGGGATGTCTTCTTGCTCTGCTTTCCACTTCCTCTGGCGATGGAATTTGTCCAAATATTTTTTCATACTCGGCAATCTTTTGATTTAGCCAGTGTTGAATAGACTTCATTTGCATAGGCAGGTATGCGGCCTTCTTTGCGATTCTAGCTCTTTTGTCTTCTATATCACTGTATGAGTTAGCGTTATTGAATATTAATGACAGAACCTCCCTGTCAACACTAAAAGGTTCTCTTCTTTTGTAGTAGACCATTCCAAAGCTCAGAGTAAGTGTGAGTACTCTTTTTAATGATAGAAACCGAATTAACGTGAAATAAAGAATGAGAAAATTAAGACTACATGTGAATATGTCTGTAAATGGTTGCATTGCAGGGCCAAACGGTGAAATGGACTGGATGGTCGGACTCAAGGATGCTGAACTCATAAAATATACATTCAAGTTACATGAGCCTATTGACACCATTCTCCTGGGACGGAAAATGACTGATGTCTTCATCTCTTACTGGTCAGATGTGATGAACAAACCTGATGACCCGTGGTATTCGTTCTCTAAAAAGATGATAGAAACCCCAAAAGTTGTATTTACTAAAACATTGAACAAATCTAGGTGGATAAATACAGATATTGCAACAGGCGATCTCACAGAAGAAGTTAACAAGATAAAGAGCCAAAACGGTAGGGACATCATCGTGTATGGCGGTGCATCGTTTGATTCTTCCTTGATTAAAGAAAAACTTATTGACGAAATGTATTTCTTTATTAATCCTGTTGCAATTGGAAATGGTATGACCATATTTAAGGACTTGAACGAGATTCAAAAATACACTCTGATTGAATCAAAATCGTTTGAAAGCGGTAAAGTATTGCTCCACTATGAGGCAAAGAGATCTTGACAAGAATAATATTTACTTCGAGATGGAATAGGTCATTTGATATTATTAAAATGACCCTTTTGAATGGAAAATGAGGTTTTAAAATTACCTATTAAAATTACATAGCAGAGCTTGAATATCCTCTTTCATTTCGTTTCTCTGCTATCTTACCCTGCCAGATTGGATCGCTTCCCTAAACCAATTGGGAAGCATGGCTTTATTCCTACTTAGAAACGAGCTAATCGTACTGTCCAGTATGTAAGTAATAGCCCAATCGTCCTTAGACCTGATTGACCTGCCGTATGACTGGACCAGATTAAGTGCTGTCTGCCAATTATACCACTCCTGATCCCTTTCGCTTTTGGCCTCGATCCACCTGTCGCTTCCGTCGGGATAAGGAACCTTAACTATTACTTGGAACCTGCTAAGGTCATCCTTCAAGTCCAGTCCTAAATGAAGCGGCGGGGATATCAGCACTGTATCTTCGGAGGATTCGATATGCTCCCTTATCACATCATCACGGCTGACTTCTGGATCCGTGACAATTAACCTGCGTCTGTTTTCTGCTGATAGTTGTGTTCTGATAAAGTTGAGCTGATAGTACGATGTGGTGTGGATTATTCCCTTTCTGCCGAAGTGTTTGGTCATTATGAGATCCACGTGTGATTTCCCTCTTGACGTCCTCCAATTTCAGACGATCATACTTCAGATACGCGACGTTCGTCAGATAGATGGGCCTGTTATTAATCGGGAATTCGGAAGGAACTTGAATGAACTTAGTCTGCGCGGGATCAAGTCGAACGGTTTCACAATATTTTCCATGGTTCAAAATAGTTGCGCTCATAACAATTGTCTTGTCGCACTTCTCAAATATTGGCGCGCAGTATCCGGCTATGTTTAACGGCTTGATCTCTACCCTTGTTATTGATTCACATCATCTAGGATCTCCCATCTCACATTGGACATGATCCAATTATGCCTGTTACCGAGAACGCCATCGCATTGTTTCGACCTTAGTTCTTTTTTCATTCTTTAGGACCTTTAACATCACTATGACTGCTATTAGATTAGAGCTAGCTTTAGATTTTACTTGTATTTGCTTTATATAGCTGATCTTACACTGTGACATATTGAAAATAAAAGTAATAGCTACAATCCTTTTTACATGTGCCATATCTTTCGTGGAGCCTGAGAATTTCACAGTTCATGCTCAATCAGATCTGCAGACAACAAAATATAGAAATATAGTTATAGATTTTGGGTAATGGTCTAGAGACTAATGCCAGGCTAAATCTTCCAGCAACTGGTGACGGCCCCTTTCCAGGTGTTCTTCTTGTACGTGGCTCTGGTCCTGTCGACATGAACGAAACTTTAGGTGTAGTTTGTATAGATAACGAGACAGGCTCAATTATATATCCGCCTGGTAGGCCATTCTTTGAAATAGAGCAATATCTTTCGGAGAGAGGCTTTGCAGTTTTGCAGTATAACAAGAGAGGTGTGGGTGCAAATAGCACAATTTTGGATAGCAATGTGTGGGGCAATGTAACATTTGACGATTTAAAGCAAGATGCAGAGAAGGCGTTGGATATTCTCATGCAGCAACCAGAAGTTGATGCTAACAAGGTAACTCTAGTTGGACATAGCGAGGGCACAATGATTGCCCCAAGAATTTCAATCGACAATCCGGACAAAGTAGATAACATTGTGCTGATGGGAGCAATAGCACAGAACTTGGGGATTAGTGAACTAGGATACTTCCAGGGAGTTACAACACCATTACTCTACGCTCAACAGGTTCTAGATCATAATCATAATGGATTGCTATCAGTACAAGAAGCGTCTGAAAGTCCCGTTTGGTTTGTGCTTACTCAAAACATTACTGCTGTCAATGGAACGTCAGAACGGCTACATCCACAATATGATATGAATAATGACACGTTCATAAGTATTAATGACGAACTCAAACCCAGGTTAATAGACATTCTAAAATCAGTGTCAGTTGTAACACCAGGCGAAAAGTGTCTTGCTGGTCTCTGTCCTATCTGGCATAGATCACAATACTCTTCGATACCTACTTTGGATATCATAAGTAAGGTTCCTTCCGATATATCTATTCTAATACAACAAGGAAAGAATGATTCACAAACGCCAGTACAGCAAGCATTTCTATTACAGCAGGAACTGACAGAAGTAAGACATCCTGATCATACATTGATAACATATCCGGACCTCGGCCATGCTTTCTATCCTTCATCTGGTTGACTGCTTTTGGACCAATGGAACAAACGGTTCTGGAAGATCTTTTTGGCTGGCTTTCAGATCCAGTCAGAGACTTTAAGGAATTTACCATTTTGCGACAAGAATGAAATGGTAGTTTTGGTAGGGCAGGTGGGCCCAGAGGGATGTGAATGAAAATTCATTTGAGTCTCAATCTCTATTAGATTATATGAAGCTCGATATGATCAGCAGATCTTTTCGTTCGTCTATCTAGTGAGTAGTTAGAGTGATGGGCCCAGAGGGGTGCGTGCCGATATCGGTGCTAAAAGTAGGATCCTATTTTGATAAAAGAGCTTTAAAGGTTTTGTCACATCAGTTACTGGCAGTAGGACCGTCAGATAAAAAAGATCTGCCCCGAGGAGCCGCCGATTGTTAACATAGTCATGATAATAATGGGGCGTTTATGCACGGTTATACTTGTATAAAACAGTAAGCAAAGTAGGCCATTAGCCACCTGCTGCAGACAGGGGTTCCAACCGCCAGATTTTTAATCAACCTGTTTATACTCTGTATTAAGATGAAATAGGTTAAATTCTATAACTATTGAAGACATCGCTTATAAAATATTAACATGATATTAATACATGACGTCGAGCTCGGATGCTGAAGCTGAAAGAATGAGAATAGACTGCTAGAGCTGCAGAAGTAGCTGCTGAATCTCTGCTAAAGAGAGCTGAAGCTCAAGGTTATTTAAAAAGTTTGAAGCTGAATCCGAAAAAGCACAACTTTTCTTTATGATGGTGATACTGATACTTACAATATCTGCAGGCACAGTTCTAATGGCCGTTTCGTTGGCATTGCCCATGTTCTTTATGGCCTCAAACCCTAGTGCACCTCCTGAAGTACTCCAGCAATGGGGAGAAGCCCCGAAAGAAGTTCTTCCGTTTGCAACAGGGCTAATAGGATTTGCTGGTGGTTTGGTAACTGCAATATATGGAAAGAGTGTGTCTATTAGGTCATCGCAGTTACAAACAGAGAAAGATTTGGCTCGCGGTTCGGGCTAGTTGGACACACAAGCTTAAGCTAAACCTATTATAATATTTTTTGTAATGAACTATACCAAACGGACAACCGGATTCCCAACCGCTGCCAATAGTGGAGGCTTCCTACTATAGCGGTCCTATGTCTATCTATGCATTACCAGTTCAAGTAGATAAAGCTTAAACGCAGCTAAGATAAGAAAACAGGATGGGAAGAGAGGAAGAAAGTGAGAAGAATAAGTAGTACGGCTGATATTGAGAAAGCAGAAACTATCAAAGTCTTTCGAAGCGTTAGAGAAAGCAGGGTTTCATTTTGCAAACTATGGAAAGATAAAGATAGTTAGAGAAAGCAGGATTTCATTTTGCAAACTATGGAAAGATAAAGATATGCATAAACCTCGTAATAATTTTCGCAGAGCTCTAGTACAAAAGCTCTACTAGGAGAGCTCTACTAGAACAAAACCCATAGCTTAAGCTATCAAGTTTTTTTCTCAAGCCGATATAAATAGTGAAATGCAAGCTCAAACTACATTCGGAGAGGACGCGGCAATGGCTGCTCGAGCTATATGGAAGGGTAGTATATCTTTTGGTTTGGTGAATATACCGGTTCAGGTTTTTTCAGCCACACAGAGGGAAGACTATACATCATTTAACCAATTATGTGAAAAAGGTCATAAAATCAAATACAAAAAATGGTGTCCTGCAGAACAAAGAGAGGTTCCATGGTCTGAAATCAAAAAAGGATATGAGATTACAAAGAATAACTACGTGGTACTAGAGAAGGACGAGATAGAGAATATCAAACTAAAAACAACTAATACAATAGAAGTTAAAGAGTCTATAGATTCAGAAGAGTTTGACCCCATATTTATTGAAAAGAACTATTACGTTGGACCAGACCCTGGGAAGAAAAAGACTGAAACATCAGCCAAGGCATATTCTTTATTTGTCAAAATCCTTAATGAAACCAAAAAGATAGCAATAGGTAAGGTAGTGCTAAAAGAAAAAGAACATTTGGTTGCCTTAAGAGCATATCAAAGAGGTCTCGTAATGCATCAGCTAAGATATCTAGATGAGATAAGACCAATGGATGAAATTGGGAATCTAGATAGCTTACAGAAAGTAGACTCTAAAGAGTTATCATTGGGAAAGACACTAGTAGAAAGTCTTACAACTGAAAAGTTTGACCCAGGACAGTATTCTGATACATATGCTAAAGAGCTGGAGAAATTAATAGAAGCAAAATCCAAAGGACAAAAAGTTGTCACTAAGGAACAAGAGGAAGAACCTGAGGAAACTACAGACATACTTGAGGCTCTTAAAGCCAGCCTTAAAGTAAAAAGCAAACCTACTCCATCTGCAGCAGTAACTAAACGGAGGAGATATGTCGGTGGTGAATGACTAAAGATATGTTAGCTTACAGGGATAGATCAAAACTAGCAATCATAACAGTCCATGATGTAAATCCTTCGCGTTCAGAAAAGATACTACAGACACTAGATGAACTCAACAGATTGAAAATCAAGTACAATCTAAGCATAGTACCATATTATAGCAAGAAATACAATGTTAACGACGACCCGGACTTCTGTAATGAGATTTCATCATTGTTACATTCAACTAACGGCAATGTAGAACTTACTTTACATGGACTGTATCATCAGGTAGATAGCCAGTTTGATGATTTCGATACACATACAAAAGAAGAAGAAAAGAATGAAATCCAGCAAGGTTTGGATATCCTGTCATCTGCTAACCTACCAAAACCTTCGACCTTTATTCCTCCAGCATGGCATTTGAGTCGTCAGGCCATAGAAGCCTTAAAAGAACTAAACTTTAGTGTTGCAGAATCAATGACTGAACTTGACTTTATTCAGATAGGCAAAAAATGTTTACTTCATCCTGTTATGAACTGGGACCAACAAGGAGATAAGGAGAAGAATAAACAAACACTAAAGCAAAACAAACAGATGTTTTATGACAGGCTGTTTAACATAAGCGGTGAGACCTATGGACTATTTAGAATGGCTATACATCCTCCGTATGATCCTGATGGGGCGCTAGCAGACCAAATTGAAATGATAAAACATCTAAGAGATAAGGAATCCTATAGGTTTATGACATATTCTGATCTACTTGCATTGGAAGTTCCTCTTATCCGTGAAGAACTCTACTACACAAACACGAACAGGGATGTTTAATGACCCTTGTCTCTATATGAGAGCAACTCTATGCTGTCTTCTGACTTGAGTTCACGTAGTCAACGGTCGTTCCGAGCTTTAACAACCCTTTTGCCTGATTTGCCACCTTCGTAAAATTGCTTGTGGCTAATGCTATGTGATTTGTTACCATGGTTAAATTCAACAGTGCTATTAGAACAGAAAAGAGTGCCGTTGTCCTGAACATCACCTGACAGAAGATGCCACCATATAAGATAGGCTATTTGATTATGAGAAAGACACTAGTATCCTTGTAGATTCCTAAATCGATACGCGTAGTTCTGAGAAAGATTCTCTAGTTTTTTGTTTGTCTAAACTATTATCTTCTTTCACCATTTTCTAGTAGAACCCACTAAAAAGCATCTATATCGGAATGGGCCCAGAGGGA
>Ga0126304_10001953_pt1 | contig 10013 bp, 7 predicted proteins | sample Plot25_FD_92538 | JGI IMG/M metagenome (GOLD analysis project Ga0126304, IMG submission 92538) | Serpentine soil microbial communities from UC McLaughlin Reserve, CA, USA - Plot25 | ecosystem: Environmental > Terrestrial > Soil > Grasslands | place: USA: UC McLaughlin Reserve, Lake County...
AGTAACAACGCAGGATCCGTTCTGAATAGCAACAATTCACGGTTCTATGAGAAGGGCGATTACGTTGCTCTAAGGGAGCTGACCCTTTCTTATGATCTTCCAAAAAACATTTTAAGTAAGACCAAAATTCTTTCGCAATCCAGAATATATGTAAGTGCCAACAACCTGCTTTACATTACAAATTTTAGTGGCCCAACTCCCGAGCCACCTGTAGTTCCAGGAACAAGCACCGTTACAGGTGTATACGCGGGAACCTATCCAACTCCTAAATCATTTGTACTAGGCGTGCAGGTAACTTTCTAAAACTCCAAACGAATTAATATGAAGAAGAATATTTTTTTGAGTCTGAGCATATTGTTGTTGTTAAGCGCCTGTAGCAAGAAACTGGATCTTACACCAGTCAGTAGCATCAGTGATGCCAATTTTTGGGAGACGCCCGAACAGGTGGATGCATTTGTAACCGGCCTGCATGCGCGATTCAGGACACACACTTTTCAATTTCAGCACCTCGGTGAGATGCGCGCTGACATTTTCGGAACGGATCCAGGATCAAGCTCCGCTTTTACCGGTGAAGCAACTCAGGGTACTGAACGTTTGTGGTTGAACAACCTGGATATGGATGCTCCCGGCGTTGCGAACTTCGGTGGCTTCTATTCAAATATTAACCAGGTCAATTTGCTCATCAGCAAATTGAACACAATCACAACTACCGACGCGAACAAACCCTATTACCTGGGTATCGCTTACGGAATGCGTGCTTTCTATTATTTCCAGATGCTTAGGTCCTGGGGTAAGGTGATCATACAAACAGAGCCTACCACATCAATCGACGTTTCTAATTTGTCGAAAGCCGCGTCTGCCGAGGCCGACGTGATGAAACTTATCAAGGATGACATAGAAACGTCATTGGCTAATTTCGGCACAAACTATTCTTTCAGGAATACAAAATCATTCTGGTCAAAAGCCGCAACGCTGATGTTGAAAGCAGAAGTTTATTTGTGGACCAGTTATAGAGGGGGGGCAAATGCTGACGCAACAACTTCAAAGAATGCGCTGGTAGATATCCAGACGAATGTTCCTGGATTAGCCCTCTTAAATTCGTACACCAGTGTTTTTACATCTAATAATAAAGGAAACAATGAAATTATTTTCGCGATACGTTATAAATTGGATGAATCAACGCTTCCGTTTGCTTCGACCTTCTTCCCGCAAACAGGTCTAATCGCGAATTATTACGATTCATTGAACAACCGGAAATTTAATGTAACCGCGGATAATTGGGGTGGATTGCTTCGGGCTCCTATAAAGATCGCTACGTTCAGGAGATTTGATGATAAAGACAGCAGGAAGTGGGCTTCCATCCAACCAGCATATTCTCTGGTAGGTACAACTTATCGTATAGCAGGAGCTTTTGTTAAGAAATACGAAGGCGAACAGAATGCCGGAGTCAGGCAATTTACGAATGACTTTCCCATCTATCGCTACTCGGATCTGCTATTGCTCCTGGCCGAAGCAAAACTAATACTGGGTGAAAGTGCGGCTACTGAAATAAACCTCGTTAGACAAAGAGCATACGGTGCGAATTATGTCGCTGCCGTGCACGGGTACCCGAACCAAGCCATTGACGCAAAGCCAAAAGAGTCGCTTTTACAAGAGCGTTTTTTCGAGTTCATTTTCGAAGGAAAACGATGGTACGATCTTAGAAGAATGGGAGATAGCTTTGTGTATGCAAATACAACTGTTCTTCCTTCTGAATCATACAAGCTTCTTTGGCCGATAGACCGGAATTCTCTAACGAATAATAGAGCCCTTGAGCAAAACCCCGGGTATCCGAAGTTCTAAATTGCCCTGATTGAATATGGTTTTGAATTACTAAGCGGTTTATGTAATTTTTCCAAAGGGAATAACATACCGTCAGTCATATCGCGTATTGCCTGAAAGGTAATGAGCTTGCAGATTCAAAATCACGAAATACATAGCGTTGATATTTTGAAATGTTATTCCATGACAAAAAGAGAAATTATGAAAGTACAGCATTTAAAAGGTCTGATTGCAGCTCCTTTTACACCCATGCATAAAGACGGTTCATTGAATTTGCAAATGATACCGAAATATTATGAGATGCTAAAGGCAAATGATATTACAGGCGCCTTTATCTGCGGTTCTACCGGGGAAGGAGTTTCCATGACAACCAGGGAGAAGATGGCGGTCGCAGAGGCGTGGGCTGCTTGTTCTAATAGCGATCACGATTTTAAGGTGATGACCTTATTAGGAGGTACAAGCATTACAGATTGTAAGGAATTGGCGAAGCATGCAAAAGCAATCGGCTTGTATGCGGTATCTTTCACCGCTCCATTTTACTTCGAACCTGCAAATGTTGAAATGCTGGGCAAGGTTTGTATCGAAGTGGCATCGACAGTACCTGACATGCCCTTCTATTATTATCATATACCAGTTCTCACTGGCGTTGCGTTTGCGATGTATGATCTCCTGAATTTTGTTGATGGTAAGATTCCGAATTTTGCGGGAATAAAATATACGCATGAGGACTTTATGGATTTCCTGTCCTGTGCACATTTTAGTAACGGAAAGTATGATATGCTCTGGGGACGTGACGAAAACATGCTGCCAGCGTTGGCAGTTGGTGCTAAGGGCGCGGTCGGAAGTACATTTAATTACGCGGCACCTTTATATTACAAACTGATAAATGCTTTCAATGATGGGGACCTCGCGACAGCCCAGGCCTTACAGCAATCATCGATAGACATGATAAGGCTTCTTGGGAAATATGGCGGTATCGCTACTGGTAAAGCGTACATGAAATTAATAGGACTGGATTGCGGTGAGTTTCGCCTGCCAGTAAGGAATATGTCGCCCGAACAATTTGAGCAGTTTAAGAAAGATGTTGAGCATGTAAACTTCAGCAACTTTTCATCACGCGTGCCAATGCCGGCCAATGTATAAATGCATGTACCGTTTAACGACTCTTTCATTTGTTCTATTCATGACTTCACATCTTCTTTCCTGCTCGCAAAAACCTGCCGCGTACACTCTTGATTGGAAAATAGCAGGCAAATTGCCTTCGTCTCCCGGTCAACAACATCCACTGGGATTTGCAGGCCCTGTTGCTGGCGTACACAATAACGTTTTAATTGTAGCAGGCGGTGCAAACTTTCCCGACAGCATGCCCTGGATGAACGGAAAGAAAAAATATTATGATGATATATTCATTTATACAAGGAATAGTTCGGGTATGGTGCTTACTAAAAAATCTTTCAAGTTGCACTCGACAATTGCTTATTCGGCAAACTGCTCCACTACACATGGAATATTTTACGCAGGAGGAGAAAGTGAGCATGGTATTTCCGCCAGGGCATGGTTGATAAAATGGGATGACCACGACTCTAGCATTATTCTTAATTCCCTGCCTGATCTTCCGATTGCCATTACGAATGCTATGGCCACCGTGGATAGAAACAAAGTTTATATCGCAGGCGGTGAAACGTTGTCGGGCGTACTTGATGGGTTTTATTGTCTTGATTTGAAGAACCCATCTTCCGGGTGGACCCAATTACCCGTTGTGCCAAAACCGGTATCTCATGCGGTCCTTCTGACGCAATCGAACGGTGTCAGTAGTTGCATTTACCTTGTCGGGGGACGTAAGAAAAATAAAAGCGGCATCAGTAGCTTGTATAACACGGTGTATGAGTTTAACCTGCAGGAAAAAAACTGGAGTCAGAAAAAATCTCTTCCATATAATTTAAGTGCCGGTACAGGTATTGCTGCCGGGTCAAATCATTTATTGTTGTTTGGAGGTGACCAGGGAGAAATTTTTCGCGAAGTAGAAACCTGTATCGCGGCCATCAATAAAGAAGAAAGTGAACCGATAAAACAGCTGTTAATTCAAAAAAAAATTCAATTGCAATCTTCTCACCCTGGTTTCAGCCACGAAGTGTTGTTGTATAACACCATCAATGATGAGTGGAAGGCAATCGACTCAATACCTTTTGAGACACCCGTTACCACAACGGCAGTAAAGTGGGGAGAAGATTTAATAATACCATCCGGAGAAATAAGAGCCGGTGTGCGAACGCCACGAATTTTGTCCGTAAGATCACCATGGTGAGCGCAATCGAACCAGTGAAGGACGGACACTATCGATCCTTCACAATATGCACTATAAATCATCAATAACGTAACCAGTAATTGATATTAGTACAACGAACACACAAACAGATCACTCAACAACACCCAGAATGACCAAATATTCGAAGAACTATCCCTGGATCTTAGTTGGGTTATTGTGGGTTGTGGCTTTATTAAATTATATGGACAGGCAGATGTTATCGACCATGAAGCCTTCCATGCAAATCGATATTGCTGAACTGCAAACAGCAACAAATTTTGGACGGCTCATGGCCATCTTTTTGTGGATATATGGATTTATGAGCCCAGTCGCCGGAATGATAGCTGACAAGGTAAACAGGAAATGGTTGATAGTCGGAAGCCTGTTTGTTTGGTCCGGCGTTACTTATTCCATGGGATATGCCACAACGTTTGATCAGTTATACTGGCTCAGGGCAATCATGGGTGTTAGTGAGGCACTATACATCCCGGCGGGATTAGCGTTGATCGCCGACTTTCATTCATCCAAAACAAGATCGCTTGCTGTAGGCATTCATATGACAGGCTTGTATATGGGACAGGCATTGGGTGGTTTTGGTGCAACCATTGCAGATAAATTCTCCTGGCATACCGCCTTTCAATCCTTTGGTATCATTGGCATTATTTACTCACTTGTTTTGATGCTTTTCTTAAAAGAGCGAAAACCTGCTGTCGATGAAATTGCACAACGGCGCGGGTTATCTATTCAAAAAGTATCAGTGCTGAGAGGGCTGGGACTTCTATTTACTAATATATCTTTTTGGATCATCCTGTTCTACTTTGCTATTCCGAGTTTGCCGGGCTGGGCCACTAAAAATTGGCTACCAACATTGTTTGCCACTAACCTGGATATTGACATGGCTAAAGCCGGTCCGATATCGACCATCACGATCGCCGCTTCGTCCTTTATGGGTGTGATATTCGGAGGAATATTGTCCGACAGGTGGGTTCAGAGAAATATAAGAGGAAGAATTTATACAAGTGCAATTGGTATTGGCCTAACAATTCCATCTCTATTTTTAATCGGTTACGGGCACACGCTTTTTCATATTATTGGCGCTGCTTTTTGTTTTGGTTTCGGATTCGGAATGTTTGATGCGAACAACATGCCCATACTTTGCCAATTCGTTTCATCGAAATACCGAGCCACGGCCTATGGACTCATGAACATGACCGGTGTATTTGCCGGCGCATTCATTACCGACTGGCTGGGTAAGTCGACGGATGCCGGTAACCTGGGAAAAGATTTTGCGACGCTTGCGGTGATTGTTTTGATAGCTCTTATTATTCAACTTTCTTTTCTGCGTCCCAAAGCAAATGATTTTATAGATGCAGCAACAAATTAATAAAGGAAAATGAAAACACAGAAATATACTTATTGGTTTTGCTTCTGCTTTTTTTTATCACTTGGCGTACTAACACATGCCCAGGTCAAATCATCGCTGCCTGCCGGCATCCGGGCTACATCTGTTTCGCCGCTGATCCCTTCTATAAAAAGAGTCGATCTCAATCCGCTGATCCGTGTACGGGTTTATGTGCCACCAGGCAAACAGGTTAAATTTAAAGATATTCAATTGTCATTCGATAGGGAAGCAATATCCGCACTTGAAGAAGTCAAGGTGTATAACACCTTCGCTGAACCAAGCATTTCCAAAAGCTCAATCCTTCTTGCTACGGTTAAAAAACTATCCGGCGAAATGGTGATACCCCTTGAACTGGAGATAAAGCCCGGGATCACCTACATTTTATTTATTGTGAGACTGAAAAGCGATGCGGATATCGATAAAAAATACTTTTGCAGGCCCGATTATTTCACTACAGTATCGGGCGAGAAACTTCCAATTACCGAATTAGACAGTTCTACTGAGGCAGGAGTATCATCCAGTCATCGTATAGGCATAGCTGTCCGTTTGCCTGGCGAGGACGATGTGCATACTTATCGCATACCCGGAATGATTACAACAAGCAGGGGAACGCTGGTTACAGTATATGATGTTCGCTACAAGAACAGCAGGGATTTACCCGGTAACATTGATGTAGGGATGAGTCGCAGTACCGATGGAGGCCGGACATGGGAACCCATGAAAATAATTATAGACATAGGACCGCCACATGAAAATAATGGGGTTGGGGATCCTGCTATTTTATTTGATCCGGCAACAAAAAAATTATGGGTAGCCGCTTTGTGGAGTAAGGGCAATCGTTCTATTGCAGGATCGGAGCCAGGTCTCTCCCCTGATACCACCGGTCAGTTTGTGTTGGTTAGCAGTGATGATGATGGATTAACATGGTCTGAACCGTACAATATTACAAAGCAGGTAAAAGATCCTAAATGGCATTTATATTTTAACGGCCCCGGAAATGGCATCACCATGCAAAATGGCAACCTTGTTTTCGCATCCCAGTATTGGGACGAAACTGAGAAACCGGGAATTCCACATTCATCTATCATTTACAGCGAAGATCATGGGATAACATGGAAAAGCGGTATTGGCGCCAAATCCAATACCACAGAATCACAGGTTGTGGAAACAACCCCAGGAACACTAATGCTGAATATGCGTGATAATCGGGGAAGGCTCAGAAGCATCGCCACAACAACAGATTTAGGTAAAACATGGGTGGAACATCATACATCGTATGAGGCCCTGCCTGATCCCATTTCCATGGCCAGTTTCATAAAGGCAAGAGTGAATGTAAAAGGCAAAATGAAAGATGTTTTATTTTTCAGTAACGTCAACTCTGCTCTTGCGAGATTTAATACAACTATTAAAGCGAGTCTTGACCTTGGTGAAACATGGCTGCCCGAAAATCAGGTCGCACTGGACTACAGATCAAGTTATGGATATTCTGTTCTCACAAAAATTGATGATAATACGATCGGAATATTATATGAAGGCATAGGGGGTCTGCTCTTTTTAAGAGTACCGGTGAATGAGATCATAAAATAAATAAGATGTCGTATTCAAAAAAAAACCTGCTTGCGTTAAAGGATTTTTATTCAAGCCAGCTCCTGGACGATACTGTGCCTTTTTGGTTTCCCAGATCGTACGACAGGGAATACGGCGGCTTTCTGCTGATGCGTGATGCGAATGGCAGCCTGATTGATGATGATAAAGCTGTTTGGATACAAGGACGCGCTACCTGGCTGCTTTCAACTTTGTACAACACAGTCGAACAAAAACCCGAATGGTTGGAGGGAGCAAAATTGGGATACGATTTTCTCCTCAATCATTGTTTTGACACAGATGGACAAATGTTTTTTCATGTTACACGAAAAGGTGAACCGATCAGGAAGCGACGATATTTTTTTTCGGAGACATTTGCTGTGATTGCATTGGCAGCCTACTCCAAAGCCAGTGGGGATCGATCTGCTGCAACAAAAGCAAGGGAATTGTTCGGTACATGCATTGAATATGCGAACGGCGAGAAAAAGCTATCGCCAAAATTTTATGATACACGGCCTTCACGGGGCATCGGAGTTCCAATGATCATGATCAATACTTCGCAGCAACTGAGAGAAACGATCGGCGATGATCGTTGTGATGAATGGATCAGTCGCTGGATTGCCGACATCGAAAAGTATTTTGTAAAGGACGATATCAGGTGTGTAATGGAACAGGTAGCGCCCGATGGCAGCATCATAGATCATATAGATGGAAGAACGCTTAACCCGGGTCACGCTATTGAAGGCGCCTGGTTTATTTTGCATGAAGCGATGTATCGTAATAATAATTCAAGGTTTATAGACCTGGGTTGCAAGATGCTTGACTATATGTGGGTACGCGGCTGGGATAAAGAATACGGCGGCATATTATATTTTCGCGATCTATATGATAAGCCTGTACAGGAATACTGGCAGGACATGAAATTCTGGTGGCCACATAACGAAACGATCATTGCTACGCTGCTTGCTTTCCTGGTAACTGGCAATGAAAAGTATGCCGACTGGCATAAGCTGGTTCACGAATATTCTTACAGCAGGTTTCATGATAAAAAGCATGGCGAATGGTTCGGCTATCTGCATCGTGACGGAACAATTGCTCAGACAGCAAAGGGAAATTTGTTCAAAGGCCCGTTTCATCTCCCACGACAGGAGTGGTACTGCATGCAGATCCTTGGTGAGCATCTGAAAAGAAATTAAAAATAGAGACACATTCCAGTATCTACAAACCGGCATCCAGCATCCATCAATCAATTCCCTGCATCTCTTTTTTGATTACTTTAGCGAACGTGCTATTATGGCTTCGATGGTAATACTACAATTCAGCAAAACTTATGTCCTTACTTGGAATAGATCTCGGTGGAACAAAGCTTGCCATGGCGGTGTTCAATTTAGAAGGAATAGTTATCGACCGACAGTACATCTCATTGGATGGTCGGAAAGGTAGGGAGGTAGGAACATTAATCACAAATAATATTGAGGCTCTCACGGAATCGGATCAATTTGGAAATGACCCGATACGTTCCATCGGGATTTCAGTGCCTGGGATCAGCAGAAGTAAAACAGGCACTGTGTGGGCTCCGAATATTCCTGGTTGGGATGATTATCCATTATTGAGTGAAGTGCAGGTAGGCACGGAAAACATTCCTGTAACAATTGATAGTGATCGCGCTTGTTCAATATTAGGAGAAGTGTGGCAGGGAAAAGCAAAAGGTTGCAAGGACGCAATTTTTCTCGCGGTTGGTACTGGAATTGGAGCCGGTATTATCACGAACGGAATTGTTTTAAGAGGTGCACATGACATATCAGGTGCAATCGGCTGGATGGCTTTGTCCAAACCTTTCGTTGACGACTATACGAATTATGGTTGCTTTGAATATCACGCATCGGGCAATGGAATTGCGAGAATAGCGCAAAAAATTTTGCACGAGGAAAAATCATATTCGGGATCATTAAGAGGTAAAGCGATTGATGAAATTACTTCCCATGATCTTTTCAGTGCGTATGAAATGTACGATCCGATCGCTACACAAGTATTCCAGGTCTGTATAGAGTATTGGGGGATGGCTATTGCCAACCTTGTAAGTATATTCAATCCCGAAAAAATTATTTTAGGAGGAGGGGTGTTTGGCCCGGCAATTCAATTTATTCCATCGATCAAAGCCGAAGCCTTGAAATGGGCACAGCCGATCAGTATTCACCAGGTTAGCATTGAAGCGTCAGCGCTGGGTAGTGATGCTGCTGTTTATGGAGCTGGTCACCTGGCAAAGCAGGCAATGCAAACAAAAGATTAAACTTGTAACGACGATGTTCAATAAAAAACTGGTCTATGGAGCTGCATGTGCCGGCCTGTTGTTGTTTGGGATTGGTCTTATCACTCTCGGTTCAGTCGCACCTGATTTAAAAACGAAATTTCATCTTGATGAGATTTCTTCCGGTACCTTATTCTCTATTTTACCTTTGGGTATTCTTACGGGATCGCTTCTGTTCGGACCTATCTGTGATAAGTATGGATACAAGCTCTTATTAACTATTGCGTGCATACTCATGTTTTGTGGATTTGAAGGCATCGCATATTCACCGGACCTCGCCCTTTTGAAACTAAGTGTTTTTTTCTTTGGTGTCGGGGGAGGCGCAATTAATGGCGCAACAAATGCAGCCGTGGCAGATATCAGCGCGAAGGATAAAGGCGCAGAGTTGAGTATCCTTGGAGTTTTCTTCGGGATCGGCGCGCTTGGTATGCCTGCCCTACTCGGATTGTTGAGAAACTATTTCAGTTTTGAAACAATCCTTGCAATAGTTGGAATTTTTACTCTTGCGGTAGCGGTCTTCTATGTTCTCATCAGGTTTCCGGAGCCGAAACAAAAGCAGGGTTTTCCTCTACAGCAAAGTTTCCTGTTGCTAA
>Ga0126304_10001954_pt1 | contig 10012 bp, 7 predicted proteins | sample Plot25_FD_92538 | JGI IMG/M metagenome (GOLD analysis project Ga0126304, IMG submission 92538) | Serpentine soil microbial communities from UC McLaughlin Reserve, CA, USA - Plot25 | ecosystem: Environmental > Terrestrial > Soil > Grasslands | place: USA: UC McLaughlin Reserve, Lake County...
ACAACTGCCGACCGACCCCGACACTCAGGCGATGGGAGCGACGATAACTCCTGACAAGAGTGGCGTCGTGTTTCGGTGCTGGGCGCCACGCGCCAACAGCGTGTGGGTCGTGGGAGACTTCAACGGCTGGCAATTGAGTGAGGCGGCTAAGCTGAATGCGAGAGGGGAGTATTGGATCGGGTTCTTCCCTGGCGTGCGACCTGGCGCTCGGTACAAGTTTCGGACTGACGGGAAACTGCCCGATATCGGCTGGAAGCGGGATCCGTACGCACGTGAACTGACAAAGGCACCCTCGCACCCCCGCAGTGAATGCGTGGTCGTAGATCCGGCAGGCTATCCCTGGCGTGAGGATGGGTATCAGCCCCCCGATTTCAGCGACCTTATCGTCTACCAATTGCATGTCGGCACCTTCAACGGGCCGGACCGCGCCAATCGCCCGGCCAAGTTTCTGGACGTGCTCGGAAAGCTCGACTACCTGGTCGCCCTCGGCGTTAATGCCGTCCTCTTTCTGCCCATTGTTGAGTTCATGAGCGAGCGAAGCCTCGGCTATGAGGGCGCTGACATTTTCTCGCCAGAGCAAGACTACTGCGTCGATGAAGCAGAGGCGGTACATTATCTACCGCTCGTCAACGGCCTGCGGGCGCGTATGGGCCTTGCCCAGGTCGACGCGCGTTTTCTCGCAAGCCACTGCAATCAGCTCAAGGTGGTCATCGAGATCTGTCATTTGCACCGCGTCGCCGTCCTCTTCGACGTGGTCTACAACCACGTGAACAAAGACGTTCCCGGGCCAAATGGCGTCGAAAGCATATGGAATTTCGAGCAGTGGAACATCACGCGTGATCACGAGAGCTATATGTTCTCAGATCAGGATTACAACGGTCCTTGCTGGGACATCGATTGGAAGGTAGCTGCACGGCAATACCTGATCGACAATGCGGGCCTCTTTCTTCGTGAATACCATGTTGACGGGTTCCGCTACGATGAGGTCAGCGCGATCGTCAGGACCAACCCGACATACGGTTGGAGGTTCTGTCAGGACATCACGCGCACGGTCCGCCACATTAATCCGAAGGCCATTCAAATCGCGGAATACTGGAGCCCGGGTCCGGATCCCTGGGTAGTCGGCACCGAATACGGACACGCAGGTTTCGACTGCTGTTATCATGACGGCCTGCGCGATGCGATCCGCGATGCCTTATCCGCAGCCCGCGGTGGCATGAATAATTTGGTTGATGTGGAAAGAATCGCTCGGGGCTTGTGGCCGCAAGGCCTACACCAGCATTGGCGCACGCTGCAGCAAATCGAGAATCATGATCGCGTGCATTTGCGCGAGGGCGACCGTATTCCGACCGTCGCGGCTGGCGAACTAACCAGGAGCTGGTGGGCGGTAAGCCGCAGCCGCGTGGCGAACGGCTTGCTGCTGACCGCTCCAGGAATTCCGCTGATCTTCATGGGGCAGGAGTTTTTGGAAGACAAGCGTTGGAGCGATGACCCGCGTTGGCATCCAGGGAACCTCATCTGGTGGGAAGGCCTGGATACCGGCCGAGACCGCGTGATGGTGAACTTCCATCACTACATGGAGCAGCTAATCTGGTTGCGGCGCAATCAACCTGCGTTACGGCACGGAAGGCTCAACGTGCACCACAAGTGGAACCCAACACGCGTCATTGCTTTTCACCGCTGGATCGAAGGTTCAGGCCAGGACGTCGTCGTCGTCGCGAGCCTCAACGACCAGACCTTTGACAGCTACGAGCTCGCTTGGCCTAGTGGCGGGTCCTGGCGCGAAATCTTTAATAGCGAGGCTTACGACGACTACGAGCCCAGGGGAAATCTTGGTGCAACGCAAGCCTGGTGGGCACCGCGCGACGGTATGCCCGCAACGGCTCGGTTAGTGATCCCGGCGAACTCGCTCCTGGTGTTTGCCCGTTAGGCGCTTCGATTGCCTTGACCTCTCGCGCGAAACGCGCCCTCGCTCCGTCTTGTGATGACCCCGATCCAATTCGATTTGCTTGACACCTGCAGCAGCCCATGAGACGCTTTTTGCCCCGTCGGTTGTTGCCGCATTGTGCCGAGTCACCGCGTCCGTGTGCGTTCGCTCTTCGGCGGAACCGCAGCGCGAGAAGGGCGCTCGTATGGCCACCAGTCCGACCCCCCAAGCAGGTGATTTCTCCGTCGACTTCCTTGGACGTTACGTCTGCAACGGACTTGACGAAGCCCTGCGCAGTACTGACGGGGGCGTTGGCGGTGTTGAAAACCCTTTCACGATCATCGTAATTGGAGGCGGTAGCTTCGGCCCGATTTTCGCGCAGCACCTTTTCTCAATTGATGCAAAACGGGCGGCTCGGATTTTGGTGCTCGAGGCGGGGCCGCTTGCGTTACCGGAGCACTCGCAGAACCTGCCGACGCTCGGAAACATCGACGTATGGTCGACCCCCTGGATTGCACCTATCCCATTTTCGGGGCTGGCATTCTGTCTGGGCGGCCGCTCACTGTTCTGGGGCGGGTGGTCGCCGCAACTACTCGAAGCCGAGATGCCAGACGAGGTTTGGCCGGCCGCGGTAAAAGGGGATCTCCGTGAACGCTACTTCAAACAGGCTGCTGAACAGATTGGCACCGATACGACGAACGACTTCATCTATGGCAGCCTCCACTATCGGCTGCGCCGGATATTGTTCGATGGTATCGAGCAGGGCCGCGTTCCCGCCGCGATACCGCTCCGCGACCTCGCGATGCATCCGCTTGGCGCCACTCTCGGCGAGAAGAAGCTGGACGAAATTCGTGCGCGTCTCGCCGGCGAGACGGACGGTCTCCACACCGAGTCGGATCTCCTAGCACTCCTGAAGCTTGAAGCTCCTCTGGCCGTCCAAACTCACACCCGATCGGGCTTTTTTCCTTTCAACAAATTCAGCGCAATCCCGCTCATGATCCAGGCTTCTCGCCAGGCTTATTCCGAAAGCGGCGGTGACACCCGGAAGCGGCTCATGATCGTGCCGAATTGTCCTGTGACCGGCATGACAGTGGAAGGCCGGCGTGTCACCGCTGTCAAGACCCCGGCCGGCAACGTACGCGTACCCCCGAAAGGCCGCGTCGTCCTAGCCGCAGGTACCATCGAGAGCACACGCCTGGCGCTCCTCGCTTTCGGCGCAGCTGCGGGTGGTGAGCGGATTGGTTCGAATCTGATGGCGCATCTCCGGTCCAACTTTACGGTGCGCGTAACGCGCGACTCCCTCGGTGGGGGCCTTGAGCAGGAGCTGCAGGAGTCGGCGCTGTTCGTCAAAGGCCGGAACCAAGAGCGCCGGCATTTCCATCTTCAGATATCCGCCGCGGGACTAAAAGGAAACGAGACTAATCCCGACGTGGAACTATGGCGGAAGGTGCCGGACATCGACACGATGCATCTGATGTTCGACAACGTCAGCGACGAACACGTCGCCATAATTATCCGCGGCATCGGCGAGATGGAGCCTTCCAACCCCCACAACAACATTAGACTCTCCGCGGAATACGATCGCTTTGGTATCCCGAAGGCCCTCGTTTCCTTGTTCCCGACACTTGCTGACCTAAAGCTTTGGGACACTATGGACGAAACCGCGGACGCAGTCGCCAAGGTATTCGCGAACGGGCGCCCATTTGAGGTGGTCACGGCAAGTGGTCGGGTACCGGTGACACCGGATACGGACTTGAGCCAGGTGCAGCCCTACTTAAGCCGCCGTGACGGACTTGGGACCACCCATCATGAAGCGGGAACTCTCTGGATGGGCTCCGCTGACAAATCCGTAACGGACGAACATGGACGCCTGCACGCGTCCGAAAACGTATTCGTCGTCGGGCCAGCTCTGCTCCCGACCATCGGCTCGCCGAACCCGATGCTGAGCGGTGTCGCCCTCGCGCGTCGCCTTGCCGATCACGTTGCAGATCGGACTCCCTACATCCCTCCCGAACCTGGGTTTAATGCTCTGTTCGACGGGATGAGCGTGTCAGGTTGGCAAATGGCGGGTCCGGGCGGGTTTCGACTGTACAATGGCACGCTCGAGGCGCAGCCTGGGGGGGATATAGGGCTGTACTGGTGCGCCACCCCGATGCCAGCCAACTTCGTGCTGAAGCTCGAGTGGCGCCGTTCTCGCGATACGGACAATTCTGGTGTGTTCCTCCGTTTTCCACATCCGGGATCGAAGGGCTATGAGAACACGGCTTACGTGGCCGTCGATTTCGGCTTTGAGGTACAGATCGACGAGTTTGGGCTACCTCACGGTAGGGACGTTCACAGCACGGGCGCCATTTACGAAAAGAAAGGCGACAGTCTTCCCCAGCAGCGGAACCGGAAGCCGGCGCTTGGGCTCGGGCACTGGAACGAGTTCGAGATCGACGTCAGGGGCCACCTCTACGTAGTTAAGCTGAATGGCGAGCTCGTGACTCGCTTTGAGAATAAGGATCAAGCTCGGGGTATACCGAGTTCCTCGGGCGCGCCGAGCTATATCGGCCTGCAGGCGCATAGTGGAACTGTGGCGTTCAGAAATATTCGCTTTAAGGAGCTGTCGGCAGAAGCATGATCAGGGCGCACTCCGATTGGTAGCGACTCTTCGGGAGCTCTTCTGAAACCACGCAAGCCGACGGACCTCAAAACCTTCTCCAAACGGCTTGCCTTCGCCAATAAGAAGTCCAAGGTCATCATCGTTGCTGTCATACGAAAGATGATCACAAGGCTCAATGCCATGCTCCGCGATAACGTGGAGTGGCAGCCTAGATCCGCCTGAGCCAACTAAAATTAATGGGATGAACTGCCGTACCTTGCCGAAATCGATCTGCGCGGCAGCCTCGACGCGTTCTTCTCGCGCCTCGAAGACCGATCAACGCACCTTCCGGCCGGTCACCATGAAGACCGTCCCGACGCACACATGATCCCGCCATCAGACTAAGCCAAGGTCCAGTTGAATTGCGCACTGATTCGTTGCACGCTGAGGTCACAAAGGGAAGGCCTCAATGTTTGTCCACATCACTGATTACCACGGCAATGCTGTCTCGATAGATCCATTACGAGTACTAAAAATCCGAAGTTCAGGAATAGCGGATGAACCGCGGAACTTTGTTTTTATCGACTACGTGTCCGGCGGGACCTTTGCTGAAGGTTCGTTGAGCGAACTAGTAAGATTGTTCGGAGCTTACATTCGGCTGGCGCCACTGCACGCTCCGAGCAAGATGCCAATCTATCTCAATACTGCTGGCATCGCTTCGGTAGACGTCGACGACCGATACGATGGAAACTCAGTCGCCATTGTTGCCGCGGGATTTGAAAACAGCCGTGTTCCTGCTCGAAACAAAATAGCACTGCTAGAAACCCCCAACGAGGCGGCTGAGATTTTGGAGAACACGAGCCTCAACACATAGCCGGGCGGAAAGCTAAAAAAGCCCCGAGCGATGAAAGTGAGTCAAGGACGATCGTACTTACACGAATTTTCCTCCCTGTGATTGAGTGCCGATGATGAATGCGCCACAACATCCAGCGGAATCCATGAAGCGCCTTGTTCTCTGCCTGGATGGAACGTGGAATACGCCTGAGGCGGATGAGATTACAAATATCGTCCGCATTCGCGACCTCATTGATCCAAAGTTCAAGAGCGCAAAAGGCGAAATCATTACCCAACGAGTCTACTACGAATCGGGTGTGGGAACTGGGGGCACAAAGCTTAAGCGCTTAGTGGAGGGTGCGACGGGCGCAGGACTCGAAGATAACGTGAGAGGTGCATACCGCTTCCTCTCCGGAATTTATCATGACGCCTTGGAAATCTACATTTTTGGTTTCTCACGCGGCGCTTTTACCGCACGTAGCCTTGCCGGGTACGTCGGTGCAAGCGGCCTCCTCAGACCTGAACACTGCACCCACGACAACGAGCATCGGGCTTGGGCGTACTATCGCACGCCGCCCAAGTACCGCGTTCCGTCCGACAGGCGCGCTCTCGACCAAATTTCATTTCCGCATGTGCGCGTCAAGGTTTTAGGTGTTTTTGACACCGTAGGATCGCGTGGTATCCCCGTGAGCGGCCTATTTAATTGGTACAATGAAAAATATTACGGTTTCCATGATGTCACTTTAGGTACCAACGTGGACTACGCATTCCATGCTCTCGCAATAGATGAGCATCGCTTACCGTTTCCGGCAAGCCTTTGGCAATATCCAAATCACAAGGAAAATGTGTCAGTGGAACAGGTCTGGTTCGCCGGTAACCACGCCAATATAGGCGGCGGCTATTCAGACACGTCGCTTTCCGCCATCGCTTTGCAATGGATGCTTTCTCGAATCGAGAGCTTGGGAATTGGTCTTCAGTTCGTTCCGGAATGGCAGGAACGTTTGGCCCCAGATCCAATCGGGCCTGTGTATGACGAAAGAAAGTGGCTGCTCTATTCGCTTGGCGGCATCCCTTCGAACACAAGGGTAATCAATCAGTGTTCGGTGAGCGTACCCGGCCGAACCGCTGGTCTTCCTCGGCACGCTATTCCGATCGGAGAGATGCTTCACTGGACCGCGCTGCATCGGCGGGAAATTTCGCATTACCGGCCTCCGAATTTGGAAAGCGCCCTTGCGGCGCTGGAGGCAGGGGCGCACCTGATGCCCATCGTCGGCGCGACTGGTCGTCCGCTGTACTGGTTTAATACCAAGAAAGACCGTGATGAATTACTGCCGCAACTTTCGCGGGGATTAGGTGATCGTCTCGTGAGAGTCGCCGCAAACCTTAAGGACGCCGATGTTCCGCTCAGTCCACACGAAGAAGCCAAGCTTCAGGCGGCAAAGCAGGTCGGTTAGTGAGGATGTGTTGTACCTACGTGATAAGTTCTTTTGGCATTTTAGCGCCACTCTCCGCTAGCTTTGATAGAATTCGCCTGTGAAGCCAGATGTTCATTTCGGCGGAGCCGTTAAGGGGGCCCGGGTAGCCGAGATCTTGCGCGAGCGCGGCCCGCGCTGCCAACCCACTGTCCAGCTCTAGGGCTTTCATCAGGTCAACAATTGAGTACCGCCATTCCAATTGCACGGCGCCCGCTGGCCTGCGGTCAAGCTCTGCTGCAATATCGGCGCCTTGCAGCTGACCGCCGCAAAGCCGTGCAGCGGAACTCAAGACCTCAGCGAATGTCGCCATGCGAAAGCCTCGCCCAAAATCAAGTGCCGTGCTGAACCATATAGCGTCTCAAACGGAATCAGAAGAGGCCTCCTTCGTCGGCGAGGGCGAGACGTTTATGGACCGCATTGAAATGCAGCTTGCATTGCACGCGCCGTTTCTTGCCTGTGGCGATAGCTGAGGGGTTGAGGTGGTCCAATCACTATAGTGCTTGGGGGCGAGGGGTATGCGAGCTTCAGCCTTCTACGCATTGTTGTGCCTGCCTGTCGTTGTATGGGCAGCGATTGTGTTACCGAATTTTTTCGATTGCCCAGAAATATCCCTAACTCTGGTTCAGACGGCGGTTCTTATTTCTCCTCTAACAGGCGGCGATCTTTGCCCGCGCGTACTGGTCCCGAAACTCCCAGTCGACACTGAGGGCTACGGCCTGGCGCCCGGAGCGCTCCACGAGATGGCGTCGTGTCCTGTGTGACGCCAGCAGCACCAGCATCGTCGAGTTTAGTGCAATAAGAGCAGGCGCCCGCTAATCCTGTATGAGGAGGCTGCTTGCGGATCCCCTTGCTTTTGCGGCGGGCGAGTACCGGGGTAGCCACCCTGCCGTCAGGGCCGCTCTCCAAGAACCGGAAGTCCGCCAACCTGCGTTCGGCCTTCCGCCGGTGGGGCGCAACTCACGACCGGGACAGCGTCATAGGTTTCCGTGTTGCAAGGACGCTTAGGTCGCAAGGCGCCGACGCTAAATAAAGACCGCTTTCCTGGGCCCACTATAAGTTTCATTAGCTTCCTCTGTACTCATCGCGAATGGGGTTTTCGGAATAGACGTGTTTGCCAGCTTTCGCGGCACTCGGCGCACTTCTTCGCAAGTTGCATACAATCACTCAGCGCGTTTCATCTTCAACTGCCTCGGCGATCCGGTCTAGCAAGGAATCGGGAGATGCGCTCTTGATCGAGGCCAACAACTTGCTCGGCGCTTTCCGCGCGTCCCGCGAATTGTGTGAATCGGCCCAGGATCGCTCCCTCCGTCGGGTCATGTCGACTGGGACGGTAATCACGGGTTTAATTCCAGCTGCTCTTCTGGGGCCGGAGATGCTAACCTTTTGATAGCCGCAGGCGTCGGCTGGGAATTAATGGTATGGCGGCTGATTTCGCATAAAGCTTTTTAGAGGAAGAAAACGCGGGGCTGGTAGTTGATGACGATTCTATTTCAATGGAGGCCTAGTGCCGCTCCTCCCGATGCATGAACCGCAAGTGGCTGCCAGACGAACTCACCGCTGCTCTGAACAGCACTCAAGCAGCCCAGCAGCGAACAGTGGGAGACGCAATGGTTCAGCAAAAAAAGCGTCGAGTTCCGCTCCGCCTGTTTTCGTTGTGGACCTCCTAATCTTGTCCTCCAGGAACCCGAGCGATGCTGTTTGCGTCCTCTGGTGGTTTCTACATCATCGGCATTAGCCTAGAGTTTGCCCTTCCGAAACCGGAGGAACCGAGCGCACATTCGATTAAATAGCATGTCGTTCCATTTTGCGTTTCGATTGGCGATGCAGAGATTGCCGCTCGTTGAGCTCTGCTGCACCTTCGCGGCAGCAAAGTCATTACCCGCTTACGAGAGACTCGCTTGATCAACCTCCGATTGCAAGTTAGCCTTCGGGATTTCTGCGGTAACGTATAGGAGTGAAACATGGCCGAGGAAAGGAAATGGTGTTTTGCATGGTTCAAGGCCCCGGCTCCCAAGACCGGGAGCACAAAGGCCGCGCTCGTCAAGGACAGCAAATGGGTGTCGGGCGACACCATCTCGATTGCATTTCTCGACGGCACCGAGCAGCAGAAGGCACTCGTGCGCCGTTTCGCATCGGAATGGGTTGACGGCCTCGCGAATCTGAAGCTCAGCTTCCAAAACTCACCGAAAGCCGACATCCGCATCTCGTTTCAGTTCAAGGGCTCCTGGTCGGTGATCGGGACGACCTGCAAAAACGTTCCCAATAACGAGGCGACCATGAACTTCGGGTGGCTCGATCCCGGGATCAGCGACTCTAAAGCGCGGCAGGTGATCCTGCACGAATTCGGTCACGCGCTCGGCTTGATCCATGAGCACCAGAACCCGAACCATGCGATCGACTGGAACAAGCCGGCGGTGATCGCTGATTTGTCCGGCCCACCGAACAATTGGGATGAGGAGACGATCCAGCACAACATGTTCGAAGTCTATCCGCCGAACGAGGTCGCGGCGACCAAACTCGATAGTACGTCCATCATGATGTACCGCATTCCGAAGGCATGGACGAACGACGGCACGTCGTCCGAGTTCAACGACAACCTTTCAGAGACCGACAAGAAGTTCATCCGCAAGCAGTACCCCTAAAAGCCATGGCGCTGGCAGATCGCGCCCTGGTGGTCGGCATCAATCGCTATCCAAAGATTGGAGAGCTGACCGGCGCACAGAACGACGCGGAAGAGTTCTATAGCTGGGTCATCGACCCAGCTGGAGGCGGCGTCGCGAAGGCGAATGCTCTGTTGCTGCTGAGCAAGGATTTCACGGTTGCGGCCGACCCGGACGACGAGCGTCCCGACAAGTTGCTCGTGGAGAGGTTCTTTACAGGCGTAGACAATGCCGCCAACGCGAACAACATTGCGGGGGACGGCTTAAGGGCAGGGCGCCGGCTCTGGCTGTTCTTTTCCGGTCATGGCTTTGCGCCCTCGCTCGATCGCTCGGGCGTCCTGATGGCGAACGCCACGCTCGATCGCGTGCACAACATTGCTGCGATGCTGTGGGCGAACCGGCTCTATGACGGCGGCTGGTTCGACGAGGTGATCCTGTTCCAGGATGCGTGCCGCAATCGCATCGGCGACGCCGAGTTGACGCCGCCGTTCATCAAGCAGCGGCAGGCTCCGGCCGGGCAGCAGCGCCGGCG
>Ga0126304_10001955_pt1 | contig 10010 bp, 7 predicted proteins | sample Plot25_FD_92538 | JGI IMG/M metagenome (GOLD analysis project Ga0126304, IMG submission 92538) | Serpentine soil microbial communities from UC McLaughlin Reserve, CA, USA - Plot25 | ecosystem: Environmental > Terrestrial > Soil > Grasslands | place: USA: UC McLaughlin Reserve, Lake County...
AGGTCCACGTGGCGCTTCACGCGCGGGTGCTGGTCGGGGTCGCAGAGGAAGACGCCGGACAGCGGCGCCATCTCGCGGCCGCGCTGCCAGCCGCAGATCTGATTGTGGTTCGCCTCGGGAAGCTCGCTCCAGAACGCCGTCGAGTCAGCGTTCTCGTTGATCTGGGTGCTCCAGCGCCGCGCCGGGACCACCGTGCTCGCCGCTCCGTGGATGACCGGAATCGTGCCGTCGAGGTGCCGCGCGACCGATTTCGCCAGGGAATCGTCACCAGCACCGGGGCCCCATTCTTCAACCAGTCGTTCCAGAAGTGACGACGCCATATCGATCTCCGAATGCAGCCCCGGCGCCGCCCCGCACAGCGCCGCACACTCCAGGGCCCCGATCGTCATGTACACCACCGCGGCCCGCGGCTGCATGCCCGCCGGCGCGCCGATCACGGGCACTCCCTCCTCGCGTGCGAGGCGCGCGAGCGTCCCGCCGGTGGTGAGCACCACCCGCTCGGCGCCCGCGGCGCCGGCGGCCTCGAAGCAGGCGAGCGTCTCCTCGGTCTCGCCCGAGTAGCTGGAGCACAGAACGAGCGTCTCGGGCGGGATCCACGACTCGAGGGCATAGCCGCGGACCACCGTGATCGGGCGCGTGGCGCGGTCACCGAGCCCGGCCAGCGCCAGGTCGCCGCCGATCGCCGAGCCGCCCATGCCGCACACAACCAGCCCGCCGGGCAGGTCGCGCGATAGTATGTCCGCCGACTGGGCGCGCCAGAGCGCGTCGCCCAGCTGAAGCGGCTGGGCGAGCACATCGCCGAGCATCCCGCCCGGGTCCACCGCCTCGATGCTGTCCTTGCCCAGCTCGCTCATGAGATTCGCTCCCCGGCCGCCACGATCGCACTCGGCTCGATTCGCGCACCGGCGGCGACGATGGCGTCGGCCTGGATGATGGCGTTCGCGCCCACCATGGCCCCCGGACCCACGCGCGCACGCTCGCCCACGCGCACGCCCTCGGCCAGCACGGACTCCACGACGGCGGCATCCGCGCCCACGTGGACCCGATCGAGGAGCACCGAGCGCTCCACACGAGCATCCGTGCTGACGGAGCAGTGGCGCCCGAGGACGCTCTGCGGGCCCACGTGCGCGCCGGACAGGAGGCAGTTCTCGTAGATCAGCGAGCCGGTCTCGTCGCGCGGGGGCAGGGTCGAGTGAACCCGGCCGGCGAGCAGGTCCCAGGTGGCCTCGAGATAGCGCTCGGGCGTCCCGATGTCGATCCAGTAGCCGGCGGCGGCGTAGCCGTACAGCCCGTCGCCGACGAGCGAGGGGAAGATCTCGCGCTCGAAGGAGACCGCGCGACCCGCCGGAATCGACTCGACGACCTCCCGCTCGAGCACGTACGCGCCCGCGTTGATGCGGTTGGTCGGGGCGTCACCGCTGCCCTTCTCGATGAAGGCCTCCACGCGACCCTCGTCGTCGGTCGGCACGACGCCGTAGCTCGACGTGTCGTCAACGGGATAGAGGGCAAGCGTGGCGCGCGCGCCCGTGCGCTCGTGCTGCTCGAGCTCGCCCGTCAGGTCGATGTCCGTGAGCACGTCCCCGTTCAGAACGAGCAGGCGCTCCTCGAGCAGCCCCTCGTCGTAGGCGAGCCGCACCGGCCCGGCGGTCCCGAGCGGCTCCTCCTCGATCACGTGGCGCAGCCGCATTCCGTCGTAGATGTCGCCCAGCACGGACTTGACCGCGTCCGACATGAAGCCGCAGGAGAGGATCACCTCGTCCACGCCGTGGCCGTGCGCCCAGTCGAGCATGAACGACAGGAACGGCCGCCCGGCGAGCGGCATCACGGGTTTCGGGGTCGTGAGCGTCAGCGGCCTCAGCCGCGTGCCCTCGCCGCCGGCCAGCACCACGGCCTGCATGGCGCTACCGGCCGATCCCCTCGTAGGTGAACCCGGCCTCCACCAGCTCCTCGCGATCGAGGAAGTTGCGGCCGTCCACCACCAGCGGCACGCGCATGCGGCGCTTGACCTCGCCGGTCCAGTCGAGCTCGCGGAACTCGGGCCACTCGGTCACGAGCACCACCCCGTCGGCACCGTCGATCGCCTCGAGCGCGGAGTCGGCGATCCGGGCGCCGGCGAGCATGTCCTCCGCCTTGGCACCCGCAACCGGGTCATAGGCCCGCACGCTCGCGCCCTCGCCCGCGAGCCGGCCGGCGAGCACCAGGCTCGTGGCCTCGCGGATGTCGTCGGTGTCCGGCTTGAAGGCCACGCCGAGCAGGGCCACCTCCTTGCCCGCCAGCGAGCCGAGGTGCTTCTGGAGCTTGCCGATGGTGCGCCGCTTCTGGAGCTCGTTCACCTCCACGACCGCGGTGAGCAGCTGGAAGTGGTAGCCGCTGTTGCCCGCGAGCTGCTTGAGCGCCAGCACGTCCTTCGGGAAGCACGAGCCGCCGAAGCCCACGCCCGCTTGGAGGAACTTCGGGCCGATCCGGTTGTCGAGACCCATGCCGCGGGCCACCTCGCTCACGTCGGCCCCCAGCTCCTCCGACACGTTCGCGATCTCGTTGATGAAGCTGATCTTGGTGGCGAGGAACGCGTTCGAGGCCAGCTTGATCATCTCCGCGCTCGCGACGTCTGTGCGCACGATCTCGCCGCCGAGCGGCGCGTACATCGCCGCCACGCGGTCCGCGTACTCCTCCGAGCCGCCGTTCGCCCCCACCACCACGCGGTCGGGGTTCATGAAGTCCGCGACCGCGCTGCCCTCCTGCAGGAACTCCGGGTTGGAGACGTAGCCGAGGCTGTCGCGGCGGCGCTGGACCGAGCGCCCTGTGCCCACGGGCACGGTGCTCTTCATCACCAGCGCGTGCTCGTCCGAGTCGCCCAGCTCGCGCATCACCGCCTCCACCCGCGAAAGGTCAGCGTCGCCCGAGTACGTCGGTGGCGTGTCCACGCAAACGAACAGGAGCTGGGCATGCGAGAGCACGTCGGGCATCTCCGTCGTGAAGTGGAGCCGCTCCGCGTTCTTGCGCACGAGCTCCGACAACCCGGGCTCGTGGATCGGCACCTCCCCGCGCGAGAGTGACTCGACCTTCTCGGGGACGATGTCGCGCGCCCAGACCTCGTGGCCGAGCTCTGCAAAGCACGCGGACGTGACAAGACCAACCCAGCCGGCGCCGACGACGCCTATCGGTTCCCTCTCCATGACGGCAGCAGGCTATCTAGCAGCAGCGCCGCGCCGAGCGCGCGATGGCCATCATCTGTTTCTTGGTCAGCGTCTGGAGCAGCGTGTTGGAGACCCAGTAGGCGGCCTTGGGCGTGCGCCAGGCCACGAGCCGCAGGCGGTCACCCGCGAAGTGCAGCTCGTACTGGCGGCCGCCGACCGTGCGCTTCTCCGTGGGCTTGTCGAGGATCGGGGGGTCCCTCCAGGTGGTGCCCTGGAGGCCGTAGTACTCGCCGTTCGCGTTGGTGCGGTTCATGACCATCCGGTAGGCGCCGTACTTCTTGCCGTCCGGGCTCCTCAGCTTGTACACGCGCGGCGGTTGCGAGAACTGGGACGAGTTCAGGAGCAGCGTCGGGTACATCACCGGCAGCGAGCCGCCGGCGCCCGCCTGTACTGCCTGTAGCCCCTGATCCTCGCCCAGGCCCGTGGCGTCGTAGACACCGATCGAGCTGTCGGGCCGCTTCTGCCTGCGCTTCGGCTTGCGCGCGGGCCGCTCGTCCGGTGCCTTGCCGCGCGGGCCGGGCGAGTCCTCGACCCTGAGGAACTGCTGGACGAGCTTCTTCACCTGGGCGTCGCTGGCCTCGACGAAGCTCGGCCCGATCTCGCCCTCGAAGTGGATCTCCTGGATCGGCTGGCCGGCCGAGAAGTATGCGAGCTTCACGAGGCGCAGCACCTCCTTGGCGCTCCTCAGCCCGGCGTCGGTCGACGTGTTGCGGCCAAAAATCTTGATCAGCCGGTCGCGGTTCTCGATCAGCTTGGTGTAGGTGACCTGCTGCTTCATCTGGCGCAGGAAGTCCTGCTGGCGCGCAGACCTCACCAGGTCCGTGTCGAAATGGCGGAAGCGCACGTACTGAAGCGCCTGCCTGGCGCATAGGCGCTGGTAGCCCGGGTCGATGTCGATGAACGTGAACTCAGCAGTGTCGTTGAAATAGTCGCGGTCCACGTCCGTGTAGACGCAGCCGATCGCGTTCACCGCTCGCCAGAAGCCCTTGAAGGTCACGTTGACCACGTGGTTGATCGACAGACGGGTGAGCTGCTTCACGGTCTGGAGGGTGAGCGCCGGTCCGCCGTATTCGTAGGCCGCATTGATCTTGTCGACGCCGTGGCCCGGGATGCGAACCTTGAGATCGCGCGGCAGCGACATGATCGCCGTAGCGTCCTTGTCCGGGTTGAGCCGAACCAGCATGATCGTGTCCGAGCGCGCGCCACTCGCGCCCTCGCCGTTCTGCCGCGGCCGCCGGTCCGAGCCGAGGATTAGGATCGTCTGCGGCTGACCCGGGTCCGTTGTGGCGAGGGTGTTCTTGCCGAGCTTCAGCTCCGTGCCGAGCTCCAGCGCGCTCACCACCTTGTCGACCTCGTGGAACGCGGCCACCGCAGTGGCGCCCGCCGCGGCGAACACGACGAGGAAACCTCCCAGCAGGAGGCGCTTCCAGAGTCCGGGGCGGGGAATGTCCTGGAACATCAGGCGATCTTCAGCCGGCGCGCGGCCAGGAGGTCGACGAACTCGACAAGTGCGGCCCGATACTGGCCGAGCGATCGGATCGACACCCACTCCTCGGGGCCGTGGTGGCCCCCGCCCGTGGGCCCGCACTCGACGGCGGGCACGCCGGCCTCGAGGAAGGAGATGGCGTCCGAGGCGCCGTCGCGACCCACTCCGAGCCGCTCGCTGGTGGGCTCCGCCACGCGCGCGATCGCGGCGCCGAGCGCCTGCACATACGGGTCGTCGCGCGGGACGATCACCGGCTGGCGATGGAACACCTTCACCACGTGCACGTCGGGCAGGGCCTCGACCGCCGCACTGATCTCCTCGTGGTCCTGGCCCGGCAGGTAGCGGATGTCCACGTCGATCGCGCACAGGTCGGGCACCTTGTTCATCGCGTCCCCGCCGATGATGCGGCCCAGGTTGATCGACGGTCTGTCGAACAGGTCGGACGACTCGCGCGCGAACGGCAGGCTCTCGATCTGCCGGAAGGTGTCGATCGCCTTCAGCACCGCGTTGTCGCCCTCCCATGGGGTCGAGCCGTGCGCGGCGGTGCCGGTCACCTCGATCCGCATCGCCAGGACGCCCTTCGCCTGAATCCCGATGTGGAGGTCGGTGGGCTCACCGGTGATCGCGAAGTCGCCGAGGAAACCCTCCCGGACCAGATAGTCGGACCCGCGGTCGTCGATCTCCTCGGACTCCTCGTCCGAGACGCAGACGAAGTGCACGCGCACGCGGTCCTGGACGGCCACGTCGCGCAGCGCGCAAATCATGGAGGCGAGACCGCCCTTCATGTCGTAGGCGCCCCGGCCGTAGAGGCGGTCGCCGTCGGTCCGCGGCTCGAACTGCTCCTCGCGGCCGGGCACCACGTCCAGGTGCCCGTGCAGAACGATTGTCGGGCCGATATCGGGCCCGACGGTGGCGGTCAGGAGGGGCCGCCCGTTGTGCTGAGCGCCCATCACCTCCACGTCGCGCGCCTCGAGCCAGCCCTTGACGAAGCCAGCGGCCGCCTGCATGCCCTCGAGCGTGGACGTGTTGTAGGTGATGAGGCGCTCTGTCAGAGCGCGTTCATCCACCGGCGTGAGGATAGCCGTGCCGCGCGGGGCCGCGGCGCGCTGCCTCGACCTGCGCCCGGACCCAGCAGCCGGCGAGGTGGTCGTTCACGAGGCCGCAGGCCTGCATCGTCGCGTAGGCCGTCGTCGGGCCGACGAAGCGGAAGCCGCGCTTCTTCAACTCCTTGCTCAGCGCCGTGGACTCGGGCGTCAACGCCGGGAGGTCGTCGAGCGAGCGCGGCGCGCGCCGCCGCCCGCCCGGGGCGAACGACCAGACCAGCTCCGCAAGCGGGACGTCGAGCGCGGCCGCCGCCTTCGCGTTGGCGATCGCGGCCTCGATCTTGCCGCGGTGGCGCACGATGCCGGCGTCCGCAAGCAGGCGGTCCACGTCGCGCTCGTCGAAGCGGGCCACCGCGTCGATCTCGAAGCCGGCGAAGGCGGCCCGGAAGTTCTCGCGCTTGCGCAGGATCGTGAGCCACGACAGCCCCGACTGGAAGCCCTCGAGGACCATGCGCTCGTACAGGCCGCGGTCGTCCGTGACCGGGCGCCCCCACTCCTCGTCGTGGTAGCGCTCGTAGTCGGGAGTCGAGCCGCCCCACCAGCAGCGCCGGCGGCCGTCCGTGCCGGTTGAGAGCCCGGGCGCCAAGCGAGCGACGTTATAGGCTCACGCGGGTGCACATATTGGTCTTGACGGATCGGGACTGGACGCACCCGCAGGGAGGTGGGACCGGGACCAACCTCTACGGGCAGGTCTCGCGCTGGCTCGCGTGGGGACACCGCGTGTCGGTGATCGCGTGCGGCTATCCGGGCTGCGCGCGCCGGGAGCAGTTCGGCGATCTGACGATCCACCGGGTCGGCGGTCGCTCCACCGTCTTCCCGCGCGCGATCTGGGCTCAGTGGCGCGGCCTCGTGAGCGACCCCGACGTGACGCTCGAGGTGGTGAACGGCATCACGTTCCTGACCCCGCTGTGGCTGCGCACGCCGCGCGTGACACTCGTGCACCACATCCACCGCGACCACTACGTGCGCGAGATGGGACCTGCCGGGAGCGTGGCGGCATGGGCGCTCGAGACGGCGCCGTTGAAGACTCTCTACGGGAGCTCCCGCTTCCTGACGATCTCGGATGCGGCGGCGAGGGACATCGCCGCGCATGGGATCCCGCGCGACCAGATCGACATGAACTACCTCGGCGTGGAGCTCGACGCCTACGGCCCCGGGCCGCGCGCGAACCACCCGATGCTGCTCTACCTCGGCCGCCTGAAGCGCTACAAGCGGATCGAGCTGCTGCTGGACGTGCTCGAGCGCATCCCGGAGGCCACGCTCGAGATGGCCGGTGAGGGCGACCACCGCGAGGCGATCGAGCACGAGATGGCACGCCGCGGGCTCGCGCCACGCGTGCTGATGCACGGCCACGTGAGCGAGGAGAAGAAGCTCGCGCTGCTCCAGCGCGCCTGGGTGAACATGACCGCCTCGTCGGCCGAGGGCTGGTGCCTGTCGGTGATGGAGGCGGCGGCGTGCGGCACGCCTAGCGTGGCGATGGCCGTGGGCGGGTTGCCCGAGTCGATCGAGGACGGCGAGACCGGACTGCTGGCTGGGACGCCCGAGGAGCTGGTCGAGAAGACCCGGCTGATCGTGGAGGACCACGAGCTGCGCGAGCGGCTCGGTGATCGGGCCCGCGAGCGCGCCCGCGAGTTCACGTGGGAACGCACCGCCGAGCGCAACCTGCACGTGCTCGAGGAGGCGCGCGAGGAGTGCGCGGAGGCTCCATCGTTCGTGCGCGGCCTGGCGCGGACCGACACCGGCCGCGCCGCCGGGCTGGCCCTGTCGGTGATCGCGGGCAACGTGATCGCGCTCGCGTTCACGATCGTGTTCGCGCGGCTGCTCGGCGCCAGCGACTACGGCTCGCTCGCCGCGCTGCTGTCCGCATTCATCATCCTCATGGTCCCCGGCTCCGCCCTGCAGATCGCGGTCGCGAGGGACGTGAGCACGTCCGTGGCCGCCGGCGATCCGAACGCGGGCGCCGGAGTGCGTCGCTGGCTTCCACACCTGCTGCTCGCCACCGTTGTGGTGGCCCTGCTCGCGATCTCGCTTCGGCACGTGCTGGCCGCGGTGCTGAACGTGGACGAGGACTGGGCAGCTGCCGCCGTGCCGCTCACGGCGATGCTCTGGATGCTCGTGTCCGTCGAGCGCGGTGCCCTTCAGGGGCTCCAGCGCTACAGGCTCGTGGGCTGGAGCATCATCGGCGAGGCGGGCGCGCGGCTCGCCTTCGCCCTCCTGCTCGTGGGCGTCGGCCTCGACGTGACCGGCGCCTTCCTCGGCAGCGTCCTGTCGCTGGTGGCGATCGCGCTGGCGCTCGCCGGACCGCTGCTGAGGCACGTCCCGCACGGAGAGGGCACGCCGCTGCGCGACCTACTCGCCGGCGCCTGGGCGCCCGTGATCGGGCTGATGCTGCTGTTCGCGCTCCAGGAGGTGCACGTGATCGTGGTGAAGCACGAGGCCAGCGGCGACGCGGCCGGCTCGTACGCGGTGGCCGCCGTGGCCGCCAAAGCGATCATCTGGGTGGCCGTGGGACTCGGCATGTACCTGCTGCCCGAGGCGGCGCGCCGTGTGCGCGGAGGCGAGGACGCGCGGCCGATCCTGCTGCGAACGCTGGCGCTGATCGCCGCGGTGGCCGTGCCGATGGTCCTGGTCTACGCGGTGGCGGCGGAGCCGCTCCTGGGCGCTGTGTTCGGTGACGACCTCACCGAGGCATCGGGCGCGCTCCCGTGGCTCGGACTCGCCATGGCGCTGCTGGCGTGCGCCTACCTGTCCGTGCAGTATCTGCTCGCGATCGGGCGCATCAGCTTCATCGCGGTGCTCGTCGTGGCCGCGGCGGCGGAGGTGCTGCTGCTGATCGCGGTCGGGGCCAATCTCACACAGATCGCGCTCGTCCTGTTCGGGCTACAGCTGGTCTGCGCCGTATCGATGCTCGCGCTGTCCCTGCGCCGGCCGGCCGCGCCGGTACCCGCCGCCGCGTGAACCCTCGCCCGCGCGGCCTGCGCCGCTTCGTCGTCCTGTTCAGGCTCTGGCGCCGCGAGGCGGAGCACCCGGAGCCCTTCTACTCGCTGCTCGCCGCTGAGGCGGCCGAGGACTTCGAGCGCCGCTACGGCCCGCTGTCCGGCCAGCGGGTCGTGGATCTCGGCTGCGGTCCCGGCTTCTACACCCGGGCGCTGCGCCAGCACGGGGCGGACGTGATCCCTGTCGACAACGACCTGGCCGAGCTGGCGCTCGCCGGCGAGCCGCCCACGGGCGCGCTCGTGGCCGACGCGACGGCCCTGCCGTTCGAGGACGGCAGCGTGGACGGCGTGCTGTGCTCGAACATGCTCGAGCACACGCCCGATGCCGAGGCGGTGGTGGCCGAGATCGCGCGCGTGCTGCGGCCGGGTGGCTGGGGCTACGTGTCGTGGACCAACTGGTACTCGCCCTGGGGCGGGCACCTGATAGCCCCGTACCACTTCCTCGGCCCGCGGCTCGGCCCGCGCGTGTACGAGCGTTTTCACGGCAAGCCGCGCAAGCACGCTTACGGCGAGACCCTGTGGGCCGTCCACGTGGGGCCGATGCTGCGCTTCGTGCGCGGTCTGCCAGGCGTGGAGATCGAGCGCGTTGAGCCGCGCTACTGGCCGCGGCTGGCGTTCATCGCCCGGATCCCGCTGGCTCGTGAGCTCTTGACGTGGAACTGCGTGATCCGGATGCGGAAGCGCGCCTGAGTCGGACCGCCAGCAGCAGCCCGGCCCCCAGCAGACAGAGCACCGCGAGCACGGCTATCCAGTGGGCGCCCACCAGGTCGTTGGAATAGCCGAACTCGTTGCCGCCGCGGTCGCGCGCGGGGAACACGAGGTACACGAGCGGGAGCGCCGCGATCAGCACGGCGGCGGCCGCCAGCAGGCGGCGGACGCCGATGCCCGCGCGCAGCGCGAGCACGGTGATCGGCGCGAGAACCGCTCCGGCGCGCAGCGCGAACACAAAGCCGCCGGCGAGGCCGACCGCGACCCCGGCCGCAAGAGCCCAGTGCCACGGCAGGCGCACGAGCGGGTCGCGCGCGGGGGCGTCGGCGAGCGGCTCGCGGGCCCCCCGCGTGGCCGCGCCGCGCGCGGGCGCCTCCCGCTGCGCGCCGTGCCGCAGCGACAGCGCCAGCAGCGCGAGCATCACCAGGACCGCGGCCGCTGAGAGCAGGTACGAGCCCGTCGCGAGCTTCTGCGGGGCGAACGCGAAGCGAGCCGTCGAGCAGCCCGCCGGTGAGCGCCA
>Ga0126304_10001957_pt1 | contig 10003 bp, 8 predicted proteins | sample Plot25_FD_92538 | JGI IMG/M metagenome (GOLD analysis project Ga0126304, IMG submission 92538) | Serpentine soil microbial communities from UC McLaughlin Reserve, CA, USA - Plot25 | ecosystem: Environmental > Terrestrial > Soil > Grasslands | place: USA: UC McLaughlin Reserve, Lake County...
CGTCGATCTGAATCGGCTTCGTCAGATTTACCTCGAGCCCGAGGTGCACGATGACTACAACGTGGCATCTGGCAGATGCGATGCCGACGGGGTGGTTCACTTTCTCTGCGACGAGCACGCGTTCGGTCGGGACCGCGTAATGGCGGCGCTCGAACGCGCGTTCGGTTCACAGAGACTCTTCTGAGCAGTTGCGGGGCGAATCGTGATGGGGATCACGAGACTTGACCGCTCCGGTAGTTCGCGGCTCGAAATACCCCCTCGTCATCGATGATGTTGGTCTCCATGTGCGGTACAACGTCGGTGTTATGGGCTGACGCACACAGCCACCCATCGCCCGCACGGCGTGCGACGAACGAGAAGACGTTTGTGCGCGATCCAGGCCTTGTGATCTTCCCAATCGGCGTCTGTCCGGACAGAGTCATGCGCGCGTGGACTACGGCAACATCGTGCGAAAGCTGTTTCACACGCGTTTCGTCGATTGAGAGCGTCGACGCATTGAAGATGCGCTCGAGTCCATACGCATGCGCTTTGCGGATGGAGGGGCGGTCATGCCACCACAGGCCCGTGACGTTTACGAATTCGGCCTCATCCTCGAACAATGCTGCCAGCGAGTCAGGATCTCGCCTGTTCCACGCCTCTGCGAACAGCGACGGAATCCGCTCCGGTCGTGCCGCGAGCGGATGATTTGCGCGAGCCTCTGCACGTGAGAGCACCTGTGGGATCGAGACGACGGACGTCTTCGTCGCCGTGCAGAATATCAATGTGTTGTCGATCGAAGCCGGCGTGCAGCAATGCGTTGATAGCGGCGTGGGCGTTCTTCGCGTCGGCGATGGTCCCGACGACGCGATTGGTGGGATACCGAATGAAATCTTGACGCTCAGGCGTAGTCGCTTCCATGGTTCCTCCGCCCTCACCAGACTCAAGCCATCAAGGTCGCCTTGCCTTGCCGGCAGAATGCGAGCAGGTCGCGGTTCACGAGATCAGCATGCGTGGCGGTGAGGCCGTGCGGCACACCCGGATAGTAGATTTCTTCGGCCCCCTTGATCAGCTTTGCTGACTTTTTGGCCGAATCCTTGACCGGCACGATCTGGTCGTCCTCACCGTGCATGACCAAGGTCGGGATATCGAACTTCTTGAGGTCTTCGGTAAAGTCCGTTTCAGAGAAGGCCTTGATGCTGTCGTACGCGTTGTTGAGGCCGGCCTGCATGCTCCAGAGCCAGAATTGATCCAGCGTGCCTTGGGACACCTGCGCACCAGGTCTGTTGGCACCGTAGAACATGGGAGCGAAGTCCTTGTAGGTCTGCGAACGGTCCTTGGCCAGCGCGCTCCGCAAGCTGTCGAAGACTTCAATGGGGAGTCCTTCCGGATTCGCCGCAGATTTCAACATGATCGGCGGCACGGCGGCGAGAAGGACCGCCTTTGTTACACGCTTCGTGCCGTACCGGCCGATGTAGCGCGCGACTTCTCCGCCGCCAGTCGAGTGGCCCACCATCGTGATGTCCGTCAGATCCAGGGCTTCGATCACGGCTGCCAGGTCGTCCGCATATCCGTCCATGTCGTTTCCGGACCACGCCTGGCTGGATCGGCCATGGCCACGACGATCGTGTGCCACGACACGGAATCCCTGCTGCGCGAGGAATAACATCTGGCCGTCCCACATGTCGGAGTTCAGGGGCCATCCGTGCGACAGGGTGACGACCGGTCCCTTGCCCCAGTCTTTGTAGTAGATCGTCGTGCCATCCTTCACCGTGATCGTGCTCATGTGCGTATCTCCTGCATGTGATCTGCCGAGGAAGAACGTCGGTGTCGTAGTGCTAGGACCGAACAGCCCGTCTCGTTGTGACACGTGTCGTGGAAGTGCTCCACCACATTTCGTGGCCCCACTTGTGGAAGACGCGTGTCTTCACGCTCACACGCTGCCCGTGGCGTCAATGTTGCGAGGTCTCTGTCGGTGTAAGGCAGAGATCTCAACTTCAGTGCAAAGGAGACAGCATGAGTGCCTTTGCTGTTCCATCTCAGCCGCATTCGAGCGCGACCGATTCGCACTCGGCAGACCGCAGCCATGTGATCCGCCCTGATGATGGCCTCTCGACATTTCTCAGCGTACGTTCTCGTCTCTTTGGCATCGCCTATCGCATGCTGGGCCGCGCCGCCGAGGCCGAGGACATTGTGCAAGACGTCTGGGTACGCTGGCAGACCGCAGACCGCAGCTCGGTTCGCGATGCCGCTGCATTCCTCGCGACAACAACGACACGAATGGCGATCAATCTCATGCAGTCGGCGCGCTCGCGCCGAGAGACGTACGTCGGATGCTGGCCCAGGGAACCAATCGATACGACGGCAGACCCTTGGTTGGGAGCGGAACGAGACCAGGCGTTGTCGTTTGGTGTTCTATTGCTGCTGGAAAAGCTGACGCCCATGGAACGAGCCGCGTACATCCTTCGGGAGGGGTTCGACTATGCGTACCGCGACATCGCGAGTGTCCTTCGGCTTGAAGAGGCCAACGCACGGCAAGTCGTGAGTCGCGCACGGCAGCACGTCGCTAATGGGCCGAGAATGCCCAGGACATCGACCGAGCAACCACATCTTCTAGGAGCGCTTATCGCCGCGGTCCACGATGGCGACATTGCGGGCCTCGAAGATCTCTTTACATCGGAGACGTTTCGACCCGGCTCGCCGCCTTGAAGTAGTCGGTCGTCCTGTGCGTTGTCACAGATTGGGATTGGTTGCGCTCAACTCGATACCATCGGTCGCGCTGCACAACTGTCGACGTATTGATGAACGCTCCGTTCGATGAACACCACAGGACGACGAATCGCGAGCTGGCGTCCTAATGCCGAATCTGTGAGGCGGCCGCTTCGGTCTCTTGACTCGTCTCGCAGTTGCCACGTTCCGGGATGAGACCCGCGTTCGCGGCTGGGCTGCGCCGAAGGATCCGTGTCGGGAACACCAGCGGTTCGACCAACACCTCCGGGTCCTCGAGCGTCAGGTCGTAGAAAATGGCATCGCCTTCACGTCGGAACTTCTCGACGATATGCATTTGATCGGTGTGGAAGTACCCGCCCCGTCCGATCCATGTCGTGTCGACAAAGCCGATGGAGTCGAGCACGAGTGTGTCGCCCTCCCAACGGCCCACCGTATCGCCGAAGTACTTGTTCGCGTACTTGGCGTCCGGGCCGTGCTGGCGGTTATCGATCGGGACGACGCGGAATTCGGGGTATCCGCCACCTGCATCGGGAAATTGCCCGTAGAGGAAGACAATGTCGTTTTCCGTCTGGAAAACGCGCCGCGGCGGGCCCTGCCGCGGAAGCCCCAGCGGCTGGCAGGTCATGACCGGATCTTCCCTGTTGGTCCACATGTCGAGCTGCTGCACCTTGTCCCAGTACTCCGGCTTGTAGAGCGGACGACCGAGCATCCCGAAGCGCGAGGGTGAGTAGAGCTCGAAATCTTCGGTCTGATTGGTGGCGCGCGTGCACGGCAGGACCTGCGTCGGACCACATCGCCGGCTGCCGTAGTTGCCAATCCAGCCGATGTTGAATTCCTGCCAGTTACCCGACAGATCAGGGTGGCCCGCGACCCGCGGTGTTGGTGCCGTCGTGTTCGTCGGCGGCTCCGTCCTCGCCCACACGATGGTCGGTGCTTTCGTGGTGACGTTCATCGCCTTTTGCACGCTGGGCGGGACGGGCGCGACTACATACACGTTGCCGGTTTCCGTCTCGCGCGTCGTCAGATCGCGCACCACTGCGCCGTTCTTCTTCTCGATCGATCGGCCAGCGTAGAACACCTCGATCTTGTTCAGCGGGTTGTTCCAGTCCTGATAGTTGCTGTAGGTGAACTCGGTGGTCGTCCCGCGCTGCGTGACGACGACCTTCTCGGTCATGTATTTCGCATCGAGCGTTGCGGTGCCAGTCGCGCCTGCGACGCCCGGAATCGGGAAGGTGAGGACCGGCTTACCAGCGGCATCAAACGACAGTGAGGTGTTGCCGGCATTCATCACGCCATCGGCGATCACCGTTCCCGGGTTGGCACCCAGCCTCCACGTCTCCATGGTCCCGGCCAGCGCAGACTTGGGCGCGCCCTGCGGACTCGCCCAGATGCGGATCAGCCGCTCCTGTACAGCCGCGGGCATCGCAGCCACCTTGCCCTTCGTTCCCGAGATTTCCGCGCCAGGCGCGTCCTCGTTCCATGCGTACTGCCAGCTGACCACTTCGATGTTCGAGTACGTCTGTTTGTTCGGGCGTGTGCAGGTGTACTGAATCCGCTGACTGAACGTCTGGTAATTCGTGCTCTCACGGAACTTCGACAGCGTGCACGGCTGGCCGTCTACCTGAATCGTGCCGCCCTTGGCCTGATACTCGAGCGTCGCAACCATGTCGCGTTCGTCGGTGCCTTTCAACATGCCCTGATGCCACATCCAGTTGAAGAGCACGGCGCGCAAGTCCTTGGCACCCGCTACAGGTGTGTACGGTGCACCACCACGACCTCCACCCTGTGCGCCGGCCGGCGCCTGCCCACCGCCGCGCCCTTGCGCACCGGCCGGGGCCTCCTGCTGCGCACCGGCTGTCGATGCCACGCCGAACGCCAGGACAAGGGCGAACGCGGCCGTTGTCCAGGGACTCCTTCCGCCTTCGCTGCAGCTACGGCGGACAAGTCGACGAAACTTCATGGTGCTCCTCCGTCTTGTGGGGGAGCATGACGGTCCGGAAGGACGAGGTCAAGGCCCCACATGTGAGCGCCGACCTGCGAAGCTACTCACCTGCCGTTGGCGAACACAGGTGCGGCGGCACCATCCCTGCATCCGCCGGATGAACGCAAATGCCCGGCGCATTTTCGTCCGCACAGCCGGCTGCTGCGCGCCGATCAACGGCTCAATCTCGAGGGGGGAAAGATGATCGATCTGTACAACGACAAAACCGGCGAACTGCTCGGACCGATCACCGAGAGTGACTTGAAGGTTCTGGTGGATGCGCTCGAAGAGGAATCCACCGGCGACAGGGACTATTTCATCGACGCTGCAACGATCGATGTGATCGCTGATGGACGCGCGACCGAGTATCTGGTGAGCCTGCTGCGCAAGGCGCTAGGTGATTCTGACGGCGTCGATATCCGGTGGGCGCCGCGTGATGAACAGTAAACGCAGCAGGGCGCGTGATATCGTGCGCGCGGACTGATCGATTCTCCGCTCGCATTACAGCCACAGGGTCGGAACGGAAGGAGCTGGCCGATGACTGCGTCACGTCGTCTGTGTGGGATGTGTGCCGCTGCCGCGCTGGTTGGCGCGATTGCCGTCCAGGGACGCGCCTCTGGCACGAACGATGGGCAGTGGCGGATGTATTCCGCGGATAATGCAGCCACCAAGTACTCGCCGCTCGATCAGATCAACAGAACGAATATCGGTCAGCTGACGGTGGCGTGGCGCCGTCCGCAAACCCCGGCCGATATCCCCTTATCGCCTGCGCTTCGACCCAACAACAATTACCGTTCGACTCCGATCATGGTGGATGGTGTGGTCTACGCGTCGAACGGCCTCGGCCTCGCGGAGGCGTTTGATCCGGCGACGGGCGCGACAATCTGGGTACAAAAACCTGGCGACGACCCGCTGCGTGGATCGGCAAGCGTGCGTAGCGTCGCGTATTGGACCGACGGAAAGGAGCATCGCGTCCTTTCCTATCGCAACCAGTATCTTTACGCTCTCGACGCGAACACCGGCGACGTCATTTCGTCCTTCGGCACTGGCGGACGAGTTGACCTCTCGGCCGGACTCGATCCGCGCGCCCGCAGCTGGCGCTGGAGTGGCGCGCCGCTCATCGTTCGAGACATGGCTGTTATTGGCTCCGCGATGACCGATCAGGATTTTGCCACGAAGATGGAGGGTGCGCCCGGCGTCGTCCGCGCATTCGACGTCCGCACTGGCGCATTGCGTTGGACATGGAACCCAATCCCACAGGCAGCTGGTGAGGCTGGCGCTGACACGTGGGAAAACGAATCATGGGCATACACTGGCGCCGCCAACGTCTGGTCGTCGATGAGCGCGGACGAGGAGCTCGGGTACGTCTACCTGCCGACAACGAGCGCGACCAGTGACTACTACGGTGGTCATCGCCTCGGCGACAACTTGTTCAGCACATCCGTGGTGTGTCTCGACGTCACGACCGGCAAGCGCGTGTGGCATTTCCAGACCGTTCATCACGACATATTCGATTACGACAATCCTGCTGCGCCGATTCTTGTCGACCTCACCGTCGAGGGCCGGAGGATCAAGGCGGTGGTCCAGGTCACCAAGCAGGCGTTCGCGTACGTCTTCGACCGCGTGACGGGCAAGCCCGTGTGGCCGATCCAGGAACGCCCCGTTCCGTCGGCGACAGTGCCCGGAGAACGAGCGTCGCGCACACAGCCGTTTCCGACCAAGCCCCCGGCCTTCGATCGGCAGGGGATCACCGAGGACGATCTGATCGACTTCACGCCCGAACTGCGTGCCGAGGCGCTCGCGATCGCCAGGACGTACGTCCTCGCTCCGATGTTCACGCCGGGATCGCTACCCGAGCCCGGGCCGGACGGCAAGCAGGGAACGATTCAGATGCCCGGAACGGTTGGTGGTGCTGACTGGACCGGAGCCGCCTTCGATCCGGAAACCGGTAGGTTGTACGTGCCTTCCATGACCGGTCCAATCGCCCAGAATGTGATGCCCGGCAACGCCGAATCATCGAACCTGCGATATCGAGTCTCGAATAACACTCGGGTGGTTGGTCCGCGCGGGTTGCCGCTGGTGAAACCTCCATACGGGCGTATTACGGCCCTCGACCTGAATCGCGGCGAAAAGGTGTGGACCGCACCCAACGGCGATGGCCCGCGGAACCATCCCGCAATCGCGCATCTCAAACTGGGGCCGCTCGGCAATGCGTCGCGTTCCGGCGTGATCGCAACCAAGACGCTGATCTTTGCGACTGTCGGCGATCAGATCAACGTCGGCACCCCGCCCGGGTTCGGAGGGAAGCAGTTCAGCGCGTTCGATAAGAGGACGGGCGAGCTCCTGTGGACGACGGATCTCGAGGCGGGAGCGACCGGCGCTCCGATGACCTACATGCACCGTGGCAAGCAGTACGTCGTATTTGCGATCGGCGGTCAACAGCACACTGCGGAGTTCGTCGCGTTCGCGTTGCCGTAATGCACGTCTAAATCCGACCTCCGCGATGGCGTCGTGACATTCGCACGGCCCGCGCTAGACTGTTCCCGGTCAGCACAAGGAGGCGGAATGAAAAACACGGGGACGCCCGGACTCTCGAGACGTGAGTTTCTCGCGGGCGCTTCCGCGCTCGGAGGCGTGGCGATCGCGTCCGCCGCTGCATCGGCACAGATCACGACAATGGTGCCCTTCGAGAAGTTGCCGCCGTACGGCAACAACACGCTTCCCGCGGGCGTCAAACCGCGGCTCGTGTCGAACGTCAATAGCCTCACCGTCAACATGCTCGAGGCAGGGACGCAGGGACGGCCTCTGGTACTGCTGCTTCATGGCTTTCCGAACCTGGGCTACAGCTGGCGCACAGTGATGCCGGCGATCGCAGACGCGGGTTACTACGTGATCGCGCCGGACTGCCGCGGCTATGGGCGCACGGTTGGCTGGGACAGATCCTGGGACGCGGATCCCACGCCGTTCCTCACGCTCAACATGGTGCGCGACCAGATCGCGCTCGTCTATGCGCTCGGCTATCGGAAGGCGGAACTCATCGTCGGGCACGATCAAGGTCAGCTCATTGCCACGTATGCCGCCATCGTTCGGCCCGACATGTTTCTCCGCCTGACGACGGTGTCCGGGCAGGGCGGCGTACCGCCATCGTTTCCGTTCGCGGGCACGGAACGAAAGCCTGCGTACACCGCTGCAGAACTCGACGCCGAGTTCGCGAAGCTCAATCCGCCGCGCCGCGACTACCAGGAGTACTGGGCGAGCAAGCAGGCCGATGAAGACATGAAGCACATGCCACAAAGCATGAGCAACTTTTTCCGCGCGTTCTATTACATGAAAGGTGGGGAGTTTCCGGGCAACCAGAACCTGACGCCTTTGCGTCCGATGCCCACCGCGAGAGAGGCCGCGGCAGAGAACGCCCGGATGCCGGAGTACTACGTGATGCGAAGGGACAGAGGCATGCCGGCCACGATGGTCGCGTACATGCCGTCGAAGGAGTACATCGCGAACTGCAGGTGGTTTACTCAGGCCGAGTGCGATGTCTACGGACAGGAGTACGACGCCTCGGGGTGGACCGGGGCCCTGCACAATTATCGGCACCGCCGTACCGCGTTTCCCGCAAACGTTGCCGAGCAACTCACATTTTCGGGAAGGACCATCGATGTTCCGGCGCAGTTCATTGCGGGGAAACAGGACTGGGGCGCCAACCGGATCGCGGGAGGCGCGGAGGGAGCCGGCAAGACCGGGTATACGAAATTCGCAGGTGTGCAGCTGGTGGATCGCGCCGGCCACTGGCCTCACGAGGAACAGCCAGAGATTGTGAGCCGGCAGCTGATCGACTTCCTGAAATCTACCTGACTCATGCCGAAGGAGGGCGCCTGCAATGGTTGACCTGACCAGACGAACCGTACTCGCAGCCGGAGCTGCAGCAGCAGCAACGGCCGTCGTGCCTGATCTGTTTGCGCAGCAATCGGGCAAAACAGGAACCGGCAAGTTCTATGAGCGCGGCCCCGTTCGCATCTACTACGAGGAGGCCGGTTCTGGCTTCCCGCTATTGCTGCTTCCAGGCGGCGGATTGAATTCGACGATTGCCTTCTTCACCGGCAACTCGCCCTTCAATGCCATCGAAGAGTTCAAGGGGCAGTATCGCTGCATCACGGCAGACCTGCGCAACGCCCCCGGCGGCCAGTCTACCGGCCCTGTCGAAATCGATCGGCCGTGGGAATCGTATGCCGACGACCAACTCGGCCTGATGGATCATCTGAAGATCGATAAGTTCATGGTGATGGGTTTCTGCATTGGCGGCCCCTTCATCGGAAGCCTCTTAAAGCGCGCGCCGAATCGAATTTCTGCAGCCGTGATGGCACAGCCCGTGGGCTGGCGTCCGGAGATGCGCGACCCGAAATACCCAGGCACATTTTGGAAGAACTGGGGTCCGGCGCTGATTGCGAAGCGGCCCGAGATCACGATGCAGACGACCGACCAATTTGTGACCAGGATGTTCGAAACCAACCCCGACTTCCTCTTCACCGTGACACGCGATTTCGTGCGGAGTTGCCAGAACCCAATCCTCGTCCTGCCGGACGACGTCCCCGCGCACCCATTAGCGGTCGCCATGGAGTGCGCGATGCTCGCGCCAAAGAGTGAAGTGAGCATCTTCCCGTGGAAGGAACCCAAGGAGCGAATCCCTTTGGCGGTGCGCCAGATTCATTCCTTCCTCAAGGCGCACAGGCCCGCGTAGAACAATGAGGAGATTTCTGTGTGCGGCGGCGCTGCTGCTCGCCGGGTCGGCGTTGGCGCAGCAGCGCGCGCCCGAGACGCAACCTCGGACAGTTCTCCGGCGCGCACGCGCTCGCGCGTCCCACGCAGCGTGAGCTGTACGTCGGCGAGACTTCGAATTGGCGGGTGCAGAAGCTGCTCCTGCGCTGAGATTCAGTCCGTCCGGCGATCAAATCACCGTCGGCACGCCTCCCGGTTTCGGCGGGTATCAGTTCAGCGCGTTCGACAAGGAGACCGGCGAGCTCCTGTGGACGACCAATCTCGAGGCGGGAGCGACCGGCGCTCCGATGACCTACATGCACCGTGGCAAGCAGTACGTGGTATTTGCCATTGGCGGTCAACAGCACGCGGCGGAGTTTCTCGCTTTCGCGCTGCCGTAACTCGCGCAGCGTTCGGTTGATCGTGACGGAGCAGCTAGGCGGGCCTGATCCCTGCCGCCGCGGCCCACGCCGCCGCGGTGTCGGTCGCCGCCCGCCGCCACGAAAACTCGCGTGCGCGGCTCCGTCCGCGAGCGGCGAGTTCGCGCCGGCGGTTGTCGTCGGA
>Ga0126304_10001959_pt1 | contig 9995 bp, 10 predicted proteins | sample Plot25_FD_92538 | JGI IMG/M metagenome (GOLD analysis project Ga0126304, IMG submission 92538) | Serpentine soil microbial communities from UC McLaughlin Reserve, CA, USA - Plot25 | ecosystem: Environmental > Terrestrial > Soil > Grasslands | place: USA: UC McLaughlin Reserve, Lake County...
CCTCGGCCGCTATACTGGCCTCAGGATGGAGAGAGTTCGGCTCACACCTCCGGGGGAGAAGAGGGCGCGGGGAGGCCGCGCCCGTCTCTACGTCCGCTGGATGCCGCACCTCGGGGCCGAGGCCGTCGCACTCTACGAGTTGCTCCGCATACTCCCCGATCTTGGGAACGAAACACCCGAGATCGAAGAGCTGACCGAGCTCTTGCGGTCCACGCCAGAGGGCGTCGAGGATTCCCTGGAGGCCCTGATCGAAGCCGGCTTCGTCGCCCGTAGGGACGGCTGGCTCGAGGTCGCCGAGCACCCGCCTTCAGCGAAGGAGCGACCCCGCGAAGACGAGTTTCCCGAGCGCGACATCGAGGTGATAAGGGCCGAACCAGAGGGGGTTTCGGCCGACGATTACTTCCGCTTTATGGGGTCGTTGCCGGCGCCCCACATCCTCGAGTTCTTGAACGGTTACTGCGAGCGCGACGGGCTTACGCCCGATGCGGTGAGGGAGGCTTTGAAGATAGCCAGCGAGCGCGACGCGCGCAGGGTCGGCTACGTGCGGAGCATCCTGGAGCGGTGGGTCGAGCGGGGAGTGAAGACCATCGAGGACGTGGAGCGCTTCGAGCAGGACCGCAAGCTCAGGCTCGTCGAGCAGAGCGGGGCCGTCAGGGGCGGCGCCCTGAGGATAGGTGAGGCCAGAGAGGGGGTGAGTGGTGGACCGGATAGACAATCTGCTGCCAGACGCCGGGAGGGCTATGAGTGGCTCTTCGGGGAAACGGAGTAGGCAAGGGGCCGAGGTACTGAGGCTGGACGATAAGGTCTGCCCCCACTGCGGACGCGAGCTGCAGGCCGAGTGGGACGAGTTCCCGCCCGCACTCCAGAAGAAGTACGGCAAGCCCGGCGAATGGTACTACCATCCGTGCACCCCGGAGTGCGAGAAGAAGAACGAGAGGCGCGAGTGGGAGTTGATGCGCCGCGACGCGCGGGTCGCGGTCCTCAGGGACCGCAGCGGTCTCTCCAAGCGCATGAAGGCCTACACCCTCGACAACTTCGATCCCGGATTCAGCAGAAACACCCAGAAGGCCTTCGCCAAGATCATGGACTACATCATGGGCTGGAAAGATAATCAGAGGGATGGCCGGGGCCTGTACTTCTGTGGCCCGGTTGGCGTTGGAAAGACGCATCTCGCTGTGGCCGTCATGAACGAGATGATCACCAAGAAGAGGGTGCCCTCGCTCTTCGTCACGGTGCCCGAGCTTCTGGACAACATGCGCGGGGCTTACAACGACCCTGGCAGGGACATCGACGAGTGGATGGACTCGGTAAAGAACGCCGATCTTCTGCTGCTCGACGACCTCGGCGCAGAGCGGGCGAACGAGTGGGTGCGCGAGCGTATCTTCGTCATCGTCAACCACCGTTACAGGGAGGAGCTGCCGACCATCTTCACCTCCAACACCGGGCCGAAGGACCTTGCGGCCCAGCTCGGGGAGAGGACGGCAAGCAGGATCATCGCGATGTGCGATTGGATCTCCCTCGAAGGCGAGGACTACCGCGAGGCCGAAGTGAGGCGCGGCCTGTGAGAGAAGAGTTCTATATCGAGCGGCAAGGCAAACGCTACGTGTTGTTCCATGGCCTCCTCGACGAGGCTCATAGTCTGGGCTTGAGGGGGATAGACACTGACCTGATCCAGGTCCCCGACGAGTCGAACGGGAACGTTGCCATCGTGAAGGCCACGGCCGAGATGGAGGACGAGAGGCATTTTTCAGGCATCGGGGACGCAAGCCCCGAGAACGTCGGACGCAACATCGCCCCGCACCTGATCCGGATGGCCGAGACCAGGGCGAAAGCGCGAGCCCTGCGCGACGCCGTGAATGTCGGCGCGACCGCCCTCGAGGAGCTCTCCGATGGCGACGACGCTCCTCCGGCCACCCGGACACCCGAGGGCTCATCCTCGCGCGGCAGGCCGACCCCCATCCGCGGTGGGCGACAGAATTCTTCTCGAGGCTCCTCCCAAGGTGCCGCCACGGAGCAGGATACCCAGAACGGACAGCCGGAGAAACCAGCCTCTTCCTCGAAGAGAGGCGGTAAGGCGCGCAAGAGCCAGGTCGACCTCTTGAAGACGCTGGCCGTAGAGTGGCGGGGCGAGAACGGCGTCGAGCGCCTGGAGAACCGCGTCGGCAAGCCGCTCGCGGACATGACCCGCGCCGAAGCCGATGAGTGGATCGACCGCCTCACCCCGGAAGGACGCGAGTAAGGATCGCGGACCACTGTTGGTCTAGCGTTTGGCGTTCTCGGTCTTTTGTGCGCTGGGCTTGGCCTTTTCTTGATCAACGGCATCTCCATCGAGTTCCCGGCATCATTCTCGGCGGCCTGGGCTACTACTTCTGCCTGCAATAAGGGAGCCAGGGAGGTAGCCGGGCGGGGCGGATCCTGGGATTAGTCGCCGTGATCCTGAACGTTGTCTCCATCGCGATAAGCGGCCTATCCGGCCCGCCGCAGTAAGAAAGAACGTTCAACTAGAGGGCACACATCGCCTTCGTGAGGCGCGGTGAGCCAACGCCTGCCCCGGCCCCACGGTAGTATGCCTCCTCTCCCGTCATTCCCGCGGGGCCTGTCCCCGCGAAAGCGGGGAGCGGGAATCCACCTCGGCTGGCACTCCACGCCTCCAACCACAGCCGATCTACCCGATTACGTATGAAAGTCGAAGCGACCCGTCCTAAAGTTTTTCGGAATCATCCGATAACTCTACCGATAGTCAGACGTATCTGATGAGAGTGGGGTGTTTGGAGGTGTCTGCGGGAGACCCTGGTCTGCGACCCATGCTAACCCGGCGATGCCCCCCAGAGATGCTGGGAGCGGCCGCTCCCAGGACGTATCTCCTCGCCCCATTGTTGCTAGTCCTGATGCTGCTCACCCCTGCTTGCGCGGAGCTGGAGTCGCTCGCGGGCGGCGCCCGCGGTGGTCCTGATCCGCCGCCTTCTGGCTCTCTGTCGGTTAGCTTTATAGACGTTGGCCAGGGGGACGGGGTGTTGGTGCAGGCCGGTGGCGAGAGCTACCTGATCGACGCAGGAAGACCAGAGGAGGGCCCCAACGTCGTGGATTTCTTGCGCAGCAGGGGCGTAGACTCGCTGGACGGCATCGTGGTTAGCAACCCGGACGCCGACCACATCGGCGGCTTTCTCGATGTGTTTGACGCCTTCCCCGTCGAGACCGTCTTCGTTTCTGGGGACCCGAACAGCACCCTGACGTACAACACGTTCTTGCGCGGTGTGCGCGACGAGGGGGCGCAGATGGAGATCTTGCGGACAGGGATGCTGATGGATTGGGGAGGGGTGCGGGCCGACGTCATCGGTCCGCCGACGGACGCCGAGGGCGGCCTCTTCTCCGAGATCAACGACAACTCGGTGGCCATCTTGCTGACCTACGGCACGGCCCGCATCCTGCTCGCGGGCGACGCCGAGGCGAACGAGGAAGAGTACATGGCGAACGGTCAATACACGGGTCCCCTGACGATCCTGAAGGTAACCCACCACGGTTCCAACACCTCATCGACCCCGCTCTTTCTCAGCCGTTTCCCACCAAAAGTAGCCGTCATCCAGTGCGGTGTCGACAACCCCTACGGGCACCCCACGCCCGAGACCCTCGACAGGCTCCAAAGGGCTGGCGCGAAGATCTTCCGCAACGACGAGGACGGGGATGTAATCGCCACCATTGAAGACCAGGAGCTGGAGGTGGCCGTTACGAAACGCTGAAGCGAACGACCACTAAAGCCATGGCGCTTGAGAACCGAGAATGTTCCTGTATTGTTAGCGTTGTAGGGCACAGAGAAGGAGGAAAGAGCCGTGGTCAGTTTCAATCGCGTCATACTTGCCGGTAATCTGACCAGAGATCCTGAGCTAAGGTTCACGCAGAGCGGCACGCCGGTTTGCGGGTTCGGACTGGCTGTGAATCGGGTCTTCTCTAAGAACGATGAGGTAGACTTTTTTAACGTCTCCGCGTGGCGGGATCTCGGCGAGCGTGTTGCGAACTACACCAACAAGGGGGACCCCGTACTCGTCGAAGGTCGCCTGCAGTACCGTACCTGGGAGGCCCAGGACGGCTCCAAGCGGAGCGCCGTCGACGTGGTCGCCGACAACGTCCAGTTCCTCAGCAGCAGGAGCGACTCCGACGGCGCCACTTCCGGCGGAGGCGGACAGGCCCGCGGCGGTGGACGTGGCGGCCGGCGCGAAGAAGTGGATATCGATGAAACCGACTTCGAAGATATTCCATTTCGCCACTTTAGTATCAAACCATTGATAGTCCGCGATATCTTGTGAGGTGACTTCGAAGATCTGCAAGGGCTGCGGGGTCGAAAAAGACCTTGCAGAATTCTACAAACATCCTCGAATGGCAGACGGCCACCTGAACCACTGCAAGGTTTGTCGGAAGGCGTACCAAAAGAATCGTCCGCGTGAGGCGATATCGGAGATAGAACGCCGCCGCAATCAGAAGCCACTTCGCAAAGCGCACCTTTATCGCAACCTGACGGTTTGGAGGCGCGAGAATCCGGCGAAGACGGTGGCACAGAGGAATCGTCGGCGTGCCTTCGAATTGGAAGCCGAAGGCGAGTACACAGCCGCGGAGTTTCTCGCTCTAAGCGAGAGGTACGGTAACGTGTGCCTGTGCTGCGGCTCGGTTACCAAGCCGCTCACGCCGGATCATGTCGTTCCTTTGTCCTTGGGCGGCAGCAACTCAATCACTAACATACAGTCCACTCTGTCGTAGTTGTAACTCCCGGAAGAACGCCAAGGTGGTGGATTATCGTTCGGGAAGCGTCGTACCGTACGAGCGAAAACAATAAGCTGACTAGCTGAAGTGCTGACTGGCTGAAATGCTTGCAAAGGACTTCTTTGCAAGTTGCCTAAAACACTACCGGTCTATCGTCCCATCGGATCCAAGCGGCTCCCAGTGGTGCAGCGCGCGAGCGATGTGCTCGGCCATGAGGCGTTCGGCATCGGCGGGGCGGCCTTCTGAGACGGCGGTGAGAATTCCACGATGTTCCCCGACGTCTTCGTGCAGCCAGTTGGGGTCCGCGGTGCGCCTTGATAGGAGCCGCCGCCCCACCTCTACCAGCCAGAGCGAGCCGAGCACCCGCGCGAGCTCCTCGTTGCCTGACGCGCGCGCGAGCGCGATGTGGAAGTCGCGGCTGGCGTCGTGCGCGGCAATCCCGTCGCGCGCGCCCTCTTCGCTCGCGATGGCCTCTCGGAGGCGCCTAAGGTCCTCATCCGTCCTTCGCAGGGCCGCGAGGCGTGCGATCCCCGGCTCCACGATAGACCGCACCTCCATACGGCTCAGTACCGCGTCCAGCCCGAGGTCCGCCACCCGGAAACCCCGATTCGAATGGAAGTCCACCAGGCCCTCCCCGGCGAGCCGCCGCAAGGCCTCACGCACGGGGGTGCGTGAGATCCCAAACCTCTCCGCCAACTCCACCTGACCGAGCCGCGCTCCCGGCGGAACCTCTCCGCCAAGCACGTACCCCCTTATCCGCTCGTAGGCAAGGTCCGCTACGGAATCTACCCGTATCGGGTCACTCCTCCCGGACGAATGGGGTACAGGTTCCATCGCCCGATCATAGCCCGTGTGGATACATTATGCAATGTCTCCTACAGCGCCTTGACACGCCCTCCATTAATGGATAATGTATCCAATACGAAAGGAGATGGAATGGGACGAAGGGTAAGGATCCTGCACGATGGCGAGCCAGCGTGGGGTAGGCTCGAGGGTGAAGAGGTCGTCCTGGACGGGGGTGGCCGGGTGCCGGAGTCGGAGGCCGAGTATCTTGCGCCTGTGGAGCCGACCAAGATCCTCGCGGTCCACCTGACGTACAGGAGCCGCGTCGAGGAGTACGCGGCGCGCACGCCGCCTGAGCCTTCGTACTTCGTCAAGCCGCCGAGCACCCTCAACGGGCACCGCGGGGTGGTACGGCGTCCGCGTGGGACCAGGTTCCTAAACTATGAAGGGGAGTTGGCGGCGGTGATCGGGCGGCGCATGCACGGGGTGCCGATGGAAGAGGCGCTCTCTTACGTCGCCGGTTACGCGTGCGCCAACGACGTCGGGCTACACGACTTCCGCCACGCTGACAGGGGTTCCATGTTGCGGGTCAAGGGGCAGGACGGGTTCTTGCCGCTCGGGCCCGAGGTAATATCGGCAGACGAGTTCGATCCGACGACCTTCCAGCTTCGGACGTACCTCAACGGAGACGTGGTGCAGGAGGGAGGATCCGACGATTTGATCTTCCCTGTGGCCTACCAGCTGGCGGACCTGTGCCGTCTGATCACGCTGGAGCCGGACGACGTGATCCTTACGGGCACGCCCGCGAACTCGAGGCCCATGGAGCCTGGAGACGTCGTCGAGGTAGAGATCGACGGGATCGGGCGCCTGAGCAACACCGTGGAGGAGTGGGATGTGGACCTCTCGGGTCCTGGCGAGCAGCCCGAGACCTCGGCCAACACGTTGCACGTCGCGCTCGCCGTCCCAGAGGAGGAGGCCGAGCGAATGGTGGCGGGGGGCGGCGGGTGAAGCCGGTCCTGGTCCGCCAGCACGAGGAGACGACGCCGCCCGGGTTGCTGGTCGAGTGGCTCGAGGAGCGTGGCATCCCGTACGAGGTGCACCATTACTACAAGGGCGAGGCAGTCCCCGACCCTTCAGAGTACGCGTTCGTGGCCTCGCTTGGCTCCCCTTATGGTCCCAACGATACCCACGAGCCGGGGGTCGTCGAGGAGTTGAAGCTGATCGGGGCCGCTGTGGAGGAGGAGGTTCCCGTGCTCGGGCTGTGCTTTGGAGGCGAGGTGTTGTCAGCCGTGCTCGGCGGGCGCGTAGAGCGTGCGCCGGTGCCAGAGTTAGGGTGGCGTGAGATCGAGACCGACGACCCTGATACGGTCCCCGCCGGTCCCTGGCTGGAGTGGCACTACGAGCGCTTCACGACGCCCCCTGGCGCTGTCGAAGTGGCGCGCACGGCCGACGCCGTGCAGGCGTTCAGGATCGGGCCGCACCTCGGCGTCCAGTTCCACCCCGAGAGCACCGCGGAGATCGTCGCCCACTGGGCGGGCATGGACAAAGAGAGTCTCGTCGAGCTCGGGATAGAGGACGGGGTTGCGCTCCTCGCTGTCGCACCCTACATCGAGGAGGCCGCGCGAAAGAGCGCGTTCCGGTTGTTTGACGCGTTCCTGGACGGCGCCGTGGAAGACGGCGCGGGAAAAACAGCCGGCGACGACGTCGGCAGGAAGGAGTAACAGTGGTTCAGAAGGAGGAGCTTACGGCCCGGCCACCGGAGTTGTCCGACGAATCGGTGAGGTGCGTGCGCGTGATCTACCCCGACCTTCACGGCGTGGCGCGTGGCAAGGACGTACCGATCGGCGAGTTCGAGCGGGCGATCGACCACGGGCTCGCGTTCTGCTCGGCGGTGATGGGCACCGATCTGCGGCACACCCCCGTGGTCGGCGGCGAGGAGGGCTACCCGGACCTGATCGCCTACCCTGACCTCTCCACGATGACCCTGGTGCCGTGGGAAGAGGGCCTCGCGTGCTGCGTCGCCGATCTTTATCCCGTAGGAGAGCATCCACCGCCCGCCGACCCCAGGGGCGCCGTGCGCCGCGTCGTCGCCGGCTTCGAGGAACTCGGTTTTGCGCCGGTCGTGGGACCCGAGCTCGAGTTCTTCCTGTGCGAGCGGGATCCCGAGTCGCCCAACGGCGTCAGGCGCTACGTGGACAACCTGAGCATGGTCTACACGGTGGGTCCCCAGGCAGACCCTCGCGGCATCGTGCGCGAGATCGCGGAGGCCCTGTCGAACCTTGGCATGGGGACGTTCGCGGCCAACCACGAGTTTATGAACTCGCAGTTCGAGATCAACCTGCAGCACGCGCCTGCGTTGACGGCATCCGACCGCGCCTTCCGGCTGAAGGGTGCGGTGAAGGACGTGGCCGCGATGCACGGCCTCATCGCCACGTTCATGGGCAAGCCGTTCAATGACCAGGGGGGCTCGGGTTTCCATTTCCACTTCTCGCTCGACCGCGACGGCAACAACGCGTTCGCCGACGGCTCCCACAGTGACGGCGTCTCCGAGGAGTTTCGCCACTTCATGGCCGGCGTGATGGCCCACGCCCAGGCGCTGACGGCGTTCCTTAACCCGACCGTAAACGCCTACCGCCGGCTCGTTCCTGACTCGCTGGCGCCGACCCACGCCAACTGGGGCTGGGACAATCGCACAGCTTTCGTTCGCGTCCCGCCCGAGCGGGGTGGGGCCACGAGGGTCGAGGTGCGTGTTGGCGACGGCAGCGCGAACCCGTATCTCGCGGCGGCCGCGATCCTGTTCGCGGGGTTGCACGGCGTGCGCGAGAAGCTCCCGCTCGGTCCGCCCGTAGGCGGCGACGCCTACACCCTGGACGAAGAGCATGCTGGCGGGCCTCTGCCCGCTTCCCTCAGCGATGCCCTGGACGCGCTGGAGGCCGACGACATGCTGCGCGAGGCGATGGGTCCCGAGATCGTGGATACGTTCCTCACCATGAAACGATTCGAGGTCGAGCGTCACCGCACGTGGGTCTCGGACTGGGAGATCGACGAGTACCTTCATCACCTCTAGGAGGTCGACGATGACCGACACGACCGTGCCGCTCGAAGAGATAGACCTCTCGAGCCACGACGCCTTCGTCGAGGGGGTGCCCTACGAGTGGTTCCGCACCCTGCGCCACGAAGACCCCGTGCACTTCAACCCCGAGCCCGACGGCCCGGGCTTCTACGCCGTGACGCGCTACTGGGACATCCGCGCGGTGCACCGCGACTTCGCCACGTACTCCTCGGAAGTCGGCGGGACCTCTCTGGAGGACCTCGACCCCGACCAGATCGAGGCCCGCAAGTCCATGATAGACACGGACCCACCCCGCCACACCGAGCTCAGGAAGCTGATCGCGCGCCGCTTCACTTCCCGCGCCGTGATGGTGTGGGAGGAGGCGGTGCGCACGGTCTGCGATCGGGTCCTCACCGAGGCGCTGCCCAAGGGCGAGTTCGACTTCGTCGAGGAGATCTCATCGGAGATCCCCATGCAGGTCTTCGCCGAGATCCTCGGCGTGCCGCAGGAGGACCGCCGCTACATCGTGGAGATGGGCGACCGTATCCTCGGTAACCAGGACCCCGAGTACGTCCAACCCCTCGAGGACGCCCACCGGATGCTGCCGTTCTCGAGCCCTGTCGCGCTGGAGATGTTCGAGTTCGGCCGCAAGCTGGCCGAGGCGCGGCGCAAGAACCCGAGGGACGACATCATTACGCTGCTCGTCAACGCAGACCTCACCCAGCGCGAGTACGACGTCTACTTCGTGCTGCTCGCTACCGCAGGTAACGAGACGACGCGGCATACGATCACCCACGGCCTGCTCGCCCTCCTCGAACACCCCGACCAACTCGAGCGCCTGAGAAACGACCCTTCCCTCCTGCCCACAGCCGCCGACGAGATGCTGCGGTGGGCGACGGCCGTCCACTACTTCCGGCGTACAACGACCGAGAAGACCGAGCTGGCTGGCACCGAGATCCCGGCTGGCGCCAAGGTGACAACCTGGCTGGTCTCCGGTAACCGCGACGAGGAGGTCTTCGAGAACCCGGACACCTTCGACGTCGGCCGCACCCCGAACAAGCACATGGCCTTCGGCCCCGGCGGTATTCATCACTGCCTCGGCGCCCATCTGGCGCGGCTGGAAGTCCGCATCGCCTTCGAGGAGATGCTTAAGCGTGTGGAGGGGTTCGAGCTTATGGGCCAGCCTGAGCGCCTGCGCTCCAACTTCTTCAACGGCATCAAGCGCCTCCCAGTACGGGTGACGCAGTGATCTCGCTCCGCCGCATCGACCACGTGAGCCTACTGGTCACCGATGTAGAGGACGCAACCCGTCGCTGGTGCGCCCAGTTCGGGCTCGTAGAACACGAACGCGACGACCAAAAGGCCCGCCTCGCCTGCGACGACGAACCGTTCTCCCTGGAGCTCGTCG
>Ga0126304_10001960_pt1 | contig 9993 bp, 7 predicted proteins | sample Plot25_FD_92538 | JGI IMG/M metagenome (GOLD analysis project Ga0126304, IMG submission 92538) | Serpentine soil microbial communities from UC McLaughlin Reserve, CA, USA - Plot25 | ecosystem: Environmental > Terrestrial > Soil > Grasslands | place: USA: UC McLaughlin Reserve, Lake County...
CGACCCTTTCTCGACCATCGTCGCCTTCCACGACTCTTCGCACTTGAGCACTTCGTCTGTCGAGCGGTACACCTGCGACCGCACCAGGTCCGTCGTGATCAGCCGCAGGGAATCACTGGGCCCATGACGGCTACACGTCGTCGCAACGGCGATCATTGGACCGCAGGCAGCAACGCCATCGTCAGCCAAGGGATGTAGGTGATCAGAATTACGGCGAGAAGCAGGAGCGCGAGCACTGGCAATGAGGCGCGGCTCACCTCCAGCAGCGGCCGATTGAAGCGGTAGGACGCGAGGAACAAGTTGAGCCCCACCGGAGGCGTGATGTAACCCAGCTCCAGATTCGCGATGAAGATGATGCCGAGGTGCACCGGGTGAACACCGAACTCCGCGCCGAGAGGCAGCACAATCGGCGCCACCACCAGGATTGCACTGAAAATGTCCATCACGCAGCCGACGGCCAAGAGGAACACATTCAAGGCGAGCAGGAACATCAGTGGCGAGTCGATGTGCTGTCGCGTCCACGTCACGAGCCGGCCAGGGATGTCGGCGTCGAGCAACGACGCCGTGAATCCGTATGCAACGACGAGGATGATGAGCACGCCCCCGATTGTCGCGACCGATTCCGCGAAGACCAGGCGAAGAGGTTGGCCCAGGCGTATGTTTCGATGGATGAGTACCTGCACGACGAACGCATACAGCGCCGTCAATGCTGACGTCTCGAGGATCGTGGCGTAGCCGCCAAAGAAGGCAACCAGAACGGCGAGCGGCAGGAGCAATTCCCACTTCCCATGCCACAGCGCCCCCAAGGCTTCGCGGCGGTCGAATGATACTCTCGGTATCCTGCGCCGTGTCGCGGCGCACATGGCGTAGGCGACCACGACGCCAATCATCAGCACACCGGGCAGCAGCCCCCCGAGGAACAGGTCCGTCATCGGCAGTTCGGCCACGATGGCGTACAGGATGAGTGGGACGGCGGGCGGCAGCAGGAGACCGAGTGATGAGGAGCCGGTGAGCAGCCCGATCGAGAACCGATCGTCATAGCCGTCACGCACGAGCGCGGGGTGCAACAACCCGCCGATCGCCAGGATGGTCACGCCGGAGCCCCCGGTGAACACCGTGAAGAAAGCGCATACGAGTGCGCATACCACGGCGGTTCCGCCGGGCACCCACCCGAACACCGCCCTGAACAGCCGGAGCAATCGGACCGCCGTATCTCCTTCCGCCAGAAGGAACCCGGCCAGCGTGAACATGGGTATCGCGGGGAGCGTCGGATGCGTAGCCAGTTCATAGGCGGCGCTCAGCACAGCCACTGCCGGAGTGCCAGCCGACATGAACAGAACGGCCGCCAGTCCGCCGAGCACGGCAAACAACGGCGTGCCCAGGCAACCTGCACCCACGAGGAGCAACACCAGCGGCCATGCAGGCCGCCCGGTGAGCGCCTGGGGCCAGGCTGACAGCACGAGGCCCAAGGCCGCGCCCGCGGTGGCGAGGTATCGACCCGGACGCGTGCGGACGTGCAGCACCAGACGGATGCCGATCAGCAGAAAGCCGATGGGCAGGACAGATTGCGAGAGCCACACGGGCACGCCCGGCCCCGCCGTCGTGAACTGGAGCTCACCCCTGACAAGCGTGACCGAACCGTAGAACAGGATGGCGACCACCGCCGCCGCGACTGCGGCAGCTGCGATGGTCGCCGAGCGGCGCGCCCAGCCGTCGGGCAGGAACGTCGCCGCCGCGAACGCGAGCAACCGATCGTCGCGGGCGGACAGCGCCCCGCCGAGCAGCGCCACCCAGAGCGTCAGATGTCGGACGAGTTGCGATGACCCCGGGACCGCGAATCCGAGCCAGGGCCGGAACACCGTCTCGACGATCAACAGGGCGAGCATCGCGGCCATGGCTGTCGCCGCGACGAGTTCCTCCGTCGCGGCGACGAACCTTCGCACGCTACCGCGCCACGGAACGGCCGGCGCGGACGGCGTCGCGTTCCCGGAGTGCAAGATCGTAAACATCGGCCGGTACCAGGCGGTTGCGCATCGACGCCCCGAACTGGTCGGCCGCCGTTCGCCATTCCGAAACGTTCCCCACCGTGACGGTCAGCTTGGCGGCCTTCATCCGGTCGACCGCCTCCGAGTCGAGCTTGGGTACGTCCGTCCGCAATCTGCCGGCGGCCTTGGCCGCTTCCTCCTGCATCACCTGCTGATCGGCGTGCGGGATCCTGTTCCAGGCGTCCGTGGACATGACAGTGGCACCGAGCAGGGGGGCGATGCCGATATTCAGCATGTAGGGCGCCTGGTCGGACCACCGGAACAGCAGGGCGCTGAGAGGGGTAACGGGAATCGCGTCGATCATTCCTGTGGTGAGGCTCGTGAGAATGTGCGATGCGTCGAGAGGCACGGGGTTGAAGCCGTTCTCTCGATACCACTTCGCCAGGCGGTCGTCGCCCGTCGACGTGAACAGCCGCAGGCTCTTCAAGTCGTTCACGCCCCGTACGGGCTTTCGGCTGAAGACGTGCACCCAGCCGGCATAGCCCCAGTGAAGCAGCTTGAGCTCGCGCTCCTCGAGGCGCTTCTCGAGGAGCGGCCCAAGCTTCTCCAGCACGCGGTCTACCTCCTCGTACGACTCGAAGAACATCGGCAGCTCGAAGACCTTGAACGCATCGTCCATGTTCCCGAGCGTGATTGCCGAAAGCTGGGCCGCCTGCAGTGTCTTTGAGATTCGAAGACTGCGTAGCAGGTGCTCCTCTGATTCGCCCCTTCCGGCGAACAGCCTGAGGCTGACACGGCCGTTCGTCCGTCGCCTCCAAGCGTCGCCCATTTCGTGAAGACCCCGTGCCCACACGGAGTTCTCGGGTGCAATGGTGCCAACTTTCAGGGGGGCGTCCGCGTGTAGCAGCGGTGACGCTGCCAGGAAACATCCTGCGAGAGCTGTCGCCGTAGAGAGTCGATTGATTGTCGACATCGGACCTTTCTATTGCTGCATCATTCCCGGCGTGTGCGACTAGACGTCTCGGCCGGGAGGAAGAGATCGTCAAGGTGTTCGAGTAAGAACCGCGCCTGGTCGTGAGCAAGAATGTTCTGGAGTTGTCGTGAGAGATCGGCTGCCGGGTCGATCTGCAGGGCCTGATTCAAAAGGCGGACGAATTCATCCCGCTCCTGGCGTGGCAGCGACACGCTCCGTGCAAACGTGACGAAGGGACTGGCCGATGCGCCCGCCGAGAGCGTCACGGCGCGATCAAAGTGCAGACGCGCACGTTCGGGCGAGCCGCCCATGGCCTCCGGAACCGATTCGAGCGCGATCATCACCTCGTGCAGGGCTCCCCGATCGAAGGTTTCGTCGAGCGCCAGTGCGCGGGTGGTGAGCGCGTGGACGGCCGGAAAGTCGCCCATGAGGGCGGGCCGGTCCAGGCTGAGCGACACAGCCTTGCCCCACGCCGCGCCGGTCCAGTACAGAAGGGGGACGTCGTCTTTCCGCACAAGGGCGGCCGCCGTCACCGGGTTTTTGGCCAGACCGGCACCGATGCCCGGATACTTCAGTTCCAGGCTTCGCAGGCAGTAATCGCGAGCGCGAAGATACATCCTCCGTGATCGGTCCTGAAGCCGCAGGAAGCTGCCATAGTCATCGTTCTTCACCAGATCGGCGCTGCCCTCTACGAAGGCGTACGCGTACTGGGTGAAACCGGCACATGCGGTCAGCAGCAGTCCTCGATGTCGTGGCAGTTCGACGAGCAGGGATTCCACGAGCTTCAACGAGAACGGCGCCGCGGCTTTGATCAGCTCCGGGTCGTCGTCGGACCCATACGCCGCGCCGCTTGCGGCGAGCGAGTTCGCCACGCTGTTCAGGGCCACCTTCTTGAGCCCACATCCTGAGCTGCTGGCGACGACGATAGCGAGCCACACGGCCAGAGTTCTACGCTGGATCCCGCTCGCAAGTTGGCGCTGTACTCCAACGGCCGTAAACTCGACCATTCCACGTTCGTCCTGCGAACAACCCGCAAAGCGGCGCTCGGCTCGTCCGAGCGGACGGATCTCGAAAACTGCCCGTTGTTCAGGAACCGCCGGGCGTGTGATTACCGCCGTTACACAGCCGCGGAAGCGTTCCGGCGGATGGGCTGAGGTGCTCTCCCCTACCGTCGATGTGTGCATGCCCGGAGCGTAGCCTCGCCTGAGACCGCAATTCTTTTTAGAGGGATGAAAAAACTCTGATAGAAATCTGTGGCGAATGAAACGGCCAGATCGGGCGCGCTATGAGTTCGGACCTTTCCGCATTGACGAAGACGAGCGGTTGCTCCGCCGTGGCTCTGACGTGATTCCCCTCTCTCCAAAGGCAATCGATACTTTGCTGGTGCTGGTGGAAAGTCGTGGCACCGCAGTGGGCAAGGACGAACTGCTGACGCGAGTCTGGCCCGGAACATTCGTCGAGGAAGGGAGCCTGGCTCAAAACGTTTCCCTGCTGCGCAAGGTGCTTGGCGATGCGCCAGAGACGCCGTACATCGAAACGATCCCGAAACGGGGCTACCGGTTTGTTGCGCCGGTCACGCGGACCGCTCCCGGGGCGCCGGGCCGAGTGTCGCTTGCAGTCCTGCCCTTGGCGAACCTCTCGCGTGATGGCGTGGACGACTTCTTCGCCGACGGGATGACGGAGGAGCTGATCAGCCAGTTGATGAAAATCGATGCGCTAAGGGTTTCGTCCCGTACGTCGGTGATGGTCTACAAGGGAGTCAACAGACCCTTGCGTCAGATCGCAGCGGAACTGGGCGTCGACTGGGTTGTAGAAGGGGCGGTGCTCCAGGCTGAGGATCGCGTCCGGATCACGGTCCGCGTAATCGACAGCACGACCGACCAGGCTTTGATGTCCCAGACCTATGAGAGGACTGCACGGGAGGTGCTCTCCCTTCAGAGTGACGTCGCCAGCGACATTGCCCGCCAGCTCCGGGTGCGTGTGACCACGCCGGAACTCGCCCGCCTCGCGAGCGCTGGTCCCATCGACCCTGATGCATACGAAGCGTACCTGCGCGGCCGCCATTTCTGGAATAAGCGCACGGTCGCGGCGCTGAAAGCGGCGGTCGAGTACTTCAGCCGCGCCATAGAGAAGGCGCCGGGGTACGCGCCGGCTTACGCCGGTCTGGCCGATGCCTATGCGCTGCTCGGCACCATCGGCTACGACGCGATGCCGCCCCGTGAGGCTATGCCGCTTGCCAGGAAAGCGGCACATACGGCCCTCCAGTTCGACGACACCCTGGCCCAGGCGCACGCATCACTCGGATACGTGCTGCTCTCCTACGACTGGGATTGGAAGGGCGCGGAGCGGGAGTTCTTGCGGGCGATTGACCTGAATGCGTCGTGCGTGACCGCCCATCACTGGTACGGACACTGCCTGCTGGCTATGGGCCGACTCGACGAAGCAGCCACTAGGATGGCGCATGCCCAAGTGCTCGATCCGCTCTCCATTCCCTGCAACCTTGGTGTGGGCTGGGCCTTCTATTACAGACGCGAGTACGACCGCGCCATTGCACAGTATAAAAAGACACTCGAAATCGCCCCGGAGCTCCCGATGGTGCTCTACGAGCTGGGACTCGCGTACCAGAGCAAAGGGTCTTACAACGAGGCACTCGCCACATTCGAACGCGCCGATCGGCTGACCGGCGGTGACCCTGCAGCCGCGATGCTGCTGGGGCATGTCTATGGTCGGCTGCACCGCAATCGAGAGGCCCGCGAGCAGTTGGCGAAGCTCGAAGCGATGGCGCGGCACCAGCACGTGCCTGCACTCTACCGGGCCTTCATCTTCACAGGGATCAACGAACAAGACAACGCGTTCAACTGGCTGGAACAAGCGTTCGCGGAGCGGTCGAACTACTTAATCTACTTCGCGGTCGAGCCATCGCTCGATCCGTTGAGATCGGACGCACGCTACGAAGGTCTGGCAAAGCGGCTCGGCCTCAGGTGACCGTCGGTTCAGGAAACCAGTGGCATCGATTACCCTTGGCGTTCGGTCACTCACGTAGCGGAGATCGAAAAGAATCGTTGCAGGCGGATTCCGCCCCCCGTACCCAGGCCCCCCGCGCGATCAGGTTTTCCTCACATCTTTTTCAGATCCCCGTCAGGACGCGGCGTACGAATGCCCGTATCATCCGCCTTCACGCGAGAAGCTGGCCGAAGGCGGACCGACCGGCTCGCTGTGCGTCAATGAGGCGTCATGAAGAAGATCCCCGTGTTGGCTCTGTGTGTATCCCTTGTCTCGTGCGTATTCGTCTCGCGGCGCGTTGACATCGAGCCCGTAAGCGCGCGGTCGCCGGTTGCCGTGAGTAGCCCGGTGAAGGCGCATCTGAAAGATGGGTCCGTCATCGTGTATCCGGACGGTGTGACCGTCACGGCCGATTCGCTCAGCGGCCCGGGCACGAGGCATGACGTTACGAGAGTCCACTCGACAGCGGTGGACACGATCGCCTTATCCGAGGTGATCGGTATGGAGAGCTATCGCACCAAGGTGAATCGCGGCGAGACGTTTCTGGTTTCAACGCTGGCGACTGTCGGCGGGTTAGTCGGGTCGGCCGCACTCGCCGTCGCGGTTTTTGGGTCCTGCCCGACCGTCTACTCGGAGGACGGCATTGTCGAGGAAGCCGAGCTGTTCTCGAGTAGCGTCGCGCCACTGTTCGAGGGGCGTGACACGGATCGCTTGCAGACACGGGCCGACGCGTCGGGCCTGGTCAGTCTCGAAGTTCGAAACGAGGCAATGGAAACGCACTACCTGAATCACCTCCAGTTGCTCGAGGTCACTCACGCCGAAGATGAGCGCGTTATCCCGGACGCACGCGGCGGAGCGATGGCCGTCAGCGGCTTGCACCCCGCGTTGGTTGCCACCAACCGGCAAGGTGCCGACATCGGGCCGCTGCTGCAGGCTGCTGACGGCCGCTACTACCTGACCAACCGCGAGGCGCTTGAGGCCGCGAGCACGGCCGACATGGAGGACTGGATCGATCTCTCGATACCTGTACAGAAGCCGGCCACTTCGGTCGCGCTCGTATTCCGAATGCGCAACAGCCTGCTGAACACGATCCTGCTCTATGACGTGATGCTCGGACCTTCCGGTGCGGCAGCACTGGACTGGCTGGGGACCGGCCTAGGGAAGATCTCAACTGCTGTGGAGCTCGGGCGTTGGCATCAACGCAGAGCGGGGCTGCACATTTCCGTGTGGCAGGACGGCGCGTACCATGAAGTCGAACGCATCCCCGATTCCGGCCCGATCTCATGGCACGAGGTTGCGTCAAAGATCCCTGTTCCGCCTGGAGAGACAAATCTACGCGTCCGCCTGTCGTACCTGACGGATCACTGGCGCATCGATCGGCTCGCTGTGTCATTCGCCGCGCGAACGCCGGTTACGCAAACGATTCCTCTGACGGGGGTGGAAGGCCGGGACGGTGCTGCCGACGAGAAGGCGCTCGAGAACATGCGCGCCGCTGACGAGAAGTATCTCCAGACGAACCCCGGCGATCGATTCGTGGCGCGGTTTAGAGCAGCTCCTCCCCGCGGCGCCACACGCACTTTTCTTCTGTCGTCCCAGGGCTACTACACGGAGTGGATCCGAGGCTCCTGGCTTCAGAAGGCAATCGCGACAGAGCCGTTCGTGCCGTCAGATGATGCGGTGCTCACGGCGATGCGCAAATGGGGCGAGACTCGGGATTCCTTCGAGCAGCGGTTCCTGCAGGCGCGTGTCCCTGTCCGTTGAAAGGCGGAGCCATGAAGCGAGTATTGATCGTCCTGCTCGTGGCTACGTGCGCGGCAGCATGTAGCTATGGCCTGACTACTGAGAAGCTGCGGCACACCTCGAGTCCGCGCGGCGTGACCGCCCGCATCACGACATCCAGCACTGAGTTCAGAGGCGAGCTCGTACAGGTGCAGGATGCCGGCTTACTTATCCTGACATCAAGCCGTGGCAGCGACAGGGCGCCGGAGCACGAACGGTTGCTGCGGGTAGTGCCATTCGGCGCCATTCGGTCCACCGCATTTGAGCAACTGGGCTACGCCTATCACATCTCCGACGGGCGGCCGCCCAACGCGCAGACCCGCGAGCGGCTTCGGCTCGTAAGCCGGTTTCCTTACGGCCTCGCACCGGAATTGCTCAAGCAGCTACTCGACAGCTGCGGCCAGGCGGCTGTTGCCGGAGTACAACCGTGACAGCAGTCGTCCCTGCTCTCCTTGTGCTCATGTCTGCCTCCGGGTCCAGCCCTGCGTCTCCTGAGCAATGTGGGCAGGACCCTTCGGTGATGAGCATCCATGAATTCGTGGCGTGCGCCCGCGCAGGCACAGAGAGATACCGAGAGCACGAGGCAGCTGTCCTCGACGGCTATCGTCGAGTCGGGCGCGACTTCCCCGCGATGGGCGAACACTGGATACGGGCAAGCCTCCTATTCGATGGGAGGTTCGAGCCGTCACGCCCCGAGGTTCTCAACTACATCGTCGTAGACGGCAAGCGGGCGTTGATTGGTGTCGGTTATGCCGTCCCACTTCTGGGCGGCGAAACTGCACCCGGCAGCCCGGCTGGGGCGAGCGCTTGGCACGATCACTCCCGCACAATCGAAGATGAAACCGTCATCCCGCAGCATCATGCGCAGAGCAGGGGCGGCAGCGATGGTAGGTTGGCGATGCTGCACGCATGGATCTGGGCTCCGAATCCCGCTGGCATGTTCAACGCGGACAATTGGGCAATCCCGTTTCTACGGTTGAACCTGTCAGTCGGGGCGAATGCGACGTCCGCCGCAGGCAAGACGTTGGCGCTCGCCACGGGAGGCCGCGATTATTTTGAGATGGCCATCGAGGCTGCCGGGGCACTCTCCGCAGAGGAGAAGGCCGCGGTCACGAGCGCGTTCAACCGGGCGCAGGCGGGCGCCAACCTGATCGTCGGCACGGCCGAGGGTCGAGATCTCACCGACGAGGAACGCGCGCAGCTAGGGGGCATCTGGACACTGTTCTGGACGGACATTGACGCGGTGCTTAGGGAGGAAGCCAAGCAGAAGCTCGCGCACCTCCCCATCCGGTGAAGAACTTGGATCTACACGAGCAGCTCAGGCGCCTGAGAGCTGAATGTGAACCGTCTAGGTCAAATCAGATCTCGATTGAGGTGGCAACCCGGCCAACAGCGCCTGGCGCAGCGTGCCGAACTGCTCTCACTCCAAACTGGTCTTACTCGACGAGCGTGGACATCAGTCGGCGGCCTGGGTTGACCCCAACATCAAACCATTGCGAGCGCAACGAGAGGTGGAAGGACTCAGCGGCGGGACCAGACCGTCGCTGGTAAAAACCAGGAGTCAGACAAACATGATGATTGCTGCCACCGGAATCGCGTTCACCAGTAACACTTGCCGCCTGGCCGTAGATTGAAAGCTCCACCGAACTCGCATTTGTTTTCAGTCCAAGGCTACACAAGACTAACCCGGAGTCAGAAGCGGCGTATCGGGCCATCGATTTGCACTTTCACGACCTTCGGCACGAAGGGGGCTCGCGTCTGCTCGAGGCCGGCCGGCCCTGCACTATGTGCAGCACATGCTCGGCCATGCGTCGCTTCAGCAGACGAGCACCTGCCTGAACGCAACCGTTCGACGGCTGCACGAATCAATGCGGAACGTCGATGAATCCCGCCCCGATCGCAAACCGCTTTCAAACAAACCCGCCCGCGGCCTCCGGCCTGTTCGCAAGCAGGCTCCCGCCGAAAACGGGAAATCCTGCTGTCACTAGATGTTAGGTTGGCGGGGTCGACGGGACTCGAACCCGCGGCCTCCGGCGTGACAGGCCGGCGTTCTAACCAACTGAACTACGACCCCGCAAAGGTCGGTGTGTGTCTCGCGCGTTGGTCCTGCGCGTGTCCTGTATCGCTTATCGATGCTTCGGCGGGACACCGTCGCGTTCGATCCACCACGCGACGGTGGTGGGCGGTACAGGACTCGAACCTGTGACAGCCGGCGTGTAAAGCCGGTGCTCTACCAACTGAGCTAACCGCCCG
>Ga0126304_10001961_pt1 | contig 9991 bp, 7 predicted proteins | sample Plot25_FD_92538 | JGI IMG/M metagenome (GOLD analysis project Ga0126304, IMG submission 92538) | Serpentine soil microbial communities from UC McLaughlin Reserve, CA, USA - Plot25 | ecosystem: Environmental > Terrestrial > Soil > Grasslands | place: USA: UC McLaughlin Reserve, Lake County...
CGCACGTGCGAGCCACCGGCGACATCGGCCCGTTCGTCATTACCGAAGAGAGCGGCGTAGCCGCAGGCGTTCGGCGTATCGAAGCAGTGACAGGGCTCGGGGCAGTCGAGTGGATCCAGCAGCAACGGGAGCAGTTCGGACGGGTTCTCAGCACCCTCGGCGCCGCGCCCGCGCATGCGGTCGATACGATTCAACGTCTGCAGGCTGAAGCGAAGCGCCTCGCCCGCGAGGTCGACGGCCTCAAGATGAAGGTGGCTCTTGGCGGCGGCGCAGCCAACACCAGCGGCGCGGGTGACGAACCGCAGCTCGTTGAAGGCGTGAAGCTGATTGCCAAACGCGTCACCGGGCTCGAGAAGGGGGCGCTGCGCAGCCTCTCGGACACGCTTCGTGATCGTCTTGGGAGTGGTGTCGTCGTTCTGGCATCAGAGACCGAGGGCAAGGTCAGCCTCGTGGTGTCGGTATCGAAAGAATTGACCGCGCGGGTGAAAGCCGGGAGCCTGGTCAAAGTTCTCGCGCCTCTCATTGGCGGCAGCGGCGGAGGCCGTCCCGAATTCGCGGAAGCCGGTGGCAAGGACCCGTCGAAGATTGATGAGATGTTGCGGTCCGCTCCGCAGGCGCTTTCGGCAGCTCTCGGCTCGGGCCAACAGAACTGACCACCTGGCGTTCCAAACTGGAACATCAAACCTTCTGAATGGTCGTAAGTTGTTGATTCCCTGAGGGCCTGACCTTTGCCTTGTCTGGTGTTCCGGACCCAGCTAAACTGCTGATTCCGGACGTTCAGATGAGCTCGCGCCTGTTCCGTATCCTTTTTTTCGCAGTGGTGTGCTCGGCCGCGCCTCAGGCGGCGCACGCCCAGATATATTCGTGGCGCGACAGCTCTGGCACGCTCGTGCTCTCGAACACGCCCAGGGATGGAGCCGCCGTAACGTTTGCGGTTGCAGGATCACGCAGCGACATCCGGACCACTCGGAAGGCCCTGAGCGAACGTGCTGCCGAATACGAACCACTGGTTGTCGCGCATGCGGCCGCACACGGGGTCCGGCCGGAGCTGGTTCGCGGCGTGATCCAGGCCGAATCGGCGTTCAATCCACTCGCCCTGTCCAACAAGGGTGCAATGGGCTTGATGCAGCTGATGCCGGCGACCGCCAGTGACTACAACGTGCACAACCCATTCGACGCCGCCCAGAACATCCGCGCCGGGGTAGCGTACCTCAAGGCCCTGCTCACCAGGTACAGGAACAACGAAGAGCTCGCGCTGGCGGCCTACAATGCCGGCCCCGGGGCGGTAAAAAAGTACGGCGCCGTCCCGCCCTATCGCGAGACCCGAAACTACATCGCGCGGATCCAAGGCCACGCTGGCGCGAAACCTCCCGTCAGCACGGCTGTGTACCGCCGGGTCGAGCTGGTAAACGGACGCGAGGTGATTCGGCTGTCAAACGTTCTTCCGGTCAAACCTGTCTCCCGGCACGCCGGCATCAACTAGTCGCGCACAACCTTTTTCGTCACACTCTCGTCGAACCTGCATCCGGATGTGATACATCCGTAACGGATGTATACGCACAAACACACCGCTCCGCCGGTCGCCCCGCTTGGATCACGGGTACTCGAAGCAGACAGCGCCCGCATGCGGCTGCTGCTCAGCGCGGCGCGCGCCAAAAAGGCCGGCGCGTGACCCACCACGTCGGAGAACGCATGTGTGCCCTCCTCCTGTGGATGTATCCGCCGGGCTTCCGCCGGGCGCACGGCGCCAACATGCAGCAGTTCGCTCGCACCGCGCTCGAGCGTCACGAGATCGGCGCGGCGGCGCTGCTGCTTGACACATTGCGCGGTGCGATCGTCGAGTGGCTCTCGCTGATTCGATCGCACGAACAAGCAGGGATGAGTCGGCCGGGCGGAGGAGAACACATGCGGAATCTGACCAGAGACGTTGCTCACGCCGCCAGGCGCTTGTGGAAGAGTCCGGGGTTCACCAGTGCCGCGGTTCTAACCCTCGCGTTGGGCATCGGCGCGAATACGGCGATCTTCACGCTCGCCTACGCCACGGTGCTGCGCCCGGTGCAGGTCCACCGTCCTGAGCAGCTGGTCACGGTTCCGTGGAGCAGTTCGTTTCCTGACTACGCCGAGTATGCGGGTCGAACCGACATCTTCACCGGCGTTGCCGCGATCGCCGGTGCGGGCAGGGCCAACATCACGAATGAAGAGAGCAGCGACCTTGCCGAGATGGTGTTCGTGACGGGAAACGCATTCGACGTGCTCGGTGTGCGTGCGGCACTCGGCCGCACACTGCTGCCAGCCGACGATGTGTTGAACGGACCCCGGGTCGCAGTGCTCGCGCACGACTACTGGAGATCGCGCTTCGGTGGAGAGGAGACCGTGCTTGGCCGCACGATCCGAATCAACGCGCAGCCCGTGACGATTGTCGGCGTCGCGGAGAAAGGGTTCCGAGGGACGAAGTTGTCGTCCAATCCCGCCCTGTTCGTGCCGCTGTCATCCGTCCAGGTATTGCAAACCGGCTTTCTCAGCAAAGTGCCGTTTCGCACATCGCGCGGATTCGTCTGGCTGACCGCAATCGCCCGGCTGCGGAACGATGTGCCCTGGGCGCGCGCCGAGGCGGAGATGGACGCCGTGTATCGGCGTCAGCATCCGCCCCAGCCAGGTGAGCCGGTGGAGCGGCTCACATTCGAGCCGCTGTTCAACCGAGCGCTCGGCCGGGAGGCCGCGCTCACCCGGCAATTCGTCACGCTCTTGTTCGGCGTTGTCGGCATGACGCTGTTGATCGGATGCGCCAATCTCGCCAACCTGCTGCTCGCACGTGCGGCCGCTCGCCGTGGAGAGATCGGAATCCGACTCGCACTCGGTGCCACACGCGGACGGATCGTCATGCAGATGCTTGTCGAGAGCACGCTGCTTGCGACACTCGGCGGGGCGGTGGGTGTAGTGGTCGCCGCAGTGTGCCTGCAGGCCTTCTCCGCATACCAGCTGCCCGGCAACCTCGATCTTTCGAAGATCCCGCTGCAGGTGAGCGCCACTTCAGTCGCGGTCACAACCGTCCTTTCACTGGCGACGGGACTCTTGTTCGGCGCGGCGCCCGCCTGGCGTGCATCGAGAACCGACGTCCTCACCTCGTTGTCCGCGCAGTCCAGAAGCGCCACGGCACGCGGCTATCTGCGGAGTGTGCTGCTTGGGACACAAGTGGCGATGAGCCTGGTCCTGCTCACAGGGGCCGGACTCTTCACACGCAGCCTCGCTGCCGCACTGGACGTGCCGCTTGGCTTCGATGTGACCGGCGTCGCGACCGCATCGGTGAACCTTGGACTGGCCCGCTACGACACTCCGCGCGCCGAAGCGTTCTATACGGCGGCACTCGAGTCTCTGCTCGCGCTGCCGCAAGTGGAATCGGCGGCATGGAGCACTGTTGTCCCTACGGCCGGAGGCCGCTGGTCGGAGGCATCGATCGAGGGCTATCGGCCGTCACCGCAGGAAGATGTGACCGTGGCCATGGCCCATGTCACACCGCAGTATTTCCGGACAGCGGGAATGCACGTGACCGATGGACGGGAGTTCTCTGCCGCCGATGCGAACGGAGCGCCGCTCGTTGCGATCGTGAACCAGACAATGGCCGACCGGTATTGGCGCGGTAAGAGCGCGATTGGTGGCAAGATCAAACTCTTCAAGGGGCCGGAGGTCACTGTTATCGGCGTGACCGGCGACACCGTTATCAGGGAGATTGGTGAGAAGACGCAACCTTTCGTCTACCTTGCCTTCAACCAGTGGCTCCAGGGGCGAGAGACCGTCGCGATCGATCCCGCCCACCTTTTCGTGAGGCTGAGGGCCGATGGCAGTAACGGCCTGTCACTCGTGCGCGAACGGCTGCGCGCCCTCGACCCTCAGCTGCCACTCTATGACGTCCAGCCATTCGGAGAACGCGTTCGCGGGCTGCTCATGCCGCAGCGGCTCGGGGTCACACTCTTCCTGTTCGCCAGTTCGCTCGCGCTGGCACTGGCGGTGGTCGGGATCTACGGTGTCGCCAGATACATCGCCACCACCAGAACGCGGGAGATCGGGCTGCGCATTGCGCTCGGTGCGAGCCGCCGCGGGATCACGATGATGGTGCTGTCACAGGGTGCGCGCCCGGTCGGGATCGGTATCGTCGGCGGGCTGGCGGTGGCGCTCGCGTCGGCGCGATTCCTGAAAGCTTTTCTGCTCGGGGTGACACCGATCGACCCGGCAACCTTCGGCGCAGTGACGCTGCTGATGGCGGCAATTGCCGGGGCCGCCACCTACTTGCCGGCACGGAGCGCCGCCCGCGTCGAGCCGGTCACCGCCCTTCGCACCGAGTAGCGGGCACGTTTACAATCAATAGGAATGCGACTCGATCTGTGGCTCGACATCGCCTGCTTGTATCGCACGCGCTCCGAGGCTCAGAAGGCCTGCAAGGGCGGAAAAGTCGATGTCAATGGCGCCGCCGGCCGTCCGCATCGCATCCTGAAGGCCGACGATATCGTCGAGATCTCGCGTCCACAGGGGCGGCATCAGAAGGTGATCGTCCGCGGGTTTGCCGAACAGCATATTGCCAAGGCGGACGCGCGCAAGCTCTACGAAGACGTCACGCCGCCTCCTTCACCGGAAGAACTCGAGATGATCACGATGACCCGGCTGGCCCGGCCGTTCTTCAGGGCCGCCAGCGCTGGATCACCGGATAAGCGTGAGCGCCGCGAGCTGCGGAAGATGAAGGAAGGCAGAAGCCGTTAACCCGTGCTATAATCAACGGTTTGTAAGCCCTGACTACAGCGTTTTCAGAAGGATAGATAACTTTGGCCAGCCACGCTTCCGCGCTCAAGGCGCACCGTCAGAATCTCGTCCATCGCGAGCGGAACCGCGCGATGCGCACCCGCCTTCGGGGGGCTCTCCGCACCATCCGGGCCGCGGTCGATGCCGGTGATCCCGCGCAGCTCAAAGAGGCCGTGCGCGACACCGTCTCCCTGGTCGACAAGATGGCCGCCAAGGGCGTGATTCACAAGAACGCCGCCGGCCGCTACAAGTCCCGTCTCGCTACGCGAGTCAGCGGCAAGTCAGCGACGGCATAGGTCGATAACCAGGCGCTCGAGCAGTACGCGCGGATCGCCGCCGGAACTCTTCAGCTCCAGATCGGTCCTGAACAACGCCTCGACGGCCGTACGAACCCTCCGCGGATCGGCGGCCGCCAACCGGTCTCTCACAAACCACGCAAGCTGCCCCACGATCTGGAACGGAACTCCCCCGCCGTCAATCGCCAGACCGAGCTGACGCAGCGCTTCGGCCGTGTCACCTCTGCTGATCGCATTCGTCACTGCCCAGTCGTCGTGCGATGACTCACTGCTGACGACCTCCTGGACATCCTGCAGCGAGATCCTGGGCTTCCCCGAGGTGTATAACAGCAGCCGCTCGATGTCTGCTCGCAGCCGGCTGATGTCGGTCCCGGCGCGCTCGGCGACCAGTCGAACGGCTGCCGGATCGATCTGCTGGCCGGCGTCGATCACGGCCATCCGGACCTGCTGTTCTGCGATTCTGGCTACCTGCCGAAGATCGACCCTTACATCCTTGCCCGCTTTGAGGCCCCAGCATTCGACGATCGTGGCGTGCTTCAACAGACTCTTGTTCGCCTTGCGCCCACGATCGAGATCGGTTGCTACCAGAACGAGCGTGGTGAGCGGCTCCGGCCGTGACGCGTAGTCGCCGAGCGAATCCAGGTCCCCCGCCGGTTCATCGTCCGGATCGACCGCATCATCTTCATCACCAGCCTTGGCCCGCCGCTTCGGTTTCAGCAGCCGCTCGGCCCGCAGCACCACGACGACGCGGCGGTCGCCGAGCATCGGCAGGGTGCGTGCGGACTCGACGATGGACGTCGCGGAGACTCCCTTGTCATTCGCGTGCAGCCGTTCAAGATTGAATGGACGGAGTTCATCCTCCACCAGCGCCGACAGATCACTCGCCAGACGCGACATCTCGGTGTCGTCGTCACCCAGAATCAAGTAGAGAGGTTCGGGCTTTCCCTGGGCAATCTGCTTGCGGACGGCCGCCGCGGTGGCACCGGGCACTAGAAGGCCTCGAGGATCGACGACACGATGCTGCGGGCGAAGGCGCTCGCCAGACGCTCGAGGGCATTGACGTCGTTGCCCAGGAACGCAGCCGGATCGGTGGCCGTGGCCGTGCTCGATACGTCGTATTCCTCGCGAAACTGCATCGACGGATTCGACCAGAGGACCTTGTTATCCCGGATCGTCCTGAACTGGATGTTCGCGGTGAGCGTGAGGACGTATCGAGTGGCCTGGTTCCGCTCGTTGACGGCGGCGGGGCCGATCATTACCGACATGATCTCACCTGACAGAACTGCGTCTACCCCCGCCTCGCCCGGTTCGACCCGATACTTGCCGCGTCCTGCCAGCTCGGAACGGACTTTGTCGGTGACTCGCCGCTCGAGTTCGAACACGTTCGTGTTGTTCTTGAACAGAGGAACGCCAATCACCTTGATCCAGGACGGAAGGAACGAGCCTCGCCCCGAGAGCGAATAGCCACATCCTGACAGCGGAAGCAGCAGAACCACTGCAACGAGCACGTGGACGATGCGCTGGTGTCTCATACGATCATCCAACCACGACGCTCACGAGGCGGTTGCCTGCCGCTCCGGCCACGACAACCTTCCGTACGGTCTTGCCGTCGAGGTGCTTCGCGATCTGCGGATCACGGAGCGCCAGCTCGCGGAGCTCTTCTTCGCTCACATCTGCTGGTGTCGTCAAGCGCGCGCGAAGCTTGCCATTGACCTGCACCGGGACGGTGATCTCCGATGCCTTCGCAACGTCTGCGTCGAACGAGGGCCACCCGGCAGCAACCACTCCGCCGGTGTGCCCGAGCATCTCCCAGAGCTCTTCCGCCATGTGCGGTGTAAACGGCGACACCATGAGGACCAGTGATTCGATCGCTTCCTTGAGAACCGCCACTGTCCCGGCGCGTTCGATCGTGCCGACGCTCTCCGGCGATTCGCCCTCCTTCCCGACTCGCAGGCACGAGCTTCGGCTGCAGAAGCCATAGAGCTCGTTCACCAGCTCCATGAGCGCAGAGACGGCCGTATTGAGGTGGACGCGCGGATCGAGATCGAACGTCACGCGGCGAATCGTCTCGTGCGTCTTTCGCCGAAGCGCCCGCTCCGAGTCGTCGAGCTCGAGCCCGGACGGGCCAGGAATTCCCTCTCCGCCGATCGTCTCGCGCAGTTGATCCACCAGGCGCCAGACGCGTGCGAGGAAGCGCCAGCTCCCTTCGAGGCCGGCGTCGGTCCACTCGATCTCTTTCTCAGGCGGCGCCACGAACATGACGTACAGCCGCAACGCGTCCGCGCCGAACTGCTGGATCATGTCGTCGGGATCGACCACGTTTCCCTTCGACTTCGACATCACCTGCCCGTCCTTGAGCACCATGCCCTGGGTCAGCAGGCGGGCGAAGGGCTCGTCGAGCGTAGTCATGCCGAGATCGCGGAACACCCGCGTGAAGAACCGCGAATAGATCAGGTGCAGGATCGCGTGCTCGACACCACCACTGTAGAAATCCACCGGCCCCCAGTAGGTGACCTTCGCTGGATCAAACGGCAGATCACCATTGGCCGGATCGCAGAACCGCAGGAAGTACCACGATGAGTCGACGAACGTATCCATCGTGTCGGTGTCGCGAGTCGCGGGTCCGCCGCATTTCGGGCAGATCGTGTTGACGAACTCCGGGATCTGGCCAAGCGGCGAATCACCCCGTCCGCTGAACTCCGCGACCTTCGGCAGGCGCACCGGCAGGTTCTCGTATTTCTCCGGAACCATGCCGTCCCGTTCGCAATAAACCACTGGAATCGGCGTTCCCCAATAACGCTGACGCGAGATGCCCCAGTCCTTGAGCCTGTACTGAACGGTTCCTTCGCCGATGCCCCGCGCTCGCGCCTCCTCCGTCAACCGATGCCGGGCGGCGGCGGACGTGAGACCGTCATACGGAGCTGAATTGACCAGCACCCCATCGCTGTCGGCTGCTTCGCCGAGCGCCCCTGAATCGGCCGCGGTGCCATCAGCCGGACGGACGACCACCGTGATCGGCAGGTTGTACTTGCGTGCGAACTCGAAGTCGCGCTGATCGTGCGCCGGGACGCCCATCACCGCACCCGTGCCGTACTCGCCGAGCACGAAGTTGGCGACCCAGATCGGAACCGGCTGCCCCGTAAACGGATTCTTCACGGTGCGGCCGGTGTCGAATCCCTCCTTCTCCACTTCGCCGGTCAGACGCGCGGTACGATCCTGCCCCTGGAACTTCTTCAAGCCCTCCGCGAACCGATCGGGTGCCTCCTTCGACCAGGCCTGCACCAGGGGATGTTCGGGCGCGAGCAGGATGAAGTTCGCGCCGAAGATCGTGTCGATACGAGTGGTGAACACCTCGATGTTCTCGAACTTCACCCGCGCGCCCTCCGACCGCCCGATCCAGTTCCGCTGCATCGTCAATACTTTTTCGGGCCAGCCCTGGAGCGACGAATCGGCGGCGGCGAGCAGTTCGTCGGCGTACCTGGTGATGCGGAAGAACCACTGTTCCAGCTCGCGAGTCGTGACGGTCGTGCCACAGCGCCAGCAGGCGCCATTGATCACCTGCTCGTTGGCGAGCACCGTCCTACAACTGGGGCACCAGTTGACGTTGGACTTGCGCTTGTAGGCGAGGTCCCGCTCGAGCATCTTGAGGAACACCCACTGGTTCCAGTGGTAGTAGTCCGGCATGCAGGTCGCGATCTCCCGCTCCCATGCGTAGCTGATGCCGAGGCGCTGGAGCTGCCCTTTCATGTGGGCGATGTTCTCGAGCGTCCAGGTTTCCGGATGGGTGCCGTTCTTGATCGCGGCGTTCTCGGCCGGCAGCCCGAATGCGTCCCAGCCGAACGGGTGCAGGACGTTGAAGCCGCGCATCCGCTTCATGCGCGCGACCACGTCGCCGATCATGTAGTTACGAACGTGACCGACATGCGCGTGCCCCGAGGGGTACGCGAACATCTCGAGGCAGTAGAACTTCTGCTTTCCGGGATCCTCGCTGACCTCGAATGCGCGCGTCTCGCGCCAGCGATCCTGCCACTTCTTCTCTATTGTCTGGGGTTTGTAATCCGCCACTATCCCTGAATTATATTCGCACGCGACGATCGACGAAGGTGCGCACGTCGGTCAGCGGCACGCAGGCCCTGGCGAGCGCAGGGCCGTTGTCGATCGTGTCAATGGTCCCGCCGGGCTCGCGACGTGTCGAGCGAGGTGCAGGATCGCTAGAGACCGGGCCAGAACGGCGCGTTGGCGGCGCGCGCGGCGGCGACGGCCCGCTCGCCGCGTGGGGCGGACGGAGCGGTTAATTGGCTCTCGCTACTGAAGCCGATGATGTCGACGGCGAGAATGGAGAGCGTGCTCTCAAGGCAGTCGCTCAAGGCCGGCAGGTCGTAGCCCCCCTCGGTCACCAGCGCCAGCACTCCGGACTTCGCCGCGGCCGTCTTCAGCCGGGCAACGATGCGGCCGTAGCCGCTCGCACTCATACGCATCGAAGCCAGCGGGTCTGCTTCGTGCGCGTCATAGCCCGCGGATATCAACGTCAGCTCCGGCCTGAACTGCTCGAGGACGGGCGCCGCAATCGCTCGATAGACAAGGTCGTAGTCGGCGTCGGTCGACCCGGCCTCCATCGGAATGTTGACGTTGAATCCCTTGCCGTTCCCGGTGCCGGTCTCGTCGGCTGCGCCGGTGCCAGGATAGAACGGAAATTGGTGGCTCGAGACATATAGCACGCGCGGATCGTCATAGAAGATCCACTGCGTGCCATTGCCATGATGGACGTCGATATCGACCACCGCTACCCGTTCGATGCCGGAAGCGATCGCCGCCGCCGCCGCGACCGCGAGGCTGTTGAACAGGCAGAATCCCATGGCCTTGTCGCGTTCCGCATGATGGCCCGGCGGACGCACCAGCGCGAA
>Ga0126304_10001962_pt1 | contig 9991 bp, 9 predicted proteins | sample Plot25_FD_92538 | JGI IMG/M metagenome (GOLD analysis project Ga0126304, IMG submission 92538) | Serpentine soil microbial communities from UC McLaughlin Reserve, CA, USA - Plot25 | ecosystem: Environmental > Terrestrial > Soil > Grasslands | place: USA: UC McLaughlin Reserve, Lake County...
AGACCCCAGAAGGCGGCGAGCAGGCCCGAGATCGGCAACAGCACCCAGAACGCCCACGGCCCGAGATGAATGTGGTCGAACTCCAGAAATGGGTACGACGGAAGGAGGGTCATAAAGGGAAGGCCGAACTTGGCGAACAGCGCGTACGAATAGGCGCCGACGGCGTAAAAGGCGACATAGCCGAGATCGAGGAGGCCGGCGAGTCCGACCACGATATTGAGCCCCCAGCCGAGCATTACATAGATGAGAATCTGGACACCGAAATTGTCGATCCATTTGAGCGCGCCTTGCGAGCCTGTGAGCGCCAGCGCCAGCATCGGATAGAGGATGACAAATCCGAGCGCGAACGGCGGAAGCCATCGCGCCAGTTGCGCGCGCAGGCCAGCCGCCTCGGTAGGTCCTGGGGGCACTCGCGCGGCACGGCGTTCCAACCAAGGCGTGATCACCAGAGCCTGCAGGAAGCGCAGTCCCGCGATGATGGCGACCAGCGCGAACAGCAACGGCCAGCGCGTCTCCAGAACGAGCTGATTGCTCATGTTCTGGACAGTCTGAAATCCGATCAGCGGCAGGAACAAGCCGAAAGCGATCAGCCCCGCGAGCGCCGCCGAGCGCAAGGCGCGAACGACATCGACACCCAAGGCGGGCGTGATCGCCGCGTCTGGCATCTCACACCTTCTCGACTTCCGGCCGGCCGAGGATGCCCTGTGGCAGGAAGATCATGGTGATCGCCAGGATCGAGAACGCGGCGACATCCTTGTAGTCGATCGAGAAATAGGCCGACCAGAAGGTCTCGACCAGACCGATCAAGAGCCCGCCGATCACAGCGCCGGGCAGCGAGCCGATGCCGCCGAGGACGGCGGCGGTAAAGGCCTTGACGCCGGGCGTGAAACCGTCGGCGAAACTCACGACGCCGTAGTACATGAGGTACATGGTACCGGCGACAGCGGCGAGCGCGGCGGCGATCACGAAGGTGATCGAGATGGTGCGGTCGACGTCGATGCCGACCAGCGCCGCCATCTTCGGATCCTGCTCGCAGGCGCGCTGCGCCCGGCCGAGGGCGGTCTTGGTCACCAGAAACCAGAATGCGATCAGCAGCACCGCGGTCACCAGCCAAATGACGATCTGCTTGTAGGAGACGGTGACGTCATAGTTGTTGCCGGACATCACCACGATCAGCTCGTTGAACAGCGGCGGGATCGACTTGTTGCGCGGCCCTTGAGCAACCTGCACGAAATTCATCAGCAGGATCGACATGCCGATCGCGGAAATTAGCGGCGCCAACCGGAACGACCCACGTAATGGCCGATAGGCGACCCGCTCGATGGCCCAGTTAAGGAGCGCCGTCAAAGCCATGGACACGACGAGCACGATTAGGAGCGCCACCACGACCGAGCCGATGCCGATCCATGACGTGAGAACAAGGAACGCGATTAACGCGATAAAGGCCGACACCATGAACACGTCGCCATGGGCGAAGTTCACCATGCCGATGATGCCGAACACCATCGTATAGCCGATGGCGATCAGGCCGTAGATCGAACCGAGCGTGATGCCATTGATGAATTGCTGGACAAAGGCTTCCATGCCTCGGCGCCCCCATTATCGCCATGATCCGGCACTCGAATCAAAGCTTTAGCAAGGCCCCCGACACCGGGCAACGCCGTGGAACCGGAGTTCCGTTGCCGCGTTATTGACCTGTCGAAGACGTGAATTGATCCTGCTGGTGATTTGGACGTTCGGCGCATTGCAGTGAAGCGTCGCCTGCGGCGTTTGGCCGGGCCTTTGGGCTAGTCATTTTGCAGTACTCAGGCGATAAATTGAGGAGACCGCCAGGTTGGCGGTTTCCTCAATTTTTTGTGGGCCGATGTTTCCCAGCGCCGAAATCGCGATCCGCCTGAGTGCTTTCGCCGCCATTTTCGCGGCGCTGGCGCTGTGGGAAATTTTCGCTCCTAGGCGGGCGCTGGTCGCCGGCCGGAAGCCACGCTGGCCGAGCAACCTTGGCGTTCTCGTCCTGGACTCGCTGCTGGTGCGCATGCTCATCCCGACCGCCGCCGTCGGCGCCGCGCTGTTTGCCGCCGGGCGCGGTTACGGGCTGTTCAATCTTGCCGGCTTGCGCCTCTCGATCGCCTCGTTCCTGGGCTTCCTCGCCCTCGACCTCGTCGTCTATCTGCAGCACGTCGTCTTTCACAAGGTGCCGCTCCTATGGCGCCTGCACCGCATGCACCATGCCGATCTCGACATCGACTTCACCACCGGCGTCCGCTTTCATCCGTTCGAGATCCTGATTTCGCTCGCCATCAAGATTGCGGTGGTGATCGCGCTCGGCATTCCAGCGGTCGCGGTGGTTCTGTTCGAGGTGATGCTCAACGCCACCTCGATGTTCAATCATGCGAACGTCGCGATGCCGGCCTGGCTCGACGGCGTGCTGCGCCTGATCGTGGTAACGCCCGATATGCACCGGGTGCACCATTCAGTCGTGCGCCAGGAAACCGACAGCAATTTTGGCTTCAATCTGCCGTGGTGGGACTGGCTGTTCGGCACGTACCGGCCCGAACCTGCAGCCGGCCATGACGGGATCACCATCGGCCTGCCGATCTTCCGTAATCCGCGCGAGCTGCGGCTCGATCGGCTCCTGACCCAGCCGTTTCGGAACGACCGCGCTGGCGGCTGATCGCTCGCATTGACACCCGCCCGCAGAACGCCTTGGGTGCCCGACTAGTGTCCCTTTGAATCCGAAGTTCGCACACATGTGCTGCGAATGCTCTTGCGAACTTCGGATTCAAAGGGACACTAGAAATCATTGATTGCCAGTATGGCTTTGGTTCAGAAGTTCGCTCCCGACCAGGCCGCAAGTATGGCGAACTTCTGAACCGCCACACTAGCGCGGGGTAGGAGATACGTATGAGCCGCATGAAATCCGAGGACGCGATCGGCGCGCCGGGGCGGCCGTTTACCGGCGCGGAATATCTCGAAAGCTTGCGCGATGGGCGCGAGGTCTACATTTACGGCGAGCGCGTCGACGATGTCACCACGCATCCGGCGTTCCGCAATACTGCCCGTTCGCTAGCGCGACTGTACGACGCGCTGCACGAGCCCACGACCAGGGATGTGCTGACCGCACCGACTGACACCGGCTCAGGAGGCTTCACCCACAAATTCTTTCGGGTGGCGCGTTCGCGCGAGGATCTGGTCGGGCAGCGTGACGCCATCGCGGCCTGGGCGCGCATGTCCTACGGCTGGATGGGCCGTTCGCCGGATTACAAAGCGTCGCTGATGAACACGCTCGGCGCCAATCATCAGTTCTACGGCAAATTCTCCGATAACGCGAAACGGTGGCATCGGCGGGCGCAGGAACACGTGTTGTTCATGAACCACGCCATCGTCAATCCGCCGGTCGACCGCGCCAAAGCCGCCGACCAAGTGAAAGACGTGTTCATTACCATTCAGAAGGAGACCGACGCCGGGATCTATGTCTCCGGCGCCAAGGTGGTCGCGACCTCGTCGGCGCTCACGCATTACAATTTTCTCGGTCAGAACGCGGCGGTGCCGACCCACGACACTGATCTGGCGGTAATGTTCATCGCTCCAATGAATGCGCCGGGCGTGAAACTGTTCTGCCGCACGTCTTACGAGATGACGGCGAGCGTAATGGGTACGCCCTACGATTATCCGCTGTCCTCGCGCTTCGACGAGAACGACGCGATCTTCGTATTCGATAACGCCTTCATCCCGTGGCAGGACGTGCTCCTGCATCGCGATCTCGAGAAGCTCAAGATCTTCTTCCCGCAATCTGGGTTTTTGGCTGGCTATCAGTTCCAGGGCTGCACGCGGCTCGCCGTCAAGCTCGATTTTCTCGTCGGTGTGATCGCCAAGGCGCTGCGCACGACTGGCGCTGATGACTTCCGCGGCAACCAGGCGATGCTCGGCGAGATCATCGCGTGGCGCAATCTGTTCTGGGCTTTAACCGATGCCATGGCGCTCAATCCAACCCCTTGGGTCAATGGCGCCGTGCTGCCGAATGCGCAGTCGGGCTCGAGCTATCGCGTGTTCGCCGGCGATGCTTACGGCCGCGTCAAGGAAATCGTGGAGAAGATCATCGCGTCGGCGCTCATCTATTTGCCGTCGTCAGCCAAGGATTTTCAAAATCCCGAGATTGATCGCTATCTCGCCAAATACGTGCGCGGCTCGCATGGCATCGGCTATCGCGAGCGCATCAAGGTGATGAAGCTTCTGTGGGACGCGATCGGTACCGAGTTCGGCGGTCGTCACGAGCTTTACGAGATGAATTACGCCGGCAACCACGAGGACATTCGCATTCAGGCGTTGTGGAACGCGCGCAGCGCCGGAACGTACGACGACATGGTCGCGCTTGCCGACAAGTGCCTGTCCGAATACGACGAGAACGGCTGGCGCGACGATACTTGGCTCGATCCCGAGGATGTCGCATATCCCGGCGCGAGCGCGACGAAGCGCGCGGCGGAGTGAATTGAACAGTGGAGACCCAATGAGCTGGATCGACCAGCGTCCGGATGACGCGATGGATGGCGCTTTCACGGTGGTCGGGCCGGAGAGCGTGCGCACAGTCGAGCCGGCACTCTTTCGCGAGGCCATGAGCCGGCTGGGCGCCGCGGTGCATGTGATCACCACCGCCGGGCCGGCGGGTAAGGCCGGCGCCACCGCGACGGCGGTCTGTTCCGTGACGGATGCGCCGCCGATGCTGATGATGTGCCTCAACCGGCGCAGCCAGACCAATCCGGTCGTGCTTGAGAACAGCGTTTTCTGCGTCAACACACTGGGCGCTGCGGGAGCGCAGATCGCCGATATTTTTGCCGGCCGCACCGGCGTGCAGGGCACCGAACGGTTCAACATCGGAGAATGGAGCGTACTGGCGACCGGTAGCCCGGTCCTCCTCTCGGCAGTCATCGCCTTTGACTGCCGCATCAGCGAGGTGCGGCTAGTCGGCAGCCATAACGTTTTCTTTGGTGCGGTGGAATCCGTGCGGCTCGGACCGAGCGGCCCCGCTCTCGTCTATCATGACCGTGCCTATAAACACGTCTGAATCGTCCGACGCGCAAATTTGGGCGTGGTCGCGTCGGAAATTTCCGAATAACCGTGACACTATTATCGATTTCGCGCGCTCACTGGTCACGTCGCGAGGTGGAGCGCGCAACTGTCGACACTGTGCTCGCGCTTACGGTACTGTCGATCGCGCTCTGGGCTTTGCCGGCGTCGGCGCTGGCGACTCCGGCGTCATTCGGCTCTACGCGAGCCAGATCTTGCTGGTCGCCGGCGCCCTTATCGTGATCATGGTCGAGCGTCACATCGCAGTCTGCGCCAGCGGCTATTGCGCCTGCAGCGCTCGAATGGGACAGAGAGCGGCGTGCCGCCGCCGCGGAACTCACTTCGGACGCGGCGGGCGCAATGCCTCGTCCGGCTGCTTGAGCTCGCCTCTCCGCATCAGTTTGACCGCTTGCACCAGCGAGCGCGCGGCGTTGCGCACCTCTTCCTGGTAGCCTGCATCAGCATCGAGGTCATCGTGGCTCGTCGCATAAGGTTTCATGTAGCCGACATACGCGCCGAGCTGCGACATATAGCCGGCTTCGATCAGCTCCATGTCGGTGAGCCAGCTCGTGAGATCCTGACGTAACCCGTCGACGCCTGCGGCATCGCCATGGACCACGATCGAAAACACACGTCCGGCGAGATGACGCGGATAATGCCAGCCTTCCATTTCGATCGCCTTGGCGCGCTCGGCGTTCTTGCCGTGCGTTGAAGTCGGATCGGGATTGCCGCCGTCGGCGCAAACCAAGCGATCAATCATCAGCTTCAGGGATGATGGCGCCTGATACCAGTTGACCGGGCAGACGATCATGATGCCATGCGCCGCCGCCCACATCGGATAAATGTCATTCATCCAATCCTGGACTTGGCCGAGCGCGTGATTGGGATAACACGAGCACGGCCAATGACAGAGCGGCATCGCGGTTGAGACACAGGTCTTGCACGGATAGATCGTGCGGCCGTATTCCGACGCGAGCCGGCTGAGATTGAGAACCTCGAGTTCAAAATCTGGTTCGCGGTCGAAAATTTCATGCGCAATCATCGCGATCCGCCAACTTTTCGATGTCTCGCCTGGACAGGTGTGTTCGCTGCGGCTGGCGCCGTTGATCAGGAGGATACGCGAAGGCGAGGCTGTATCCTTCTGCCGGCGCTCGGCTTCCTGTACTTTTTGGTTGGCCAATCGCCACTCGTCCGAGAGCTGATACTCGGGATCGGCGAAGCCTGGGCCAGCGGGATGCGTGTACGGACTCTTGCGGTATCCGTCGTAAGCTTGCCACGCCACTTCGGCAACGCGGTCGATCTCCGCCGTCAGGTTACCAAATGCCGGATCGTTGAAACGCTGCCAATATCTCTTCTTGAATTCTTCCTTGGTGAGCTGGACGTCCGGCATTTCCTTGGATGGTGATCGCCATCGAGCTGTTCCATTCGGCATGCATCAAAGTGGGCGCGAAAATCTAATGGTAAAGGAAATTGCCCCCGCTGATACCCATCCAAATTGCCCTGAGAAGTTCTTGAAACCCATTCTCGGCATACGCCGAGGCTAGCGGCGGGAGCCGAGGCGGAGTTTGCGCGGGTAATTTGCGGCTTATGTCGGGCGCGCAAGAAATCCAAGCACCGCGTCGCTGAATTGCGTCGGCTGTTCAACATTTGAAATATGGGCAGCATCAATGATCACGATTGAGGCGTCCGGTATCCGGCTGCAGATGAACTTGCCGGCTTCCGGCGTGGTCGCCTGATCGTGACGCCCGATGATGACAAGCGTGGGCGCGGTGATCTGCGCAAGCATGTCGCGGTGATCCATGTCGCGCACCGCTTCGCCGCAGGCAATGTAGCCCTCGACCGGTGTCGCGGCGAGGCCCGCCTTCAGGCGTTCGACGGTCGCCGGGGCGCGCTCGCGAAATTCCTTGGTGAACCACGCTCCCGTCAGCCGGTCCGCCAGCGGCGCGAGCCCGCCGCTCTCGCGGATGGTCGTAATGCGCTCGTTCCAGAATTCCTTATTGGCGTAGTGGCAGGAGGTGTTGGCGAGAATGATCTTGTCGAACCGGTCGGCGGCATTGGCGCCGAGCCACATGCCCTCCATGCCGCCCATCGACAATCCGCACCAGTGCGCCTTCTGGATGCCGAGCGCGTCCATGATGGCGAGCACGTCGCGGCCGAGCCGCTCCATAGAATAAGGGCCCTTAGGCACGCCCGATCTGCCGTGGCCGCGCCGATCGAAGCGCACCAAGCGATATTCTTTGGTGAACGGCGCCACCTGCGCGTCCCACATCTCCAGCGTGGTGCCGAGTGAGTTGGACAAGATCAGCGCGGGCGCGCGTTCGGGACCTTCCACCTGGACGCAGATTTGGCAATCCTTTGCATCGATCAGCGGCATTGATTTGCCTTTCGTAGCTTCTCCAGGGCGCGCAGCGACCGAAAAGGGCTTTCCTCCCGGACGAACAACGCCTTATACCAGCGCCACAACACGGAGAGATTTTCGATGGCGATGACGATGGCTGGCGAGGTTCAGCTTCCCGCGAACCGTGAGACCGTATGGACGATGCTGAATGATCCTGAAGTCCTGAAGGCCTGCATCCCGGGCTGCGAGCAGCTCGAGATGAATGCGAACAATGAATTCCAGGCCATTGCAACAATCAAGGTAGGTCCCGTCAAAGCGCGCTGGAAAGGCAAGGTCCGACTCTCCGATCTCGATCCGCCCAACAGCTATCGCATTTCCGGCGAAGGCGAGGGTGGCGTCGCCGGCTTCGCCAAGGGCGGCGCCCAGGTTTCGCTGGCGGACAAGGACGGTGGCACGCTCCTGTCCTACAATGTAGAGGCGCAGATCGGCGGCAAGCTCGCCCAGCTTGGCCAGCGTCTAATCAACAGCGCGGCCAAGAAAACGGCGGATGACTTCTTCCTGAGATTCGGGGCGGCGGTGGCGGCGGCGCCTTCGGCCTAAGGGCGACGCCGCGCCGCAATCCACCCTTGACCCTCGGCGTCGACGATGTTCAGAGTGAAATTCGTTGCGAACCAGGGCCAAATCGACGCGATTTTGCCCTAATCCGTCACCGGGTGATCCGGGCGGAGCGAAAAACAGGGCGTTGAGCCCGGATTTCAGGAGGTAGTTCCATGTCTGCCGTCGCGATGACGGTGAACGGCAAGGCCGTCACCGGTGACGTCGATCCACGCACCCTGCTGGTGCAATTCCTGCGCGAGCACCTGCGCCTCACCGGCACCCATGTCGGCTGCGATACTTCGCAATGCGGCGCTTGCGTGGTTCACGTGAATGGCAAGGCGGTCAAATCCTGCACCGTGTTCGCTTGGCAGCTCGAGGGCGCCGACGTCTTGACGATCGAGGGACTCGCCGAGCCGAACGGTCCGCTGCATCCGATGCAGGAAGCCTTCCGCGAGCATCACGGTCTGCAATGCGGCTATTGCACGCCGGGCATGATCCTGTCCGCGATCGACATCGTGAATCGTAAAGGCAATGAACTCGACGAGCATACCATCCGCCACGAGCTGGAAGGCAATATCTGCCGCTGCACGGGCTACCACAACATCGTCAAGGCAATAGCGGCCGGCGCCCGGACCATGGGCGGTGGCAGTGCGGGACAGCAAGCCGCCGAGTAGAAGGCGGTCTGAAGAACGCTGGAGAAAAACGCGATGTACGAATTTAAGTATCACCGCCCCACCACGGTGCGGCAGGCAGCGGGCCTCCTCGCCAGGCAGGAGGAAGCAAAGCTCCTTGCCGGTGGTCACACCCTGATCCCGACTATGAAGCTTCGCCTCGCCGGCCCGAAGCACATCATTGACATGTCAAAAATCGAAGGCCTCTCAGGCATCGAAGCGGGGGCACGTTCGGTGACCATCGGGGCGATGACCAAGCACAACGAGGTCGCAACCTCGCCGGTGGTGCAGGAAGCCATTCCCGCACTCGCCTCGCTTGCGAGCCAGATCGGCGATCCCGCCGTTCGTCACATGGGCACCATCGGCGGCTCGACCGCCAACAATGATCCGAACGCCGACTACCCGGCCGCCTGCCTGGGGCTCGGTGCCATCATCATCACCAATAAGCGCCGCATCGCCGCCGACGAGTTCTTCAAGGGCCTGTTCGAAACCGCGCTGGAGCCTGACGAGATCATCACAAAGGTGCAGTTTCCCAAGGTCAACAAGGCGGCCTATGTGAAGTTTCCCAATCCAGCTTCGCGCTATGCGCTGGTCGGCGTGTTCGTGTCGAAGCGCGGCTCGGAAATTCGCGTGGCCGTCACCGGCGCCGGCGCAAACGGCGTGTTCCGCGTGAAATCGTTCGAGGAGGCGCTCAAGAAGCGCTTTGGGCCCAAATCGCTGGAAGGAATGACCATCCCGGCGGACGGCATGGGCGGGGACATTCACGGCAGCGCCGAATATCGCGCTCATCTCGTCGGCGTGCTCGCGCGCCGCGCGGTGGCAGCCGCGGTGGCGTAGTCGCAACATTTGTGGTTACCAAGGCGTCATGCCCGGCCAAGCGGTCAAGCTTGCGCAGATGCGTAAACTTGTCTGCGTTGCCGGGCATCCACGTTTAATGCACCAGTAAGACGTGGATGGCCGGGACAAGCCCGGCCATGACGAGTAAATTGCAGCGATGACGCAGGATCAAAGGCCGCACTCATTGCCCAGCTCCATCGACGCCGCCCTCGAGCTGCTCGCTACGGGCAAATACCTCGCCGATCGGTCACTGGCGACCGTGCTGTTCCTCGCGCTCAAAATGGGCCGGCCCCTGTTCGTCGAAGGTGAGGCCGGCGTCGGCAAGACCGAGATCGCGAAGGTGCTCTGCTCCACGTTGGGGCGGCGGCTGATCCGCCTGCAGTGTTATGAGGGGCTCGATATCGCGGCGGCGGTCTACGAGTGGAACTACGCCGCGCAAATGATCGCCATTCGCGTCGCCGAAGCCGAAGGCGAGCACGATCGCGAG
>Ga0126304_10001964_pt1 | contig 9987 bp, 9 predicted proteins | sample Plot25_FD_92538 | JGI IMG/M metagenome (GOLD analysis project Ga0126304, IMG submission 92538) | Serpentine soil microbial communities from UC McLaughlin Reserve, CA, USA - Plot25 | ecosystem: Environmental > Terrestrial > Soil > Grasslands | place: USA: UC McLaughlin Reserve, Lake County...
ATAATAAATGATGCTGTGGTCATATTTTTGTAGATTTACAAATTAATGTAAATTCAAGCAAATCCTATAACAAAAAAAGTGGTAGTGTTTTTTCTTAATGAGATGTTTTATCTAATAGCTAAACTACAGTCGAAGATTTTTTACTAATTTTCTCATCATATGCAATGGGGAAGTAATATTGAAAGAGGGTTTGTTGTTTGTTCATCATATTATTTGCCATGAGGAGCCTATCAATTTTGTATTAGAATGACAGTAATGACATTGCACTCTGTCACTAACATTGATATATTAAAGGTACAATTTTTTATTCAAATATTAAAAATCAAGTATGTATGACGTCATTTTCAAGTGTGTTTGGGCTTATAAACTAAATATAATTAAAAATCGCTTTGCTGTGATCTAAAGAACGTTTTGGTGATACTGCCAGCATTGAAAGGATAGTGAATAATCATTTATTATTTGCTCTGGCATGCCATATATATATATATATATATATATATTATTAAAGAGATTCAGCTAACAATAGATATCTGTCAGCATAACAATTATTCTATATAATTATTAGAATAATAAATAAGATCACTTCTTTTGGATGATTTATGTATCTTCTCCTCTTCTGAAGGAGTCAATTACTTCCTGACTGTGACCTGCTGGCTTTACTTTAGGAAAAATTCTAATAATTTTGCCGTTTATGTCGACTAGAAAAGTAGCTCTATTAACACCAATATACTCCTTACCCATAAAATTTTTAGGCCCATAAACACCGTATTTCTTGGAAATTTCATTTTGAGGGTCCGCGGAAAGAAGATAGGGAATGTTCAGTTTTTGTCTAAATTTTTTATGTGATTCATCGCTGTCAGGGCTAACACCTATAATCTCTATGTTAGCGTCTTTTATCTTGTTATAATCTTTTGTGAATTCCATTGCCTCTGTCGTGCAACCTGTTGTGAAATCTTTTGGATAAAAGTAAATTATGACATTCTTTTTTCTACGAAAGTCAGATAACTTGAAACTATGACCATTGGAATCTGACGAAATAAAATCTGGTGCTATGTCTCCCTCTGCGAGCTGCTGCTGCTGCTCAATATCTTCTTTATTCATGCTTATAAGATATTCATATTAATAGAAAAACTTTGAGAGGAGATCTTGTCTACGATGATACAAATGCAGAGAGAGAATTAATTTTCAATTATTATTAATTCTATAAAGACCTCTTCATTAATATCCATTTATCCAAATACAAATGTGTAAAATATAAAATCGGTGGAGCGAGGAATTATCTCTATTTCATGTATTTCAGGTTTTTCCGTAGTAATTAAATTATGCATGAATGGCCATTCCACCTCTACAAAACTAACGCCATCTTTTATGGTCACATCTTTTCCTGCATTTTTCTCTGTCAAATAGTTACCGTCTAGTTTAACTTCAACCTTTCCAACCTTACTGTCTGAAGATCCGATAATACCATGTACGCGTTTTGCACTGTCATATTTTATTATTATTGCTGGATCTTTCTCTTTGCCATTAGAAGAAAATCGTACACCTTCACGTTCCCATATCCACTTACCGCGGAGATAAACTAAATTATAGTTATGAGATCCACTATCTACTACGAAACTTTGTTGATCATGCTTCATGGTTTGGTTGTTACCAAATCTTTTAAGCCTAGAATAACCAACGCAGATCTCAGGTGCGATCCCATAGTAATGCATTCCATAAGTATTAAAAATCTCATCATTCGGATTTTCACTGTCTCTGTCTTCAGGTGGTTTCTGACCTGCCTCTTCTAACAATTCTATTACCGCATTTTCAAAATCCTGTATCCCACCATACCCTGCATGCTCATAACGGATAAAGCCATTATGATCAATTAAAACATGTTTTGGCCAATACATATTACCATATGCTTCCCATATTCTATTATTGATATCAAATGCAACTGGAATATTGTTTATGTTATAGCGCGTTAGTGCTCTTTGTATGTTCCTTGTATCTTTAGCAAAATTATATTCTGCAGAATGAGCTTGGATTACTTGAAACTCATTATTGCCATATTTTTGCTGTAAACGCTTCATTATAGGAATAGTACGTAAACAAAAGATGCATGTATATGTCCAGCAGTCCAGGAGAATGACCTTTCCCTTCAGACCTTTGATTGAAAGCGGCTCCGAATTTGCCCAAGTGGAAATGTCTTTAAATTCAGGCGCTGGTATGGCAGGGATAATATCCATTTTATAACGACCTCCTAGGAAGAGGAGTATTTAAACATAAATAATAATAGAAGCAAAAAATAACGATAATCAGACAATATCTTTCTCCGGATGGATCTATAAGAGTAAATGATTAAAATATCATTTCTCAATATTTGCTTTATATACAAAGATATTCCTTATTTATTGATTCTTAACAATGAAATAGATTATGACAAATATAGTTTCTCTCAATAACACAACGATGTATGTAATGTGATAGACTTGTACTCTAATTGCCTGTGCTATTAGATAAACATAATTGAGAGTAATTAATCATTTGATATTATTCATAATGACAAGTTTGCTGGTAATAGATGACTTGCTTTCTCTTATTTCAAAAGCTAAGGATACAAAATATGTTGAGGTTCGTTATCAATCTAGAACTATAAATGAAGTAAATTTCAGCAATGGTGAACTTGAAAGAATTCGTAGCATTGAAAATTCTGGCTGTGGTATCCGAGTCCTTGTAGATGGTTGCTGGGGTTTTAGCAGTACACATCTTCTTTCAAAGAATGCATTGAAAGACTCACTTTATGAAGCAATATCAGTCGCAAAGATACTATCTGGAACAAAAAAGAATAGAGTTAAAGGACTTGCAACATCAAAGCTCGCTAAAGGTCTTTATAAAACAAAGATTAAAGGTGATCTTTCTAGTATTGATATTGAAAAGAAAGTAAGAATTACAAAAGAGGCTGAAGAGCAGGCTCGAAAGTATTCTCCAGTAATAAAATTTGCTTCTTGTGTTTATCGTGAAATGTTAGACCATAAATTAATAGTTAATAGTGATGGGGCAGAAGTAGAAATATCTGATTCTAAACCAGAATTTAACGTAACAACAGTCGCACATAAAGAAAATGAAAGCGTAACTACCTCGGAAGGAATTGGAATAACGGGTGGCTGGCAAGATTTGTTTTCTGAAAAAGATCATATTTACTATGCTAATCTAGCATCAGAAAAGGCAACGAAGCTACTCGAAGCAAAACATGTTACCGGCGAAAGGACAACGATAATATTAGATCCAGGGATGGTCGGTTTAATTTCGCATGAGGCCATAGGTCACATGGTAGAGGCTGATTTTGTTCTTTCCGGCTCAGTAGTTAAAGATAAAATCGGGACAAAAATTGCAAGCCATCTCATTACCATGGTAGATAGCGGTCAACCGAATATTGCTTCAAATGCTGCAGGAAGTATCGCAGTTGACGATGAAGGTGTTATAGCAGGTAGAACTGTTATTATTGAGGACGGTATACTCAAGTCTTTTTTACATAACCGTGAGACTGCATTGATGTTTGATGCTGAACCAACTGGCAATGCACGTGCCTTTGAATATGATGATGATCTGCTCATTAGGATGAGAAATACATTCATTGAACCTGGATATGACAAATTTGAGGATATGATAAAGGAAACAAAACACGGCTATTTAATAAAAGGCGCTAGAAATGGTCAGGCTGATGCTAATGGGGAGTTTATGTTTGGATCTCAAGAAGTATATTTAATTCAAAGGGGCGAACTAAAGGAACTTCTAAGAGGAACTAGCGTCTCTGGTAGTGCTTTTGATGTATTACAATCTGTGGACATGGTCGGAAAGGATTTCAAATTCGACATAGGAACAGGCTACTGTGGTAAATTTCAACCAGCGAAAGTCGATGGTGGTGGACCGCATATCAGATGCAATGCGATTATCGGAGGTCTACAGTAGGAAAGTTGGAAGATATTTGTAATTTTGTATTGAGGGAAGCAGAGAAAAAGGGAGCTGATTATTGTGAAGCGTATGGAGTGAGCAATAAAGAATCAGAAGTTTTTATTGAGAATAACGATCTAAAACAGTCGAAATCTCATCGCACAGGTGGATTGGGAATAAGAGTGTTTATAAATGGTTCATTAGGTTTTTCCTCCACCAATATACTTGAGAGAGAACATATCCGCAACGCTGTTACACAGGCTATTAAACTTGCTAGAGTGAGTCCATCTGATAAATACAATACGATGCCCTTTCCACGAACAGTCAAATTGCTAAATGGTATCTATGATAGAAATTCGGAATCTTTCAATGCATCTGATACAGTGAAAATGGCAGTTGATATGTTAGATGCAGCAAAATCCTATGACAACAGAATAAGTGTTGACAGTGGTAATTTTACAAGTTCTGTGATGACCCATGCTTTGCTGAACTCTAATGGAGTGAGAACAAAAGAAACCATCAGTGCATTTTCCTGGTCTATTATGGGAATGGCAATAGACGGCAGTGAGGTATCTAATTTTGATTTTCAGTTTGGTGGTACTCACAATCTCAAAGATATCGATGTATGTACAACAAGCAGAGAATTCGGAAAGTCAGTTATAAATTCCTTGGGATCTAAAAAAATCGAGAGCTTCAAGGGAGAAATGCTCCTTACTCCTTCAGCAGTAACTGAATTGATATTGGATGTAATAGGATATTCAATTAATTCACAGACGGTACAGAAAGAAGCAAGTAAATTTAAAGGACAGCTTGGCAAAACAGTCTCATCTGATTTACTAACCCTTATAGATGATGCCACTAATGTTAATGGCTTAGGGGCGTCAAGTTTTGATAGAGAGGGAATGCCTCATAAGTGTAATTTAATAATCGAAAAAGGGATCTTGAAAAAATTCCTTTACAATACTTATACTGCTAATAAGGATGATACAGAAAGTACGAGCAATGCAGGAGGTTCTCCTAAATCTCCACCTATAGTATCTGCAACTAATGTTATAATAAAAGCAGGCAAGTCAAGAGCAGAGAATTTGATTTCTGAAATGGACAAAGGTATCATAATAAATAGATTTTCTGGAAACGTAAATCCTGTAAATGGTGATTTTTCAGGTGTTGTTAAAGGTGGGCAATACATAAAGAAGGGAAATATTGAATATGCTGTAAAAGAAGTAATGGTGGCAGGAAATGTATTTGATGCATTGAATGATCTTAATGGTATCTCAAAAGAACAAAAGATCCTATCAGATTCTATTCTTCCTTATATGCGATTTGAAAATGTTTCATTTACTGCAGGATGAGATATGACCACCATAATCAGAAGGTATGATATTGCAATTGTAGGTGGAGGCCCAGCGGGGCTCTCTGCTGCATATAAAGCCTCGAAATTAGGAGCTAATGTGATCCTATTTGAAAAGGATGAATCTATTGCACATAGCATCAGAACTAGTGGTGTTAGTTGGATAGAGGATATTGAAAAACTTGGAATTTCAAAGGATCATTACAATCCAATAAAAAATTATTGTTTGATATCACCTTCCAATGAAGCTACTATAAGAGGAGATTCGGCAAAATCATGTGTATTGAATGTTCGAACGACGTATCAGTTTCTTGCGCTTTTGGCGGCAGAGGCTGGTACTGAAATTATGGTAAGGAGCAATGTTGCCAATGTAATAACTGATTCTAAGAACCGTGTCTTGGGCTTAAAAGTAAGCACGCCAAAAGGAGATTTAGTAATAAATTGTAAATTAGTGATAGATGCAAGCGGTTTTAGTAGTTCTATTGCTCGAAGGTTAAGTATGGTTAATGAATGGAAAAGATACGGAGTGGGAGCTGAATATGAATGCTACTGTGAGCACGTGGATCCAACAACATGGACGCTCATGGTAGGACGTCAGTATTCAGACGTTGGCTACGCATGGGTTTTTCCAGTGTCAAAGAATAGAGTAAGAATCGGTGTTGGTATTGGCAGACCTGAATCTAATATAGATCCAATGCAAAAGTTACATTGGATAATTGAAAAGAAATTGAAACCATTAGACAGGCTAGGTAAAATCCAACCGATAGAGTTACATTATGGATTTATACCAAACGAAGGTCTTAGAGAATCTTCTGTCTCTGATGGCTTAATCCTGGTAGGAGATTCAGCAGGACAATCTAATCCGTTGGTATTAGAAGGAATTAGATATGCTATTGAATTCGGCAGGTTGGCAGGCGAAATTGGAACTAGATCTCTATCACAAGATTCCGACAAGGCCTCTCTTATGGAGTATGACCATATTGTGAGAAAGAAGATAGAATCAAAAATCAAGGCAGCCCTTAAGGTTCAAGCACGATGGATTGGGCTTTCAGACGATGAATGGGACAAAGAAATTGATACATTAAGGGATCTATCTATAGATGAATTTTTAGATTTCATTAAAGCAGAATTCACAACAGTGAAGATGATGAAATTGGCCCTAAGTCATCCAAAGCTTGCTGCTCGCCAACTATTCAATATAGTCTTAAAGAATTAAAGCAAGATTTTTATATGTTTCATAAATCAGCATGTGGTGTATTGGCTGGAGAAACTGCTTCACAATTTACTCCAATTATGTACATGTTTGGATTTGGTGTGCTAGCTGCTGTTCCAGCATTAATTCTATCTAGACTACTATCGCCTAGACGACGATACAATCCAGTTAAATTCCTACCAATGGAATGCGGCCAGATGCCAAGCGGCGAAGGTCGTTCACATTTTATGATGCAATATTATGCCTACATTTTGATGTTTGTTGTATTTGATGTCATGTCAATCTTCCTTTTTTCGTGGGCTACATCACTTTCTTCAATTTCAAGGACTGAAACCCTTCCAATTATGGCTTTCTTGGGAATAATGTTCGCCGCCATGGGCTATGCACTGTTTTTGTCTGGTAGGAAAGGGATTTGGTAATAGTATCTTTTACTAACAAGCATTATATATCAAAACCGTGAACGCATAATGAGGAAAAAAGGCTATGTTCAAGGACCTGGTTAATCCTACAAACTTTAATGTGATGGTTAGCAAATTAAGTGATGTACTAGTGAAGGCATTAGACAAACCTTTAGGCTTTGCGATCAACTGGGGAAGAGTTTGGTCCCTATGGCCTGTACACTTAGAAACTGCATGCTGTAGTGTAGAATTTGGAGCAGCTTCCGGTCCTAGATATGATGTCGAAAGATTTGGAATTATTGAAGCATTCGGTTCATTAAGACAATGCGATTTGATTGTTGTACAAGGTACCGTGACTAGGAAGATGGCACCTAGGTTGAGGATGGTATATGATCAGATGCCTGAACCAAAATATGTAATTGCAATGGGCGCATGTGCAATTACAGGCGGATTGTATATTGACTCATACAACGTACTTCCAGGAGTTGATGGAATTATCCCTGTTGATGTATATGTTCCTGGATGTCCTCCTCGACCCGAAACATTGATCCAAGGCACGATGTTGCTGCAAGAAAAGATCAAAAGGTCGAAGATCAAGTAATATGAGTGAAGACTCAAAAAAAAGTAAATCTAGCGACACAACAACACCAACTTCTCAATCTTCACGATCACCACCATCACCATCTAAACCTGCTGCGACTAGTGCTACTATAGCAAAAAAAGAACCCGAGCCTCCACCATTTGAAAAGGGGCTTATGACCCAACTATTCTCTCAATTTGGGGATAAGGTAAAAGCTAGTTATATTCGACCACTGCGTATAAAAATATATGTTGACCCTGCAAATATCGTAGAAGTGGCATCTTTTCTTCGTGATTCTATGGGATTTGATCATGCAGAGTCTGTTGCAGGCACTGATTATCCTAAAGATAATCAAATTGAAGTTGCTTATCATTTAGGCTCTTACTCAAGAATGGATCTTGGTGCCCATATTCTGCTTTTGGCTACTCGGACAAATCGTGACGATGCAAGATTGCCAACATTAATTAACATCTACAAAAGCGTAGAATATCATGAGCGGGAGACATTTGAAATGCTAGGTGTATACTTTGAAGGCCATCCAAGAAATGAGCGTTTCCTCTTGCCTGAAGACTGGGCTGATATTCCACCATTGAGAAAGGACTTTAGAATAAAAGGTAGATGAGGTGAGAGAAAAAATGGCAAATATTCAAGATAAAATAGATAAATTTGAGAAATTAAGGATGGAAATAGTAAAAGAATCTCCTGACGATCGTTTGATGACACTAAGCGTTGGACCACAACATCCTGGGTCAGGACACTTTAGATTTACAATCAAGCTTGATGGAGATTACATTGTTTATTGTGATCCTGATCCTGGCTATGTGCATCGTGGAGAAGAGAAAATGTGCGAGTATCGTAATTTCATTCAAAATATACCCCATCTTGAGCGTCCTGTTATTCATGATTCTAATAATATAACATATTCATATAGTCTGGCAGTAGAAGAACTGGTAGGAATTCAAGTCCCAAGACGAGGTCAGTTCATTAGAGCTATTGCATCAGAGCTTAACCGTCAGGTATATACACTATACTGGCTTGCAATCTACGGAATCTTTCTTGGACATTCTACTATGTTTATGTGGCCAACGGCCGACAGAGAACTATTTATTGATCTTTTGGATGCATTGACTGGTGCAAGGGTAACTCATGCATTCAATATACCTGGAGGCGTCAGAAACGATGTGCCAAATGGCTTCAAGGAAAGATGTCTAAGAAATATTGCATACTTTGAGAAACGATTAAATGAATATGAGGACATATTTTACAACAACCCATTATTACGACAGAGAACCGAGGGAGTTGGAATCTTGACAAAGGAAGATGCAATTAAACTAGGAGTTACAGGATCTGTATTACGGGCTTCTGGTGTCCCTTTTGATGTCCGTAAAGCTGAACCATATGATGTATATAATGAAATCGATTTTAAAGTCCAATATATGAAAACATGCGATTCATTCGCAAGAGCTTACGTTCCATTATTGGATATGAGAGAATCATGTCATATTATGAGACAGTTGCTAGATAAGATGCCTGACTCTGGAGAAGTTCGAGCAAAGTTGCAGCCTAACCCTAAAGGGCTTGCAGGTGAAGCTTATCGAAGAGTTGAATCAGGAAGGGGCGCTCTTGGATATTATATTATAAGTGATGGTACTCCAAAGCCTTATAGAGTTAAGATGTCTGTCGGATCTTTTAGAAATATACTAGCATTGCCTCATTTACTAATAGGAGCAAAATTAGCAGACATGCCGTCTATTTATTGGGCATTAAATTACTGGCCTGTGGAGGCTGACAGATGAGGTGGCAACAGCTCCTAGAGAATTTCGGTTCGGTAATTTTGTTGGCAGTCTTATTTGGCTGATATTCTGGATTCTGATTATTGTTTCGCTAGTGGGATTGCCAGTTATTTTTATCATATTATTTTACGTGCCACTTCCGCCTATCAACGGGGAGGTTCTTACACCATACTTGTTTCTATCTATGATGGTGGATCCTACACGTACTTTGCCAATTATCAAGTTTCTGATTCATACTGACTTGTTCAGAATTGCTGTTTTTCCCGGATTTACATTTGCAGCATTGCTTGCAGCTGCTACAATTTTTATTGAGCGTAAATTCTTAGCAAAGATGCAGCTACGAATCGGTCCGCTTTATGCTGGAAAAATAGAAGGAATCCTACAGTTAGCCGCTGATGGTCTGAAACTTATTGCAAAAGAGATAGTAGTTCCTTCAGGGGCTGACAAACTAATTTTCTGGTTGGCTCCAATTGCATTTGTTGCAGCAGCTGCGGCGCTATCCGCCCTGATACCTGTAGCGCCTGGTTGGGTAGCTGCAGATTTAGATGTTGGTCTTCTTGCAGTATTTGCAATAATAGGATTCTTTCCTTTAATTGCGCTGCTTTTCTCTTGGGCAAGTAATAGTAAGTATCCATTTATTGGCGGATTAAGGGCATTGCACCAAATGATAGCTTTTGAAATCCCATTCATTCTTTCATCACTTTCTGTGGTTATTC